>ENA-OPVL01000015-OPVL01000015.1-human-gut-metagenome-genome-assembly--contig:-NODE-15-length-97778-cov-25.917195_pt1 | contig 97778 bp, 80 predicted proteins | sample MGYA00241496_ERZ501984 | MGnify/ENA primary metagenome ERZ501984 (study PRJEB25962, sample SAMEA2042986) | human gut metagenome | biome: human gut; feature: human-associated habitat; material: faeces... | reverse complement strand
TTCTTCATGCTTAACCATTCGTTTTTGACAACATTTCAATGACCTCTTTAGTGTTTCCGAACCAGCTTTTGCCGGTTCTATTGTTTAACTTTTAATCTTTCGGTAAAAATTTACCGAAGTATTGATATTGATATTGAATTGTTTTTATTCTATGTGATGAGTAATGGATATTTATCACTTAGCTTATTAAATGAATCAATAATAAATAGTAGAATATTTGATGTTTATGAACTTTCAACTCATGACCGTCAAATGGTTATAGATAAAGAAGATATTCCAGTAGGTGATTATAGTGTTTCTTCACAAGCCAAAGAAGCCTATAAAGAATGGCTATCAACCAATACCGAATTCCCTGCTTACCCAGAAGTATTGGAGCATATTGACTCATTGGAGATAAACGAAGATCAACCGCATATTGATGACTTCGAATCACTCTATCAGAATAACAACGGATGGGAAGAATTCTGCATCAAGCATAAGATGAATCCGATAGAAGTATGGTATCAGTTTAAAAATGCCGGCATATTGCCGCCGCAACGTACACAGGTATTGGCTTTTGAACTGATAACAGACGTAATCCGTAGTGTATTGGCAAAAGATGACGATGGGGTAATTCCACTGACGGAACGTATGGGTGAAGAACAGTTGGCTGGTCGTATTGAGCAGGAATTGGTGGAGCGAGGATATAATTCGGCACAGATTTCACAGATTATTCAGTTGCTCGGAACACCATTGGACAAGTACTTGCAGGATAAGTTCTTCAAACAACTGAGCGATCATCTGAATCTCTTTATGTATCTGCCAAAGACTCCGTTTATCTGGCATCTGACAAGTGGTCCGCACCATGCCATAGAACTGTATATCAGTATCTATAAGTGGAGTCGTGATACAGTATTCCGTATCAAGAGTGTCTATATAGCCAATAGGGAAACTGCCTTGAACGACCGTCTTTCAGGTGTAGATATCAGTACCGCCAATGGTAAGCTTGAAGCTGCAGAACTTAAAGAACAGTTGAAAGAGCTGAAAGCGTTTGCGGAAAAGATAGATGAACTGTTGGCAAGCGGTTACGATCCGAAACTGGATGACGGTGTAGGCAAGAACATTGCTCCTTTGCAGAAGGCAGGCTTGTTGAGCTATGAGGTGCTGAATGCCGGACAGCTCAAAAAATACTTGAATGCTGACTGGTAATAGGATTACTAAAAAGAAAAGATTATGGAGGAAAATTCACTATACGATAAAAAATCTCTCCGTGAGATTACCGGAAAGAGTGCAGACTGGAACGAAGTGGCGAAAGACTGTGTGGCTTTCAGTAATGCACAGGGGGGCGTGATAGACTATGGCATAGAAGATGATGCGGATGCACCACCGGCAGACCAAAAGGTTTCAGAAGAAATAGCTATTAACCTGGAGAAAAAAATAAGTGGTAAAACACAGAATGTGTCTGTCCATGCAGAAATCCGGACGCATGAAAACGGTGGGCAGTATATCCGTCTGCATATAGCACGTGGGACTTCTTCTGCTTCTACTACCTCCGGAAAATATTTCACACGGGTAAGTGATGAAAGTAGGCCACTTACAGGAGACGACATAACCCGTCTTTCGGCTGAAAAAGGTTATTATCGTTGGGAAGATGAGGAAAGCAAATGGAGCTGGAAAGACTCTGACAAGGAGAAATTAAATATGCTGCTTCAAAATTTACGGAATTCAAACCGTGTGTCAGATTTCGTAAAACAGAAAGAAGATAAGGAACTGCTGGATTATTATTTCCTGACAGTGGAAGAGTCGGACAAAATGACCAACCTGGGAGTGCTTTTTATCGGAACCCAATCGCAACGAGGCAGACTGATGAATGCGCCTGTGGTGCAGTGTATTCAGTTTGATCAATATGGTGATAAGGTTTGGAAATATCTTATTGATGACTTTACAAAGAATCCTCAGGAAATCATTGAAGCGATATGGAATAATGTGCCTGTTTGGAGGGAAAGCAATGAAATCAGTGACGGACTGTTCCGCAAGGAAATTCCTGCGTATGACGAGGCGGTAGTCAGAGAACTGACCTGTAATGCGTTGGTGCATCGCCCTTATACGGTAAGAGGAGATATTTTTATCAATATCCATCCGGACAGGATTGAAGTGGTCAATCCTGGAGCATTACCATTGGGAGTAACTCCGCAGAATATCCTTCATAAAACTGTAAAGAGAAACGAGCATTTTGCCAATCTGTGCTATGCCCTGCGAATGATGGAACGTGAAGGTTCCGGATATGACAAGATGTATGAAGTACTTCTTTCCAATGGAAAACAGATCCCAATAGTTGAGGAAGGTGATGATTATGTGAAGGCTATAGTAGGAAGACGAATTATCAGTCAGGAAGCCATCAAAGTAATTCGTTATGCTTTGCAGGTAACGGAACTCCGTCAGAAGCAAATTATCTGTTTAGGGCTGATAGCCCAGCATGAAAGTATTTCGGCGGCAGATTTGATTAAATTGCTGAATCTGAAAAATCGTGATGCTCTTTCTCCATGGCTTGATAAGTTAGTGGATGACGGTATCGTAGAAACTTCAGGTAGAAAGAAGGGAAAGGAATATCGGGTTTGTTCTCATATACTTAAAGAAAGTGGTTATAAAGGACAGACATCCTTGAAAAGAATAGAACCTTATAGACTTCGTGAATTAATTATCGAAGATTTGAAAATATATGAATGTGCTTCTTTAAGGGATATTCAGCAGAGAATAGGAGATGAGATTAGTTATCAGAAATTGTGGAAACAATTGGATAATATGATAAAAGAAGGTATTTTGGAATCTACAGGTAAAAATAGATGGACAAAATATAGGCTTAAGAAATAATATTCTCTCTCTTGAAATTGAGAATAAAGAAAGAGATAAAATCGATTTTGAAAGAGAGAAATAAAAGATATGAATTGTAATATGTTGATTATTAGGAATATTCTCTCTTTTGAAATTGAGAATAAAGAAAGAGATAAAATCGATTTTGAAAGAGAGAAATGAAAGAGATAAAGCTTTAAATATAGAAAATCATGATTGATAAATGGTTTCAAAACGATATAAATAAAGTATTGGCTGTACATGACCGTGTGGTAGTGACAGATGCTTTAGGAGAAGGCAGATTCCTATTGGATTATTTGCCTTCGGATGTAGTGGTGATCAATACCGGAAATGAGGAAATAGATGAGATTGAGGCGAGATACAAAGCTGAAAAAGACTGTATAGGCAAGAAGGTGGTATTCTATAAGCAGAATACGCCAGACTCCTTATGCTTTCTGTTAGAGTACGCGGAAACATACGGTTGTATTGTGTTGGATGATATGGAGGCTTATATCAGAAAACATCTGTTTGAAGGTATAAAGGAAAATACTGAATTAGGAAAGCAGGAACTTCTGATGGCTGCCAAATTAAGTAAGGGAAAAGACTTGAATTGGTGGCATGGGGTAAGTAAGGGAATAATCAAACCACTGGATACGGACGGACTAGTAATAGACTTGCTGCATCATCCTAAAGAAATTAAAAAGAATATGGATGGAGATGTTTGGAAGATCTTTGAATCGGAAGTTTATAGTCTTATCTCAAAACCACAGACAAAACAGCCGGTGGAAATATTGGCACAGTCGGTAGCTGATACGATATTTGACGGACTGATTCATAATAACATATCAGACAGACTTTTGAAAATCTATTATAAGTGTGTGGACAGTAATTCAATGAGGGAGCCTTTACTGAACTATATCGAGAAATATAAAATACCTCAAGGTATGTCTGTATTGGATACTCATCCGGGCCATTGTTTTATGGAGTTGGACAGACTATATTTCAAGCAGCTTAGTGTTGCATTGGAGAACAATGAATATATTATCGGATTCCAGCAATATGTTGACAATCGAACTAAAAGTAAGAAAGCAGAAGCATACAAGGCTGAATGGTTGAAGGATGTAAAGGTATTGCTTGACTTCAAGAATGAGAAGCTTTATGAAATCAATACCGTTTCTCAACTGGCGAACTATTATCAATCGCACTTTGCTCCTTTGGATTCAGCCATAAGACATCTGTATGTGGCATGGCTTCAGGAAGAAAAACTATTGCGCCCTTATCAATACAGATACGAACAATATAATAAAGAATTGCTTGACCGTTGGTTTGGACTAGCAGATGAATATAAACCAACTCAAAGAAACTTTATAGCTGATAAACTTTCTGGAAATGGAAGGATAGCGGTAATAGTTTGTGACGGGTTGAGACTTGAAATAGCGGAATCCATAGTAGATAAACTCAAGGTTAAGGGAAAGAAGAACATAGCTTTTGCTGAACTGCCATCTGTAACGGAGAATGGCATGAGTTCGCTTTTCGGTTGTGCTGAAGTAGAAGATGTAGCCCAAACAAGATATAGCAATCTGAAGACTGTAATACCTGATGTTGAGATTATCCAACTGGAAAGGCTCAACAGTGGAGTGACGGCAAATAAGTTAGTATTGATGTTCGGTGATATAGATCAGGTTGGCGAAAAGAAACAACTGGCCGGATTGAAAGATATAAATGCATATGAGGCTTTTGTCTCGGAAAAAATAAATGACCTCTTCAGTATGGGTTATGGTAAAGTGTATCTTACAGCCGATCATGGATTTGTGATAACCGGTATATTGGATGAAGCAGATAAGATTCCTGTTCCAGATGGAGATATAATCAAATCGGAGGAAAGGTTCTGTCTGGCAAATGATACTTTGGGCAATGAAAATATAATCGTACGGAGCCAGAAGTATAAGGAGAGTCAATACCAGTATTATGCAAAGTCAGACAAACCGTTTGTTTCAAAAGGGGCATACGGTTATGCCCATGGTGGATTTACTCCTCAGGAATGTATTATTCCGTCTTATGAGTTTGCAAATGAAAATCAGGAGTCTTTAGGAGTATTCATCGTAAACAAATCAGCTTTGCTGAATGTTACAGGAACTTATTTTACAGTTAAGCTGAAGGCTGAAAGTGTAGAGAATACGTTATTTAAGGCGGAAAGAAAAGTGGTGATTCAGATTTATGGAAATGGAGCTTTGCTGAGTACGTCATCGGTATATAGAATGACTCCTTCATCTGTGCAGGAAGCTGAATTTGCATTGGCAGCAACGGAAAAAGTGAAAGTTGTGGTTGTAGATATTCAGACACAGCAGCAAGTGGATTTCTGTGATGTGAAAAAATCAGTGTCACGAGACTTGGATGACTTATTTTAAAAGATGGTATTATGTTGGAATTAGATAAAAAATTACTGGACCTGTTTCAGGGATATGTAGTTCGGAAAGACGTAGTTCGTTCTGTAAAAGGTGGTGCGAATGTGCCGGTTTTTGTGTTGGAATATTTACTTGCCAATTCATGCAGTACGGATGATGAACAGAAAATTAAGGAAGGAGTTGAGAATGTGAAAAATGTTCTCCGCAAACATTATGTCAATCCCGATGAAGCTAATCTGATACAAGCCAAAATAAGGGAAGAAGGTACTTACAAAGTGATAGATAAGATTTCTGTCCGTTTGGATGCTTCTAAGGATAAATATTGGGCAGAACTTTCAAACCTGAATATTCGTGATGCCAATATTGATGACAGGATTGTGACGGAACATGAAAAGATGATGATGGGTGGAATATGGGCTATTGTGGATATAGCGTATGATTCTACTATGGCAATTGGCAGTAAGCTGTATCCGTTCGTAGTATCTAAAGTTCGTCCTATTCAGTTATCGAGCTTTGATATGTCCAGAATAAGTAACAACAGAAAGAATTTTACTAATGAAGAGTGGTTGAACGTGTTGTTACGTAGCGGTGGTTATGAACCGGAGTCAGAAGGTATGACACAGCGAATGAAGATGCTCCTTCTTTCACGTTTTATACCTATGGTAGAGGCTAATTTTAATATGGCTGAACTTGGTCCGAGAAGTTCCGGTAAATCATACGTGTTCAAGGAATTGTCGCCATACTCCATGCTGGTTTCCGGAGGACAAGGTACGGCTGCCTCTCTTTTTGTGAATAATTCCAATGGTCAGATCGGAGCAATGGGTAAATGGGATGCCGTATGTTTCGATGAATCTACAGATGAATTGTTTAAAGACCGTGAAGTAGTGCCATTGATGAAGGACTATATGGAATCGGGTTCTTTTTCAAGGGCCGGAAAATCAGGTGAGAAATCAGCCAATGCTTCTATTATTCTGAACGGTAACATCAATCAGCCAGTAGAAACAGTATTACAGACCAGTCATTTATTCAGTCCTTTCTCTGATAAGATATCGGATGATACGGCTTTTCTTGACCGTATAGGATTTTTCTTGCCAGGATGGGAAATAATGAAATTTGCACCTGCCAATTTCACTAATCATTTTGGTTTCAGTACGGACTTTTTCAGTGAAATGCTTCATGCATTAAGAAAGGACAATCATACGAACGCCATAGATGAATATTTCACATTAGGTTCACAAATGCGTCAGCGTGATACGAAACCGGTTCGTAAGACGGTTTCAGGACTTATAAAACTGTTGCATCCGGATGGAAAGTACACTAAGGAAGATGTACGTGTTTATCTGGAATGGGCAATTGAAATGCGTAGAAGGGTAAAAGAGCAGTTAAAACGCATTGGTGGAATGGAGTTTTGGGATACTAATTTCTCTTATATAGACAAGGAAACACAGGAAGAGACTTTTGTTCCAGTACCGGAAGAAAGAGGTAGTGGATTGATAGGTGACTCTCCTTTACCTCCAGGTACATGTTATTCTGCTACATCGGATGGGGATAAGGTTGCTTTGGTAAAGATAGAAGTAATCACAATGGCAGGTAATGGAAAGCTGAATATCAGTGGAACGAATTCAACTGCTGTCAAAGAGGATATTAAGAATACATATAACTATATGAGGGCGAATGAGAAGATGTTGCTTTCTCAGCAACGCTCTTTTGCCAACATGGATGTGACGGTTCAGGTAACAGCTTTATTAGGTTCTACAGTACAGAGTGGAATTGGTGGAGCGGTCTTTGCTGCAATCATTTCATCTGTATTCAGCAAGAACTTGAAGCCAGCTTTGGGTATTATCGGCAATATATCTATCGGTGGTGCCATCGAACGTGCTATCAATTTCAGTGACAAGGTTTCAATCTTGTCGGAAAACGGAGCAAAGACGGTACTTGTGCCTATGGATAATCTTGCAGAACTTTCTACTTTGCCGACTACGGTTTTGGGCAAGACTGATGTACCTTTTTATGCCAATACACAAATGATTATTCAGAAGATGATGTTGTAACTGTATGGTTCAGATGAAAAGAGTGATCAATTATAGATACTTACGAATGATATTCAAAAAACTATGGAATGCTATTCGAATATACTTAAAAATAACTTTTAAGAACCTATTGGATAATATTGGACAATCACCATTAAAATGGTTGAGTCGTATAACTATGTTATTGTCTTTCTTTATTTTTGATGCTTTTTGGACAACATGGATAAATAAGATATGGGTTAATCCAATTGCATCTCAAATCAAAGATAACACATGGTGGATTATTGTCATATATTCTGTGATAATATCTGCATACTATTATCATAGTCTCAAGGAAGCGGAAGTTATAAATAGGCATAGGTATAAGGCTGTATTTATTGTGGTCTTTCTATATTGTATTTGTCTTTTCTCTGGGAAATGGGATTATGTATTGATTTGTGATTATAGCAGATATTTAGCCTGGAGTAATTTTATTATTATAGTTCCTATACTATGGGAGGCTTGTATCTGTTATCAATTGAATCATAAAAAGCCTGCTAAAAATATTAAGCCAGAACTTGAGATTGAAAAGACAAATAATGTAACAGATTCATATAAAAGGAGGGCTGTATGCGAATCTGCATACAAAACTTTGGAGTCATGTTTTTATAAAGAAGGAAGTTTTACTTTCTCTATAACAGGTATTTGGGGAAGCGGAAAAACAACCTTTATAAATATTCTGAAAGAACAATATAGTAGAAATAACTCTGCCAAAAGCATCATTATATTTGAACCGTGGAAAAGTGACACATCAGATTCTATTGTAAAGGGATTTTTTGCAATGCTACGTGATGAACTAAGCAACTATATTCCAAATATTTCATCTACCATAGATCAATACGTTGAATTGCTATTGGATGAAGAATCAGGAAAACCTTTAAAGATTATAGGAAAATCATTACATAGTATTTTCAATGAAGATAAAAATCCATACGAGCTTATAAAAGAAATACTCGAAAGAACAAAACATAAGACTGTTGTTTTCATAGATGATATAGACAGATTAAATGCAGTAGAAATAAAGGAGGTTTTACGTTTGATAAGGAATACGGCTAACTTCCCATATATTCAGTTTATAGTAGCCTATGACAAGAATTATGTATGTGAAACATTGAAGAACAATGGAATTAATACTCCTGACCGTTATTTAGAGAAGTTTTTTAATGTGGAGATGTCATTACCAAAAAGTGAGGAGAGAGTTCTTTGTAATGAACTGCTGACGCGTTTTCAAGAAACAATAAATGCAATATGGGGATTGGAGAAAGACGATCTTAGGATTACTAATATGGTTTATTACCGTCCTAATGATCCTACAAACAGTATAATTGACAATAACTTGGTAACTCAAGTGTTACATACTATTAGAGACGTTATCCGTTTCCATAATTCTTTTTATTTATTAGCTAAAGCATATAAAGATCAGAGTGCAGAAAAAGAAGTTTGTTTTCAGGATTTATTCTTTCTGGAGTTGTTAAGATATAGATATTTGGATGTCTATACTATTTTGTGTAATAGGCCTTTTGTCTTATTAAGTTTGGATGATAATGTTTTTTTTATGAATGATAATTACAAAAGCATTATTCAAAACAATTTAAGTAGTGATGAATATACAGAAGTAGTAACAGATATTCTGGAATACTTATTTAGAAATAGAGGAAAAGATAAAGCTATATATAATCTTAGAAGCTATTATAAATATTTTATGTATAGATTGGATGATAAGATTCTTACAGTTGATGAGCTTATGTCCTTGGCTGAAAATGATGATGCAGAGATGATTAAATCTGCAAATCAGTTATATATAAGAAAATATGGATTAGAGTTTGAAAATCAGATAGGGGAGCTTCTGGCTCAGATTTATAAAAACAATGGAGAAGGTAGAACTTTTGGCTATACTGACATTTATAATTTATTAGAGAAACTGGCGAAATCTACTGTAAGAGGATTAAGGGATGAAATTTATAATGCTATAATACCTCATCTGCAACAAATGAAGTGTATAGATAACAGGCATTTTAAAGCGTTATTGCATTTATATGATGTCGTAGATTTTAAATTAGAGACTATTAAAGATTTTGATATATTGGATTTTTTGATGGCAATATTGGTTCAGAAAAATCTTGAAGTAAAATTAAGGCATCCTATTGGGCAAGAAGAGTCTGAAGTTGTCTACGATTTCTTATCTAATACGACACATCCAACTCTTATTAGTCCTGCATTATCTTCATTTAAGGAAGCTATTGAGAATGGTGATAAAGCCATAATAGACGACTTGTTGATAGATTTATCTGTTTTATCAGACATACAATTAAAACATTTTGAAAATGAACAAAATAAATTTTCGGAAGATGGATTTACGTTATTTTATAATTGTCAAAGTAAAACGGATCCTAAAACACATCGTGTCTATTTAAGGCAAGAAGCACTGGATATAATGAAAAATGAAATTCAAAATAATCCGCAAGGATATTTTAGTATGTTTATTCGTAAAGGAGAGACATCTAATCCTGAGTTCAATACTGTATCGCCAGAACCATTCTGTGTCACAATTTTTGGAAGTTATGGAAAATTTGAGGAGTTTCTGAAAAAATGTAAGAATGATAATCAATATACGATAAGGGTAAAGAACTTTTGGGAATTATATAAGAATAATGATTATAGGCCAATTGAATTTGATAGACAAGGAAGTGTACAAGAAAAAATTGATAATTGTTTTATAAACGAAATAAAGCTTCTTGATGAACTGAAATACATAAAAAATTATCTTAATAGAGGTGGAAAGGTAAATGATAAATTAAAAAGGCTGTTTAATAAGAATAATCTATATATCAAATTCAGAGGTGATGTATATAGAATGATTGAAAATAGAATATAGGATAATAAATAGGTTTAGTTGTTGTGTCTATTAGTTTAGAGATGAAGGATATTCAATAAAGGAGTCGGGGAAATCTTGTGATGGCTATTCCGCTAGGGTTGGTGGTAGTAGAAGTGCAGGTATGGAAAAACATAAAAGGATTTAGCGATATGAAATATACGAATAGAGAAAGTGACTTGCTTAGTGTACTGCATATTTTTTATCCAAAAAAATGATTTACTTATCTAAGAGGTCAATTATATTTGTTATTTTTGCATATTAATCTAATATAGCTGAATATGGTGTCAAATGAACTTGACGAACTCTTGGAGGGTGAATCTGGTCTGAACATCGACCAAGATAATTCATTGAATATTTATCCAAATGCGGAAGTCCGTATCGTGCGTGAGCAATATAGCATATTGCATGTGAAAAGACTGTGTGAAGAAAGAAAAGAGTTGGTTATAGATCCTGATTTTCAAAGAAATTCTGTGTGGGGCCTGAAGCAGAAAATGGAACTGGTAGAGTCTATTCTGATGGGGATTCCTATTCCTGTTATGTATCTGTTTGAGATGAAGAATGGAACAAAACAAGTGGTGGATGGCAGACAGAGGATTACAGCTATACTTGATTTTCTGAATAATAAGTTTGTACTCAAGGATTTAAAGATACTGCGTAACCTTAAAGGTTACTTTCGAGATTTGGATCCGAAACTGCAAGGTATTTTTGAGGACTATCAGTTATTCTTTTATATTATTCAGCCTCCTACTCCTGAACGGGTTAAATATGATATTTTTGATCGTGTTAACAGAGGCGGTACAAAATTGAATAGTCAAGAGATGCGTAATGCTTTGTACAGAGGTATGGCTACTGATTTAATAAAGAAAATTGCAGATTTGAAGGCTTTTAAGAGGGCTACTGATGGAGGAATAGAATCCAAAAGAATGAGGGATCAGTATGTAGTCCTTAGGGCTGTTGCTTTTTATCTGTATTATACACGTCAGTTAATTGATTCCGACAGTTGTAAGCCATTGGAATATAAAAGTGATATTGATGATTTCTTAGCTAAGACAATGATTTATCTGAATGGGCATCTGACGGAGAAGATGGAAAAGGAATATGTCAGTCTGTTTGAAAAAGCATATACTCAAATTGCGGAAACGTTGGGTACTGATGCTTTTCGGTTTGCACCAACGGGAAATAAGCGACGTCCTATCAATATGTCTTTGATGGAAGTGCTAACTTTACTTTTTTTGATAGACAATCATCTGGCTTGTTTGCCAGATATAAAGGAACGCGTCAATCAGGTAAAACAAGAATTGGATAAGTCGGGCTTGTGTAAAGGTAATGTAGATTCCAGCAGAAGTTGGAACGAAAGACTCAAAATAATAACCACATTATTGTAATATGATAAAAAAGTTGGGCCTGAAAGGCTTTAAGAATATCCAGAATGAGGAATTCCTCATGAAGCCCATTACTGTATTTACGGGGTTGAACTCTACGGGTAAGTCGAGTGTACTTCAGTCTGTGTTGGTGTTGAATAAGGAATTGACGTTGAATGGAATTCGTTATTTGGAAAGTGTCAATTCCACGTTTTTCACGTTGAGAAATATCTACATAAATGCGAAGGAAATCTCCATTGCATGCGAAACGGAGAAAGGGGTGGTTGAGTGTAAAATCACTTCAGATACGAAGTCTGTCACTCCTGAACATGGCGAAGGAGTTATTCCTGAATTTGAAAAGAATCTGTTTTACCTTTCGGCAAACAGAATTGGAGTGGAGAATGATGCGGCTTTGTCGACAGCCTTGGTGTGCGGAATGGACGGGCGTTTCTTGTATGGTACGTATGAGCGTGAAAAATCACGTCCGTTGGACGATGTGCTGGTGAGGTATCGCGAGTCTTCCACATTGGCTTCGCAGGTTAATTATTGGTTGACTTATATTTTGGATCTGGATGTACAACTGACCACTGAGAAACGTAGTGAAGAAAAAGTGGACATCAGATTTAGGAATGATGGAATACCTAATTTGTTGCCTAGTCAGTTAGGGGCAGGTGTCAGTTATCTGGTTAAGATACTGATTCTTTGTTTGAGAGCCGGGAAAGGGGATGTAATCATGATTGAGAATCCGGAAATACACTTGCATCCTGCTGCTCAGTCCAGATTGGGGGAATTCTTTGCCTTTATCGCTTCAGCCCATATTCAGTTGATTCTGGAAACTCATTGTGAGCATCTGCTGAACAGGTTGCGTTATGAAGTGTATCGTAAATCTTTTATGCCGGATGACCTCGTTATTTATTATAAGGCAGGCATTACTGAGTCTTTTCAGCCGATTCACATTGAGTTGGATGGAAAATATGACAAGGATTTCCCTTCCGGTTTTTTTGATGCAACACTGACAGAATTATTGGAAATGGAGGCGTGATGGGGAAGCAGGCAAGTTTGGTATTGAGTGATGAACTGTTGTCGCAGTTTTATGCGTTCAAAGAAAATGGTAAATACGACCAGCGGCTGGTGGAAAAGTTGTTGCACTATTATAAACCGGTGTATCTGACGAATATTGCACAGTTGGACAGAATCGGACATCAGCCGGACACCACTTTAAGGGTGAATCTTATAAAGAGCAAGCTGGTGAAGCAGTCTTTGGAGGAGCTGGCTCGAGAAACACGTTTTAAGGTCATCTTGTGTACGGATCGTGACGATTTTCCTTTTATCAATATTCATGGTGACAAGGTGGAAAACAATTATAGCGGTACGTTTCTGCGCAGTGAATCGCGTGCCAAGGCTATGGCTCATATAGAGGCATTGTGTGCGGATGCGGAAGCGGAGATTATTGTTTATGACAAATATTTTAATTCTTCTAACAGAGAGACTGAAAGGCAGAATGTGGAAGTGCTGAAGAAAATTCTTCCGAAACGTAAGCTAAAAATCAGATTCGCGCGTGATAGCTTTTCGGCATATCAGCAGGGAGAATTACGTGCGGCATGTACTTCATGGAACTTGAGTGAAGAGCTGCTCTCGGACAACCATGACCGTTATTTGATTATTGACAACAAGATGGAAATTGTATTGACCAGTGGTTTTCAATATCTGACAGACGATAGAAAGGATTTTACTTATCTGGTAAGAAAGATTGATTCTCATCAATTTCTATAATGATTTCTAAGAGAGTGAAAATGCGCTTCCGCGCGGTTAAAACCGCAAAGCTATACTTCCTGTTTGTCTTTGTACCCGGATTTCATTATTTTTGCGATTATTTTGAGAAACACAATCTATGGCAATTTGGGACATATTCACAAAAAATAAAACATCACGCTATGCCATTGTAGACGTGGAGGTAGGACTGAAGGATCATAAAATTCATGATATAGGAGCTCTTCGGCAAGACGGTGCGACTTTTCATAAGGCATCAAAAGAAGAACTGTTTGATTTCCTGAGGGATACGGATTACCTTTGCGGACACAATATTATTCATCACGATGCTCAGTATCTGTTTCCCGATAAAGCGTGTCGCTGGACGCTGGTCGATACGTTGTATGTCTCACCTTTATTATTTCCGGAACGTCCTTACCATCGGCTGGTGAAGGATGATAAGTTAGTATGCGACCAGATGAATAATCCGGTGAACGATTGTGAGAAGGCACGTGATTTGCTGCTGGATGAAATTGCCCGCTGGAATTCGTTACCTGATGAAATACGGAAAATTTTTGCTTCGCTGTTGAAAGGTAAGGAAGAATTCGACGGCTTCTTTAGTATGGTGAAGGCTGAACGGGTGAGCTGGGGATTGTCTGGACTGATACGCCGTCTGTATGAAGGAAAAATCTGCGAGCATGCCGATGTGGATATGTTGGTCCGGCAGTATCCTTGTGAAATGGCCTATGCGTTGGCACTGATTGATACTACCGATTATCGTTCTGTAACACCGGGATGGGTGCTCCGCAATTATCCGGCTGTGGAATATGTGATGAAACTTTTGCGACATACTCCTTGTTCGGAAGGGTGTACGTATTGTAACAGTCAGCTGGATGTACTTCATAGTTTGAAGGTGTTTTTTGGATATGACCAGTTCCGTACGTATGGTGGAGAACCCTTGCAGGAACGGGCGGCCCGGGCTGCTATAGAAGGAAAGTCTTTACTGGCTATCTTCCCGACTGGAGGTGGAAAATCGCTGACCTTTCAGCTGCCGGCGCTCATGGAGGCACGTGCTGTACATGGGCTTACAGTCGTGATTTCTCCGTTGCAGTCACTTATGAAAGATCAGGTGGATAATCTGGCCGACAAGGGAATTACAGATGCTGTAACCATTAATGGTTTGTTGGACCCTATTACACGGGCACTTTCCATTCAAAGAGTACAGGAGGGAGATGCTTCGTTGTTGTATATTGCTCCGGAAATGTTACGTTCGAAGACCATTGAGCGGATTTTGATGATGCGTCATGTAGTAAGATTTGTTATAGACGAGGCTCATTGTTTTTCTTCCTGGGGACAGGATTTCCGGGTAGATTATCTTTATCTTGGAAAATTCATAAAGGAATATCAGGAAAAGAAAGGTTGCAAAAATCCTATACCGGTTTCCTGCTTTACAGCTACGGCTAAACAAAAAGTGGTTCAGGATATTTGTGATTATTTTAAACGGACTTTAAACTTGGACTTAGAGCTGTTTGCTTCTACGGCTTCGAGAACCAACTTGCGCTATTCGGTTATTCATGCAGAAACGGATGAGGATAAGTATGCTAAACTGAGAGAATTGGTGGCGGAGTCTACTTGTCCGACTATTGTATATGTGTCGCGGACACGGCGTACCAAGGAGCTGGCTTTGAAACTGACTCGTGATGGATATAAGGCGTTGCCTTTTAATGGAAAGATGGATTCGGACGAGAAGATTGCCAATCAGGATGCATTTATGAGTGACCAGGTACGTATTATCGTGGCTACGTCGGCTTTCGGTATGGGAGTCGATAAGAAAGATGTGGGACTGGTAGTGCATTACGATATTTCCGATTCGTTGGAAAATTATGTACAGGAAGCTGGTCGGGCCGGACGTGATCCACATCTTAATGCACGATGTTATGTGCTTTACAGTGATAATGATCTGGATAAGCATTTCATTTTGTTGAATCAGACGAAATTGAGTATTAGTGAAATTCAACAGGTTTGGAAGGCGGTAAAGGACATGACGAAAAAGCGTATGCGGGTGTGTTGTTCTGCTCTGGAGATTGCCCGGAATGCTGGATGGGATGATTCGATTTCGGATATTGAAACGCGCGTGCGGACAGCTTTGGCTGCATTGGAGCAAAGTGGTTATCTGGAAAGGGGAACCAATGTGCCGCATGTGTATGCTACCGGTATTACGGTGAAGAATATGGATGAGGCCCGAAAGCGTATTACGGCATCAGTCTTGTTTCATAGTGATGAAGTAGAAAAGGCTGTTCGGATTATTACTTCATTGATCTCGCAGAAATACATCGCCAAGGCGCAGGATAGTGGGGCTGAATCGAGGGTTGATTATCTGGCTGATATATTAGGATTGACAAAGAAAGAGGTGGTATCTGTAGTAGAGCGGATGCGACAGGAAGGTATATTGGCCGACAGCAAGGATATATCGGCTTATTTACTGGATGCTGGTGATTCGGAGCGAAGAGCAAGGATGTTTCTGGATAGGTTTGCGAAATTGGAACGATATATTCTCAGTCATATCCCGGATGATGCTTTGCGGATATCTTGTAAGCAATTGAATGATAATGCTGTGCATGATGGCATTACGACATCGAAAGAGAAGGATATCCGGACATTGCTTTATTTCCTGACGATTAAAGGATATACTTATAAAAAGGAGGATGCAGTTCATAATATGGAGCTTGTCCGTCGTGCTGATATGGAATCGATTATCAGGCGTTTTGAAAAACGGTTGGTGATTAGCCGGTTTGTGGTGGAGTGGCTGTATAAGCTGGTGAAGGATAAAGTAATTGAAGACAGTGATACAGAAAAGACGGCTGTACAGTTTTCAGTCGTGGAATTGCTGAATCAGGTGAAAGCTAATGCTCAGTCTCTTTTGGGAGAACTGGATGATTTACAGCTGGAGGATGTAGAAGAAGCACTTCTGTATCTGTCAAAGATTGGAGCTCTCAAGCTGGAAGGAGGCTTTCTGGTTCTTTACAATGCGATGAATATCAGACGTATCAAGGATAATAAGTCGCGTTACAAACAGGATGATTACCGGATGCTAAACGAATTCTACAAGCAGAAAATTCAGCAGGTACACATTGTGGGTGAGTATGCTAATCTGATGGTAAAGGATTATCAGGCAGCTTTGCAGTATGTGCAGGATTACTTTCAGATGGATTATAAGAAGTTCATTGCCAAATATTTTAAGGGAGAAAGAGTAAACGAGATTCAGCGTAACCTGACCCCGGAGAAGTATAAGCAGTTGTTTGGACAGTTGTCTAAGCGGCAGATGGAGATTATCTCGGACAAGGATTCGCGTTGTATTGTTGTGGCGGCAGGGCCGGGTAGTGGAAAGACTCGTGTGCTGGTGCACAAACTTGCCTCACTGTTACTGCTTGAGGATGTAAAGCATGAACAGTTGTTGATGCTGACTTTCTCTCGGGCAGCTGCTACGGAGTTCAAACAGCGGTTGATGGAGTTGATAGGCAATGCCGCGCATTATGTGGAGATTAAGACATTTCATGCCTATTGCTTTGATTTGCTGGGATTGATAGGCAATTTGGATGAGGTGAAGAATGTAGTGGGGAAGGCTGCGGAAATGATTGAACAGGGCGAGGTTGAACCTAATCGGATTGGTAAGACGGTGCTGGTGATTGACGAGGCACAGGATATGGGAGCCGAAGAACATGCACTGGTGCGGGCCTTGATGCATCATAACGAAGAAATGCGTGTAATAGCAGTGGGGGATGATGATCAGAATATTTATGAATTCCGTGGCTCGGATGCCGGATATATGTTTCGGTTGACACAGGAACCTGGAAGCCGGTTTGTGGAAATGACCGAAAATTACCGCAGTGCACGTCATGTAGTGGCTTTTGCTAACGAGTTTGTAAAGACAATTGGCCGCAGAATGAAAACGATGCCTATTATTTCTATGCGGAAGGAGGAGGGATGGGTTGGAGTAACTCATCATCGGTCTGCCTATATGTATCAACCGCTCGTGGAAGAATTGCTTCAGCATAGGGGAGAAGGTACTACATGTGTACTCACTCAGACAAATGAAGAAGCAGTTATTGTCGTGGCTCTTTTACAGAAACGGGGTATCCGTAGTAAGCTGATTCAGTCGATGGAAGGGCTGTTGTTTTGGAACATGGCTGAAATGAGGTATTTCCTGAAGTACGTGGGAAAACGGGTTAGCACACCTCTGATTCCTGAAGATTTATGGGAGGAGGCTAAGAGTGCTACGTTTGCTGCTTATAATGGTAGTTTAAGCTTAGCGTATGTAAAGCGTTGCATCGAACTTTTCGAGCAGATTAATAAGATGAAATACTTCACTGATTTTAAGGAATTTGTCTTTGAGTCTTCGATGGAAGATTTTTGTGATGTATCGGGATCGGATGTAGTAGTTTCGACTATTCATAAAGCGAAGGGAAGAGAGTTTGATGATGTTTATATGTTGATTTCGGATGGTTATTTGAGGGATGATCATTTGATGCGTCGGTATTATGTAGGAATTACCCGAGCTAAAAAACGATTATTTATACATACAAATGGTGATTGCTTTGCGAATATAAGTGCCGATCAGAATTGTATTGACCAGCGAGAGTATGCAATGCCCGAAGAGATTGTATTGCAGCTTTCACATAAAGATGTGTATTTGGGATTTTTCAAGGAGATTAAGCGGGAGGTGTTGGCACTGAAAGGAGGAGACATGTTGTCTTATAAAGACTATACATTGTATGACGTAGCTCAGAGGCCTGTGGCACGGTTGTCACTGAGTATGCAAAAGAAGTTGGCTGAATGGAAGGAACGTGGATATGAGGTGAAGGCTGCTTCTGTGCGGTTTGTAGTGGCGTGGAAGCCTAAAGATGCTCCTAAGGAAGAACCTGAAATAGCTGTTTTATTGGCTGATTTAGTGTTGTCTTTATGAGAATTTGTATTTGTAGTTTTGCTCAAATGTCATATAAATAAAATTGTAGATTGGTGATTTAATTGGTTACTAATCATTTTTATACAGTTCATACATATCTGATATCCATTCTTTCATTGTCTGTCGGAGAGAAGCCGGGGATATGACTTCAATCATTGCACCTGTATGAAGTAGTCGCATGATGAAATCGTAGGTAGGAGCAAGATAGACTTCAAAATCGGCATACTCATCGTGCTCTTCCAGCAGTCGTTGACTGGCATGCAGGGGGAGTGATTTCATATAAGGAATATGGTCGTGGTATGCTCTGATGATGATACGTTCCGGTTTTATGTCATTGCTGGTAACAATGCCATAGTAAGTTGAGAAGAATCCGGATGCGGAAAAATCTTTCGGAAGCTTGAATGTGTTGTCTGTCAGTTCCAGACTTTCTATCCGGTCAAGTCCGTAGATTCTGATTTTGTTGTATGAAACGTTATGGGCCAGCAGATACCAGCGGTTTTCGAAAAGTTTTACACAATATGGTTCGACTGGGAATGTATAGCTTCTTTTCTTGTTGAATCCGCAATAAGTTATTAGTACAACACGATTCCCTTGCATGGCTTCAAGCAATGTGGCAAGATGACTCTGGGCCGACGGAATCTGGTTCACAATAATTCTGTCTTTCAGTGAAAGGTTTTCACCGATAAGGTTGCTTATGGCAAAGGAGTCGAGCATCCATTTTTTCAGTTCGTCCTCGTCTATATCTTCCGGATTTTCGATGTAATAGAGGTAGCCTCCCGACCGTTGACAGGAGATGATTATTCCGAACTGTGAGAATATGGCATCTTTCCAGCGGTTGAAGGTGGTGCGGCTCAAAGGTTTGTAGTCGCTCAGATCTTTGTTGCGTTCCCAGCGGCTGGAGATTTCTTCGAGAGAGATTTTTCCGGCTCGGCGGATGGTATCAATAAGCCAGATGTATTTTTGCAGTTGTGTCATATTCTTTTTTGTTAGTTGCCGTAAAGTTAGCAAATTCTTGGAAACTTGTACCGATAAATGGTACATCCTTTCCATACTTTTGTGGTGTAAACTTAAACAGGTATAAAAGATGAGACAGCTTTTCGATAATGAAGATATTTTGCTGGATGAGATACAGCAGAAGGAAGTGTTGCCGAATATTCCGAAGACTCGTGCCAGAAGTATATTGGAAGCATTCGAATATATTGTTGAGCTGGCAAAAGATTCCAGTCTGGATGCAGATTTCTTTGAAAATGCATCGGTCCATATAAAATATGCTGCACGCAAGCTGAAATTGTCGTCGATGCAGGCTGTGCTACTGGCACTCTTCGTCGATCAGAGTGAGGATAGCTCCATTCGTATGTCAGACATAGCAGCTTATACGGGATGCCGTACTACTAAGATACTGCGACTTTCGTCGGAGATTGATGTGCTGGTAGATAAGTATTATTTGCGGGCTTCACACTCTTATAATAGACTTACCTATCGTGTGCCGGTTGACGTATTGAAAGCTTTGAAAAAGAACCAGCCTTATGTACATGTTGTAGAACCGATAACTGGTCTTCAGAGTTTTTTCGACCGCTTCAATGAGCTTATGGAATATATGAATAATGATGAACTGACGCATGAAGCGCTCCTTGAAGAAACAGAGGAGTATCTTGGGGATATTCGGGATTCTCATTTTGCTAGGACATTGAAAAGGTTTGGGCTGGTTAATGAAAATAGGTTGCTGTTTATTTATATGGCCCATTTGTTTGTAGAAAACAATGATGACCGCATTAACTTTTCTGATATAAATAACTTGTATGATAATGACAAAATTCCTAATTGGTGTAAAAATGAGTTACGAAGCCGGACATCGGAACTCTTTTGCTGTAAGTTGATTGAAAACGTAAATGAGGACGGAATGGCACGTTCGGATTGTTTTAGATTGACAGAATATGCCAAGACGGATCTGCTTTCGGAGTTGAACCTGACTGTTAATGCTAAGTCTGATTGCGATCTGATAAAATGGGATTCGTTTCCTGAAAAGAAGCTGGTTTATAATGTTTCTGAGAAAAAGCAGGTTATGGAGCTTTCATCCATACTTTCGGCAGAACGTTTCAGTGAAGTGCAGTCCCGTTTGCGGAATGTAGGGATGAGGGCCGGGTTCTGTTGTCTTTTTTATGGTTCGCCTGGTACGGGAAAGACGGAAACAGTGTATCAGGTGGCGCGTGCAACGGGGCGTGATATTCTGCGGGTGGATGTTGATAAAATCAAGAGTTGCTGGGTAGGTGAGAGTGAACAGAATATGAAAAAAGTTTTTGACAAATATCGTAATATCTGCAAGAGTACGTCTTTAGCTCCGATTTTGCTTTTCAACGAGGCGGATGCTATTCTTGGTGTCCGGATGGAAGGGGCTATCCGGGCGGTAGATAAGATGGAGAACTCTATACAGAATATTATTCTTCAGGAAATGGAAGCATTGGAGGGGATAATGATTGCTACGACTAACCTTACAACAAATCTTGACAAGGCTTTCGAACGGCGTTTCTTATATAAGGTAGAGTTTAATCGTCCGACGGTGGAAGCTCGTGCTCAGATCTGGCAGGCCATGTTTCCTGCTCTGACAGAAAGGGATGCTTGTACGCTTGCTTCTCAGTTTGATTTGTCGGGTGGTGAAATAGAAAATATTAGTCGTAAATATATGGTAAATGCTATTTTGTCGGGACAGGATACGATCGATCTCCTGTTGCTTGCTGAGCTTTGTCGCAATGAGCGTATTGGTACTTCAACCCGGCAGAGGATTGGATTTCAGCATTGACCTGTCGGCTTTGTTTGGATAAAAATGATATATTTGCATCTATGCTTTATGGCAGCCGTTAAAAATAAAAGATATAAGTTATGATACCTCCCAAAATTGAAGAATCTACCAAAGAAGAACGACGGGCGTTTGTGATTGATGCATGGAAGTGTTTGCACGATTGTGAATTGTGTGGCAAGTGTCGTGTCTTGAAGGGAAAGGATGCTGAAACTTTGTATGCTGATTATATTGAGGGGAAGCGGACATATATGGATGTTACGCTCGATATAAGAAATAATAATTACAGATAATGAAGGTCACGCTTATACGGATGGATATTCGCTAAGCGTGACCAGGAAATGAAAACAGTTATGGTGCAATTCTAGGTATATACGTTATACTTTAGAATAGGATTTATATAGCTCTTCAGTAATTTGTGCAACCTGATCGACAGAAATCATACCTGTGTTGAAAGTGGCGTGATAGTTGCGTGCATCTCCCCAGTGCTGTCCGGTATAATGGAAGAAGTGCTCTTGTCGTGCTTTGTCGATATTGGCAATGGTCTCGGGCGCTTGTGTGGAGGGTATGTCATATTCGGCAGTGGCACGTTTTATTTTATGAGCCATGTCGGCATAAAGAAATAAATTGATGGTGTTGGGACGGTCCTTCAGTATGTAGTTGGCACAACGGCCGACGATTACACAAGGCTTTTCGGAAGCTATGCGACGGATTACTCGGCTTTGGACGACAAACAGGGCATCGTCGTACGAAAGGCTACGGCTTAGTGGAGCTTCGTAATCTTGCATAATCATTTGATAAAGTAATGAACTGGGAAGTTTTTGTTCGTTTTTTGAAATGAAGTCTTCACTGAAATTGCTTTCCTTGGCTACCAGTGTGATTAGTTCTTTATCGTAAAAGGCAATTCCTAGTTGTTTAGCTATCAGTTCCCCAGCCTGATGTCCGCCGCTTCCGTATTCGCGGGAGATGGTGATGACAAGTGGTAGGCTGCTTTCTGTTGCTGAAGGAACTGTGGCTTGTGGGACGCCAGATTTTGCCAGCCAATGACGGACGAATATCAGGCGAGGCATGATCAGACGAACAAATGGTCCTGTAATGAGTGCCGCGATGATGGTTCCTTCTCTTACTCCTTCGATGCGCCCGCTTAACAGCCATGAACAGAGGGCTGCAATAATTACCAGCGATACATCGAATCCGATTTTTATATTGCCAAACTCTTTTTTGAAGCGCAATGTGGCAAACTGGATGGTGTATTCGGCACTGATCATTGTTACGTCGGCTATTACCTCCAGACAGATGCCGAAGGCGAGTATCAGACAACCGATGACCAGTGAGATAATTTTTACGTAGTAAAGCTGAGGTATGTAGCAGGCGGTTATCCACATCGTCAGGTCGGTGAAAACAGACAGAACGAAGGCTACAGGAAATTGCATGAGTAGTTCCATTTTTCGTTCCATGATGCCTTTTTTGCCTAGTAGGAGCATTTGCAGGCATATCAGGATGATGGTAAACAGGAAAAAGTAACTTCCTAAAGACAGGGGGGTGTTGAGACTTGCTACATAAGGAACACTTGTTATCGGTGAAGTTCCTAAATCGGAGCGGGTGATAATGCTTATACCGAATGCTATAATGAGCAGAGATAGCCCAAAAATAAGGTACCGGCGCAGTAGTTCTGCTTTACTTTTTGTGTGGTTTTCTTCCATGAATTTCACTATTTAATTTGACTGCGCAAATTTCTTTAATTAAATTTGTTCCTAATCTACAGATTAAGAAATAAACCATGCAGATTACGCCAGAAAATTCGGTTACGGAAGAACGTCTATCTTTGATTGAGGAGATACCTGCAAATGTGATTTTTACAAAGGTAACTGGGCGTGAGGAGGTAAGTTTGCATTCTCATGTTCATAATCGTCATCAGGTGATATATATTTTGTCGGGGACACTTCATGTAGAGGTAGCCGGTAGTAGCTATTTTGTGACGGGACGTCATCTGATATGGATTCCGAACGGAGTGGAACATCGTTTGTCGAGTAACAACACTCAGATTTCATTGCTTACCAGTTACTTCTGCCTGAAGGATATCAGGGAGGATTGTTTTGCTATTTATAAGACTGATGAACTGGTGGTCCGTAATTTGAATTTTATCAGTACGCATGAGTATGTCGACAAGAGCCGTACACCTGAAATTTTTGCTTTTGCTATGGGATTTTTCGGTGTCCTGCCGTATATCTGTAAAGAAGCGTCGTTTCCTGCTCAGCCGTTTATTATTCCTAAGGATATCCGTTTACTTCCTGTACTGGATTATATAAAAGCTAACTTAAATCAGGATTTAAGTATTGAGCATGTTGCATTTTGTTTTGGCTTTTCTGTCAGAAACCTGACACGCTTGTTCACCAATTCCGGAATACGTTTTGTACATTATCTTAACTACTTACGCATTGTCAGGGCAATAGAGATATTGACTGATAATGCTATGAATATTGAACAGACTGCTTACGAAGTTGGGTTTAATTCTCCGAATAGTTTTGGCAGAGTATTTAAACAGATTACGGGCGAATCTCCTTCTGATTATATAAAAAAGCTTTAGAAGGGATGAGGCTGGTTATCATTTGTTTTTCAGGGGATAAATATCCTGCTGAAATTTCATTATTTTTCATTGGGAAAGATTATCTTTGCAGCCGATTTTAAAAATGCTTTAAAAAATGGTTTCACAAGGAATATATTCGATTGTATTGCTGGTGTTTTCGAATGTCTTTATGACATTTGCATGGTATGGACACTTGAAAATGCGTGAAGAGTTTAGCTGGTTTGCTGCATTGCCGTTGATTGGAGTAATCGCTTTCAGCTGGGCGATTGCTTTTTTTGAATATTGTTTGCAGGTTCCTGCCAATCGTTTGGGATTTAAAGACAGTGGCGGTCCGTTTGATATCATGCAGCTGAAGGTGATTCAGGAGGTAATAACGCTTGCAGTATTTACTATTTTTTCTATGATTGCCTTTAAAATGGAGCTGAAATGGAATCATCTGGCAGCTTTTGTATGTCTGATACTGGCTGTGTATTTTGTATTTAAGAAATAATATTTTCCTTTGATTGTCAAGGTGCGTCATGACTGAGTTTATGGCGCACCTTTTTGTTTTTTACTGCTTGGGGTTTTAATTCTGTTGTTCACGCAGACGCCGCGTTTGAATCTCTACATCGTATGCATTACGGTTACTCTTGTCTCTTCTTAGAAATTCATGCCGGCGGATGGAGTCTTCGGCTGCGCGTTGCCTGATGTAACGCTGGTAGTCGGGGATAGCTTCGGGTTGTGAAGCCTTGGCTTTTGTTTTTTTCTCCTGCTTTTCTTTCTTTTTCTCTGCTGTTTGCTGTTTTACGGAATCTGGCTGAGCCGAGTAGATGGGTAACAGCGGTACTGGCTGAAAGGCTGGAGTCAGTTCGGGAGCTTCCAGTTTTAGAGAATCATTGTCTGGATAGATATAATCATCGTACAAAAAAATGGGTTCGTCATTGCCAGACTGTATGCTGTCAGTTGACGTTTTCTCTGTTTGTTTTGTGATATATTTTTCAAGGCCGGCATGGTCTTGCTTGGTGGGGATGTAACTGGCATATTTTTTCCATGCCGTAGCATGGGTGCGGTTATGCTTAATGGCACGTCCACGTTTGGTCAGGCTCTCGAACAGTAACTTGTCGAAGTCGAGAGATATGCTGGCACCGGGACCTGCGGGAGAAGTGACGTACAGGTAGGTTTCTCCCGGAACTGGTTTTATTTCTCTGCCATATTCTCCACGGTATTGGCGGAAAGGATTCAGTTTCCACTGTATGGTCCATTTTTTTTCGATGGTGGGCATAACATCGTATACGGGATTTTCCCCGAACTTAGTCCAGATGGTGTAAGGTTCGGCACGGATGTATCCTTTTATTTTTTTTACTCGGGTAGAGTCTATCATGCTGCGTGGCATGGAAAGATCTTCTTTAAACTGCATCCATTTCTTGTCTAACGAAGAGTTTAAAGGTTTGTATGGATTTTCTTTGGGGGCGAAGTCGAACTGTATCATTTTGATAACGTCTTCGTTCAGTTTGATTTCTTCTTCCTCTTTTTCTGTCTGTGCAGCGAGAGGAACAGCTTCGACCGTGAGAAACAGTAATCCCAAATATGTTGCTATGTGTCTGGCAGATGGCATAACTATTGCTTTATAAACCTTTTACTCGTCCGCCTTGCATCCATACTCTGCGGTAATAGGGCTCGTCCAGACGGCTGACGATGACACCCCGGCTGGTACTGGCATGGATGAAACGGTTATCTTTCAGATAGATGCCTACATGGGTGGCTGTACGTTTGTTCTTTCCGTTATGAAAGAATACAAGGTCGCCTTCCTGAAGCTTGCCTTTGCTTACCTTCCGGCAGTTCTCTTTTCGCTGGTCGTCGGAGTTGCGTTTCAGATGCTTGTGGTAGACTTTCTTGTAAATGTTGTATGTCAGCCCCGAACAGTCCACTCCTCTCATGGTATTTCCTCCGGTACGGTAGGGAACTCCTATCCAGCGGGAAGATTCTATATACAGACGGTGATTGTCTTCCATGGCTATGTCCATGTCAAGTCGGATAGCGGCTTGTGCCAGCTCGCGGTAATCGTAACGTGGGGCACGTGTTCCGCATGAGGAGAAAAGGAGGGTGCCCAAGATGCCGATTAAGCAGATAAGACGTATGGTGTATCTGGTTTGGTGCATGTATTTGTTTATTGACATTTGGACAAATATACAATAATCGGAGTAAATGGGGTGGTTTTGGAATAACTGTACTGTTATTTTTTATTTATTTAAAAGGTTGCCGGTAGTTATTTTAACGGGATTTAATGATAAAAGCGCAACAGGCGTTGGGGAGAGGTTGCCTTGTTGCGCTTTTGAATTTATGCCGCGAAATAGGTTTTTATACGGCGAAATAGGTTTCCAGTTCATTTCCTGCGCTGCCGTCGCTGTTATCTAAGTCACGTATCAGCTTACCGTGTTCCAGCAGAGCTATGCGAGTGCTGATGTCTGTTGTATGATTCAGGTTATGGCTGGATACAAGAATGGTTGCTCCGGTTGACTGGTTATAGGCTACCAGGAGTTGTTTCAATGCCGACTGTGAACTGGGATCGAGAAAATTGAATGGTTCGTCCAGAATAATCAGTTCCGGCTGGTTGAGCAGTGCGGCTAGAATTCCGATTTTTTGCTTGTTACCGGCTGACAGATTGCAGATCAGTTTCTTCTGTCCCAGTATTTCACCGTTCATGAAACGTTCGTAGACTGCCAGACGTTCGTCCACTGTCTGGCGGTTGAGGTTGCACATGCGTCCTACGAAATAGAAATATTCTTCGGGAGTAAGGTAGTCTATCAGAAAGCTTTCATCCAGATAAGCTCCTGTTGTTTCTTTCCAAGCTTCACTGCTGCTGACTTCTGTTTCTCCTATCCGGACAAAGCCGTTGTCTGCTTTCAGCAGATCGAGCATGAGACGGAACAGGGTGGTTTTGCCTGCACCGTTGTTTCCGACAAGTCCTATTATTTCTCCATGACGGATGGTATAGTGGTCTATATCGAGTGCCACTTTTGTACCATATACTTTTTTAAGTTGGTCTATTGTTATATCCATGGTTTTGTTTTCGTATTAACGGGTGTTTCTGAATCCTTCCATGTTCTGGTATTTCCGTTTCATCAGCCGGACATAGATATTGTGTATCCAGTAACGGTGTGTGACAAAGCCCGACAATCCTAATATGATAAGTATTATGTAGGCGGTTGTTTCGTCGAGGAATAGGGTGAGAGCTTTGTTTATCAGCAACGGAAGACTGAAAGCACATATTACGATAAGCGACTGGTACATGTTGTTGCCTTGCTGCTTACCTATGGTATTGGTGTTGAGAGGTGCAGTCTTGTTGTTGTAGACTGCCATTTGCATCATCATGGCAAATATGGTTCCCATTGTAAAACATAGATAAGCTATCGACATAAGCAGAGGAATTGTACCCATGCAGACCGGGATAAGGCTGAACAGGAAAGGGATGACCAGAAAGATACATTGCAGGTAATATTTGGCGCGGAGCATATTGTAAAGGCTCTCTTTCCGCACCATCAATCCGTCGATATAGTTTCCTTCGAACGTCATGATGCGGTTCAGTGTCATCAGTCCTAATATGCAATAGCAATACAGACAAATGAAATTGTTCATGTAGCTGTCGCCATAAACGTCGCTGGCAAGTGCTATCGCAAACATGCACATGATGAAGATAAATCCCCAGAACTGGCTGCGGGGGGCTTTATTGCGGAAAAACATTTTCAGCTCCAGACGCATATATTCTCCAACATTTCCGTAGCGGTCGAGAAACTTATAGCTGCTGATATGCTTGATCTTGGTATCTTCTGTATGTGACAGCTCTTTATAAAGAAAATGTAGCTGTACAATGTAATTGATGAATAGGAACAGGCAGATAAGTACAATTGCTCCACCGAAAGACAACGGATTCCAAAGTATGAAACCTTCTCCCCAATTCATGGTGAGTGTACTTATCCAGCCTGTTTCCGGCAAGAATTCCAGTAAGGCCAGTATTCCGTAAAAGAGTATGCTTCCGAGAAAATAGATAAATTTTTCTCGTTTTAATGTACATATCAGTGTGCTCCAGTAACCGTTCATTACCATCAGCAGCCAGATACCTACCGTATATCCAATTACTCCCGTTATCCCATAAAAGCGTGTAATGGTAATCAGGGCGAAAGGGATAAACAGGAATAGCCAGAAGAAATTAAACGGATGCCAAAGTTTATCCAGAAGAAAAGTGAATATGACTTTCCTTTTGGGAACAGGCAGCAAGAGATATGGCTTGATTTCTTGTATGGAAGAAGGAAGCATAAAGCGTATCAGAAAGTCAATAGCCAGAATGATGACTAATCCCTGATTGAGGATGTGGTAAGGTTCCATGCCGGGAAAACTTTCTTGAAAAGCAAAGGGCAGCATTACCCCTATAAAAAGAAGGTATGCTGCCCAAAATGCTATTCCGCAATACATGAAAACCTTGGCAAAACGGTTCTTTTCGAACATCGGGCTTCGCCTGGCGGCGAGCTTCCGGTTTCTGCGTATTTCCAGGAAGAGCATAATCTTCAGGTTTAAGTTATTACTTTGTGTCGCCTGAAGTCATGCTTACTTCGATGCGGTTGTTTTGTGAGAAGAAATCTTTTGCAAAGTGCTGGAGATCGGCTGCTGTGATACCGTTTACTGTATCAGCATATCCGGTTGCCATATCTGAATTTTCCCAGAAATAGCTATACAGGATGTTCATCCAGTAACCGTTTTCTTTCTGGTTAGCTTCGTAGTTCTTCAGCATGTATTCTTTAACCTTTTGCAGATTTTCTGCTTTCGGACCATTGGCAATAAAATCATTGATACCTTTGTCTATCAAGCTGCTCATCTTAGCACGCTTTTCCGGATTAGTATCGAATGAAATCTGCAAAGTGGCTTCTACTTTCGGATATAGGCTGATATCGCCTGATACACCTACACCATAAGATGCTCCTTCGTCCTCACGTACGGTTTCTGTATATTCCATTGTAAGCAATTGAGAAAGCATGCTCATCATCAGCTGGTTCTTTAATGTGTATTCGCATTCACCGCTTCTGATGATACATACAGTAGCTTTCTGAGTCTGTAATTCTCTGTGGAATACGTTCTTGTGCTCACCCTTACGGATGTCCAGATTTATATCACGGAAGTCTTCCTTGCGGTTGATTGAAGGAAGAGAACCCAGATATTGCTCAATAAGAGGAGTTGCTGTTGCCTGATCGATATTACCTACGAAAATGAATGTAAAGTCGCTGGCATCCTTGAAGCGGTCTTTGTACATATCCATAATTTTCTGGTAATCGGTCTGGTCTACCATATCAGCTTTGATACGAAGAACACGAGGATTATCACCATACAATTCTTTTCTTAAAGAATCGCTCAGGGCAATGTTCGGATTAACTTCCATATTGGCAAGCTGTGCTTTCAAACGACTCTTGTATGATTCGAATGCTGCTGCATCCATACGTGGAGCTGTAAAGCTGAGGTAAGTCAGCTGCAACATAGTTTCCAGATCTTTAGGAGAGCATTTTCCTGAAACAGCTTCGCTCAGTGTGTTTACAGATGCTGAGGCTGATGCAACCTTACCCGACAGAACTTTTTGCAGGTCGACAATGCTGAAGTTGCCCAAACCACCTAAGCCTGCAACTTCATTGATTTGCTTGAACTGGAGAGCATCTTTTTCATCGAACAAAGATGTTCCTCCGCGGCTGAATGAAGACATTCTGATTTCGTCTGCCTTGAAGTTTGTAGACTTCAGGATAACACGTACACCGTTGTTCAGAGTAAGAATGGTCGATTCGAAAGGTCCTTTTTCTGTTTTTATGACTTTACCTCCTTTAGGAGTTTCTTTCATCAGAGGTTCATTTGAAACCTTGTCGACATATGCTTCCAGCTTTTCTGCTTTTACATCAGCAAGCACTTTCTTGATATCGGCTTCTGTAGGAAGTTTTACTCCTGGTTTGTCCGGGCAGAACAGGCTGACTACTGTATTACTGTCTGTAACCAATGATTTCAGCAGCTGGTTTACGTTGTCCAATGGTATATTGGGAACAATTTGTGTCATAAGTGCGTATTCGTCTTCTATGCTTGGAATTGGATCTCCATTGATGAAGTTGGATACGTATTGGCTGACAAACTGTTCGCTTTTCATTTTACTGCGTTCGTTATATACGTTTTCCAGTGCGCGCAAATAGTCTGCTTTCATTCGGGTATATTCTCCTTCTGTAAATCCAAACTGACGTGCACGTTCTATTTCACGCATTAAAGCAGCAAGACCAGTTTCTATACCTCCCTCTTTGCAGATAGCAACTCCCATAAATGCTTTTTTGGTCTTAGCAAGGACGAAGTCGTTATCTTCTACTCCGGCATTGATAAAAGGAGGAGTTGCGGTTTGGGTAAGTTCTTGAAGACGAGTGTTCAGCATGTTTGATACAGCACTGGTCATATAGTTGTAAATCAAATAACCGACTGTATTCTTCAAGTCTTCAGGGAATGGATCGTGCTTGTGGTAAACATATACTTGGTTTACCTGCTGTTCCTTATCCTTTGCAATGGCTATGATAGGTTCCTTGTTGTCGGGCACAGGGAAATATTTACGTTCGGCTGCGTCTTTTGGCATCTTGATAGGACCAAATATTTTCTTGATTTTGGCTTCAATCTGGTCTACGTCGATATCACCCACTACAATTACACCCTGCAAATCTGGACGATACCATTTTTCGTAGTAGTCGCGCAAATCCTTATACGGGAAATTATCTATAATATCCATTGAACCGATAGGAAGACGGTACGCATATTTGCTTCCTGCAAACATTTTTGGGAAGATAGTATCGTACATACGCATCATAGCTCCTGTACGTGTACGCCATTCTTCGTGTATGACTCCACGTTCCTTGTCAATTTCTTTAGGATCGAGTGTCAGGTCGTCTGCCCAGTCGTGCAGGATCAACAGACATGAATCGATGATACCGTCACGAATAACAGGAACATTGGCTATATTGTATACTGTTTCGTCGATAGCAGTATAGGCATTCAGGTTCGCACCGAATTTTACTCCGATGGATTCGAGATATTCGCGTAGGCTGTTTCCCGGAAAGTTTGTTGTTCCGTTGAAACACATATGTTCCAGAAAATGTGCCAAACCGCGCTGGTTGTCTTCTTCAAGAATAGAGCCTACTTTTTGTGCAATGTAGAAGTCGGCTTGTTTCTCTGGAAGTGCATTGTGACGAATGTAATAAGTCAGTCCGTTATCCAGCTTGCCGATACGCACATTCGGATCGGTTGGGAGAGGGGGCATCTGCTGTGCGCAAACGCTGGCTGCTCCTCCTATCAAGATGATAGCGGCGAATGTTTTTCTGATAAAACTTCTCATAATAATATAGTTTAGTGATTTGTTTTTAGAGTAATCCGTTGGCTGAAAGGTAACGTTCTGCTTCAATAGCAGCTTTACATCCACTTCCGGCAGCTGTAATTGCCTGACGGTAGTGAGGGTCGGCTACGTCACCTGCAGCGAATACACCTGGGATTCCTGTCCGTGGAGTATTGCCTTCAGTTATGATATATCCTGTTTCGTCAGTCTGTACCCATGGCTTGAAGATTGCTGAATTAGGCTGATGTCCGATAGCAAGGAAGAATCCGTCGATAGCTACATCGTAACGTTCTTCATCAGCTTCTCCCAGGCGTTTTACTACGTGCATACCTTCTACACCATCTGTTCCGTAAAGGCCGACAGCGTTATGCTCAAACAAAACTTTAATGTTTGGGTGGTTCAGTACGCGTTCCTGCATAATCTTTGAGGCACGTAAGAATGGTTTGCGGACTACCAGGTATACTTGTCTGGCGAGGCCTGCCAGATAAATGGCTTCTTCGCAAGCTGTATCGCCACCACCTACTACGGCAACGACTTTTTTGCGGTAGAAGAATCCGTCGCAAGTAGCACATGCGCTAACACCCATGCCAGCATATTTCTTTTCATCTTCCAGACCAAGGTACTTGGCTGTTGCTCCGGTCGAAATGATAACAGTATCAGCTGTTATTTCTTTTTCATCATCGATGATGAAATGGTAAGGAGCCTGGCTTAAGTCGGCCTTTGTTACTATACCGTTACGGATATCAGCGCCGAAACGTTCTGCCTGCTTACGCAAGTCATCCATTAAAACCGGACCAGTTACTCCTTCCGGATAGCCGGGGAAGTTTTCCACTTCAGTAGTGATTGTCAACTGTCCACCTGGCTGTATTCCCTCATAAAGAACTGGTGATAAATTGGCACGACTTGTGTAAATAGCCGCAGTATATCCGGCTGGCCCTGATCCGATGATCAGGCATTTTACATGTTCTGTTGTCATATTAAGTTTGGTAAATTAAAAATTATATATTCATTTTAATTGAGCAAATATACTTCTTTTTTTTGTACATAATGCTATTATATAATCAATCTGGCTTATAAAAGAGGAAATTTTATGCAAAAAGCCCCGTCAGAAATGATCGGACGGGGCTTTTGGTATGCTAGTGTGAATGTTTATCGCAGGTCGATGACTTCTGCATTTGGATATTTTTTCTTGTCGAAACGGAAGTCGGAGATACTCAAATTACGGTTTGTTTGATATGAGGTAATATTAAACTCCTGAGTTTCTCCATTGGAGAGACTGATGCCGATATACAAAGGTTCGTACGCTGCCGAAACTGTGAGAGTAATCGATTTGATATCTCCAGTCTGACGTGGAGTGAGAAGAACTTCCTGTCCTTGCTTTCCGTTACGGTTTTTTGAGCCGATATAACGGTAATTGAACTTTGTTTTGTATGAAGTGATCAATGCATATGGATTGACACTTTGTATTTCTTCAGGACTGGGAGTTGAAAGTGTTACTTCATCGTTTTGCTGTGCATAGCTCCACTGTGTTTTTCCATCGAACCAACTTTTTATGCCGGCACAATCAAGGTAGAAACAAGATTCTTTCAATAATAGCGTTCCTTGCTGTGTCCCTCCAAAAGTGATGGCTATGCCTCCTGCTTTTTGGTAGGCTGCTGCTGTCTTGTCCAATATGGCCTGAGCTTTAGCTTCACGTTGTCCGAACACAGTGTGTACGGTTGCTGCAAGCATTAGTATAAAAAAGGTAAATCGTTTCATTTTCATGTTATTGGTTTTTTAAGTTATTCAGACGCATATCCAAATCGTTTTCGTCCATGCAAAGCACGTCACGCGCCTTACTGCCGTTTGCCGGACCTACTATACCAGCACGTTCCAGCTGGTCCATAATTCTTCCAGCACGGTTGTATCCGATAGAAAATTTACGCTGGATCAGAGATGTTGAACCTTGCTGATGGTAGATTACCAGACGGGCAGCTTCTTCAAACAACGGGTCGAGTCTGTTCATGTCAACATCTGCTGCACTACTGCTTTCTGCATTTTCATCAACATATTCAGGCAAGATGAAAGCTGTAGGATATCCTTGCTGGTGACTGATGTATTCGGCTATTTTCTCTACTTCTGGGGTATCGACAAATGCACATTGTACACGTACAGGATCATTTCCCTGTAAATAAAGCATGTCACCTTTTCCAATCAGTTGCTGTGCTCCCGGGCGGTCGAGAATGGTACGTGAGTCCATCATAGAAGCAACGCGGAAAGCTACACGGGCAGGGAAGTTGGCCTTTATCGTACCGGTAATAATATTGGTCGTAGGACGCTGTGTCGCAATAATGGCATGTATTCCTACAGCACGTGCCAGCTGGGCAATTCGGCAAATAGGCAATTCAACTTCTTTACCGGCAGTCATGATCAAATCGCCAAACTCATCGATGATAATGACGATGTAAGGCATAAAACGATGTCCGTTTTCCGGATTCAGCTGTCGGCTGGTAAACTTGGCATTGTACTCTTTAATGTTACGGCAACCAGCTTTTCGCAATAAGTCGTAACGAGTATCCATCTCAACACAGAGTGAATTTAAAGTCTGTACTACTTTCGATACATCGGTGATGATAGCATCGGACGCATCGGGCAGTTTGGCCAGAAAATGTTTTTCGATTGGAGCATAGATCGCAAATTCTACTTTTTTCGGGTCGATGATGACAAACTTCAGTTCACTGGGGTGCTTCTTGTAAAGCAGCGATGTAACGATAGCGTTTAGTCCTACAGATTTTCCTTGTCCGGTTGCACCGGCTACCAGCATGTGTGGGGCTTTAGTAAGGTCGACCATAAACACCTCGTTTGTGATAGTTTTACCTAAAGCAACAGGCAAATCGAATGTTGTTTCCTGAAATTTCTTGCTTGCCAGAATGGAACTCATAGGCACAATACGTGGATTAGCATTTGGCACTTCGATACCAATTGTTCCTTTTCCTGGAATTGGAGCAATGATACGAATTCCCAAGGCAGAAAGGCTAAGGGCTATGTCGTCTTCCAGGTTACGTATTTTCGAAATACGTACTCCCTCGGCTGGCGTTATCTCATATAGAGTGATAGTCGGACCTACGCTTGCTTTAATAGAACTGATCTCAATGCCAAAACTGCGTAGTACCTGAATGATACGGTTTTTGTTGGCATTTTGCTCTTCCATGTCGATGGTAGGTTCGTGATCACCATAGGAATTGAGAAGATCTAAAGTTGGAAATTTATAATGTTCCAGATCCAGACGAGGATTATAGGGCTGGTTTATGTTTCCACGATATTCTTCATCCTCTTCTTTTCGTTCGTTGTTTATCTCGAATGCTGGTTCACTATATTCGTTTTCGTCTTCCTCCTCCTTGTTTGTTTCTACGGGAGCAGGAGTGGTTTCTTTATTTGAAATAGGTTTACTTGTTTCTACCTGAAGGGGAGCTGTTGTCTCTACTGGTTCTAATTCGATCTCTACAGGTTTGGAATCCTCGTATGTGTCAGTCTCGTCTGTCTGCTCCGAAACAATATTCTCTACCGGCTCGTTTTTTGTTTCTTTATTGTTCTTTACCTGATATTCTGCTGGAGACTCTTGTTTATCAGACAACGTTTCAGAATCTTTGTTTTCGTCCTTTTCTTTATTTCGTCTGGGCAAAGATGGACGGAAGGCTTTGCGCACTACATCTATTGTCCCTTTAGTAAAGAATACGCCAATCAATATTCCTGTTACCAGCAATATAAGAATAAGTCCAGGAGCTCCTACCTGAGAGCAAATCCATTGGCTTACATTGTATCCATGTAATCCTCCCGGGTAAAGGAACGAGTCTTCTAAAACTCCTCCAAATGCAAATCCTAAAGTAATGGAGAACCATATCATTAAAGCTGTGCATGATACGAACCATTTCCATAGATTGAATTCGTATGCTTTCATCAATTTCATTCCTGCTACGATTAAAAAGGCTATGATGAAGTATGCCGAAATACCGAAGCAGTCATTTATCAGGAATTGTGACAGCTGGGCTCCTCTTGCTCCGGCATAATTCTGTATGCGGTTTCCTGTTTCCAGCAATTCCCCCGGATTGGGATGGGATAATATACTTTGGTCATTTCCTCCTGTAAAGAAGAATGAACTGAATGCTAATAACATGTAAACGCCGAAAATGACGCATAGCAAACCGATAATGAAATGGACTGTTTCACCTTTAATCGCGGTCATTACCTTGTTGGGTATGTCCGATTTTCCCACATTGGGTTTGTTATCTGTTTTTTTCTTCATAATTCTGTTCTGATGTTCAAATTTTGAACGCAAATGTACGAATATTTTTTGAACTCGCCGACTGCCTCTACTTATAATAAATTGTGGAGATTTATTTTTTTTCGTACCTTTGCCACGTAATTTGTTTGATTATGGAAAAAAGTAATACCCCGATTATATTTGATAAAAATACGGTAGAATTTGTTACTGTAGCGGCTGAGTTTTGTGGCTTTCTGGAGCGTGTGAATGAAACAAAGAGACGTACCTTTGTTGATACGGCGCTCAAGCTTTTGCCTTTGCTTTATCTGAAAGCTTCTTTACTGCCTCAGGGTGAGCGTATAGACGAATTCGATCCGGAAACTTTTGTAACCGAAGGAGATTATGAGCGTGTCCGGTGTGCAATAGCTGCATTGATGGGAGAGAAAGATGATTATCTGGATGTGTTTTTGGATGATATGGCTTATAGTGATACTCCTATCAAGCAGAATATTTCTGAGAACTTAGCTGATATATATCAGCCGTTGAAGGATTTTATTTGTGTATATCAGTTGGGGTTCGATCAGACAATGAACGATGCACTTGTAATCTGCCGGGAGCATTTTGCTGAGTTCTGGGGGCAGCGTCTTGTAAACGTAATGCGTGCATTGCATGAGGTGAGGTATAGTAAACAGACTGACACTGATGAAGAGGCTGAAGATGATGCTTATGCGTCTTCTCCTTTTGCAGAGGATGAAGGTTACAGTGAGGATGATTTATATGAGGGACTGGAAGCCGGAGAAGACGATGGATCAGGTGACCGGTGGGAATGAGAGTTGTAAGAGGAAAAAATAAACGCATGGTCGTATTACAAAATAAAATATCAAAGCAGAGTGTGGCAGCATTGCCAAAGGTTAATTTTGAGGGAAGAATCTTCGTTGTCAATACGGAGGCTGAGGCGCGTAAGGCAATCAGCTATCTGAATACGCATTCTATTGTAGGTGTAGATACGGAAACTCGTCCTTCATTTAAAAAGGGAACTACGCATAAGGTGGCTTTATTGCAGATATCTACACATGACACTTGTTTCCTGTTTCGGTTGAACCGTTTGGGGTTGCCTGATTTTCTGGAAGAGTTCTTGCAAAATGATGTCTTGAAAGTAGGCCTTTCGCTGAAGGATGATTTTGCAATGCTTCGCAAGAGAAATACAAAAGATCCGCGCAGCGGAAACTGGGTGGAATTGCAAGATTATGTTCCTCGTTTCGGTATAGAGGAAAAAAGCTTGCAGAAAATTTATGCGTTGCTGTTCGGCAAGAAGATTTCTAAATCGCAGCGTCTGTCAAACTGGGAGGCTGAAGTCCTGACGGAAGCTCAGCAACTTTATGCTGCAACTGATGCCTGGGCGTGTGTTGAAATATACAATTACCTGGATGATTTGCGCAGCACTGGAGGTTATGAGATTGTAAAAGTAGTGGAAACTGAAAATAATTAAATAAGATATTAGCGTGTCGTATAAGAAAGTATATCTGAAACCTGGTAAGGAAGAATCGTTGAAACGTTTTCATCCATGGGTGTTTTCGGGAGCTATCGCTCGTGTAGAGGGTGAACCCGAAGAAGGCGAAATTGTAGATGTGTATACATCGAAAAAAGAATTTATAGCATGTGGTCACTTCCAGATTGGAAGTATCGCTGTGCGTGTATTGTCATTTGTGCAGGAAACGATAGACCATGAATTTTGGGTACGTAAGCTTGCTGTAGCGAAAGATTTGCGTGTTGCTTTAGGACTGATTGGAAATCCTCAGAACAATACGTATCGTCTGGTGCATGGCGAGGGGGACAATTTGCCGGGACTGATCATTGATGTTTATGATCATACAGCTGTTATGCAGGCACATTCGGCAGGAATGCATGTATATCGCATGGAAATAGCCGATGCTTTGTCAGAAGTAATGGGAGATGTGATTGAAAATATTTACTATAAGTCGGAAACAACATTGCCTTTTAAGGCTGATTTGTTGTCGACGGAGAATGGGTTTATCAAGGGAGGAAGTCCTGAAAATGTAGCAATGGAAAATGGACTGAAGTTCCACGTAGACTGGCTGAAAGGACAGAAAACGGGTTTCTTTGTCGATCAGCGTGAGAACCGCCATTTGCTGGAGCGATATGCAAAAGGGCGTAATGTCTTGAATATGTTCTGTTATACTGGAGGCTTTTCTTTCTATGCCATGCGAGGTGGAGCAAATCTTGTTCATTCGGTCGACAGTTCAGCAAAGGCTATTGACTTGACAAACGAGAATGTAGAACTGAATTTCCCTGGGGATGCTCGCCATAAAGCTTATGCGGAAGATGCGTTTAAGTATCTGGACCGTATGGGTGATCAGTATGACCTGATTATTCTGGATCCTCCTGCTTTCGCTAAGCATCGTGATGCCTTGCGTAATGCTTTGCGTGGATATACGAAACTGAATGCGAAAGCTTTCGAAAAGATTCGTCCGGGAGGTATTTTGTTTACTTTCTCTTGTTCGCAAGTAGTCAATAAGGAGAATTTCCGGAATGCAGTATTTACTGCTGTGGCTCAGAGTGGTCGTAGTGTGCGCATTCTTCATCAGTTGACTCAGCCGGGAGACCATCCGGTAAATATTTATCATCCGGAAGGAGAATATCTGAAAGGACTGGTGCTTTATGTAGAGTAAGTTTATTACATTGTGCTGATAAAAAATACCGGATCTTACAAAAGGTTATGCCTGTTCGTAAGATCCGGTATTTTTATGTGTGTGTTTACTCTACTGTAACAGACTTGGCAAGGTTGCGTGGCTGGTCTACGTCTTTTCCTTTACATACCGCTATATGATAAGCTAATAATTGTAATGGAATGGTAGTAACTAAAGGCTCGAGACATTCTAATGTTTCTGGTATTTCAATGCACTCGTCAGCGATCTTGCGGATAACAGTATCTTGTTTGTTGATTAATGCTATAATGTGTCCTTTTCGGGCTTTTATTTCCTGGACATTACTTACGATCTTTTCATACATGGCATTCTGAGTGGCAATTACCACTACCGGCATCTCTGTATCAACTAAGGCTATGGGGCCATGCTTCATTTCGGCAGCGGGATATCCTTCTGCATGGATGTATGAAATTTCTTTTAGTTTTAAGGCTCCTTCCAGAGCTACCGGATAACTGTAACCACGACCTAAATAAAGAAAATTATGGGCATAGGTAAATATACGCGATAAACTAGCTATGCTTTCATTCTGCTTTAATACTTCTGTTATCTTCTCGGGTATTTGTAGCAGCTCGTCGATAATACGATTGTAATCGGCTGTGCTTATTTCTCCTTTTTCTTTTCCTAATGTTAATGCAAACATTGTTAATACGGTAACTTGTCCTGTAAAGGCTTTAGTTGATGCAACTCCTATTTCTGGACCTACATGTATGTAAGAGCCTGAGTCGGTGATGCGGGGAATGGATGAACCGACGGCGTTACAGATACCATATACGAATGCTCCCTGAGATTTTGCCAATTCAACGGCAGCAAGAGTGTCGGCTGTTTCTCCTGATTGAGAGATTGCTATTACGACATCACGATTCGTAAGCACCGGATTTCGGTAGCGAAACTCTGAAGCATATTCTACTTCAACAGGGATACGGCAAAATGTTTCTATCAGCTGTTTACCTATTAAACCGGCATGCCATGATGTACCACATGCTACAATGACAAAACGTTGGGCATTGAGTAACTGCTCTTTATGATCGTTTACAGCAGATAGTGTGACTTCATGTAGTGTACCGTTTATTCGTCCGCGCATACAGTCGTTAATACACTCCGGTTGCTCGAATATTTCTTTCAGCATAAAGTGAGGAAATCCTCCTTTTTCCAGCTGACCGATATTCATATCTACTTTCTTGATTTCGGCAGGTTGTGTTTCATTGTCGAGGTTTACTAACTTGAGTGGCTTTCCGTTTTCTAGGATAGCGATTTCTCCGTCTTGCAGATAAACTACTTTGTCTGTATATTCAACAATCGGGGTTGCATCGGATGCTAAAAAGAATTCGTCTGTACCTACTCCGATAACTAATGGACTACTTTTGCGAGCTGCTATGATTTGTCCGGGATGTCTGCGGTCTAATACGGCGATAGCATAGGCTCCGACAACCTTGTGTAATGCCATTTGTATAGCTTCTAGCAACTCAGTGTCGTAAGTTGTTTGAAAGTAATCTATCAGTTGTACTAATACTTCTGTATCGGTTGAACTCTTGAATGTGTATCCTTTTTCTTGTAATTGTTCACGCAGAGTTGCATAGTTTTCTATGATGCCGTTGTGAACTAATGCGAGATTACCTGACTGTGATAAATGGGGATGTGCATTAGCCTGGCAAGGTTCTCCATGAGTTGCCCATCGGGTATGGGCTATACCTGTATGCCCCGAAGTATCTTTTTGTGATGCAGTGTCTTCCAGATTTGATACTTTACCTTTCGCTTTATACACGTTCAATTTAGATTCATGGCTGATTAGACCTACTCCTGCACTGTCGTAACCGCGATACTCCAGACGCTTTAGTTCTTTTATAAGTATAGGATAAGCTTGTTTGCTTCCTATATATCCTACTATTCCACACATATGTATTTGTATTTCGTTTGTTGTATTGTTATTTGTTTATGCGAAAATATAAAACAGTTGACAAAATGCAATGTATGTGCGGATAAAAAAATTATTTTATTACTTATCAGTTGTGTGAATAGCGATATTCGCTTGGAGAAAACCCAGTTATTTTTTTAAAGATTAAACTGAAATATTGCACGCTGGGATATCCTAGTTGCTTGGCTATAATAGTTGGCATACAATCTTTTTGAAGCAACATCCTTTTTGCAGTTTCCAAACGCTTTAATTGAAAATATTCTTCAAGTGTTTTGCCCGTTTCAAATTTTAATAAATCTTCAAAGTATGCAGGTGATAGTCCCAGTTCTTTACTGAGGATTTTCGGATCAGGCATTATTCCATCTTGGAGTTGTCCCGATGCAATATGGTGCTCGAGAAGTTTTTCCATTTTGTCCAGGAGTGTTTTATTCTTGTTTTCTCGGGTAATAAACTGGCGCTCATAATAACGTGTACAGTAATCGAGTAATAATTCGATGTGGCGTGAAAGTATTGTACTACTATGTGTATCAATGGGGTGATGCAGCTCGTCTTCAATGTTTTCCAGGCAACATGTTATTTTGGCTGTTTCCCGTTGGGACAAGTGTAATGCTTCTTCTTTCTTGTACGAAAAAAAAGTATAATTTTTTATATGATTATTCAATGAGGTTCGGAAAAGTAGATCAGGATGAAATGCTAGCAGATATCCTTTATTGGGCAAGGTATTATTCTCACCCATCCGGAATATTTCACCGGGAGTGAGAAACACCATTGTTGCATTCGAATAATCGTAATATTTACGCCCGCAACAGCAGCAGGAGTCAGGACATTCTTCTATCAGCAAGATTGCGTAAAACTCGAATTTTACAGCGTCTTGCTCCAGGTTGGGGCTTTCCAGATTGATAATGCTTACCTGAGGGTGTAATGTCTTGCAGCCAAGGCAACAGTTGCATTCGTACACAGTTTTGAAATCTAACATATTCTTTTTGTCCTTATCTGTGGAAGTTGTTTATTGTTGGTTGTTTTGTGTACGATATTCATTGGGGGTACAGCCTACTCGTTTCTTGAATAACCGGCATAGGTGTTGTGGGTACTGGAAGCCCAAAGAATATGCAATCTGGCTGACTGTATTTTCTGTAGCTGAGATCCGTTCCTTTGCCAGTTCTATGATTTTTTCCTGAATATATTCCTGTGGACTTTTTCCTGTTTCTTTTTTTAGCATATCACCGAAATAGTTAGAGGAAAGATATAGTTTGTCGGCAAAGTATTTTACAGTCGGCAACCCGTCCTGTTCGGCCTGAGGGCCTTCAAAGTATTCGTTAAGGAGATTTTCAAACCGTGTCAGGACATCACTGTTTGCTTTGCTGCGTGTCGTAAACTGTCGTTCATAGAAGCGCATGCAGTAATTTAACAGTAATTCGATGTGGTTTACTAATAAAGTTTTACTATGCTTGTCTATGCCGTGCTCCAGCTCCATGCGTATAATCTTTAATAACTCTTCGATAATACTTCTTTCTTCGGCCGACAGATGCAAGGCCTCGTTGACTTCATATGAGAAGAAAGTGTATTTTTTAATTGTTTTTCCTAAACTCGTACCATGTAATAAATCGGGGTGGAAAAGTATTCCCAGTACATTCAGTTGTACGCGGTCTGTTGTCAGTGTGGTTTCGGTTGTTTGTCCGGGGGCGAAACATACTACAGTCCCTTCCTGATAATCGTAAGTTTGACGTCCGTACTTAATGTCACAGGCTTTTTCTAATTTCAGATATAGCGCATAAACACCGTAATTCCAATGCGTATAGGTCATTTGCCGGGTGGCTTTATTCAGGTCGATGACTGTTACCAGCGGATGTAATGTTTCAAGTCCGTATATCTGGTTATATAAGTCCACATTATTTAAATTAAGTATCTTGTCCATATGCAGAGTTGATTTTTATCTGAATACAAAATTAAGCGAAATCTCATATATCCCTACAACCATAATTACTGATTGTATAACCGAAGTTACGGTTTTTTGAAGCGATAGATAATATTGAACCCTGTTTTTGAATCTGTAATTGAGGTTATAACATCCGTAATTTGTCTACACAGATGCTTATGTATTCTTGCGAAATTTGCATTGTCGATAATTTATACTAACTGATATACAATATTAAATATGGCTAAAAAGGTTTTGATTTTATCATCTAGTCCACGTCGTGGAGGTAATTCCGATACGCTTTGTGATGAGTTTATGCGTGGAGCAGTAGAAAGTGGAAATCATGTAGAAAAGATTTTCTTGCGTGATAAGACGATTCACCCTTGTCTTGGATGCAGCGTCTGTAGCCTGCATAAAAAACCGTGTCCACAAAAAGATGATGTGGCTGAGGTTATCGGAAAGATGCTGGAGGCTGATGTCATTGTTATGGCAACTCCTGTCTATTTCTATGCAATGAGTGCACAGATGAAAACACTGATAGATCGTTGCTGCGGTCCTTATACAGAAATGAAAAACAAAGAATTTTATTTTATAGCGACAGCGGCGGAAGAAGATGAAACAATTATGAAACGCGTTGTAGACAATTTCTGTGGTTTCCTCGATTGTCTTGAGAATCCTGTAATAAAAGGAACAGTATTCGGTGGAGGAGTCTGGCATGTAGGAGAAATAAAAGATAAGCCTGTATTGACAGAAGCTTATGAGATGGGTAAGAAAGTTTGATAATAATGGAATTGTATTTGAGATATTATGAAGATAAAGAGTTTTTTAATCGTATTTTTTATGTCAACGCTTATGAATATACTTTATGCACAGGATAGTGATAGGACTTTTCCTGTAAGTGACAAGGTAACAGTAGAAAGAGTCCGTTTTAAAAACCGTTTTGGAATTACGTTGGCTGCCGATTTGTATAAGCCTAAGCAGGCTGAAGGGAAACTTCCGGCTATTGCAGTGAGTGGTCCTTTTGGGCAGTCAAAGAACAGTCATCAGGGCTTTATGCGCAAACAATGGCTGAACGTGGATTCCTGGCTATTGCTTTCGATCCTTCCTATACGGGTGAAAGCAGTGGTGAACCTCGCTATGTTGCCTCTCCCGACATTAATACGGAGGATTTTTCTGCTGCTGTAGATTTTCTTTCAATTCGTGAAGATGTAGATCCAGAGCGCATTGGTGTTATCGGTATCTGTGGATGGGGTGGCATGGCTCTTAATGCGGCTGCTATCGATACTCGTATAAAAGCAACTGTCACTGTTACTATGTATGATATGAGTCGTGTAAATGCTAATGGATATTTTGATGCGATGGATGCAGATGCACGTTATGAACTTCGCAAGAAGTTGAATGCCCAGCGGACTATAGATGCACGGAATGGTTCATATGCACTGGTTGGAGGGGTAGTGGATCCGCTACCAGAGGATGCTCCTCAGTTTGTGAAAGATTACTATGATTATTATAAAACAAAGCGTGGTTATCATAAACGTTCTCTGAACTCGAATAACGGATGGAATGTTACTTCGTCCCTTTCATTTATCAATACACCGTTACTGACATATAGTGATGAAATTCGAAGTGCTGTGTTAATGATTCACGGTGAAAAGGCACATTCCCGTTATTTTAGTGAAGATGCCTTTAAGAAGTTAAAAGGGGATAATAAGGAACTACTGATTATTCCAGGTGCAAGTCATGTAGATTTATATGATAATCAGGCAGGAGTTATTCCATTCGATAAGATAGAACGGTTTTTCTATACCTATCTGAAATAAGACTGCTATACGGCCAATTTTAGATATAAGTAATAATTGTGTCAGGAAATGAGAAACCAAACCAATAAGGCTGAAGCTCTGCTTTCACTTATTCGCAGGGGAGAGCATGTGACATTTAAGCAACAACTGGAACTTACCATACGTTTGAGTATTCCGGCAGTTGTAGCTCAGATTTCATATATTGTTATGCAATATATTGATGCTTCAATGGTTGGTAGTCTGGGAGCGGAGGCTTCTGCTTCTATCGGTTTGGTTTCTACTTCTACCTGGTTGTTCTGGGGAGTATGTGTTGCTTCTGCTACGGGCTTTTCTGTGCAGGTAGCACATCATATCGGAGCGAAAGAATTTGGTCAGGCACGTGCTGTCCTTCGGCAGTCTTTTGTTGCGACTACGATATTCAGCTTGCTGCTGACTGTAATTGGTGTACTGGTTAGCACTCCTCTTCCTGCATGGCTGGGAGGTGATGTTGCTATTCAGTATGATGCTTCTTCTTATTTCCTGATATTTATTTTATTTCTGCCGGTCCTTCAGCTTATTTTTTTAGCAGGAGGTATGTTAAGATGTAGTGGCAACATGCATGTGCCTAGCATGCTGAATGTTCTGATGTGTATAATGGATGTTGTCTTTAATTTTTTTCTGATATATCCTTCCCGGGAGTTAGAGATAGGTAATATATCTGTTTTTGTTCCTGGAGCGGGACTAGGAGTTGAAGGTGCTGCTTTGGGTACAGGACTGGTTGAGATGTTGGTTGCCATTATGATGACTTGGTATCTCTGTCGTTGTTCGAAAGAGTTAGCTCTGGTGGGCAGACCTGGAAGTTTCTTTTTGACTTCGAAAGTATTAATAAAATCGTTCAAAATAGGAGTTCCCATGTGTGTAGAGCATATTGTTATTTGCGGAGCACAGATCTTGACAACTGTTATTGTTGCTCCATTGGGAATCTTTGCTATAGCTGCAAATTCTTTTGCAATAACCGCAGAAAGCTTATGTTATATGCCGGGGTATGGTATTGCTGATGCTGCGACGACATTGATCGGGCAAAGTCTGGGAGCGGGAAGAAAAGATTTAACCCGATCTTTTGCCCGGATAACAGTAGCAACTGGTATGTTGGTAATGGGAGTGATGGGTGGTGTCATGTATTGGGCTGCTCCTTTAATAATCGGGGCAATGACACCTGATGCAGAGATACTTTCATTAGGTGTGATGGCTTTGCGTATTGAGGCATTTGCAGAGCCTATGTTTGCTGCGGCAATTGTTGCTTATGGAGTTTTTATCGGTACGGGAGATACACTCATGCCGAGCATAATGAACTTTGTCAGTATATGGGCTGTACGTCTTAGTTTGGCTTCATGTCTTGCTCCTTCGATGGGGTTGAAGGGCGTTTGGCTGGCTATGTGTATTGAGCTTTGTTTCAGAGGAATGATATTCTTGATAAGGTTAGAAAAAGGAAAATGGATAAAAATTACCTGATGCTATGGGATATTGCTTATTATCGGGAAGATTATTTATGTCTGTGATAGCTGTCTTGTTATTTGTTGCAGTTACATCGTATGGCAATAATCTAGGCAAAGCCCCAATCCAATTTAATAAAGATAAAATTTGTAATAAAAGTAAGACAATGGAACGTGATACAATTAAGCTGTATATTGGCAGTAAAGTTTTTGTTGCTGTGTTGGAGAATAATTCTTCTGCAATGGCTTTGAAAGAATTATTGGCGAAATGCAATGTAACAGTAGAGATGAGTGATTATGCCCATATGGAAAAGGTAGGAACATTAGGGGTAGACTGCCGAGAAATGATGAGTGGATTCAAACTGATTCTGGAGACTTGATTTTATATCAGGGACATTATATGGTTATTTATTATGATCGTAATAGCTACTCTTTGACTCGATTGGGTAAAATAATCAATGTTACTCAAGATGAGCTTAAAAATGCTTTGGGTAAAGGGAATGTTACGGTTGTTCTTTCTTTAGAATAATTGTTTGTACGAGTGAGTTTTCTATTCGAAAAGTGAAAGTTATAGGATGAAGATTGTATCTTTTAAATATTGCTTGATTGCAGGTTTATTGTTTTTTACGGCTTGTTCCCCTGATGATATTCCTGATATTGACGAAACGATTTCCCCTCCGTCTTCAAATGTTCCGGAGGATAATGACGACGGAGATTGTTCTCCGGTCAAGCAGATTGTTGTGACAATAAATAAAACTCCGTTTACTGCAACATTGGAGAATAATGAAACGGTTCGTGAATTTCTTGATTTATTGCCTCTTACTGTCGATATGACTGAATTGAACGGAAATGAAAAATATTGTTACCTTCCTCAAAGTTTACCGGTAGATAGTCGCCAGATAGATGTTATTCAAACCGGTGACCTAATGCTTTATGGCTCGAACTGTATTGTCCTTTTCTATCAAACGTTTTCTTCCAGTTATAGTTATACCAGATTAGGCCGGATTGATCATACTACAGGTTTGAAAGATATTCTTGGGCAAGGTAATGTTACTGTAAACTTTCATATAGTTAATCAATAAATACGGATAAATTATGCAACAGATAAAAAATACAGAGTTTGGAGGCGAACGCCCTTTGTTTGCTTCTCATGATTTGCAGATTGATAATGTAACAATTCATGCAGGAGAATCTGCTTTAAAAGAATGTAGTAATATTATTGCAGTGAACTGTCGTTTTGAGGGAAAATATCCATTTGGGCACGTCAATGGCTTTATTGTCAAAAACTGTCTGTTTACTGAAGGAGCACGTGCTGCACTTTGGTATTCGCAAAATTTGAAAATGACGGATACAAAAGTGGAGGCTCCTAAAATGTTCCGTGAAATGGATGGACTGGAGCTGGTTAACGTACACTTGCCTAATGCTCAGGAAACGTTGTGGCATTGTCGTAATGTCAATTTAAAAAATGTGCATGTGGATAATGCTGATTATCTTTTTATGCATAGTGAAAATATTACCATAAAAGATTATATGCAGAATGGCAACTACTCGTTTCAGTATTGCAGAAATGTAGAAATTCACAATGCAGTGATCAATTCGAAAGATGCGTTCTGGAATACAGAAAATGTGACGGTGTATGATTCTGAAATTAATGGAGAATATTTAGGCTGGCATTCTAAGAATTTGCGCTTGGTTAATTGTAAAATCTCGGGCACACAACCTCTTTGTTATGCTCACGGGTTAATAATTGTGATCTTGCTTTTGAGTATAGTTCTGTGCATGCTACGATTAAGAGTGCAGTACATAGTGTAAAGAATCCTCGTACGGGATGTATTACTGCCGAAAGTTACGGACAGATAATTCTTGATGAACATATTAAAGCACCAGGTGATTGTGAGCTGAAATTATGGGATGGACTTACTTGTTTTTCTGATTAAATAAAGTATGAAATATAATTTTGACGAAATAGTTTCGCGACATCATACTAATTCATATAAATGGGATAGTGCGACGCTGCCGGATATTTTGCCGATGTGGGTAGCGGATATGGATTTTCGGACAGCTCCAGCTATTATTCGTGCGCTGCAGCAACGTGTACAGCACGGCATTTTTGGATATACTCGCGTTCCGGATGAGTATTATAGTGCTGTTGTAGGATGGTTTAGTCGGAGGCATCGGTGGCAGATAAATCGTGAATGGATTATTTATACTTCGGGAGTTGTTCCGGCCATATCCGCCATCATAAAGGCATTAACGGCTCCGGGAGATAAAGTTTTAGTTCAGACACCGGTTTACAACTGTTTTTTTTCCTCTATCAGAAACAATGGTTGTGAGATAGTAAGTAGTCCCTTACTGTGGGATGGAAAAACTTTCTCTATCGATTTTGACGATTTGGAACGAAAGGCAGCAGATCCGGAAGTGAAGCTTATGCTGCTTTGTAATCCGCATAATCCTGCTGGCAGAGTGTGGAGTAAACAGGAATTGTGCCAAATCGGAGAGATTTGTATTCGTAATGGGGTGACAGTCATTGCAGATGAAATACATTGTGAGCTGGTCTTTCCAGAAAATGTCTATACTCCTTTTGCTTCACTTTCTGAAAAGTTTCAGAAGTATTCTGTTACTTGTGTATCTCCTAGCAAAGCTTTTAATATCGCAGGCTTGCAAATTGCTAATATTGTTTGTGCAGACGAATATATGCGCCATAAGATAGATAAAGCGATTAATATTAATGAAGTCTGCGACGTTAATCCTTTTGGCGTTATTGCCACGATAGCTGCCTATAATGAGGGTGAGGAGCGGTTGGCGCAGTTGTGTCGTTATCTGTTTGAAAACTACCAATACATGAAAGACTATTGTGAAAAAATATTTGCCTGATTTTCCTATTGCTGAATTAGAAGGTACTTATCTGGTCTGGATGGATTGCCGGAAGTTGCTTCTACCATCCAAGGAACTGGAATGTCTATTAAAGGAAAATGTTCATTTGTGGCTGAATTCTGGAGATATGTATGGAGCAGAAGGTGAAGGGTTTATGCGTTGGAATATAGCTTGTCCGAGGGCCTTGCTAACAGAAGGATTAGATAGATTCAGAGATTTTGTTCATCATAACTAAAAGAATAAGCAGGTCGGGCACTTTCTTTTTTCTGTAAATGTGATAAACGTTATCATCATCTGCTGCCTGTACCTGCTTTTTCTTTGATAATGTCATGACTTCTGGTTATCTTTGCGTAGAATAATTAAAAACCGGAATTTATGGATATACAAACAATACTTGCGAATTTGAAAATAGAACAGTTGAATGTGATGCAGCAAACAGCTGTCGATGCCTATCGTGAAGGAGGTGATTTAGTCCTGCTTTCGCCTACGGGCTCGGGTAAGACTTTGGCTTATTTATTGCCTCTTGTTTCTTCTTTGAAGCCCGGTCAGCAAGGAGTTCAGGCTGTTATTTTAGTCCCATCCCGCGAGTTGGCTTTACAGATAGAGCAAGTATTTAAGTCTATGAATACGGAATTTAAAATAATGAGTTGTTACGGAGGGCGTCCGGCAATGGACGAACATCGTACAATGAAAGGTATCTGCCCGTCAGTAATTGTCGGTACACCGGGACGAATGAACGATCACTTGGAAAAACAAAATTTTGATGCTTCTACAGTGAAGCTTTTGGTGATTGATGAATTCGATAAATGTTTGGAATTCGGTTTTCAGGAAGAAATGTCGGATGTTATAAGTAAATTGCCGAAATTACGTCGTCGTTTTCTGCTTTCGGCTACAGATGCTGAAGAGATTCCTCATTTTACCGGCTTGAACCGTACCGTCAAATTAAATTTTCTTGATCCTGATGGAGGTATTTCTGAACGTTTGCATTTGTATAAAGTGATTTCTCCTGTAAAAGATAAATTGGAAACTTTATATAAGTTGCTTTGTTGTTTGGGAAATCAGTCTACTCTGGTTTTTTGCAACCATCGTGAAAGTGTAGACCGTGTAGGTAAATATTTACATTCCATGAAAGTGTATTGCGAAACGTTTCATGGTGGAATGGAGCAGGATGACCGGGAAAGAGCTTTATATAAATTTCGGAATGGTAGCTGTCATATTTTTATCTCGACCGATCTGGCAGCACGTGGTTTAGATATTCCCGATATAAAAAATGTTGTTCATTATCATCTTCCAGTTGCAGAAGACGGGTTTATACACCGGAACGGACGTACGGCACGCTGGGAAGCTGATGGTAGTTCTTACATCATTCTTCATTCTGAAGAACAGTTGCCTTCTTACATAAAGGAAGAACCGGAGGAATATCTCTTGCCGGCTGTGCTTCCTAAACCTGCCCTGCCTGATTTTGTTACCTTATATATAGGAAAGGGGAAAAAAGATAAAATCAATAAAATAGATATTGTAGGTTTTTTGTCTAAAAAAGGAAATTTAAGCAAGGAGGATATTGGCCGTGTAGATGTGAAAGATCATTATGCTTTTGCAGCGGTTTCTCGTTCTAAATATAAACAAGTGTTAAAACTTGTGCAAAATGAAAAGATTAAGGGGGTAAAAGCTTTGATAGAACTGGCTAAATGATAACTTTGTGTCAATAAAACCTTGTCTCGGTAAGAAATTCTCTCAAAATGCTATGACTCTAGTCTGTTCAAAAGTCATAGAACTTACTTCTTGTGTCAATTTGCAAATTAAACCGCATTGTTTTGTGTAATTTGTTATTAAAAGCCCTGGGTTGCTAGAAAAATATTACAAAAACTTTTGGAAGTCTAAAAATAATCGCTATATTCGCAATTGTAAGAACGAACAAATGTTTAACCAAAACAAACTTCCAAATGAAAAAACATAATTTCAATGCGGGACCTTCTATATTGCCTCGCGAAGTGATCGAAAAAACAGCTCAGGCTATTCTTGACTTTAATGGTTCGGGACTTTCGTTGATGGAAATCAGTCACCGCGCTAAAGACTTCCAGCCGGTGGTAGACGAGGCTGTTGCCTTGTTTAAGGAACTTCTGAATATTCCGGAAGGGTATTCGGTACTTTTCCTGGGTGGAGGAGCAAGTATGGAGTTCTGTATGGTTCCTTATAATTTCCTTGAAAAGAAAGCTGCATATCTTAATACAGGTACATGGGCAAAAAAAGCTTTGAAAGAAGCGAAGGCATTCGGTGAAACAGTTGAAGTAGCTTCTTCCGAAAAAGACGGATATACTTATATTCCGAAAGATTATACAGTACCGGCAGATGTGGATTATTTCCATATTACTACAAACAATACGATTTATGGAACAGAACTCCATGCCGATTTGGATGTGAATGTTCCGATGGTTGCCGATATGTCATCTGATATATTCTCTCGCCCGATTGATGTCTCAAAATATATCTGTATCTATGGCGGTGCACAGAAAAACCTGGCACCGGCAGGCGTTACTTTTGTCATAGTGAAAAATGAAGCTTTGGGCAAAGTTTCACGTCATATCCCTACCATGTTGAATTATCAGACTCATGTTGATAAAGGCTCTATGTTTAATACACCTCCTGTAGTTCCTATTTATGCGGCTTTGCAGACATTGCGCTGGATAAAGGCTCAGGGTGGAGTAGAAGAAATGCAACGCCGTGCTAAGCAACGTGCAGATATGTTGTATGCTGAAATCGACCGTAATAAACTGTTCCGCGGAACGGTTACAGATAAAGGCGATCGCTCTTATATGAATATTTGCTTTGTAATGGCAGACGAATATAAGGATTTGGAGGCAGACTTCTTGAAGTTTGCTACAGATAAAGGAATGGTTGGTATCAAGGGACATCGCTCAGTAGGTGGATTCCGCGCTTCTTGTTACAATGCCATGCCTGTAGAGAGCGTTCAGGCTCTGATAGACTGCATGCAGGAGTTCGAAAAAATGCATTAATTTATTAGTCGTTTATAAAGGCACACAGACCTGCACGGATAGATAGTGTGCGGGTATGTGTGCTTTTTTTATTTATATTAAATCTGATAGTTATGAAAGTTTTAGTAGCAACAGAAAAACCGTTTGCAAAAGTTGCAGTCGACGGTATTCGTAAGGAAGTAGAAGCTGCTGGTTACGAACTGGCTTTACTTGAAAAATATACAGAAAAAGCACAGCTCCTTGAAGCTGTAAAAGATGCCAATGCTATTATTATCCGTAGTGATGTTATTGATAATGAAGTGTTTGATGCCGCTCCCGAATTGAAGATCGTAGTTCGTGCTGGAGCTGGTTACGATAACGTCGATCTGGAGGCTGCTACTGCACATGGCGTTTGTGTGATGAATACTCCGGGACAAAACTCAAATGCAGTTGCTGAGTTGGCTTTCGGTATGATGATTATGGCGGTTCGTAATTTTTACGACGGCAAATCGGGTACGGAACTGATGGGCAAGAAGCTGGGTATTCATGCATACGGTAATGTAGGACGCAATGTGGCTCGTATAGCAAAAGGAATCGGTATGGATATTTATGCTTATGATGCTTATTGTCCGAAAGAGGTGATGGAGGCTGATGGTATAAAACCGGTTGATTCTGCTGAAGAGTTGTATGCTACTTGTAACGTGGTGTCTTTGCATATTCCGGCTACTGCCGAAACCAAAAACTCGATTAACTATGACTTGGTAAATCGTATGCCGAAAAACGGTCTGCTGGTTAATACTGCCCGTAAGGAGGTGATTAATGAAGCGGATTTGCTTCGCCTGATGAATGACCGTCCGGACTTGAAATATGTAACTGATATTATGCCAGCACATCATGAAGAGTTTGCCGATCATTTTCCGGGACGTTATTTCTCTACTCCGAAGAAGATGGGTGCACAGACAGCTGAAGCAAATATCAATGCCGGTATCGCAGCGGCCCGTCAGATTGTGGGCTTCCTGAAAGATGGTTGTGAGAAATTCCGTGTAAATAAAAAGTAACTCTTTTATTTGTGCATAAATGAAACTGACCGCATACGAACGGCATTCGCTGATCCCATTGGGGATCGGAGCTTCCTTGCTGCTGGTGAATTCTTTGTGCAGGTCGTTTCTGGATGATTTCTGGAAAGGATTTCTGTGCGGCATGGCATTGATGTTTTTCCTTTATGCGCTGTGGACGTTAGTGTTATTTTTCAAACGAAATTTCAAGCATTATGGCAATAGTTAAACCTTTCAAGGGTGTTCGTCCGCCGCAGGACTTGGTGGAGCAGGTAGCTTCCCGCCCTTATGACGTGTTAAACTCGGCTGAGGCCCGCGAAGAGGCGAAAGGCAACGAGAAATCATTGTATCACATCATTAAACCGGAGATTGACTTCCCGGAGGGAACAGACGAACATGATCCGTGTGTGTACGATAAGGCGGTAGCGAATTTCCGAATGTTCCAGGAAAAAGGCTGGCTGGTGCAGGACGACAAACCGTGTTATTATATTTATGCCCAGACTATGAACGGCAAGACGCAGTATGGTCTGGTGGTAGGAGCTTATGTACCCGACTACATGAACGGGGTGATTAAGAAGCATGAGCTGACGCGCCGTGACAAGGAGGAGGACCGTATGAAGCATGTGCGGGTGAACAATGCGAACATCGAACCGGTGTTCTTTGCTTACCCGGAAAACAAGACGCTGGATGCTGTGGTGGCTAAATATACGGCACAGAAACCGGTGTACGACTTTGTGGCACCGGATGACGGCTTCGGTCATCAGTTCTGGGTAATTGATGACGATAAGGATATTGAAGCTGTGACAGAAGCGTTCAAAGAAATGCCTTCGCTTTACATTGCTGACGGACATCATCGTAGTGCGGCAGCAGCACTGGTAGGGGCTGAAAAGGCGGCTCAGAATCCGAACCATCGGGGTGATGAAGAATACAACTACTTTATGGCAGTGTGTTTTCCGGCAGAGCAACTGACTATTATCGACTATAATCGTGTCGTGAAGGAACTGAACGGACTGACTCCGCAAGCCTTCCTTGAAGCGTTGAAGAAGAACTTTGTGGTGGAGGAAAAAGGTACGGACATCTACAGACCGGCCGCCTTACATAATTTCTCTCTTTATCTGGAGGGAAAATGGTACAGTCTGACGGCCAAACCGGGCACTTACGACGATAACGACCCGATTGGGGTGCTGGATGTCACGATTTCTTCCAACCTGATTCTGGACGAGATTCTCGGTATCAAGGACCTGCGCTCGGACAAGCGTATCGACTTTGTGGGCGGTATTCGCGGACTTGGTGAACTGAAGAAGCGGGTAGACAGTGGTGAAATGAAGATGGCGCTTGCACTTTATCCGGTTTCCATGAAACAATTAATGGACATTGCAGATACCGGAAATATTATGCCGCCTAAGACTACTTGGTTCGAACCTAAGCTTCGCTCCGGTCTGGTGATACATAAGCTGGAGTAAGTGTATGATGGAATAATATTAGTTTTATATGGGATTTCTTTTGCTGTATAAAATTGCAAAGCAGAATTGGCTTATGTTTTTATGCTGCTGCAGTAAGTCCCGGCCAACACTGGCGAGTGATAATAGCAACTTTAACAGTTAGCTTGTACTGGGAAATATTCTTTTCGGCAAAGATTAATCCGATATATAGTGAGGTCAGGAGATTTTAGCGAAAATGTCCTGACCTTTTTTATGATTGTGCCAAATGTTTTTTACTTAAATTGTGTACCTTTGCATCCGGTTTTGCAAAAGTAACAGATATTTCATGGCTAGTAATACATTCAAAGGTTTTGTTTATGGAGCAGTGGCAGCTGCCAGTTATGGACTGAATCCTCTATTTACTCTGCCTCTTTATGCTGATGGAGTAAGTGCTGATTCGGTATTGTTTTACCGTTACGGACTAGGTGTAGTGATGCTTGCTTTGCTGATGAAGGTGCAGAAACAGTCATTTGCATTGCATCGTAGCGAAGTATTGCCTTTACTTGTTATGGGGATGCTGTTTGCATTTTCCTCGCTTGCTCTTTTTCAGAGTTATAATTATATGGATGCAGGCATTGCTTCTACCATTCTGTTTGTTTATCCGGTATTGGTTGCTGTTATTATGGCTGTTTTCTTTAAGGAGAAAGTTTCTGTTATAACAGCTGTTTCTATTGCTTTGGCTTTTGTTGGCATATCCTTATTGTACAAGGGTGAAGGTGGAAAGACGTTAAGTTTAATCGGAGTTTTACTTGTCTTTATATCCTCACTTACGTATGCTATTTATATTATAGGAGTGAATCGTTCGTCGCTGAAAGACATGCCTACTGCAAAACTTACATTTTATGCTTTATTGTTTGGCTTGAGCGTATTTGTTGTCCGTTTGAAGTTCTGTACGCATCTCGATCCTATCAGTACTCCTTGGCTGTGGATCAATCCGATAGGGTTAGCTTTATTCCCGACTGTAATATCTTTAGTCGCCATGACTAAGTCTATACACTATATCGGTTCTACTCCTGCGGCTATTTTAGGTGCTTTGGAGCCGATTACAGCCTTATTCTTCGGTGTCTTGGTGTTTGGTGAACGCCTTACGCCACGCATTATTTTAGGAATTATTCTTGTGCTGTCGGCCGTTACACTGATTATTGTAGGAAAGTCGCTGGTTAACAGAATCCGCGTACATGTATTGCATAAATAAATACTTGAATCTAATATAAAAACGAATTATTTTGGAAGATACTTATAAAACCATTGAAGGACAGTCAGAGTCTGTTTATACAGAGAAGCGAAGCAAGTTCATAGCCATTGCTATCCCAGTGCGTACACTTGCCGAAATAAAACAATATTTGGAAGAGTACCAGAAAAAGTACTATGATGCACGCCATGTATGCTATGCATATATGCTTGGAGCTGAACGGAAAGATTTTCGTGCTAATGACAATGGAGAACCTTCAGGTACAGCCGGAAAGCCTATCTTAGGACAAATCAATTCGAATGAACTGACCGATATTCTGGTTATTGTGGTACGTTATTTCGGAGGAATTAAATTAGGTACCAGTGGATTGATTGTGGCCTATCGGACAGCAGCCGCACAAGCAATAGCCGAAGCGACGGTGATAGAAAAAACGGTAGATCAGGATGTGATGGTTGCTTTTGAATATCCTTTCATGAACGATGTAATGCGTATTGTAAAAGAAGAATCTCCCGAGATATTGGAACAGTCGTACGATATGGACTGTTTCATGCGCCTTCGCATCCGCAAATCTTTGATGCCTCGTCTGCGTTCTCGTCTGGAAAAGGTAGAAACACTTCGTTTCCCCGAAGACGATGTAACATCTTTGTAATAATTATGACATAATCAAGTTACGTGTGCCTTGTACTTTTGCTATCGAAATAAAAAGCAGAAGTATAGTGAATAAGAAAAATTTAAAAACACGATGTGCCTTTATCGCAGGCTTGTTAGGATGTGTGGCTATGCCGGCGCATGCCGAAGATAGCAACAAAGAAGAACCCCCGAAAGGCAAGGCTATTATTACGATTTTTTCTGATATCCATTCCGGCTTTGGTCATGTGAATGATGACCGTGGTTTTAATTTAGACCGAGCGTACTTGGGATATCAGTATGATTTGTCGAAAGAACTTCAGTTAAAGGTAGTTGCCGATTTCGGACAGTCTAAAAGTGTTGATGATCATCAGCGTATAGGTTTTGTTAAGAATGCCCAGATATCATGGAAACGTGAAAAGTGGACATTACACGCAGGTTTGATTTCTACTACCCAGTTTAAGTTTCAGGAAAGCTTCTGGGGTAAGCGGTATGTGATGAAATCTTTCCAGGATGAGTATAAGTTCGGAAGCAGTGCCGATCTTGCTGTATCGGCAGCTTACGATTTCAACGATTATGTATCGGCAGACGTTATTCTTGCCAATGGCGAAGGTTACAAAAAACTTCAGGTAAAAGACGGTCTGCAATATGGGGCAGGAGTGACACTGATGCCTGTCAAGAATCTTTTTATCCGTCTGTATGGTTCTTATAATGAAGCTTCGGAAGAATCAGGTAAAGGTATAACAAATCTGGCTTCTTTCATCGGATATAAACACAAGTCATTTTCTCTGGCGGCAGAATATAATTATCAGAAAAATGCCAGCTACACAGACGGACAAGACCAGAGCGGTGTGTCAGCCTATGCAACGGTCAACTTGTCTAAGAAAGTCGGAGTCTTTGGTCGTTGGGACTATCTTACTTCAAAAAACAAATGGAATGAAGAGAATGATGGTATGGCAGGACTTGTAGGAGCGGAGTTCCGGCTTGGAAAATACATAAAACTTTCTCCTAACTTCCGGATATGGTCGCCCAAAGCAGGAAGTATGCCCAATTCATATTATGCTTATCTGAACGCTTCTTTCTCCTTATGAAATTATCAAAGAGATTTTTAAATATAAGAAAATTCAATTTATTAAATTAATAAACAATGAAAAAACATTATTTGCCTTTGGTGGCAGGTATAATGGCTATTGCCGTTACTGCATGTGGTGGACAAAAATCATCAACTGAATCTGTAGAATTAACTGGTGCGGGAGCAACTTTCCCATTACCTTTCTATAACATGAGCTTTGAAGGATATGGTGCTACACACGATAATAAAGTTTCTTATGGTGGCATTGGTAGTGGTGGTGGAGTACGTAACCTGAAAGATGGTATCGTAGACTTTGCCGGAAGTGATGCTTTCTTGAGCGATAAGGAAATGTCAGAAATGGAACCTGTAGTACACATCCCGACATGTATGGGAGCTGTGGTATTGGCCTACAATTTACCGGATGTAGTTAAATTGAACTTGTCGGGTGATGTTATTGCTGATATTTATGCTGGAAAGATAACAGACTGGAACGATGCACGTTTGCAGGAACTGAATCCGGATGTGAAATTGCCTGCAAAGAAGATAATTCTTGCATATCGTTCGGATGGTAGCGGTACAACATTTGTATTTACCGATTATTTGTCTAAAGTCAGCGAAAGCTGGAAAAATACTTTCGGATCAGGTAAAACAGTGGATTTCCCTGTCGGACAGGCTGCAAAAGGCAATCCGGGTGTAGCTGGTATCATTGCACAGACTCCGTATTCATTGGGATATATTGGTTCTGAATATGCTTTCGCACAGAAAATTCCTTATGCAGCTGTAAAGAACCAGCGTGGTGAGCTGATCACTCCGTCTACAGAAAGTATCTCGGCTGCTGCCGGTGATATTCCTCAGGACACTCGTTGTTCTATAACCAATGCCGATGCAGCAGGAGCTTATCCTATCAGCTGTTTTACCTGGTTGCTGATTTACAAGGAACAGAATTATTCAGACCGTTCGGAAGCACAGGCTAAAGCTACGCTGGATTTGATGCAATATATGTTAAGCGACAGCGTACAGCAGACTACTGCTACCGTACACTATGCTCCGCTGCCTAAGAAAGCTGTTGAGCAAAGTCTGGCAAACCTTAAGACTGTTACTTATCAGGGACAGCCGATTCTGAAATAATAGATTATTACTGCAAAGCTGATATTTTATGCAAGACAAAATTTTTAGAGTTTTACTTATTCTGTCGGCTGTTGTTATTCCTATCATCGGTGGGGGAATCGTATATTCCCTCACTGCCGATGCCTCCGGAGCGTTCGAACATTTTGGTTTCTGGAATTTTATCTTCTCCGACGACTGGGTAACGACGGCAGGAAAAGAAAGCTACGGAGCACTTCCGTTTATTACCGGAACATTGCTTACTACAATTCTTGCTCTGCTGATGTGTATTCCGTTCTCTTTGCCGGTTGCCTTGTTTACAGGTGAGTATTTCCGTGGAAAGAAAATTGCAGCAGTGCTGGGAACCGTTACCGATCTGCTGGCTGGTATTCCTTCCATTATTTATGGCTTGTGGGGATTTTATGTATTGCGTAACGTATTCATGCATTTAAACCTATCTCCACAAGGTTCGGGAATCCTTACTGCGGCTTTTGTGTTGGCTATTATGATTGTACCTTATGCAGCTTCTCTGAGTTCGGAGTTTATCAAAATGGTTCCTTCCGACTTGAAAGAAGGAGCATATGCTATGGGAGCAACCCGTGCAGAAGTTATCCGGAGAGTGGTTTTCCCTATGGCAGGATCGGGTATCTTTTCCGCTTATATTTTGGCTATCGGACGTGCTTTGGGAGAAACGATGACAGTTACAATGCTGATTGGTAACACCAATCAGATGCCTGAAACCTTGCGTACTACAGGTAACACGATGGCTAGTATCATAGCCAATCAGTTTGGTGAAGCCGACGGACTGAAACTTTCGTCATTGATTGCCATCGGTTTGTTATTGTTCCTTATAACAGCTGTTATCAATATGATTGGAAAAATATTGATACGCAAGGCAAGACATGTGTAATCTATAAAATAGAATTTGTATAAATGGTACGTGATAATAACATTCGAATCCGTATATTCAAGAACCGGTTGCTTTATGTGCTGGTGTGTGTGCTATCCGGACTGACAGCGATCCCTTTGCTTGCTATTTTGGGAGAAGTGCTGATAAAAGGATGGAAACAGTTGGGATGGTCATTCATTACCGAGGCAACTCCCAATGCATATAAGGCGATGCAGGCTGTTTCGGCGGGGCAGGATATTCCGGGTGGTATTGCCAATGGAATTGTGGGTACTTTCCTGATGTTGATGCTTGCTGCCGTAGTTGCTATACCAGTGGGTGTGTTCTGTGGAATCTGTTTGTCTGAATATCGGAAAAACTGGTTTGCAACGATTGTCAGTTACCTTACTGACTTGCTTCAGGGTACTCCTTCTATCATTATCGGTATTATTACATATATCTGGGTGGTAGTGCCGATGAAAGGTTATTCGGCTATAGCCGGAAGCGTGGCACTGTTCATTATGATGCTGCCTCTTATCATCCGTTCTACAGAAGAAACAATGAAAGTGCTGCCGGAAACATTGAAAGAGGCCGGTCTGGCGCTGGGAGGTAGTTACTGGCGTGTTATGCTGCAGGTAATGCTGCCTTCTGCTTTGGGAAGTATCTTTACTGGTATTTTGCTGGCTATATCGCGTGTAGTAGGTGAAACAGCTCCGCTGATGTTTACTGCACTGGGAGGAGCTGCTATCAGCTGGAATATGACTAAGCCGATGTCGGCCGTTCCCTTGCTTATCTGGGAATTCTTCAATGATCCTAACTTGCAGAGCCTGATTTGGGGAGCCTCACTGTTCCTGCTTACTTTTGTACTATGTCTGAACTTATTAGCAAAACGAATCGCGAAGAAATGGAAAATATAAAAGAACCGATATTACAAATAAAGGATGTCTGTATTTCATATACATCCAGTACGATGGCTGTGAAGCATGTGTCGGCAGACATTCAGAAAAATACAATTACGGCTATCATGGGACCTTCGGGTTGTGGAAAGAGTACTTTACTGCGTGCCGTAAACCGTATGCACGAACTCTATAAAAATATTCGTGTGACAGGTGAAATTCTGTTGAATGGCGAAAACGTGCTTCAGATGCAACCGATGGAAGAACGTCGCCGTATTGGTATGGTATTTCAGCGTCCGAATCCGTTCCCGACCATGAATATTTACGATAATGTACTGGCTGGCTATTTATTGAATGGAATCCGCCTTTCCAAATCGGAAAAAGATGAAATCGTAGAGCGTAATTTGCGTAGTGTTGCTCTGTGGAATGAAGTGAAAGACTCACTTACCAAACGTGGTACATTCCTTTCCGGAGGACAGCAGCAGCGTTTGTGTATCGCCCGTTCGCTTGCGTTGAAACCGGATGTGCTGTTGATGGACGAGCCTACTTCTGCCTTGGACCCTATTGCAACCAAGTATATAGAAGAACTGATGGACGGTCTGAAGAAAGATGTTACTATCTTGATCGTTACCCACAACATGTCGCAGGCTATGCGTATATCCGACTATTCGATGTTTATGTATATGGGTGAACTGATAGAGTATGACCGTACAGACAAGATGTTTGATAACCCGACAGACGAGCGTACACGTGCTTATCTGACAGGAAAAATGGGATAAGGTCATACTTGCAACTATTCTGGGTACTCCGGAGCAGACGGGAAAAATGAATGTTTTTCCGTTTGCTCCGGAGTGTTTTTTTAAGGAATTGCAACAAACAGGCAAAGTGGTTTGTTTATTAGGTAAAAGATTCTTTTTTTGAAATTTTTTTATTACTTTTACAATGAACATTAACCTCCTTGCTATGAAAAAGGGCTTCTCCATATTGCTGTTGACCGTTTGCTTGTTTTTATTTGCCTGCGGCGAACAACAAACCGGTATGCCCCGTCTGTCAGAAGAAACAGAACTAACTCCCGACAGTCTTCTTCTTCCGGTTCTTCCGGCTCATACTCCGGAACTTCTCGTTGCGGCTGATATCAATCTGACCAAAGATTTGCTCTACGATAAATATACACTTGAGGATACTTATCCCTATGGTGATACCGTGCGCAGTTTCAAATGGGAAACGATACGGAAGTGTCTTGCCTTTATCGAAAACATGCATCGTGATACGTCACAATGGGTAGTGTTGCGAAACTATAAAAACCTAAACAGTGAGGCTCCTCTGGTACGACGTTATATACGCAATGCTTACGGACGGGTTGCCGATACGCTTGGTGTGGAGCGATATCAGTCTGTTCCCCTGTATCTAACGACAGATTCTTCTGTCCCGGAACGTTATGGACGTGACGGCTCGCTGGCATATCTCCGTGGAAAGGCTGGCAGTTTCCTGCGTATAGCTCCGGTGGTGGAAGATGAAGAATATCTTGTACCGCCGCGCTATCTTCGTGTCTTGCCCGGCAGCACTGTTTTTCACTATGTCGTTTTTGTCGACCGGGGCGATCAGAATATAGCAACTTTAGAACGTCTGTCAGAAGGTGAGTGGGTGATACGAAGCATGAATCCGGCTACTACAGGCGTGCATCGTCCGCCTTATGCTCAAGAAACGCCATTGGGAATGTTTCTGCTTCAGGAAAAGAAAACAAAAATGGTGTTCCTGAAAGACGGAGGTTCAGCTACGGGCGGATATGCTCCTTATGCCTCACGGTTTACCAACGGGGCATATATACATGGAGTGCCCGTTAATGTACCCCGTACAGCAATGATAGAATACAGCTGGTCGCTGGGAACCATTCCCCGTTCGCACATGTGTGTGCGTAATGCTACTTCACATTCCAAGTTTATATTCGACAATATGCCTGCCGAAGCTACGCTGATAGTCGTAATAGAGTGAATAAATAATAAAACTTGTTGCTTTTAACTATCTGATAATAAATAGTTACAGATAAAATGAGTAATTTTGCAGCCGTTATTTTTAAGAAAGACCATGCTGCGTATATCATTAACTGTATTTTTCCTGTTTGTTTCTTTTTTGTATTCCTTTACCGGACTAGGTGAGGGAGCATCTGCCGTACCTGAAGTTAAAAGTATGGCAAAGCCCGACCGGTGTGCTGAACTTTTTAGAGAAATGCAATTGGAGGGTGAAGTGAATTACACCGCTTTTCGTCAGGCGGTAACAGGATATTACCGGATTGCTCAGCGCAAAAAAGAAATACTGACTCTGATAGATTTTTCCAAACCTTCTACCGAAAAGCGTCTGTATGTATTTGATATGAAAGAAAAGAAAATGCTTTTTTCTTCGGTAGTAGCTCATGGAAAGAATAGCGGAGGAGTATATGCAACGTCTTTCTCCAATGAATATGGCTCGTACAAAAGTTCATTGGGATTCTATCTTACGGCTTCTACCTATCAGGGAAAGAACGGTTATTCGTTGATACTCGACGGACTGGAGAAAGGTATAAACGACCGCGCCCGCGAACGTGCCATCGTAGTACATGGAGCTGCCTATGCCGATCCTTCCGTCATTCGTGCAGGGGGTAGGCTAGGAAGAAGTTTCGGATGTCCTGCCGTTCCGCAAAAACTTTCCCGGCCGCTTATCGATACCATCAAAGGAGGAAGTGTGATGTATATCTATGCTGCTACTCCCGAGTATCTTGCACAGAGCCATATCCCGAACTCCAAAGACCGTGCCTGACAGCTTTATGGTAATACCAAACACCAAAGCAGTCGGCTAATATCCATCCCACAGGAATCGACCACCAGATGCCGTGAACACCTATGGCTGGTATTGCTGCCAGTGCATATGCAAGAACGACACGTGTACCCAGTGAAAAAACAGTCAGTACAACCGACATGCCCGGCATGCGTACAGCCCGGTAAAACCCGTATAAAAGAAACAGATAACCTATACCTACGTAGAAGCTGCCTTCTACCCGCAGATATTCGACTCCGATATTGATAATTTCAGTTTCCGTGTTATCGATAAAGAACTGCATCAGCGGGCGGGCAAAGATGAACACCACTGCCGAGATTATCAGGCAAAACCACGTTGTAACACTGACAGCACTGCGGATACCTCGCCGGATACGTTCTTTTTGTCCGGCACCGAAGTTCTGTGCTACAAATGTAGAAAAGGCGTTTCCGAAATCCTGTACCGGCATGTAGGCAAGCGAATCAATTTTTACCGCAACAGCAAAAGCTGCCATGACGCTTGTCCCGAAGCTGTTAACCAGTCCCTGTACCATCAGAATACCGAAATTCATAACGGATTGTTGCATACACGTCAGCGACGAATAAGTAGCAATTTCTTTTACCGATTTCCGGTGCAGGCGGATTTGGTTACGCTTCAGTCTGAATATCGGAAAACGATACAATGCATAGATACAAAGTCCTGCCGCTGCTATGGTTTGCGAAATGACAGTAGCCGCTGCTGCTCCTGATACTCCCCAATGAAATATCGGAATAAAAAGTAAGTCGAGCACAATATTCAATACTACAGAAACTGCCAGAAAATAGAGAGGTACTATTGAATTACCCAGTGCGCGCAGCAGGTATGCGTAATAATTATAAATGAATGTACTTGCTATGCCCGGGAATATGATGAACAGATAGTCGAACATCAGGCCTTTTATTTCTGCGGGAGTCTGAAGCAGGCGGATGATAGGACGGATACCAGCCAGTGCAATTATGTTCAACACCAGTGTGACACCTCCTGTCAGCACCAGCGATGAAACCAGACTTTGCTTCATACCTTCATAATCTTTAGCTCCGTATTGTATCGAAAAGACAGCGCCGCTGCCCATGCACAGACCGATAAACACCGATGTGATAAATACCATAAGCGTATAAGCCGATCCTACGGCAGCCAGTGCATCTGCCCCCAGATAATGACCTACTATCAGTGTGTCGGCTATGTTGTAGCACTGCTGCAGCAGATTGCCCAGAATCATCGGAACGGCAAAGCGCAACATCGTTCCCATGATGCTACCTTGGGTTAAATCGTTTGCTCTGTTATAATGTAAATTCATTTTTACTGCTAATTTGTAAGGGCCATACAGCCCTTTCCCTCTTTTGCAGGCGCAAATTTATTGCATAAATCAAAAACATGTGCTACCTTTGTCACAAATTATAAGTGTCTATAAATAGAAAAAGATATGTTCAGAACGTATACATGCGGCGAGTTAAGACTTGCCGATGCAGGTAAAAACGTGACACTTGCCGGATGGGTACAGCGTACACGTAAAATGGGCGGAATGACATTTGTTGATCTCCGCGACCGTTATGGCATCACTCAGTTGGTGTTCAATACAGATGTGAATGCAGAATTGTGCGAACGTGCCAATCATTTGGGCCGTGAGTTTGTCATACAGGTGAAAGGCCAGGTTAGCGAACGCTCAAGCAAGAATGCCAATCTTCCGACAGGAGATATTGAAATCATTGTTTCAGAACTGAATGTGCTGAATACTGCACTGACTCCTCCGTTTACAATCGAAGACAATATCGACGGTGGCGATGACCTCCGTATGAAATACCGTTACCTTGATTTGCGCCGTACAGCAGTCCGTAAAAATCTGGAATTGCGTCATCGTATGACGATGGAAGTACGCCGTTATCTCGACAGCAAGGGATTCCTCGAAGTAGAAACTCCGATGCTGATTGGTTCTACTCCTGAAGGTGCACGCGATTTCGTTGTTCCTTCTCGTATGAACCCGGGACAGTTCTATGCACTTCCGCAGTCGCCTCAAACACTGAAACAGTTACTTATGGTTTCTGGTTTCGACCGTTATTTCCAGATTGTAAAATGCTTCCGCGATGAAGACCTTCGTGCCGACCGTCAGCCTGAGTTTACACAGATTGACTGTGAAATGAGTTTTGTAGAACAGGAAGACATTATCCAGATGTTCGAGGGTATGGCTAAGCATTTGTTTAAAGAATTGCGTGGCGTGGAACTGACAGAACCGTTTATCCGCATGCCATGGGCTGATGCCATGAAATACTATGGTAGCGACAAGCCCGATTTGCGTTTCGGTATGAAGTTTGTCGAACTGATGGATATTCTGAAAGGTTACGGTTTCTCTGTATTCGATAATGCGGCTTATATCGGCGGTATTTGTGCCGAAGGTGCAGCGCACTATACACGTAAGCAGCTCGATCAGCTGACAGAATTTGTAAAACGTCCGCAGATTGGTGCGAAAGGATTGGTTTATGCACGTGTGGAAGCCGACGGTAATGTGAAATCAAGCGTTGACAAGTTCTACAGTCAGGAAGTGCTTCAGCAGATGAAGGAAGCTTTCGGTGCTAAACCGGGTGACCTGATTCTGATTCTTAGCGGTGATGATGTGATGAAGACACGCAAGCAGTTGTGCGAGCTTCGTCTTGAAATGGGTAATCAGCTGGGCTTGCGCGACAAAAACCAGTTTGCTTGCTTGTGGGTAGTAGACTTCCCGATGTTCGAATGGAGCGAAGAAGAAGGCCGATTGATGGCAATGCACCATCCGTTCACTCATCCGAAGGACGAAGATATTCCGTTGCTTGATACTAATCCGGCTGCTGTCCGTGCAGACGCTTACGATATGGTAGTAAATGGAGTAGAAGTAGGTGGTGGTTCTATCCGTATTCACGATTCACAGCTTCAGGCCAAGATGTTTGAGATTTTGGGATTCACTCCCGAAAAGGCTCAGGAACAGTTTGGCTTCCTGATGAACGCCTTTAAGTTTGGTGCGCCTCCTCACGGTGGTTTGGCATACGGACTCGATCGTTGGGTTTCGCTGTTTGCCGGACTCGATTCTATCCGCGACTGTATTGCTTTCCCGAAAAACAATTCCGGACGCGATGTCATGTTGGATGCACCGGGTTATCTCGATCAGAAACAGCTCGACGAGCTTAACTTGAAAGTTGAAATAAAAGAATAAAATAAAGTTATTTTCAGATATTATAATTTCGAGCAAGGCAAGATAGTCGCGACGACTGTACTTGCTTTGCCTCGAAATCTTTTATGCCTTTTCCCGATTATTTTTGATGAGAGAGTCTGTCCGTATTCTACGTTTTGCCATAGTAGGTACATTGAACGCCCTGATAACTGCACTGATTGTAGGATTGCTCATGCATATAGAGGGTGAACATTACATGATAGCCAATGTAGTGGCTTATGTAGTGGCGCAGATTCATAACTTTATATGGTGTAAATTCTGGATTTTCCCTTTTGATGCTGACCGGAAAAAGAATACCATCTGGCATGAAATCTTGTTTTTTGCCTGTGCTTTTGCGGTAGCGTATGCAGCGCAGTTCCTGTTTCTTTTGTTTCTTGTCGAAATTTGCGGGTGTAATGAGTATCTTGCTCAGTTCCTTGGACTTTTTGTGTACGGTGCAATCAACTTCATGAGTAACAAGTGGATAACCTTCCGTTGATTTTCTTTTCTCTAGCTTCTCATTCTGGAAGTCATATCTTATTTCAAACTATATTTTATTGTTTACTTTTATGCTCTTTACTGCATGTATGCGAGGGAAGAAGTATAATGGTAAAGCACTCGTTGTGCAATATCCCTACAGTTAAAATTCAGAAAGAATTTGCAGGATAATTATTTTATTCGTAGTTTTGCGAACAACAAATAATAAATATTCTATGGCTGATAAGAAATATACAGACGAACAAGAACAGATAGCCCGTTTTGCCAAAGCGATGGGACATCCTGCGCGTATGGCCATCTTGCAGTTTCTGCTCCGCCAAGAAACCTGTTTTTTTGGTGATATTCACGAAGAACTGCCTATAGCAAAAGCTACAGTTTCACAACATCTCAAGGAGCTGAAAGAAGCAGGTCTGATTCAAGGAGAAATAGAGGCTCCTAAAGTGAAATATTGCATTAATAAGGAGAACTGGGCACTGGCACAGAAAATGTTTGCCGGTTTCTTCGGACAACAGGTGTGCAAGAAAGAGAGCTGTTGCGGCTAAGCCGGCTCTTTTTTTCTATTTATTGTTCGTTATTCTACGAAAGACTAACTTTAAGTATATGTAAATATGAAAAAGATTTTATTTTTATTAGCTGCATGCTTTGTTTTTGTTGCTTGCGGGATGAAATCCAAGACTGAAGGAACCGTTTTGCCGGCAGAAAAAGAAACGACAGTTCGTCCAGATGGTGTAGAAGTTCTTTGTTTCCACAGCAAGCAACGCTGTGCTACCTGTATTGCAATCGAAAAAAATGCAAGAACGGCAATTGACAGTGCTTTTGCAGACAGACTGGCAGACGGTACATTGAGTTTCAGAATTATAGACATCTCGAAACCGGAAAATGAGGCAATAGCCGAGAAATATCAGGTAACATGGTCTTCTCTTTATATTGTCAGTCATAAAAACGGACAGGAAAAAGCCGAAAACATGACTGAATTTGCTTTTTCGAATGCCCGTAAATCTCCGGGAGAATTTAAGAAAGGATTAGTGGATAAAATTAATGAAATGATAAACTGATTTCATTATGGACTGGCTACAGACATTATTGGATAATAGTACGACACCCCTGCTGACAGCCTTTTTATTAGGTTTGCTTACAGCCCTTTCACCTTGTCCGTTAGCAACAAATATAGCTGCTATCGGTTTTATCGGAAAAGATATTGAAAATCGCAGACAGATTTTCCGTAACGGCTTGCTTTATACGCTGGGGCGTATTGTTGCCTATACCTTACTGGGAACTATATTGATTACTGTACTGAAGGAGGGATCCAGCATGTTCGGGATTCAAAAGACAATAGGTACATACGGTGAATGGCTGTTAGGACCGCTGTTGTTGCTCATCGGACTGTTCATGCTTTTCGGAAGCAGACTGAACCTTCCTCAGTTTGGGTTTAGTGGAAATGCCGAAGGCTTGGCCAAAAAAGGAGGGTGGGGTGCTTTGTTGATAGGCATTCTGTTTGCTCTTGCCTTTTGTCCTACCAGTGGGGTGTTTTACTTTGGAATGCTGATTCCGATGTCGGCTACTGCAACTGCCGGCTATGTTCTGCCTGTGGTTTTTGCTGTAGCAACTGCTATTCCGGTACTGCTTGTAGCATGGGTACTGGCGTTCAGTGTGCAGCGTCTGGGCACTTTTTACGGAAAGATGCAGGTCATACAGAGATGGCTGAATCTGGTGGTAGGAGTGCTTTTTGTCATTATTGGCATGTATTATTGCTATATCATGTATTTATCATAAATAATCATTAAAAAAACATTTAGAACAATGGAAGTAAAAGTTTTAGGACCGGGTTGTGCCAAGTGCAAAACAACCTTTCAGGTGATAGAAAAGGTAATAAAAGAGAACAACTTAGACGTGAAGCTTACAAAGGTGGACGATATTATGGAAATGATGAGTTATAATATCATGACCACTCCTGCTGTAGTAGTAGACGGTGAAGTGAAGATGAAAGGGCAGGTCCCTTCGGAAAGTGATGTGAAAAGACTGTTAGGTATTTGATAGTAAATATATGATACAACGATTTGCCGACTGGCTGGTTTACGACATCTTCGGACTAAGTGCAGATACCTCACTGGGTATAGCAGTCAATTTCTTCTTTTACGATACTGTCAAGATTCTTATTCTGCTGTTTTTTATCAGTGTGCTGATGGGCATCATCAACGCCTATTTCCCCATTGAACGGCTGCGTAATTATCTGGTTACTCATAAAATGTATGGGTTGCAGTATTTACTGGCTTCTTTATTCGGAGCCATCACTCCGTTCTGTTCGTGTTCATCCATTCCGTTGTTTATCGGATTTGTGAAAGGGGGGATTCCACTTGGAGTTACATTTGCATTTCTGATAACTTCTCCGCTTGTGAACGAAGTTGCTGTGGCAATGTTTCTCGGTTCATTCGGACTGAAAGTGACACTTATATATGTTATCAGCGGCATACTGCTCGGAGTGATCGGAGGATTTGTTTTGGGAAAGATGAATCTGTCACCTTATCTGAGCGACTGGGTCCGCCAGATCCAGGCAGACTCTTCTGCTCAGGCAGACGAGTGGGAGAAAGAACATATCTCTTTCTTCAAACGGCTTCCGTCTATCGTCCGTGATGCCTGGCGTATAGTAAGAGGAGTACTGATATATATACTGATAGGTATCGGTATCGGAGCCTTTATGCACGGTTTTGTGCCGGAAGGATTTTTTGAAGCCTACCTTTCAAAAGACAACTGGCTGGCTGTGCCGCTTTCTGTAATTTTTGCGGTTCCGATGTATGCCAATGCCACCGGTATTGTACCGGTCATCCAGGTATTTGTTGCAAAGGGTATTCCTATGGGAACAGCCATTGCATTCATGATGGCAGTTGTCGGTCTGTCTTTGCCGGAAGCCACATTACTCAAAAAGGTCATGACCTGGCGTCTTATCGGCATTTTTTTCGGTACAGTCGCATTGTTTATTATCCTTTCAGGATATTTGTTTAATCTAATTCTGTAATAATCAGATTCATGTATTCTATGAAAATATTGATTCTTTGCACAGGAAACAGTTGCCGGAGCCAGATGGCGCACGGCTTTTTGCAATCGTTCGATGCTTCTCTTGAAGTTTATTCGGGAGGAACTCACCCCGCAGCTTGTGTCAATGCCAAGGCTGTGGAAGTGATGAAAGAAGCAGGTATCGATATTAGCAGTCACATTCCCACTCATGTAGATACTTATCTTGACCAGGCCTGGGATTATGTAATAACCGTATGTGGAGGAGCCAATGAGAGTTGCCCTGCCTTTACGGGAAAAGTAGGCAGACGCCTTCACATTGGTTTCGACGATCCTTCGCATGCTGTAGGGACACCGGAGTTTATAGATGCCGAATTCCGTCGTGTGCGCGATGAGATTAAAAACGCCTTTGCCCGTTTCTATCTCACGGAAATCAAAAAGCAGGAACTTCCCAAATGCTCTTGCGGAGGATGCTGTGATGAATAAAGATGCTCTCTTGTTTCTTTAAATAACTATTTATGGGGGAAACCGTAGCTTCTGTCATGAGAGCAGAAGTTTGGTTTCCCCCATTTTATTTTCCTGGGTGGAACGGACTGTTTATCTCAGTTTGATGGAAAGCCTGTTGAAACGTTCATCCATCATGTGTGCAGGTATGATTGCCTTTATGGTGTCGAGTACGGCATTTACCATCCTCTCCCTTATAAAATCGTCCTTTATAAGAATCGAGACATTTCTTTGTGCAGGCGGATTGACATCGAGAGTCTGTATGTTCTTTTTCTGTTCTTCATTCAATGTACTGATATGCAGTTCCGGAATAATGGTGTATCCACCGTTTTTATCTACTATTTTTATGAGCGTATCAATACTTCCCGCCTCATAGATATGGTTACCTATATCTTTGTTTTTACAGAAATTTATGCCACTGTTGGGAAGGCAGTGTCCCTCTTTCAGAATCCACATGTGTTCCGGTGGCAGATTGCCGTTTGCGATTATCTGCCGTGCTTTACTGCATCTTTCCGAGAAGTAGGCAACAAACTTTTCCACATATACCGGAATCTCCAGAATGTTGGCCTGCGCTTCGGGAGGCGTGGTGATGGCAATGTCCAGATTCCCGAATCTGAGATCCTGAACCAGCGATTTGTTCTCCTTTTCGTCGATGGAAAGATTCACATTGGGATATGTATTTCTGAAATGATAGATAAAGTCGGGAACAAGATAGGGAGCGATGGTTGGCAGGATGCCGATACGCAGACTGCCGTTCATGCTGCTGCTTTCATCAGCTACCACCTCTCTGATTCTCTGGGTTTCGTTCAAGGCTATTCTTGCCTGCCTTATTATTTTTTCTCCGATGGCAGTAGGAGAAATATTCTTCCGGTCCCTGCTGAATATTTTCACATCCAACTCTTCTTCCAGTTTCTGGATCATGGCACTCAGAGTAGGCTGAGTCACACCACAAGCCTCGGCAGCCAGCACAAAGTGACGATACTTGTCCAGCGCTACTATATATTCCATTTGCTGTAAAGTCATACATCAATAGATTTTATCTATACAAAGATAGAAAAAAGCTGTTGTAAACCTTTCAGGCAGATTGTATTTTTGCATCAGAAACAAATACCTGATCATTGAAAATGAGAAGAATTTGTTCCGATAGTAAAGTATAAACCATAAAGATAAAAGAATATGAAAGCAGTAAACCTTACAAAAGCCGATTTCCTGAATAAAGTAGCAAACTATGAAGTAAATCCCGAATGGAAGTTTTTGGGTGAACGTCCCGCAATAATCGATTTCTACGCTACCTGGTGCGGTCCATGCAAGATGCTGGCTCCCATATTGGATGAAATTGCCGAAGAATATGCCGGTCGGGTAGACGTATATAAGGTAAATGTAGACGAGGAAGAAGAACTTGCAGCTCTTTTCAGAATCAGAAGCGTACCTACCTTGCTTTTCGTCCCGTTGACGGATGCACCGCAGATGGCACAGGGAGCACTTCCTAAGAAAACACTGGTAGAAGCTATTCAGAATGTACTGTTGAGTGGTAAATAAATGTTCCATAAAAGAAAATTGATATGAAAAAGATATTATTGCTGATTGTATCTGTTTTTATGACAGGCAGTCTGGTTTACGGACAGACAGGTAAAGTTATTCACATCAACCAGTCGGAGTTTATAGAAAAGGTATACGACTATAAGAAGAATCCAGACAAATGGGTTTATGAGGGAAGCAAACCAGCCATCATCGATTTTTACGCCGACTGGTGCGGACCTTGCCGCAGGCTGTCCCCCGTACTGGAGAAGCTGGCAGAAAAATATAAGGATAAGATTGTAATTTATAAGGTCAATACCGATAAGGAGCGTGAGCTTGCAGCAGCCTTCGGCATTACAAGTCTGCCTACTCTCGTATTCATCCCATTGGGAGATACGCCACAAGTTTCACAAGGTGCTTTGCCACAGGAAGTCTTGGAGAAAGGAATCGAAGAAGTCCTTCTGAAATAAATCAGGCTAGATAAAAAATACCCCTTACTTTTGAAAATAGTTGAAAAGTAAGGGGTATTATAATTTTTATGCGAATATTTTTTGTCTGCTTTGCTGTCTTTTAGAGAATATATTGTTCTACCTGTATGGCTGCTGCATACTGGATATCTTCTTTCAGGAAGTTGCTTAAATTTTCGTAAAACGGATAGACCGGACCATATCCGGAGCCGAACTTGACATTCGATCCGTAGAGAATCGCATTGTAGATGAAATTCTCTGCCTTGTCGACAGCCGTATTCATGTCGTATCCCCTTGCCAGATAAGTTGCGATGGAAGAAGCAAACGTATCTCCCGTGCCGTTTACGTTCTTGGTTTGTATGCGTGCCTTCTTGTACAGTTTGAAGCACTTGCTGATCGGGTTGTAAAATACATCAATCAGGTAATCTCCGTCTTCTATGGATTTGACGATGACACAGTTTCCCCACTTGCTCAGTTCGGGAATATACTCCTTCATGTTATCTTTGGTCAGGCTCTTTCCCAGTAGCAGGTCGGCTTCTCTCCGGTTGGGCGTGATGATGGTAGAATAGGGGAAAAGACAATCCTTGTAGGCCTGGATTGCATCGTCCTGCAACAGCTTGTCGCCGGCAGAAGAAACCATCACGGGGTCTACCACGATCGGTATAGACTGTTTTTTCACCACATCCCCGATAGCCGTTACCAACTCCTGAGAGTATAGCATACCCGTCTTGATGCAGTCGGCCCCTACGTCTTCCAGAAACGAATAAGTCTGGCTGACAACCATCTCAACAGGGATGGTCTGAATACTTTTTACCTTTATTGTATCTTCATCGACTATGCAGGTAATTGCTCCGGCAGCATATCCTCCACATGCCGATATGGATTTGATGTCGGCCTGCATGCCCGCCGTGCCCAGCGGTTCACTTCCAGCAATTAAAAATACCTTATAGAGTTTGTTTGTTAAGTCCATTCTTTTCAATTTAGTGATTACATCCTGAGCCCGTCTGGATATGGCAGGCGTTCGGATCTTGTTTAAGTGCACTCTTGTTTGAAGTACAAAGTAAAGCAATATCGCGTCTGAGTAGATACCTGAAATGTGATATTAACATAAATTTTAAGAATTATAAATAGTGTGAGAACCTTTCTTGGCAATATCTCGTGATAAATAGTGCGTATTATTTGTCTGACTGGAAGAAAAATTCTTTACATTTGTATAATCTTTAAAATATCATGCTATGTTAGGTGCAGTTATAGGTGATGTAGTGGGTTCCGTGTACGAGTTTCACAATACCCGCGATTACAATTTCCCGATGTTTTCTCCTTCCAGTAATTATACAGATGATACCGTTATGACCATGGCAGTAGCCGATTGGGCGATGAAGTGCAAGGCGGCAGGCGAAACGGCTTACCCGCATCAGCTACTGGAAGAGTGTATGGTAAAAGTAGCCAACGCCTATCCTTGTCCGATGGGTGGTTACGGAGGTAAGTTCCGTCTGTGGCTTTTTCATCCTCAAAGCCTGACAGACGACACAACCGGAAAGCCGGCAGTACGTCGGTGTCCTTACAATTCCTGGGGAAACGGCTCTGCCATGCGAGTTTCATCCATAGGCTGGCTGTTTGATACGTTAGAAGAAACGGAGAGAGTGGCCGGCATTTCGGCTTCTATCACACACAATCATCCCGAGGGAATAAAAGGTGCGCAGGCAGTAGCGGCAGTCATCTATCTGGCACGTACCGGCAGCGGAAAAGAAGAAATCAAACAATATATCGAAAAACGCTTCGGTTACAACCTGAATGAAAGCTGGGAACATTTGCATCAAACCTACCGTTGGGATTCGAGTTGCCAAGGCACGGTTCCGCAGGCACTGATTGCTTTTCTCGAAAGCAAGGACATGGAGAGTGCACTCCGCATGGCAGTTTCCATGGGCGGCGACAGCGATACACTTGCCTGCATCACGGGGGCAGTGGCCGAAGCATACTATCAGGAAATTCCCTCGTTTATAGTGGACAAGGTACTTTCTTTATTGCCTGAAGAATTTCTCAGTCTGCTGAAGCAGTTGGCAGACGGAGCTTATGCCTCATGTTACGCAAAATATATAGCTGGATACACTCCGGCAAAAAACAGAGAATATACCCCCGACCGGATTTCCTCGCTGAAACCGGGTGAGGTATTTGTCTTCGGTTCTAATCTGGCAGGACATCACGGTGGTGGAGCAGCACGACTGGCCTATGAACGATTCGGTGCGAAGTGGGGGACAGGCGTTGGAATGACCGGACAATGTTATGCCATACCTACCATGCAGGGAGGAGTAGAAACCATCCGTCCCTATGTAAAAGATTTTGTAGCATACGCCAAAGTACATCCGGAAAATAAGTTCTGGGTAACTCGGATAGGCTGTGGAATAGCAGGATTCAAGGACAAAGAAATCGCCCCACTGTTTACCGATGCACTCGACGTGCCGAACATCATCCTACCCAAGACCTTTTATGATATACTGATGAAGCGATGACGAATAAAACAAGCTGAAAACTGTTGGTTGTCTGCTTTTTTCTGTTTATCTTTCGACTGAATAAGATTTGAAAACATAAAATAAAAATTAATATGGGAATCATGAATACTATTTTCGGAAATGTTTCCGAAATGGATATTGCCAGTTTACAAAAAGAGTTTGGCGCATTGCTTTGTGAGGGAGAACGTATTGAAAGGGCTTATAAGCTGATAAGGGACAAGTGGGTATTTACCAATAAGCGTCTGATCATTCAGGATGTTCAGGGAGTGACGGGTAAGAAAAGAGAATATTTGTCTGTACCCTATCGTTCCATAGAACGTTTTTCGATAGAAACTGCCGGTACATTTGATATGGATGCCGAAATGAAAATCTGGATAAGGGGATGTGAAGAACCTCTGGAACAGAACTTTGGTAAGGATTCGAACATTATAGAGATACAGCGAGTACTGGCGCAGTATGTGCTGTAACAGCTCGCTGTAATTCATGCATTTGTTGGATTTATTATTAAGCAATAATCTGTAATATGCTGAAATTCATTCTTTTTGTGTTAGCTGGTGCTGTAATTTATGTATTGTTTTCTTATGTATTGAGATTATTTAATCTGTCTGATGACTTGATAATTGGGATTACCAGCGTATGTGTCAGTTGTATACAAGGATATATTGGATATCTTATTTATATTAGGCCTGATAAAACGAAGATTCAGTAATTCTGGAAGTCGTTTTTATCCACATGCCTTTTTATTTTTCCACTCGTCTATAGTCAAGAGTGTGAAATGTTCTGTCCGTACATCTCCTAATGGGGATGGTTTTCCTTGTTCTGTATGATGGAATTTAAATCCGCATTTGTCCATTACTCGGCGCGATTTGAAATTCCCATCGTAATATCCGCACCATACTCTTTTAATTCCCAAGTCTTCAAAACAATGTTCTAACAGGCGATGTACGGCTTCCGGTATCAGACCTTTTCCCCAATAAGGAACTCCTATCCAATAGCCTATTTCTGCATCGCCTTCCTGCATGTCTGCACTGTGTACACTGTCGCCAAACATGATACCCACACTTCCTATAGGCTCTTGGGTTTCTTTCAATACCACAGCGTATGTTTCAGGGGCAGAGAGAATGTTGCGGATAACATTTTTGCTATCCTCCACAGATGTGTGTGGCGGCCATCCTGCTATAGGACCTATATTCGGGTTTTGAGCATATTTGTAAAGTGCTTCTGCATCATTTTCGTTCCATCGACGCAGTATTAGTCTTTTGGTTTCCATAGCTTGTGTTATTATAAGGTAAATATTTTTTATTGTGCATTAGAAAATATGATGCTGTTTTCGTCGAACAGCGGGGCGTCTTGGCCTATCTCAATGAAAATCGCTTTATCGGGATTGCTATCGTGTATTTCAAAATATCTTTGTCCACTGTTGCCTACACCCCATCCGTTACAAGGAGCTGGAACGGGTTCAGACTGCATCTGTGCTTTAACTTCTGTAGCATAATCGCCATCAGGAACCATAATAAATTTTCTGATTCCTTTTCTCTGGGACTTTATTTCTTCAAATTTGCATGTCTGTCGTTTATCCCAGTTCTCCGATTTTTCTAAAGTTCTGATGACATCATTTATATCTTTATTTGGCAGATGAAAAACCTGAATAAGCATATGCGGTGCTTTGTCACCTTTTCTTACCATCGATATGCCTGGTAAAGACGGGTCGGCTATAAGCCGGATATTTTCATTCTCCTGCACCCATAATGTAAGGCCGGCACCAGAGATTTTCTTCCATACAAATCCATCGTATGCTTTTCTTGTTGGTTCGTTCTTCACAGTTTCTGAATGATTACTATTCTTTACAAATACAATATTCCTTTTTCTTCTTTCTACAACAAGAGTATCTTTATTACATCTGACTATATTCATCGTATCGGAAAAGTGAATTGTTTGGCTATTACCTATACTTTCTCCATTCAATATCAATTTTTTGTCTGTTACTTTCCACTGATGATAAAGCAGGGTACTCATACCTATCGACTGTGCAGAGCCATCTTCTTTTAGATCCATGCCCTGAATATAAGATACGTTCTCTGGAAGAACCTCTATCCATTGTCCTGCCAGATTAATGTTGTTATTAGAAGAACAGGCACATAGGACCAAGGCAAAGATTGAAATGATCTGTTTCATAGTATAACTGTTTTAGTTAGTGATACTGATTTGTAAATATGGTTTCTACTGTAACGTAAAGTTAAGAATAAAGATAATCTGTTTTATCAAAAAAGCACCGTATATCTCTGGATAACGGTGCTTTTTTGATAGTTTGTTTATTAATTATTTTGTTTCTCCCAAAAGAATATCTGCTCCCTGAATAAATGTAATATCACGCGGTATGCCTGCACCATTGATTTTGTCGAGGTCTGCCTGAAGTGCAGGAGTGATTCCACCGTTTTCGGCTCTGTACTTCGTAGCGAACTCTACGTTTCCGTCTCCCTGTGTTTGGAGGATTAGCGCAGCCCAGCCGTTCATGGCTTCTTTTGCCTTTCCGAAATCTATTACATACTGACCTTTGGCGTCACGTGAGAAGGCTCCTGCTTTTTCCATATAGTTGAAGCACATCATGTTGGCTTTTCCATGCGATGAAGCTGCTCCAAATCTTACGGAACGCAAGATGCCTGCAATATAAGTAGCGATAGCGTCTTCGGCTGTAATATTGGTGATTTCGCCCATTTCGATAAGTTTGGTTACCATGAACAGACCTAAGATATCTGCTTTAGCTTCTTCCCATGAAGTTTTTTCGGTTCCCATCACGGCATCCACACTTTCGTTGGTGTTAATGGTCTGCTTAACACCCAGCCCGTGCGCTACTTCGTGGAAAGTAACATTCCAGAAGAATGCGTCGAAGTTAAGGTATTTCTGCTGTTCGGGTGTTACGATAAGTTGTCCGATAGGCATAAGGATTTTATCAAACTTTGCTTTCATGGAGTTTCTCAGTTGCAGACGACGGGTACCTTTCAGTGCGTGTACTCTTTCGTCGTTCGGCAGATTGATGGCGATCGTCTTACTTCCGGCGTTGCAGTCGCCTGCATAATACACGGCATCGTATACGTTCAGGTCGGACGATGTACCCGGAACAAATGTCTTGTATTCTGGTGCACAAGGCAATTCTTTCTGGAGAGCCGGAAGCATGGCTACAAATTTTGCAAGGTCTTTGCTTCTAGCTTCGTCTTTCAACAGGATAAACGACTCGTATGAGGCTTTGGTTTCCTGGAACTTGTCGTCGTAACTTTCAATAGGACCTGTCACAAAATCTATTTTGCTGTCTTTCATGTCCATCCATGCAAGGTCGCTTTCCAGATAGTCATCTGTCTTGAATGCCTCGATACGCTTCTCAAGATAGTTTTCCAGCCCCGGATCTTCTGCCAATGTCACTGCTTTCTCCAGTAAAGCACAGATACGTCCTATTTCTTCGGCATAGGCTTCATGATACCAGACACTTTTTAATGAACCATCTTCGTTTCTGCGGATAACGGTGTACCATGAATTCTTGTTAGCGTCTTCGAATGCGTCGAACTCCTCTGCTGTAATGTCATGTGGATAGTAGTTACATACAGCCGGTTTCTCGCCATAGCCGGCCAGAAACGGTTTGTTATTGTCAAGACGATCCCAAGCCCCATAGTGAATCATGGCAAACTCTTTTGCATAACTGTCAGTGATGGTATCGAGCTGGCTCTTGTCACCAAAAGTCTGCTGCCAGAAAAGATCGTCGGTGATTTCTCCTACCTGAAAGAATATTTTTACCAACTCTTTTTCCTTGTCATTCAGATTGTTTACAAGGTCGGATTTCAATTCTACTTGAGCATACTCCTCAACTTTTGCTTTCATAGGAGATTCCTGCTGTTGGGTACTGCAAGAAAACAATGTTGAGGCTACAGTTGCAACTCCCAACAAAGATGCCGAAAGGTTAATCATTTTTTTTCTCATAATCGATTGTTTATTCTTTGGTTTGCGAAGATACGAAAAGTAGCTGACAATACATTAGTTTACATAAATCTCATCCACAAAAATAAAGGCGTCTCCACCTGGCCAAGTGTGCCATGAGGGGAGTTTAGGAGTGATTTTGCCAACTATCCTGACATAGCGTGCCTGTTGTGTGTCGAATGTCAGTTCATGGCGATAGATACCGTCAGGATCGTCTTTCTTTAACACAGGTTTTGAACTTTCTGCCACTTTGGTGAAATGCTTTCCGTCGGCAGAACACCATACTTCCATACCTGTGATGTCCATTACGGCAGATCCGATTGCTACATCGGTACGGAATGCTGCACTCGATACTTCTGTTTCCTTTCCTAAATCTACTGTAGCATCCAGATCGCAGAGGAAGCCCAGCCAACGGCCGGTATTGTAACGTGTATCTCCAGTCAGTCCGTCGGTCAGTATGGAAGCTCCTTTGTAAGTATAGGTAGGACTCGGCTGTCCGGCCAGCGTTACAGGGCAGAATGTAGCTTTGTTTACACAGATCGTATCACACACTAAACTGTTGTCTGTTTCTCCCGGCATAATAACCTTTGCCTTAAGTATGGCATTGCTGTTTATAGTGAACGGTTCCTTATAAAGTTGTGATGCTTCTGTAGGTTCACTGCCATCCAAGGTATAATATATCTTTCTGTTTCCAAGGGTATTCAGTCGTATGCTGAGTTTACGGTTCAATGTATCATTCTCGTAGTCGGATGTTACTTCAAATGCTCCTTTATGGTAGCTCAGTCCATATTTGTCATATCGCTTGATGATGTTGAACATACGTAAAGCAAATTCATGATAATCTCTGTTCTGCTTGTCAAAACCGTTCCATGTAATTTCTGCGAGTGCGGCAAGTCGGGGCAGCAGGCGGTACTCTATCTGCTCCATTGTTTCTATATCTTCGCTCCAGAGGCAAGCTTGAATACCTTTAATGTGTGCAGCATCAGTCTCGGTCATATCGCTGAGGACAGGATTAAAGTCATATACTTTTCTTATGGCATTATCTCCCGGCAGATTGAGCACATCCATTGCGCTGAAGTAAAGTTGTCCGCAAGGAGTCATGATTACATCGTATCCCTTTTTAGCCGCTTCTGCACCATATTCCGCATTTCTCCATGCCATAACAGTAGCATTGGGTGTCGCTCCTCCAGCAAGAATCTCATCCCAGCCTATAATGCGCCGTCCGTTTTCCTCAACAAATTTTTCCACTTCGGTCATAAAGTAGCTTTGCAGTTTGTCCTCTGCTTCATACTGCTTGGTATCTTTCCATCCTTGAGCCTTGATAAGGGCCTGACATTTGGGACATTCCTTCCAACGGTCGCGCGGACACTCGTCTCCACCAATGTGAATGTAGCGTGAAGGGAACAGTTGCATGACTTCTGTCAATACATCTTTCACAAACGGCAAAGTCTTGTCACTTCCTACGCACAACACATCCTTGTGTACACCATATTCTACAGCTGTTTCGTAGGGTCCTCCGGTACAACCGAGTTCCGGATAGGCAGCCAGTGCCGACTTGATATGTCCAGGAAGGTCTATCTCGGGTATAACTTCTATGTATCTTTCGGCTGCATATTTTACAATTTCCTGAATATCCTTTTGCGTATAGAAACCGCCATAAGGTTTTCCGTCAGTCCCTTTCACACCGTCTGTACGCAGTGATTCCTTTCTTTTGGAGCCTATTTCGGTGAGTAGGGGATACTTCTTTATTTCTATTCTCCAGCCTTGATCTTCAGTAAGATGCCAGTGAAATACATTCAGATTGTGCAGTGCCATAAGGTCGAGATACTGTTTCACTTGCTCTACGTTGAAAAAGTGACGTCCTACATCGAGATGCATGCCCCGGTATGCCAAGCGGGGATAGTCTTCGATGTTAGTCTGTTGGAAAGCAATTTTGTCGCTTGCCTCTACAGGGGAAGCCTTACGAAGTGTCTGTACCCCATAGAAGATACCTGCATGCGATCCTCCGGTTATGGTGATACCGTCGCTGCTTACGGCGAGCCGGTAACCTTCAGGATTTTTTATGCTTTTGTCTATGTTTAGCGTGATGTAATTTTTTGTTGCCTCTGTCGATGTGGCGAGGGTATAACCTGTACATTCGTCGATGTAAGCGTTCAGGAATCTGGCAATGGTCTTCATTTCATTGTCATTTTCGGGAGTAACAATGACGGTTCCTTTGTCCAAAATAAACGGCTCAGTCTGTGGCGTTACTTCGGTATGCTGCGGCAGCGGGATAATGGCATAGTCGGCAGTTCCTTCCCGTATATCTCTGCAAGAAAAAAGAGTTACTGTAACTGTTGCTGCGAGTAAGAATGATTTTAAATTCATATGTTATCAGTTAAAGGTTATATACGTTCTTAATAATTCTCTATACTTATTGTTTTTGTCTAACTCCAGATAAACTTTTTCGGAGCCGTTTGAATAATAAATTTACCTTCTAATTGTTAGTCGTAACTTTGGGCTACTTCTTCAGTTTTTTGTTGTCCTTACGACAACTATATACATAAGATTGTATACCTTATGTTCATATCGTTTTTTAATGTTTGGTACGTAACTACAAATATAGAGAATTATATAATTATAAATATTCTTCTTGTTATCTTTCTGTTTCCAGAAAAATATTTCTTTGATGTCTAATACTGGAGCTGTTTCTGATATCGCTATTCTCTTTATTACTACTTTTGTAATAAAAAATAATTATGGATAAAATAATCAGTTCTATAACAAATATACTCAACATTGATGACGAAATTCTAACTAAGTTTCTTGGTTATCTTCATCCAATGACTGTCCCTAAAAAAACAATATTAATAAGGCCTCTCATTACAGATGAAAATGTATATATAATTGAAAAAGGAATAGCTCGTTCCTATGTAATGATTAATGAAAAAGAGGTCACGTCATGGTTCAGTAAAGAAGGTGAACTGATATTTTCAACTAATAGCTTTTACGGAAAAACAGAAGGATATGAAAATGAAAGGGTACAGATTCTGGAAGACTCATTGCTTTACTATATTAAAATTTCCGATCTGGAGGAACTCTGTTTTCAGCATATTGAAATATCTAACTGGCTTCGGTTGCTGCATCAAAAGGCATTTGTGGAAATGGAAAGGAGGCTTATATATCGTTTATATATGTCTGCAGAAGAACGCTACAGAGATTTTTATGCCAAAAACCCTGAAATATTTCAGCGTGTAAACCTTAGCTTTATAGCCTCGTATCTCGGAATATCTCAAGTTACATTATGGAAATTGAGAAAGAATATTAAGTAGTTAAAGAAATGGTCGGTTGTAGCGGTACTTATTTTGTATCGTATCAGACAAAAATATAGTTTTGTGGTAACTTATTGAAGTTTTATAAAAGATATGCTACCAAAGTTACCAGCAAAACAGCCGAGGATAGTATGGCTTGATGTACTCAGGCTATGTGCCATATTTATGGTTATCTGTATTCATTGTTCTGATCCGTTTAATGTTTCTCCAGAGGCGCGCTCCAATCCGGATTTTAATTTGTGGGGAGGCATTTATGGTTCTTTTCTTAGACCATGCGTGCCATTGTTTGTCATGATTACGGGTATTCTGTTGTTGCCTGTAAAAATGTCTTTTGAAGACTTTTATAAGAAAAGACTTCTCAGAATAGCTGTTCCATTTCTTTTGTGGTCTGTTTTATACAATCTTTTTCCATGGCTAACCGGAGTTCTAGGCTTGCCGCAAAGTACGATGTCCGATGTATTTGCTTACGCACCAATTGACGCGTCGCAATCTTTCAGTGATGCAATCAAAAATATAGCTCTTATTCCTTTCCAATTCAATGTTTATACAGTACCGATGTGGTATTTATATATGTTGATAGGGCTTTATCTATATATGCCGTTCTTCTCTTTTTGGGTGGAACAGGCAACGGTTAGGCAGAAAAAGATTTTTTTGATGTTTTGGTCTTTTTCTCTTTTCTTACCTTATGCTTATTCTTTTTTTTCGCCCAACCTTTTAGGTGTTAGTGCTTGGAATACATTTGGTACACTTTATTATTTTGCAGGATTCAACGGGTATTTACTACTTGGAAATTATCTTGTCAATGATGTACAGGAATGGAAATGGTTTAAGACAATTATTTTAAGCTTACCTGTGTTCGCTATAGGATATATTGCTACATATATAGGCTTTAAAACGATGACAGCTAATCCGGAATGTTCGGAGCAGGAAATGGAATTATTCTTTTTATACTGTTCTCCTAATGTCGCTTTAATGACATTAGCATTTTTTCTTGTTATACGTAAAGTCAGAGTAAAGTCGAAAAGAATGATTCTTATGCTTGAGAATATTACAAAATGCGGTCTGGGAATTTATATGATACATTATTTTATTGTAGGGCTTGGATATGCTATAGCTGATGCCTTAGCGATTCCGGTATTTTTACGTATTCCTGTTACAGCCGTTATTGTTTTTGTTATTTGCTGGGTATTTGTTTCTGCTTGTTACAAGTTTGCTCCGAAATATTCAAAATGGATATTCGGATGAGAAAATGGCTTTATTGTTAATCTTATGATGTGATTTTAATAGGGGATATACATTTGAATGGTCATGATATAAAATTTACTTTTTGTCAAAATGAAATTTAAACTTCTCTACAATCGTAAAATCAGTAGGGGATATCATATTTATTATAGATTTGTTATTCTTATACATGTAAGCAAGTTTGCGATGAAAGGTATTCTTAATTATATACGAATATCTGTCTGTAAATGTGGTGTGAATAATAGTATGTTTGACATAGATGGCATTTTTCTTATAGCATAATGATAGTTTTTGAATGGGCTGTCTGAAGCTAAAATTAGATTGAGAAATCTTAAATTCTAGTTTGATTTCTATTTTAAAATAAGATATGCCGGGATTTTAAATAAAACAACAGGACGTTTTTGTCAACTTATCAGGATGTTTTTGATGAAATATCAAGGTGTTTGGATGCTTTTAATTCTTAATATAAGTACACTTATTTAACTGTTGGAGAATATTAGATTGTAATATGAATAGTTACAAACGAAGTTGACATTAACATTGCGTTCTATTTGACGAAAATCTTCAGAATGTGCTGATAGAGAAAATAGATTAATTTGATGGATTTGATACTCAATTGGTTGTTTGGTTGCCTTTTTGATATATGAAATTATTGCGGTAAAGTTATCCCGAAAGTTTTTTATCTAACTTCCGGAGTTAAATTATTTTGAGTGATGGTATGATTCTTTATTTTGTTTTTAATATGTCTAATTTTAATTTGAAAATTCTCTTCTCTAAAATTAAGTATTGACACATCTTCTCGCAATTATTACAAATCCATTTCACCCTCACTCAGCATTCAAATAGCTGACAGAGAAAAAGTTTACTCCATTATAAAAATATTTGAAAGCATCCTTCATTATTTGCGCGTCTTCAGGATGCCGGTCTTTTATATAATTGGCTGCATCAAATCTATTCTTGCTCCGATTACAATGCTCACCAGTTTTCTTGTAATATAAAGAATTCGGAATGAAGATTCAGTTTATATTCAAAAGCATGCATATGCTTGTGACCTACACCGTATGGGGATTTCCTTTTTTATCATTCGGAATAAACTGATAGGTTATATTCCGTCATGTATTGGGGAAAGCCTTGAAATAAGCTATTTGCTTCTTCTTGCTATCTGGATGTTTCAGTAGTTCACGGTAAGACTGCATTCTGCTGTGAGGTTATGTATAGTTAGTTGTTGCTATCGTGAACAGGATAACAAAAAATAGGCGTTTCATAATGATATATCTATTAGTATTTTCAAATGTGCATTCTCATAATAATCATTTGGGAGTAAATAAGCAATATACTCATAACTTTTCTGTTGTAAAGTTGATTGATAGAGTGCTATTGCTTAGTACTGGTAATCGGATATATTTCTGTATCTTAAGTAGAGCCGTTATTGACAATGATTAACTCTAATTTCGGATAGGTTTGTCTTTGAAAACTGGCAATACTCTATGTATTTTTATGTTTGATAAAGATACGGAAAAGGATATATTTTTCTTGTATAGCTATCAGATAAAATTTTGTAGCCCATTTTCGTTAAATTTTTGTCGCCAAACAATAAAACCTAATAATGAGCAAAGCATACTTTTAGCAGACAAATATTCTATAGTCAGGTCATAAAATTGCTGGATAAGTCATAAAACCTTTAGATAAGCCGTAAATATGGTATTCATCTTCTTTCTGCATTCGATTTGTACTTCTGTAATAGCGGGAGAAATATGTCCATTATTATCATTATCTTGTGAAAATTGGAACATAGGTAAGTATTTATAAAAATAGAAAGGAAAGTGGTGAGGTCGTGAACCACAATATTTAATTGACGGGCAAAAATATAAGAGTCTTTCCTTTAGGCATAGAAAAAAGTAATAACTTTGTAATTAAATACACTGACAATCTATTTTATGAACTATGATTGATAAATTCACGATTTTTATAAAGAAGGGAAAGGGTTTATTATTTTTGCTGTCATTTGTTATATTACCAGTTTCGATTCAGGCGCAATCCCAGATAAAATCAATAAACACATTGGAAGATAAAATTTATGGATTGAGTCTTCTTTGGTCAGAACTTAAATATAATTTTGTAAATATAGACCGTCTGGGGTTTGATTTAGATAGCCTTTACCGAGAAACGATGAAACGCGTAATAGACACTAAAGACGACGTTTCGTATTATAAAGAGCTTGATTGCTTTTTAAATCGTTTTAATGATGCTCATACCAACTTATTTGATTACCCGGATTCAGGTTATGAAGAAACGGACTATCCTAATTACGGAACGAAATATATTGGCGGGAAATATTATTTCATTAAATATAAAAAGGATTGTCCTTATTCTGATCCAGACTTGCTTGGTGCCGAAATTGTAGAGATTGACGGATTGCCTACAGAGCAATATGTGGAAAAATTTGTGTTGCCATACCTCACAGGTTCGACATTGAAATATAGGTTGAATCAGGCTGGTCGTTTATTGTTAAATGGTTTGGAAGGCAGTTCCATCTGTGGAAAAGCAATATGCAGGGATGGTAAAATGAAGACTTTTAATATCGTACGCAATGGGGAAGCTATTCGCAAAAATGACGATGTATGGTTGCCTGAAGACGAGTATTCTTTTCATACTAGCAAGGCTGTAACATTAAATTGGAAAGATGATATTGCCTTTTTGAATATTCGCCGTTTCATACCCGAGTCAGTATGCAATGACATAGATAAGGCTATGGCCGAAATCAATGCACGTCAATGTCGTGGGGTAATCATTGACTTGAGAGGAAATGGAGGTGGAAGGACTGATGTGGCATGGAGGCTACAGATGTACCTTACACAAGCCGATACAATACGTTCTTTTGGTGCTCAGACAAGAATAAACTCTGGTTATGGCCGCTCACAAGGTAATTATAGAAAAGAATATGAAGATTTTTATTTGTATAAAGCTTATAAGAATGAACCTCCTGAACTAATAACGAAACCACAAGGAATAAAGGTCTTGAGTTGTCCTGTTGCCATATTGATTGATAACAATAGTTTTTCTGCATGTGAAGACTTTCTTATAAATATTTATGAGATGCCCAACAGACCTGTTCTGATTGGAGAAGAAACAGCCGGCTCCACGGGAGCTCCACTTGTTATCGAGCTACCTCATGGTGCTGTAGCACGTATATGCACACTTAGGCCACTATTCCCATACAGTATGAAACCTTTTGTTGAAAAAGGAATTATTCCAGATATAGAAGTTATACCCACTTTGCAAGAAGTCTTGAAAGGTAAAGATGTTGTGATGGAAAAAGCTTTACATTATATCCAAAATAAGAACTAAGCAAGTCAATAAGTTGGGAGCGTGTCAGGTATCTTACTCCTTTCTTGAAGCGGACTGAACGTCTCTTGTCCCGTTCTATTATCGCTGTACTTGATACTTTGAGAATGATGCTTCTCAGGACATAGAACAATAACCATGCGCTTGTCAGGCATAGCCAAAGACACATGGTAGGTGATCTTTGTTCATATAGGTCAGCCATGCGAGTAGTAGCCCGGTTATGGTATAGAGAACCATGTGTTTTCGTAGCGTTTGTTCCTCTTTCTTGAATTAACCTTTTCTGAATTGCCGTTTGAGGTCATTATTATTTTATCAGGATACAGGTAGCAGTATTCGGTCATTGTTTTAAAGCGTATCACTTTCTCCATATTCATATCAATTGTCATTTTTTCATATTGATAGTCATTTTCATTTATCTTTTTGAAATAACAATTTGATTTGAAACTTGTATCTGTAGCAAAATTGTAGCAGAACTTGACCAAGATGTAATTTTCAATTATGCTGGGGATGATTGCAAAATGGCATTATAAAATAAAAGATATGAGATTCACTATTACTAAATCTAATAGCAGGTTTAGGCTGTCTATTTTTATATTGCTCCAATTCCTGCTTTGATTTCTTTCTCTTCTTCTGATAGTTCTTCTTTAATAAGGTATGTTTCTGGCATCTTTCTATATACCAGACCATTCTCTTTTGCTTTTAATAATAAGTTATTATCAGAACTAATCACTACAATGTTTTGAATGTCATAACCGGATTTAAGTGCTGATAATATAAACCAATCATCATTTATGTCTTTATTAAAATCTCCGCCTTCAAAACACTCTTTTGACGGATCTTTATATGTCTCAATTATGAATTTTGGCTGAAAGCCTTTAATTTTACAACGTAGGGCAGCGCCCTACGTTTTGAATACCCCATACCAAATACGCCCTGAAATACAGGGCATTGGTCTGTACTATATAATTTAAGGCTTTCAGCCAAAATATTTCCGTGCTTGTCAGGATTAATTTCAGTTCATTTTCTAGCCTTTATATCCAGCTTCACCGGCTTAATCATATTCTTAGGATCAAGGATTGTATCCAAATCTTCCTGAGTAAGAATTCCTTCTTCAAGAACAAGGTCGTAAACGCTTCGTCCTGTTTCCATTGCTTTCTTTGCAATATAAGTTGAGTGATCATAACCAATATACGGATTCAGAGCTGTTACAACACCGATACTGCGCTTAACTTCATTGCGGCAAGCTTCTTCGTTTGCAGTGATTCCGTCGATACACAATGTACGCAAAGTATCGAAACCGTTTATCAATAAATCAATAGATTCGAAACAGCATTGTGCCATTATCGGCTCCATAGCGTTGAGCTCCATCTGTGATGCTTCGCCTGCCATAGTTACACAAAGTTCATTTCCCATGACTTTGAAAGCAATCTGGCTCATAACTTCAGGTATTACCGGATTTACTTTTCCCGGCATGATTGATGAACCCGGTTGACGTGCGGGAAGATTTATTTCTCCGAATCCGCAACGCGGACCGCTGGCAAGTAATCTCAAGTCATTACATATCTTATTAATTTTAACAGCTACTCTTTTCAGTGCAGACATATAACCCACCATACATGAAGTATCGGAAGTCGCGCCTACCCAATCATCGGCAAGACTTACTTCCCAACCTGTTATTTCCTTCAATGCTTCGATAGTCTTTTCAGCATAACCCGGTTCGGAACATATTCCTGTACCAATGGCTGTTGAACCCATATTCACAACAAGGAAATCTGCCGCAGCTTCGTTAAGATGTTTTATTTCATTTCTCAGGATACTTGCAAAACCATAGAAAGTTTGTCCAAGTGTCATCGGCACGGCATCTTCCAGCTGTGTGCGTCCCATCTTTATAATGTGAGCAAATTCATCACCTTTTTTCTGTAAAGCTTCAATCAAAGTCTCAAGATGCGGTAAGAATTTAAGATGGCTTGCGTAAAGTCCCATGTGGATAGCTGTTGGATAAGCATCGTTGGTTGACTGCGAGCGGTTTATTGTGTCGTGAGGTGAGCAGAATTCATATTCTCCAGCTTTCTTTCCAAGATGCAATAATGCTATGTTAGCAATTACTTCGTTGGCATTCATATTGGTACTTGTTCCGGCTCCACCTTGAATCATGTCCACCTGGAACTGGTCGTGATATTTTCCGTCGAGAATATCTTTACATGCAGCTTCGATGCTTTTCAGTTGTTCGTCGCTAACTAAACCTAAAGCGTTATTAGCTTTTGCAGCAGCAAGTTTTGTATATGCCAGTCCGTGAATGAAAAGAGGATAATCCTGCAATTTGAACTTACTTATTGAGAAATTTTCAATACCTCTCAGTGTCTGTATTCCATATAGTGCGTCTGCCGGAAGTTCTCTTGTTCCCAGCAAATCATGTTCTGTTCTTGTATTTTTGATATTTTCCATAAGGCATTAATATTTAGTTGTTATTATTATATCGCAAAGATATAAACTAACATTATGTAAGCAAATATTATTGTGTTAAATAGTATTTTTATTTTTTTTATATAGTGGAATAGGGTGTGATTAATGTATTTTGCTTACAAATTGCATGCGTAAATGTAATATCTCTTGGAGCAGAAAAAGCTATATTCCTATATGAATTTTGGCTGAAAGCCTTTAATTTTACAGCGTAGGGCGGATGAGCAATCATCCTAATATTGGCAATCCTTTTAAGAATGCCAATAAAGCGGAATTTAATGCGAGAATGAATTATAATTCCACTTATACAGATGTAATGCTATACCCAAAAGAATAGCATTGTATTTAAGTAATATTTAAATACTATTTAAAAAGTATATATAAAGCTAGGGGGTAAATTAACCTCTTAGCTTTTTGTATTTTTAAGAAGAAAAATCACAATTCGTTTTGAGGCTTGTAATATTATGGAAAAAGGAATCTATGTGCCTTGAATGGATTTAATTTAATCTTATATTAATATTAGAAGATGTTTGAGTATTATTTAATTACTATTTAAGTGGTAGTAAACATATTGTTTATATAGTGTATAATTTAACTATAAAAATCACATTTCGTTTTTAGTTAATAAAAGTGGTAATCATACAAAACGTTTTGAGATTAAATTACATTTTGTTTTGCGGCTTGTAATCGTTACTATTTTTACAGGCTGATTTTTAGTAACGATTTAGTAACGGAACTTTGTCAGAAGTAGGCATTTTAGTGTCTTTCGATTGTCCGTCGGATAAATAAAAAAAGTCCCGTAAAACATTGATTTTACGGGACTTGTCTATTTCTTTCCTCCTAATTTCTTAGGTCGTTGCGGAAGCTGGGGAACTTGAACCTTTCAGCTTCAATTCTGTATATCAATTAGTTTTACACTTGTCAACACTTTCTTCTGTAGCATTTTTGTAGCAAAACTGCCAAATCTCTAATGAACCCTTGTTGACAACCTCCGTCGTCACTAATTCACGGTTCAAAGGTAATCTTTTTCGAACTAAAAGCCAAATGATTGATAATAAATATTTTCCAAGGCTCTCTGCTACACTTTTAGTGCAAGGTGCAAGCCCCTTAATATATAAGGAGGCTTGCACCTTGCACTAAAGGAGTGTTTTGAAGAAAAGTATATCTGAACTGGGATAATAAGAAACTGCAATTTTTAGATTTGTTACGACAAATAAATATCCTCGAAAAAGTCGGCTTTATAGTTTTCATAAAAGAATAACTTTTCTGCTGATGTACTAGCATACAGAAAAAGAAAACAGCTTACAAGATTTGACGAAATTAATACTTGATATCCAGATGTTCTAGCATGTAGAGAATATTTTCAAAAAGAATGTTCCTCAAGTAGCAAATGTAATGGCTACTTGATTGTACGGTAAGTATTATTGTAAGGTTAGCATATAGAGAATGGTTGACTATTCACACAAAAATATTACGTGATGGTTGAAGCATCTTAGAGATGTACAATTGGAACTAGAATTTGTCCTAAATAAGTAAGAACAGTCATCAGTAGCTATGCTTACCGATGACTGTAACAGATATATTGATATTTGCAAATTTAGAGGTCCGAAGATTTACTTCTAGCCAATTGGACTACAACCTTGTAGCAATTGACCATGATGAGGAATGATTATAATTATTGTTATTCTACATTCGTTGGGATAGACAGTCTTGCTTCCGGTGCTGAGCTGTTCCCATGTTGACGAGTTTTAATGGATAATCAATGCGTGATATCGTTTTTAGCACCATGTATAATAAGTTTTTCAATCATTTTTTTGACGGATTTTTTTATTTGTTAATCCTTGTTGATAAAAACTTTATATACATGGTGCTATATATAATAAAAGTATTTGCATTATTCAGTATACTTGAGTAATTCTACTGGGCCGACTAATCCTGCAGGTTGTAGCGGAGTATCTATATTGTGATAATACCATATAACAAATGCTTTTCTGTTTGAGGGCCTTTCTTGTTTATTGATGAACCATTGAGGGTATGCCTGTATTCCTCTTCCTAATTTTCCTCTATCATTTCCCCATTCGAAGTCGGCTGGAAATTGTTCATCGCCGATTAGACAGTTTGCCCAATTAGTAGTTACCTTTATACAAATGTTATTCTTTCCTTCTTTTAAGAATTGAGTGATATCCTTTTTATATGGAGGATACCACCATACACCTACATCTTTACCATTAATTATAACTTGAGCTATATCATTCATTTCTCCTAATGACATTATTATTTGGGGGACCTTTATATCATCTTTGCTGAGCATAATGTTTTTTTGATAGATGGCAGTTCCGGCAAAATACATGACTCGTTTATCTGTACTGTATTTGAAATCGGATAACTGATCGAATTTCATATTAAATTTGTTCCCAATTTTAGGAATGAAAGTAACATCCCATGTTCCCCTTAATTTTATAGCATTATCTAAAAAAAGTGTTTTTTCCTTGCTTAAACCATACAAAATATCATTCTTGTTAGTTTTTTTGTGAAATACAACGAAGAGAGTTTGGTTGGGTTTTAGTGTTATTTTCATATATGTTTGTTTTGAGGAAGTAAATTCCCAATTCTTTGCAATTGATGTATTTCCTGTTTCGGGATCCCATATTTCTGGGGTAATTCCATTAATATTCGCAGTCAGATTAAAACGTTGTACCTTGTTACTTCTGTTTGCTAAAAATATAAATTTTCCTTCTTTGGTTGTTCTTGATAATGTATTTACTTTATCAGATGGAGCTGATATGCTATAGAATTTTTTAGTACTAATAACTTGTTCTGCTTCTTCTATAGATTTATATAGTTTTAATTTCCTTCCAAGTTCTCTTGTTTGTTCATCGCATTCGGGATATCCTTTAAGGCTGAGAGATTTTATTGGCCTTTTACCTATTATTACAGCTCCTTTTCGGGATAATGATATAAGTTTCTTGAGGACTTCTGGTTCTGTTGTTTCAAGAGTAGGACATATTAATAGTGAATATGTTCTGCCAGAGGGGAGAATTATTTTTTTGTTTTTTACTTTAATATTCATCTGAATAAGCTCTTTGGATGCTATCACATCTGATCGTCCGTAAATTTTATCCAAACATAAATATTCGATATCTTCCTCTCCTTGTTGAAGCATATATTGAATTCTTGTTATGTATTTGAAAAATGCTTTGCCAGGTTCAAACCAAGTCTGGTGTCTATTAAAATGAGTTCCCCACCAGCCCATACTCAATCCTGGTTGGTATCTGTCGTCGAATGGCTGATGAACCCAATGATGAAGGATTAGGCGGTTAACCCCCGAACAGAATGCTCCGTCTGCAGAATATTTCAACATTGCAGGGTCTTCTGTCCATGCGCTGTTTTCTGGTCTTGATGTAAATGCTTCTGCACCTATAATCTTTTTCCCAGATGCTCTTGCTGAGGATACTACATATTCTTGTATGTATCCAGAGCTGTTAGTCCAAAATTCTCCCATTGGAATATCTGCTAGAGTAGTGCATTCAATTGTATTAAATGGACCGCCATACGGTTCAAACTGTAATTCCATACCATAATTATGGATTAAATCTCTTCCGGTTTTAAATCCATTTTTATAGTACATTGTAGATATCACATCTCTGTAGTCATGTTCGAAACGCTTTTTTTCTTCATCTGTGCCTATACATCCAGTAAGCCAAGGCAGTGGATCATATTTTTTTAGTTTGATAAATTCTTTTTCAAACCCCTCAGTCCATGATTGGTCACCTGCTTCATAACTGTCTATTAAGATATGTTTGAATGATTTCCCTAAAAAGTATCCTAAATTCTCTTTTAGTGGATTTAGTACTTTGTTCCAATGGTAGATATTATGCTGTTTACTTAATTTATCTACTTCAAAAACCTTGTTCATTAAATCGTCTGGAACAGGATGAGGATTTGACATTGTTGGAGCGTATCCTAATCTAAATATTTTCCATTTTCCCTTAGGTGCATCCCATGTCAAACAATCGTTTTCCATAAAAGAAGTAATATTTATGATATCGTTTGAGGATATTGAATTTTGAAATTCGGGTACAGCTAGTACGGCTATATCTTTGTATTTTGTTGCCCTTATTCCGAATGTTCCCCATCCTTTATATTCTGGAGGAATTCCTTGTTTGAGGTTTAGTTTTATTGTCTTTCCTCCTTCTATTGATGTTTGAGTCATGACAAGACATTGCATGCCGTTTTCTTGATTAATCCATGGCCCACCAGTTGTAGAATATCCTACAGTATTATGCAGACCTATTTCCATTCCAAGTCTGCTTGCTTCCCAAGATGCATGTCTAATTGCATCCCAGTAAAAAGTGCTGCGATATGTGTTCTGGGGCCAAGGGTTATTTTTCATTGGTGCATGTGTTTCTTGCACAGCTGAGGATATATTGAATATTGTTGCTCCCCCGATTCCGGTTTCTTTCATCGCTTCTAGGTCTTTAGTTATTCCTTCTTTTGAAAAATTAGGTCCTGCCCAGTGCCACCATACATATGGACCATATTGCAATGATGGAGCCTTAAATTCGTCTTTATTTTGAGCGTTAATTAATAATGGTAATAACGCAATAAATAATAGCTTTTTTCTTTTCATATTTTGATATAGGCTGTTGTTTGATTCTTTAATAAAAAGTGATTTTTCTCATTATAATGACTGTTTTTTTATTGAGAATTTATATAATGTATAATGTGGATTGGCTTAAAAAGAAATGTAGTGGCAAGTTATTAAGAATATTCAGTATTTCCAAGAAAGTAAAAAGAAAAAGTTTTAATGTGTATATAAATTTTTATAGAGGCAATTTATAAATATAAAGATTTTACTATAAGTTTAGCTTGATGATTTTTTCTTGCATAAAGCAGTTCTGATTAATAATTGCCAATTGTTTACTTTACAAAGTATAGAAACAAAAAGATATAAAGTCTTATGCCAGATTGCTTAGAATAACTCTCGCATTTAAAATTTTATTTAATTTTAAATGTTTTTTTTAGGTAAAAATTGAGCTGTAGAATTACTTTTGTTCTAAAAAAGGGATTATATTTGCAACTAATATTATACTTTATTTTTTTATTTAAGTAAAATAAACACTTTGTTATTATCTTGAATTAGGGAACTGGGGTGGAAAATTAGATTTCTAATTGTTAATATTATGAAAACACTTGTTTGGTTTAAGGCATTGCTTTTTATATGCTTATTATTTTCTTCTGTTATTATTGTTACTGCACAGATAAGTTTTAAGAATTTAAGTACAAATAATGGATTGTCCAGCAATTCTATAAATGCTATATATAGAGATACTAAAGGTTTTCTATGGATAGGAACTAATTTTGGCTTAAATCGTTTTGATGGATATAATATAAAGAACTTTTATCAAGATATACGAAATAATTATTCATTGGTAAATAATTACATTGACCATATTGATGGAGATTATAATGACTTTTTATGGATTAATACTCGTGGAGGATATGTTGTTTATGATCCGACTAAGGAACTTTTTATAAGGAATTTAAAAGATATTTTATTGTCAAGGGGAGTTGAGTCTTTTCAAAAATTGAATTTTACAGTAAATAAAGGTTGTTTATCTAGTTATGTAGTTAATGATTCATTAGTCTATTTGTATAATTTTGAAACGCATAAAACTAAGGTATGTTCCTTGAAGAATCATTCGATAAAAGCTGGATTTTATGATAATAAGTCATATTTATGGCTATTAGATGATAAATTAAAGCTTTATAAGATAGATAGCAATGATGGCACATTGGTTCATATTTATGAATCAAATTATAAAAATATTAATTATAAGTTTGCCAATTTGTTTATAGATAATAGAGGTGGTATTTGGATAACAATAGATAAATCGAAATTATATTATTTTAATCCTGTACTGGCAACTTGGCATAATTTGTATGATAAGTATTTAACAGATTATCCTATTACTGGTATATCACAAATAGATAATATCGTTTATATAGGAACTGACCATGGTGGAGTATTTTATAAAGATTTAGATGATCCAGATATTGAGGTAATTACTAATAAGATTAATTCAAAAGTCTTATCAGATAATAGTGTGACATGTATGTATGTGGATGAAGACAAGACTTTATGGATTGGTACATATAAAACGGGTATTAAGTATACGAATGATAGTTTTAATATGTTTATAACCTCAAAGGTCTCTAGAGGTATTACTAACAACGATGTTAACTGTTTTTTTGAAGACGAATCAGGTAATTTATGGATAGGGACAAATGAAAATGGGTTATTTATAAAAGATCATAAGACTTCTGAAATACGTAAATTTAATTATAATGGGAAAGACAAGGGGACCATTGTCAGTTTATGTATGGATCGTAAAAATCGGATGTGGATTGGTACATATTTAGAAGGATTATATTGTTACGATGGAACAAAAACAATAAGTTATAATGTAAATGAACTAGGAATTGATTCTTCTATTTGGTCCATGTGCCTTGATAAAAATAATAGATTGTGGGTAGGCACTTTGAATAATGGTTTATATTATTTTGATGATATAACTTCTACATTTGTCCGTGCTAAAGATTATAAGACATTGAATGGTACTATAGAGTATCTTTATAAAGATAAAAAGGGTAGATTAATTGTGTGTGGATCTTATGGCTTTTTCTTAATTGATGATAATGGAGCTGTAATTAAGCATATAAAATTTAGCAAGTCGGAAGATAATATATCTGAAAGACAATATATAAACTATATTGTTCAAGATAAAAGAGGATTATATTGGTTATGTACTCAAAATGGATTGGCTGTATTTGATAAGGATTTTAAAGAATATATGTTTTTGAATGATGGTATTGGAAATGAATTTGTTTATACTGCGCTTATCGATTATACTGATGATATATGGGTTAGTACTTCAAGAGGATTATTTAAAATAAGAGTAAATAAATTTGATGGCGATTTAGCTAGTTTAAAATATGATATCCAATATTTTAATTCAGAGAATGGATTACAAGATAATATTTTTAATTCTAAAGCTGGATTTTCAATAAATAAGGGTGAGACTTTATTGTTTGGAGGCATAAAAGGATATAATGAAATTAATCCGAGAATTGTAAATGATAATAAGATAAAGAATAATTTGTTTTTCACAGATCTTTTTGTCAATAATGTTAAGCTTGGGGCTAATGATTCTTTGAATGGAAGAGTAATAATAGATTCTGCATTTATATATTGTAAAAAGTTAATCTTAAAGCATAATGAAAATAATTTGCGAATGGACTTGACTTCTATGAATTTATTGTATCCTTCGAATAGTGTATACGAATATAAGTTAGAGGGTGTAGATAAATCATGGAATATTGTATATGGTAACATTCCATACATTGAGTATGGTAATTTGCCTTATGGAGAACATACGTTAAATATCAGATTAAGGAGCAAATCTGATAGGAATTTGTTACAAGAAAAATCATTATTAATTGAAGTATTGCCACCTTTATGGATGAGCTGGCAAGCTTATGTTCTATATGCATTATGCTTGATCTTGTTCATAGCTTATGTTGCATATAATTTCATTAAAGAAACAAAAATGTATTATAAACTTGAACAAGAAAAGGCAATGAATAAATATATAGAAGAACTGAGTAATGCTAAAATAACTTTCTTTACTAATCTTAGTCATGAACTTCGGACTCCTGTTTCGCTGATTATTTCTCCAATAGAAAATATAATAGCTAAAGATCCAGAATGGGCTGAGAAAAATAATATTTCTATGATTTTACGAAACGCAAAAAGATTATTGTTCTTAGTAAATCAGTTATTGGATTTTAGAAAGATAGAAGTAAATGAGATACATTTTAACCCTTTATATGGTGACATTGTATCATTTATTAAAGATCGTTCTATTGCTTTTCAAGATATGGCATTGAATAAGAATATTAATTTTACTTTTCATTCTAATGTTGGTGAGCTTTATATGCATTTTGATCCGGCAAAGATGGAGCAAATTATATTTAATCTGTTGTCTAATTCATTTAAGTATACTTCTAATGGTGGTTCTATTAATGTAGATATTATGCTGGATAAAGAGAGTGGAATTTTTAATATTACAGTAGAGGATACTGGAGTTGGTCTAGATGAAAAAGAAATAGAACATATTTTTGAACCATTTTATCAAGCTGATAATCATAAAACGATCATAACTAGTGGTACAGGGATAGGTTTGTCTATTGTAAAATCTTTTGTTGAATTACATAAGGGTGAAATAAAGGTACGTAGTGAGAAAGGTAAGGGTACCGCTTTGATATTATCATTTAATAAAGAAAGGTATGAGTTTAAGAATGAGAATATTGATGATTTTGTAAATTATTCACTTCCTAAAAACATAAAGGTACTTAATACCCCGAAAGATAAAACCGTATTGATCGTAGATGATAATGATGACTTTAGATATTATCTAGTTACGAGTCTGAAAAATGATTATAATGTTGTTGATGCTGTAAATGGTGAAGATGCAATAGCAAAGATAAAAATCTTTCATCCAGATATTATTATATCTGACATAATGATGCCTGTAATGGATGGACTTGAACTTTGTAGGATTATAAAAGATGATCCTCAATTCTGTCATTTGCCATTTTTGTTGCTTACTGCTAGTGGGTCTGAAAGTTTTAAAGTTAGTGCCTATCAACTTAAAACGAATGCATATCTGACAAAACCTTTTAGTCTTGATGTTCTGAAGGCACGTATCTCCAATTTATTATTGGAACAAGAACAACGTGTTTTGTCAGGTGGTACGACTGAAGTAATAAAACAACCTGTAAATGTTGACTCAAATGATGAAAAATTATTGAATGATGTCATAAGGATTACTGAGGAAAAAATGGGGGATACAGATTTTTCAATAAATGCACTAAGTAAGGAAATAGGGATAAGTACAGTTTATCTTAATAAAAAGATCTCTTTATTGACTGGTAAGACAACAAGTGAATATGTACGTTATTTAAGGATGAGAAAGGCTGGTGATCTATTACTAAAAACTCAGAAAAGTATTTCTGAAGTGGCTTATGAGGTGGGGTATAATATACCTAAATATTTTTCAAAACATTTTAAGGAAGAGTTTGGAGTTCTTCCTTCTGAATATAGAAAAAATATAAATTAATCTGGATGGTGTACATTTAAAGATAGCTGTTTCTTTTTTTTATACCTAATGTTATGATTTAAGCAATATTATTTTGCTTGTTAAATTATAGTTTTGCCATGTTAGTTAATCGATTTAATTATTATGGTAAGACTATTTTTTATTATCTTTTTAATTCTGTCAGGTCACATTTTTTTGTATGCGGAAAGTGTAGACATATATGTAGATCCTCAAGAGGGAGCTGATTCAAATACTGGGACAAGAAATCATCCGGTAAAAACCTTGCAAGAAGCATTTTATAGAATCGGACATGATACTGATTCTGAAGATGTATGTGTGTATCTTCGTGGTGGCGAATATCTTTTAAATGCTCCATTGATTATTGATGCTAAATATATGATTGGCAATAGGAAACTTAGTATTATACATATTCCGGAGCATACCCGTTCACTTTCCGGTAGCCTATAAAGCATAAAAATAGCCTTTAAAAGCACAATCTTATATCCGTTCATCCCCTAAAAGGATGAAAAAATGGATAACCAGACATTAAAATCTC
>ENA-OPVL01000003-OPVL01000003.1-human-gut-metagenome-genome-assembly--contig:-NODE-3-length-122255-cov-2.776669_pt1 | contig 122255 bp, 106 predicted proteins | sample MGYA00241496_ERZ501984 | MGnify/ENA primary metagenome ERZ501984 (study PRJEB25962, sample SAMEA2042986) | human gut metagenome | biome: human gut; feature: human-associated habitat; material: faeces... | reverse complement strand
GGGGCGTATATAAAGTTATTGACTTGTATCCTGTACCTGACTGCCATCCGGTTCGATATGGAAATTGTCCATATATATTAGATTTGATACAGGAACAATTTCATAGCCCTTTTTCTTCAAACCTTCAATTACTTTAGGCAAAGCTTCAGCAGTATATTTTGCACCATTATGCATAAGGATAATAGAACCGTTTTTTAAATCTTTGTGGTTAAGGATGGTACTTACAATAGAATCGGTACCATAGTTTTTCCAATCCTGACTGTCAATATTCCATTGAATGGCATAATAATTAAGAGATTTAGCCTGGGTTAAAAGGGCATTACTATAGTCACCATAAGGAGGGCGGAAAAGATTCATGGTAACTCCGGTAAGCTCTTTTACTTTTTCAGTTACAGTATTAATTTCGTCAGATATTCCGGCGGCATCTAATTCAGGCATATGTTTGTGATGGTAGCTGTGATTACCCAAATCATGACCGGCAGCCTGCATTTTTTTGACAGCCTCAGGATATTTTTCAACCCAGTTTCCTGTAATAAAAAATGTTGTTTTAACATCATATTTTTTTAGAACACTTAAAATCTTTTCTATATCTTCGTTTCCAAAATCGGCATCAAAGGAAAGGGAAACAAGTTTTTTATTGGTTTTTACATTACATATAGGAATGTCCTTTGGGGTATTAGTAGCAGTCAGGGAATCAAAGCCTTCTTTAAAAATATTTTCCTGATAATGGTATGTAACACCAGCCACTGCAATAAGAATGCATAGCCAAAAAATACTTCGCCTCAATAATGAAATTTGCTGTGAACCAGACATAACAATTCTCCGGAAACTTATTATTATAATTTATGCTAAAAAAAATATAATATGATTGTGCAATTCATCAAATTAATATTAATTTTATTTAATAAAATAAGAAAGAGATTAAATATTATCGGGAATAATATTAATGATGCAATTTGTTGATTTTTGCAAAAATGTTTATATAATAAATTGTGGAATTAAATTACGGGTCATGATATTTTCTTGAGGAATGAGAGGCAAAAGAATGAAGAAAAAAAGTTTAATGTTAGTCATGCTTACCCTTGTATTAGCACTGGGAATGAGTATGCAGGTATCTGCGAAAACAAAGGTTAAAACATATAAGGTGACATATGTTTTAAATGGAGGAACAAATAATAAAAAGAACACTTCAAAATATAAATCAAACAAATCAAAAAAATTATATTCACCGTCTAAAAAGGGATATCTTTTTAAGGGCTGGTATACAGATAAATATTATAGAAACAAAATAACTACCATTAAAAAAGGCTTAAAGGGAAACAAAAAGGTATACGCTAAGTGGCAGGCTAGAACATATCAGATTTCTTACAACGTAAATGGCGGAACTTTAAATAAGTCAAGCGTAAAAACATATACATGTCAGGTAACAGTGAAGCTGGCTGCACCAACAAAGAAAAATTATGTATTTATGGGGTGGTATAGAGACAGTAAGCTGACAAAGAAGGTTGTAAAAATTGCCAAAGGAACAACGGGAAATATTACATTATATGCCAAGTGGCAGCTGGAAAAGTTGAATATAAATAAAGTTGGAAATGAAGATATGATATGGAGCTGGTGGTGTTATCCACAGGTGGTTTCATATGCAAACACTAAAGATAATGTTTACTGGGGATTTACCACAAGTGAAGGTTACAGCGGCGTGGCATCCTATAATAATGATACAAAGAAAACAGAAAAGACATATCTGAAAAAGACAACCTCTACTGACGACCATAATGCAATGGCAGTGACTGTTATGAGAGACGGCAAAATAATGTGTGTTTATTCAGGCGGACATAACAGTGATAATGAAATTCACGTTAGAATATCAGGTGAAGCAGAAAGCATTAAAAATTTCAACACGGATGTTGTTTTAAGGTCTCAGGGAAAGACCTGCTACAGCCAGATTTTACAGTATAAAAATAAGTATTATATTTTTTACAGAGTTGATAATAAAAACTGGGCATACCGTTCTTCCACAAACGGATTGTCATGGAGTAACGAAACTATATTAGTTACTTCATTAATACAATATTATTGTAAATTTATGCCTACAACAGAAGAAGGAAGAGTCCGTATATGCATGACATCAAACCCAACGTCAGGAGATCCAAATATTAGAATGGGATTTTTTGATTTAGACACAGGAATGATGTACGATTCAGATAACAAAACAGAATTGGGAAAGATATCACGGAAAGAATTTAATGTGCTGATAAAGAAACCGGCAAATATTACCCAGCGTATGTTGGATGTGGCAATAACAGCACCGGAAAATCCACTGATTTTATATGCAACATTTTCAACTGACAGGACAGACAAAAATTGTGTGTATAATCTTTATGACACAGATAAAACTATTGAAATATGTAACGGTGGAAATCCACTTTGGAACCCTAAGTATCAGCTGGGAGCATCCTTTATGGGAACTGACAGAATTGTAGTTGCCAGGGAAGAAAATGATTATGATAATATAGAACTTTACGATTATTCTCAGGGACAGGTAACATTGAAGGAGTCGGTTTATTCAGAAGAAATCGGAACCATTCAAATAAGAAATGCCCGTCCTATTGTGGATGTAAACCAAAAAGCATTTTTGTGGCACAGAGGATTTTACAATTCTGACACCTATACGGATTTTTATACTGAGACAAAAATATACACTATGGATTAAATAACAAAATTCTCCTAAAACGGATATTTAAACAAATAGCTGTTTTAGGGGATTTTAATTTTTGAAAAAAATTGATAGAATAATTCTAATGAAATTGCAGCATGTTTGATGAAGAAAAGGAGATTTTATGAAAATAGAATGGAAACAGTGCTTTAAAGTAGGGGTAAGTGTATTTATATTATTTTTATGTATAAATTACTGGAGCGTGGTGGGAAACACCATAGGAGTGTTCTTTAGCGGAATAACACCTATTCTCATTGGATGTTCCTTTGCTTATATTGTTAATATATTTATGTGTTCATTTGAAAAAAGATATTTCCCCAACAGCAAAAAAGCAATCGTTATTAAATCAAGAAGACCTGTATGTATGACAGGGGCAATTTTAATGGTTTTAGGTGTGATTGTGTTATTAATCTATATGATAATTCCTGAACTTGTAAATTGTATAGAAACTTTCTTAAATGCACTGCCGGATTTGGCAACCTATGTTTCTAAAAATGAATATGTACAAATGGTGGTATCTCCTAAGTCATTGGAAAAATTACGAACCATGAAATGGGATACTTACGCTGAAAAAATAGGTGGATTTCTGTTTTCTGGAGTAGGAGGTGCGGTAAATACCGTGGCGGAAGTGGCATCTTCAGTTATTTCTATAGTAGTGACAGTGGCCCTTGGACTTATTTTTACTTTCTATTTTCTTATGGGAAAGGAAAGAATGGCAAGTCAGTTTAAAAGAATAACCTATGTAGTCTTTAAAGAAAAAATGTATAATAAAATTATGCATTGGCTTAATGTGTTTGACCAATGTTTTCATGGATACATAGTTGGAAAATTAATAGATGCGGTGGTTTTAGGTGTAATGTGTATTGTTATTATGCTTATATGTCATTTGCCTTATGCAGTTATGATTGGAACATTAGTGGGATTTACTGCGTTAATTCCTGTAGTAGGTGCTTATGTAGGTGCAATTATCGGAGCATTAATGATACTTACCCAGTCACCAATGAAGGCACTATTGTTTGTGGTATTAATAGTAGTAGTTCAAATGATAGAAGGCAATGTAATATATCCTAAAATCATGGGAAATTCACTAGGGCTTCCGGGAATATGGGTGTTAGCGGCAGTAACTCTTGGAGGAAGTTTGTTTGGAATAATCGGAATGTTAATCGGAGTACCTATATTCGCAGGTTTTTATAAGCTGATAGCAGAGAGCATAGAAAAAAGAGAAAAAAAGATGGGTGTAAAAAGTTAAAAAATGTATGTGTTTTTTTACTTGTAGCGTATATTAATATTGAAAAGAAATGACAAAAATGGTATTCTTATGGTATGGAATTTTAAAGGAGGAGAATAGAATGAGAAAGAGTATATTCCAGAAAATGTCTGCTGTATTTTTGTCAATGACATTAGTAGTAGGCATGGCGGCTTCAGTACCTGCTGCCGTAAAAAAAGGTACAGACATCTCTGCCTCTAAAGCATGGCAATCATTCTCAGTTCAGACAGGTGAAGATAAGAATGAATGGAAAAATGCTTTAATAAAAGATGGTCAGAAATATGACAATAAGGAAAATGTATTCAAAAGCTACACAGAAAATGCTTCTATGAAGACAAAGACACCTAAAAGTTTCCTTATGGATATTGTAAGCACAGGTTCAAGTGCTCAGTGGGGACCAAGCAAGAAAGTCGATGACTTGGGAAATGTTGTTTGGGAAGCAAAGATGAGCAATCCTTGGGGCGTTACAGCAACAAAGATAGTTAATATTGAAAAAGGACGTACTTACACAATTTCATTTAAAATCAAAAGCACACTTGAAAATGAAATTAAAAAGACACAGAACGTTCCGGGAAAATATTACTATGAAACAAAGGACAAGAAGGGTAAGACAATAGTTCATTACACTACTTCTGTTGTAAAGAAAAATGGTAAGACAGTGGATAAGGCTACAGGAAATCCGGTAAGCCACGTTGGAACAGTTGTTGGAACAGGTGTTATGAATTATGTTAAGCATGTTCATTTCAAAGCATACAGAAATAATGAAAAAGACGGCGATCCGGCTCTTACATTACAGAATGTTAAAGCTACATACAATGGAAAATCTGTTTACAGCAAGAAGGGTGATTACACATTCATCGCATTAGACAGCAGAAATAAAGATTATGTTACTGTAACAGCTAACGTAACAATTCCTGGTGACAGCTTAGCATACAAGCAGAGCACAATGGGATTTAAGTTTGCATTTGGTTCATTTACAATGGAATATCCAAATGAAAATGATATGAGTGGAACAATTGATGTTCAGGATTTCAAGGTAGTAGCAGGAAGTGATGTTCCTAAAGCTACAAAGGTATCAAAGGCTACAGCAAAGGCTAAAAAAGGAACTATGAAGGTTTCTCTTAAGAAGGCTAAAGGTGCTAAGGGATACGAAGTACAGTATTTCACATCATACAGCAAGAGTTCTAAGTCATATTCAGGAAAGAAAACTGTTAAGGCTAAAAAGAATGTTGTAACTATTAAGAATAAAAAGAAATTTAAAGCTAAAAAGACAATATATGTCAGAGCAAGATATTACAAGACAGTAAATGGCAAGAAAGCATATAGCGTTTGGTCAGCTATTAAAAAAGTAAAAGTTAAATAGGAAAAAACTTAAAATTTCCAAAAAGGGTAATTTTAATATAATTAAAAAGGGGCAGATGGCTAATAACCATCTGCCTTCTTTATTTGTATTAAATTGTTTATTAATTACTGTAATGGTGAGAACAACGTTAATCTTTTTCTAAGTGAACAAAAATGACTTGAAAAACGGTTTGTTGTTGTTACATTAGCATTGTTACATATATAAACATCGTTGTTATTACCCATGCCGCCTTGGATAACCCAGTGCTTGCAACTGCCGTTCCATGACTTTATCCAGCTTTCATTTCCTGTACAGTTAAGTCCTACGGCATCAGAATTAAGATAATTAACTAAATCCTGCTTAGTATCAAACTTGCCAATATATATGGCTACGTGATGGGCACGTCCACTAGAAGAGGTATAGGCTATAATGTCTCCCGGTATTAAATGCTCCATATTAGATTCGGTGTCAACATCATTTAATTTAAGTGATGTTTTAAACAACGGGTAAGTTGTTTTTCTTATATTTCCTTTTAAGTAATAAGTATATTTCTTTCTTGAAACTTTATAAGTTATTTTTACGTTTCCGCTTTTCCAGTCATTGGCAACGGGAGATTTGTTTACCTTTATACTTGTAAACTGTCCCGAACGGGTTGCTTTTTTTCCCGGAGCTAAAGTCTTACATGATTCTACATACTTGTTAACTAAAACATTACATGGATATTTTTTATGTACATACTTCTTAACGAATTTTCCCAGATTCTTATGAAAATCAAGCTTTAAATCCGAATCGGAAGTTTTAAATACCACTGCATTAGAACTATCTGATAAAAGTTTGTCCTTATAACATTTAATTTTGTAGTAGTAAACTGTGCCGGCCTTTGCTTTTAAATCCTTAAAGGTACCGGTGGTGCTTTTTTTAATGGTTTTGATTCGCTTAAAACCATTGTTTGGTTTAACACTTCTGTAAATCTTGTATCCGGTAACATCCTTTCGCTTCTTCCAGGATATCTTGACACCTTTGTTTAATTCTACAATGGAAGTTATATATGTTTTAGGAACAACCGGGACAACCTCTGTGGTAGTTTCTTCCTCCGTTACGTCTACTGACAAGGTAGTTGTTTCCGGTGGTGGTGTGTCCTCACTCCCTAAATTGTTGGTTCCGTCATCTGCATATATCAATGAAGATATAGCTAAAATATTTATGGACAATACCATAATAAATAGTAATTGTTTCAAATGTTTCAAATATTTTTTCCTCGATTCTTAGTGCTTAAGCAGGAAAAGTCCCAATAATATATTCAATTTATTATAATCTGACCTTTAACCCACGTATAATATCATACCATTTTATGGTAACCTGTTCAAGAAAATGTTACGAAAAAATTACATAAAAATTACGAAAAAGCTTTGTGCAATAATATTGAAATAATAAAACAGTGTGATAAGATAAAAAAGGTTAGAATCAACTAACTAAGAATGAGAAAAGGAGTGTAATAAACATGATTAAAACAACTATAAAAATAGATGGAATGGCATGTGGAATGTGCGAGGCACATGTAAATGATGCCTTAAGAAAAGTAATAAAGGCAAAGAAAATTACATCTTCCCACAAGAAAAAAGAAGCGGTTGTGGTTAGCGAGAATGAATTAAATGAAGAAGAAATAAAAAAAGTGATAGATGATACAGGATATACATATATTTCCATGACCAGTGAACCATATAAAAAGAAATTTTTCTTTTAAAACAATTAAAAAAACACTGTTCATAAAACCTGAATGATTTGTCAAGAGAGTTGTTGCAATAATGCAACAATGTGGTAATATGGAAGAAAATATACGTATTATATATTGGAGGCATAAAATTGAAACTCTCTCAGTTGAAACAGGGACAGACAGGAAGGATAGTAAAAGTAGGCGGTGAGGGTCAGCTTAGACGACACTTTCTTGATATGGGACTCATACAGGGCACAGACATTCAGTACATAAAAGCTGCACCTATGGGAGATCCTATAGAATATAAGATTTGGGGATATGAACTGACACTTAGAAAGGATGATGCTAAGTGTATAGATATTGAATTACAGGAAAATAAGGAAAAGAAAAAGGAAAGCAGTGATGTAAAGTATAATTCAACGGAGCATCCCCACATAGGTGAGTCGGGTATATATCATGTTAAGCAAAGAGGGGAAAAAATCGAAAAGGGACAGTTGATTACTTTTGGATTGGCAGGAAATCAAAATTGTGGCAAAACAACATTGTTCAATCAGCTGACTGGCTCAAATCAGCATGTGGGAAATTTCCCAGGGGTAACGGTTGACCGGAAAGACGGTCAGATAAGAAAACAGGAAAATACCATGGTGGTGGATTTGCCGGGAATATATTCCATGTCACCTTATACCAGCGAGGAAATTGTATCAAGGCAGTTTTTCTTAGATGACAGACCAAGAGGTATTATAAATATTGTAGATGCTACGAATATTGAAAGAAATCTTTATCTTACAATGCAGCTTATTGAACTGGACATTCCTATGGTTTTGGCATTAAACATGATGGATGAGGTTACAGCCAACGGCGGCTCAGTAGATGTTAATATGTTAGAGGAATCCCTAGGCATTCCCGTGGTGCCTATATCAGCAGCTAAAAACGAAGGGGTAGACGAACTTATTGAGCATGCTATGCATGTGGCAGTATATCGTGAGCGTCCCGGAAGAATGGATTTTTGCGATGCAAATGGAGAAGATGGTGGAGCAATTCACAGATGTATACATTCCATTATGCATTTAATAGATGATCATGCCCATAATAATAAAGTCCCAATCAGATTTGCAGCAGGCAAGCTTATTGAAGGGGATGAGGATGTTATAGCAAGACTTCATCTTGAAGAAAATGAAAAAGAAATGATAGAACATATTATTCTTCAGATGGAAAAGGAAAGCGGCATGGACAGAGAAGCAGCTTTGGCAAAAATGCGTTTTACATTTATTGATAAAATATGTAAAACGGCAGTGGTAAGGCCACAGGAAAGCAGGGAAAGAGCAAGAAGTCGTAAAATTGATAAGCTGCTTACAGGAAAATATACGGCGATTCCTTCTTTTATTGTAATAATGTCTCTGATTTTCTATCTGACTTTTGGAGTAATAGGTCTTTATCTTCAAAACCTTATGGATATGGGAATCAGTGCCCTAAGCAGCCTGTGCGAAAATGCAATGATTACTTTTAAAGTAAATGAAGTAATCCGGTCGTTAATTATTGATGGTATATTTGTAGGGGTAGGCAGTGTTCTTAGCTTTTTGCCCATAATAGTTGTATTGTTCTTTTTCCTGTCATTATTAGAAGACAGTGGATACATGGCAAGAATTGCATTTGTAATGGACAAGATATTTAGAAAATTGGGCCTTTCCGGTAGAAGCTTTGTACCTATGATTATAGGATTCGGATGTTCAGTGCCGGCCATTATGGCAACAAGAACATTACCATCAGAGCGTGACAGAAAGATGACCATAATGCTTACGCCTTTTATGAGCTGCTCAGCAAAAATACCTATTTATGCATTTTTCTCAGCAGCATTTTTCCCGGATAAGGCTGCGTTGGTTATGATAGGTTTGTATTTTACGGGAATAATAGTAGCAATTATATATGCCCTGATACTTGACCGCACTAAGTTTAAGGGAGAACCGGTTCCTTTTGTTATGGAGCTACCTAATTACAGAATGCCGGGAGCTAAAAGTGTGTTAAGACTTATGTGGGACAAGGCAAAGGACTTTTTAACCAAAGCTTTTACAATAATCTTTTTAGCGTCACTGGTTATATGGTTTTTACAGACCTTTGATTTACATTTCAATATAGTAAAGGATGCAGAAGACAGTATTCTGGCAATGATAGGTGGAATTGTAGCACCTATATTTAAACCATTGGGATTTGGTGACTGGCGTGCATCTACAGCCCTGATAACGGGATTTACCGCAAAGGAAAGTGTTGTAAGCACACTTACGGTATTGCTGGGAACAAAGGCTCTTAGCACAATGTTTACTACTAAAAGTGCCATAGTATTTTTGATATTTACCCTTTTGTACACACCTTGTGTTGCAGCAATATCATCAGTAAAGCGGGAACTGGGTAGAAATTGGGCAGTGATAGTAGTTTTATTACAATGCAGTATAGCATGGATAGTAGCGTTTGGTGCCAAATTGATTTTGACATTAATATAAATGACTTTTTGTAAGGAGGCAATAAATTTATGAAACGAGACAGCGTATGGGGAAAGTATAATGGAGTTGACATTGAAAATCTTGAAAAACTAAACAAGAGATATATTGATTTTCTGTCTCAGTGTAAGACAGAAAGAGAATGTGCTGCAAGGTCAGTGGAAATGGCAAAGGCAAAGGGATACAAATCCATTGAGGATGTAATAAAAGAAGGAAAGCCTCTTAAGGCAGGTGATAAAATATACGGTCTTTATATGAACAAGGCAGTAGCATTATTTAACATAGGAAGACAGCCGTTGGAAAAAGGTATGAATATTTTAGGTGCTCACATTGATTCTCCAAGAATGGACATTAAGCAGAATCCATTATATGAAAAAGAGGATATGGCATATTTTGATACACATTACTATGGCGGAATTAAAAAATATCAGTGGGTTACTCTTCCTCTTGCAATACACGGTGTTGTAGTGAAGAAGGATGGCACCTCAGTTAATGTAAATATAGGTGAAAAAGATACTGACCCGGTATTTTGTGTTACTGACTTACTGATTCATTTAGCATCTAAGCAAATGGACAAAAAAGCCGCAACTGTAGTTGAAGGAGAAAATTTAGATATTTTAGTAGGAAGTATTCCTGTAAGCGAAAATGAAAAGAAAAGCGTAAAGGCAGGAGTTTTGAAAATATTAAAAGATAAGTACGGAATGGATGAGGAAGATTTCTTCTCAGCAGAGCTGGAGGTGGTTCCGGCAGGACCGGCAAGAGAAATGGGATTTGACGGAAGCATGGTTATGTCATATGGTCAGGATGACAGAGTTTGCGCTTATACATCATTAGAAGCTATTCTTGACAGTAGTGTTAATGAAAGAACATCCTGTTGTCTTTTAGTTGACAAAGAGGAAATCGGAAGCGTAGGAGCAACAGGTATGCAGTCACGTTTCTTTGAAAACATGGTAGCCGAATTAATTAATTTAAACGGAAACTACAGTGAATTAATTCTTAAGAGATGCCTTAAAAACAGCAAAATGCTCTCATCTGACGTAAACGCAGCTTATGATCCGTTATATGCAGATGTATTTTCAGAGCAAAGCACATCTTATATTGGAAAAGGTGTTGTGTTTAACAAATTTACCGGCTCAAGAGGAAAGTCAGGCTCTAATGATGCCAACGCAGAATACTTAGCAGAAATAAGAAAGGTTATGGATGACAATAAGGTTTATTTCCAAATGTCAGAGTTAGGAAAGGTTGATGCCGGCGGTGGCGGAACCATTGCATACATTATGTCATTATACGGAATGGAAGTAATTGACTGTGGTGTGCCGGTGCTTAGCATGCATGCACCTTGGGAGGTTACAAGCAAAGCTGATGTTTATGAGGCTTTCAAGTGCTATAAGGCATTTTTAAGAATGAAATAGAAAGAAAAGCGTTGCCATAAGCATTATGCTGTGCATAATGCTTATGCCGCGCTGTCGCGCTATACAGATACACCAAAAAGGTCTGCCTGTGAGCAAACTCCCGGCAGACCTTTTTTATGTATCTGTGCAACGCTTGTAGGAACGCACAAATTTGTATTTGACACTTGGTGTTTACTATTATATAATCAAGATTAATGGCGTTGACGGAGAGAAGTAGCTTTAATTATCGCTAACAGAGAGCAGGTGTTGGTGGAAGTCCTGTAGAATGAATTAATGTGAATAACACTCCTAAGCTGCAACCTGAACGTTTAATAATCAGTAGGGAAGCCGTTGTCGAGCGATAATCGATGGGTTGCAAGACCATGAGTGGCTGCATAAGCAGTAAATCAGGTGGTACCGCGGACATATTAAGTAATTAGTGAGTTCGTCCTGGATTAATTTTTCAGGATGGGCTCTTTTTATATTTAATAGGAAATTCTATTATTTTAACCATACCGTAATTTATAATATTGGAGGAAGTGTAATGGATATTAACACAAATAACATTTATCGTGATGTAACAATGGATTCATTGTCAGAAGCTAATGTTGGACAAAATGTAAAGATTGCAGGCTGGATTGAAAACATTCGTGACCACGGTGGAGTATCATTTATTGATTTAAGAGATATGTATGGAGTTATGCAGGTAGTTATGCGTGACACATCATTACTTGAGGGATTAAGTAAGGAAGACTGTATTTCAGTAGAGGGACCTATTGAGCATAGAGATGAAGAAACATATAACCCTAAGATTCCTACAGGAACTATTGAATTAGAGGCAAAAAAGGTTGAAGTTTTAGGGAAGGTTTACAAGCAGTTACCTTTTGAAATTATTACATCAAAGGAAACCCGTGAAGATGTGAGACTTAAATATCGTTACCTTGATTTAAGAAATCCAAAGGTTAAGGATAACATGATTTTCCGTTCAAAGGTTATTTCATACCTTAGACAGAAAATGGTAGATATGGGATTTTTGGAAATCCAGACACCTATTCTTTGTGCATCATCTCCGGAAGGTGCAAGAGATTATATTGTGCCATCAAGAAAGTTTAAGGGAAAATTCTATGCACTTCCACAGGCACCACAGCAGTATAAACAGTTACTTATGGTGTCAGGATTTGATAAGTATTTCCAGATTGCCCCTTGCTTTAGAGATGAAGATGCAAGAGCAGACAGATCACCGGGAGAATTTTACCAGTTAGACTTTGAAATGAGTTTTGCCACACAGGAAGATGTATTTAGAGTTGGCGAGGAAGTTTTAGCTGACACATTTAATAAATTTGCACCTGAAGGATACGAGGTTACACAGGCTCCGTTCCCTATTATAAGCTATAAGGAATCAATGCTTAAATACGGAACAGATAAGCCGGACCTTAGAAATCCGTTAGAAATAATTGACGTAACAGATTTCTTCCAGAGATGTACATTTAAACCGTTCCACGGAAAGACTGTAAGAGCAATTGTAATTAACCAGAAGTTGTCAAAGGGACAGCACGAAAAATTACTTAAGTTTGCTCAGAGCATTGGAATGGGTGGTCTTGGTTACCTGGAAGTTTTAGAAGATGGAAGCTATAAGGGACCAATTGATAAGTTTATTCCTGAAGATATGAAGGAAGAAATAAGGGAAATGGCATCATTAAAGGCATTAGATACTATTTTCTTCATTGCTGATAATGAGAAGAATGCTTCACTTTATGCAGGACAGATTAGAACAGCTCTTGGTGAGAGACTTGATTTAATTGATAAAAAGTCATACAAGTTCTGTTATATTAACGACTTCCCTATGTATGAATATGATACGGAAACTAAAAAGATGATATTTACACATAATCCGTTCTCTATGCCACAGGGTGGACTTGAAGCATTAGAAACAAAGAATCCGGAGGATATTTTGGCATATCAGTACGATATCGTATGTAACGGTGTTGAATTATCAAGTGGTGCAGTAAGAAACCATGATATGAGGATTATGGTTAAGGCATTTGAAATTGCAGGATATACAGAAGATGACCTTAAGGAGAAATTTGGAGCCTTGTACAATGCATTCCAGTTTGGTGCACCACCACATGCAGGTATGGCTCCGGGAGTTGACCGTATGATTATGTTACTTCGTGAAGAAGAAAATATTAGAGAAATTATTCCATTCCCTATGAACGGAAATGCACAGGATTTAATGTGCGGTGCACCGGGAGAGGTAACAGAGCAGCAGCTTAGAGAGGTTCACATTAAGGTTAGAGCATAAGGAGGAGATTTATGTCTAAAATGGCGGTTGCACCTATTTTAGGAGTAATAGCAATTGCATTAATAGCGATTATTGTAGCAGTAATTGCAATTGTCATTAATCACAGTAATAAAGATTGATAAAATATTGTCTGCCGGATTTATTAGTCCGGCAGATATTATGTAGAAAAGTGAAGGTGAGATAGATATGTATAAAACAGTAGTTTTTGATTTGGATGGAACACTTTTAAATACTCTTGAAGATTTAACAGATGCAGTTCTTTATATTCAGAAGAAATTTGATTTCCCTCTTCATAATATTGAATTGGTGAGACAACATGTGGGAAATGGAATAAGAAAGCTGATTATACGTTCTATTCCTGATGGAGAGGACAATCCAAGGTTTGAAGAGGTTTATCAGGAGTTTCTGGATTATTATCAGAAGAACTGTCAGGTAAAAACCAGAGCCTATGATGGAATAATGGAACTTTTAAAGGAACTTCATGAAAGCAACATAAAAATGGCAATTGTGTCAAATAAGGCTCATGGAGCAGTTGATGAATTAAATGAAATTTATTTCAAGGATTATATAAAGGTTGCCATAGGGGAAAACGAGGCGGCAGGAATTAAGAAAAAGCCGGCACCGGACAGTGTTTTCCATGCATTAAAGCTTCTTGGAAGTAAAAAAGAGGAAGCGGTTTACGTGGGAGATTCAGAAGTAGACAGGGCAACAGCAGAAAATGCAGGTATGGATTGTGTGTTATGTAGCTGGGGCTTTAGGGAAAGAGAACTTCTTGAAGGTCTTAAACCAATAGCTATAATAGATGAGCCAAAGGACCTGCTTAAAATAATTAAATAACAAAAAGCCTGTAGAGTTATTCAAAAGATATATGATATATGATATTATATACACAAATTCATTATTACATAAGAGTGGGTTTGTGTATTTTTATGTAGATTGATTGAGAGAAAATTTAAGGAGGGAAAAAAGAATGCAAAGAAGGAGAGTTTTGTCAATTTTGCTCGTGGTTATGCTGATAGTCACAATTATTTATCCAATGAATAAAAATGTTCAGATAAGAGCAAATGATAATGGAGCGAAAACACATATATTATCTAACCCGACGAAGGATACCACAGGAAATACCATTTGGGACTGCGTTTATTTTGGAAACTATTATCAGAATGATGTAGAAGGAAAATACAAAGAACCGTTTAAATGGAGAGTACTCAAGGTAGATGGGAATGATGCATTTCTTTTGGCAGACAAAGGATTAGATGTGAAACCATGGCATGAGTCAGGGGATGGTGTTGATTGGGAGACATGTACTCTTAGGAGCTGGCTTAATGGTTATAAAAGCAGTATGAATAAAAATGGGATAGATTATTCAAATGACAATTTTATGGATACAGCTTTCACAGCAGAAGAACAGCAGGCAATTAATACAACATTAGTATCAAACGCTCAGGATCCGTTTTTGGATTCACCGAAGGTCAATGATACATACGATCAGGTTTATTGTTTGGCATATAAGGAAGCGTTAAATACGGAATATGGCTTTTCAGGAGAGTATAATGTAGACCCTACAAGAGCGCTTGTTGTTACTCCATATGCAAATGCCAAATTGGATTGGGAAACATATCCGTGGCTGATGCCGGGGTGGTGGCTTAGAACAATGGGAGATGATAAATATCGTGATGTCAACACTTATAAGGGAAAATGTGCGGCATATGTATTTCAGTCCGGTTTTGTTTATCCGAATGGTTCATCAGTAAATGATACATTTATGACAGTACGTCCGGTACTGCATTTAAATACACAAAATACTGATGTTTATTCCTATGCAGGAAAGGTAAGTAGTGATGGAACAGAATCAGATGTTCCGACAACACAGGAAGTAACAACGCCAAATGAAACAACAACACAGGAAGGAATCGAGACATCTCCTGAAGCAACCACAACACCAAATATAGAAACAACAAAGGAATCGACAACACCGGAAAATCTTCCTCTTACACCGGGACAGGCAGATGCAAATCTTTGGTTTGAAATTGGTGGATATACATATTATTGCGGTCCGTGGAATGGGTCTACGGTACAGCTGGGGGCAGACCCTGAGGATCCGGATCATGTTCAGATGCAACAGCTGACAAGTAACTGGGGAAGTGCCTGGGGATTGCAGCTCAAGAAAACAGTAACCGGATTGGTGCCGGGTAAAATATATACAATATCAATCGATATGTATTCACCATCAGAAGACGGTTCTTATAAAATTACAAACGATCTGAATGAAAGTGAGCCAAGAAAATTAGTGATTGGCACAACAACTCTTTCCACAGAACTTATGGCAGATGGAGATGGAACAATTGAATTTATGGTAGGAGCCGGATTAGTCGGAACTTCAGTTGTTCTTGATTTTTCTAATGTAGTTGTAAAAGATGAAGATGGAAATATCGTATATCCAAAAGCAGAAGAGCAGACAACGAAAATGGAAGAAAACACAACGGTTGCACCTACTACAGTAGCCCCAACAATAGAGGCACCAACAGAGGCACCTACACAGGCACCGACAGAGGAACCTACTACAGCTGATCCTAAGACTATTACAATCAGTGATGATGTTAATATTGAAGGATATCAGGTAAGTACGACTCTTGGAGGAAGTAGAGTTGTTGGTTCTGTAGAACCTACAATAGATGGAAAGAATGTTACTAAGTGGGGATTTGTTTATGCGGTAGATACAATAGATGGAAATTCTTTGGGAGTAACAGATGCAGATATGTATGTTGGTTCAACTAACAAATATGTAGTTTCATTAGATTCTACACCGGCAGGAACAAGTAATACAGTTCTTGGAAATTCAACAACAGCAACATATTTTGTAAGAACTACATTGTTTAGTACAAACACTACCAGAGAGTTTACAACAGAATATAAGGTAAGAGCATACGCGGTTCTTAGTGATGGAAGCTATGTATATAGTAAGGCACATACTTACTCAGTATATAAGATTTGTGATCAGCTGTATCAGTCAAAGAAGATGAATACAAGCGCTGCACATGATTACTTATATAATAATATTCTTAAGGTAGTTGATCCTTCATATAAAGAAGTAGATTACAACTGGAGCAATATAGTTGTTAAATAACAACATAATAATATAATTACGGGGGACCGTTGAATTGGTACATATCAGTTCGACGGTCTCTTTTAATGTCCAAATAAAGTTTTATGTTTAGATGTTTTTATAATACAAACTCACGACTAAAAAACAGTCATAATATAAAAAATCAGACAAATGTAATAAAAAAACTAGACAAATGTGTAAAAGGGTGTTATTATACATCTAGCAAGAAATTGTACACAAGTATAAAAAATAAATATATGTAATAAATTTATAGAAGGAGGAAGTCACATGGCCAATTCAAACATTACCAAAAAGGCACTGGCTGAAAGCCTTAAAGAACTAGGTTCAACCAGAATACTTGATAAGATAACGGTTGCTGACATTACGGAACATTGTGGTGTAAACAGACAGACTTTTTATTACCATTTTAATGACAAGTATGAGTTACTTGCCTGGATTTACAATCAGGAACTGGTAATTCCCCTGACAAAGGATCTTACTTTTGATAACTGGGGAGAGAAGATATTAGAGCTTTTGGTTTATATGAAACAGAAAAAGCAGTTTTTCATGAATACCATAAAGTCTAACAATGATTTCTTTTCGGTATATCTTGAAAGAATATTTATTGAGTTATTTAATAAGGCGATAAAAGATTTAAACCTTTATACTCATCTTGATAAAAAGATGCGTGACATTTACGCAAGATTTTTTGCATACGGTCTTACGGGAATTATAGTTGACTGGGCACTTAAAGGAATGAAAGAAGGAGAAGAAGAGTTAGCACAGCTACTCCAGGATATTTCCTTTAGCTCAGAAAAGATAGGGCACGAATTATATTTGTATCACAAAAATGAAACAGATAAATAAGCAGACGGCGTATATGCAAAATTATAAGTTAGTACAAAAAATAAATACAGTTATGAAACTGTCTAATGATTAAAAGATACATAACTGTATACTTTATTTTAGATTTTTTATAAAGGAGTGAAGTTTGTTATGAAGAATTACATTCAAAAAGGAATTAGTTTAACATTAGTAGCGTCAATGGTTGTATGTGGCTTTAGTGGTTGTGGAACAACAAAGACTACAGATAACACTGACAAAACATTAGGCACTGCAAAGGAAACAAACAATGAGGCAAATGTTGAGGCGTTGCTTACAGGCAAGCTAGGAGATGCAAAGGACACTGATAAGAAAGAAACAGTATATGTTGAAATGAATGCTGACGGAACAGTTACCAAAACAACAGTAAGTGATGTTCTTAAGGTAAAAGGAAAAGATAACATAAGTGATGTTTCAGATTTAACAGATATAACAAATATTAGTGGTGATGAGGCATTTACCACAGATAATGGTAAGCTGATATGGGAAAACAAAGGCAAGGACATTTCATATCAGGGAACAACAACAAAGTCAGCACCAATTGATATTAAGGTTTCATATTATCTTGATGATAAGGAAATTTCTCCTGAAGATTTAGCAGGAAAAAGTGGTAAGGTAAAAATTGTTTATGATTACACAAACAATTCAAAAGAAGTTGCAGGAAACTTTGTTCCATTTATTACATTAACAGGAATGATTTTAGATGATAACTTCTCAAATGTAACAGTAGATAACGGAAAAGTAGTAGATTACGATGATAACAAAATCGTTGTAGGATATGCAGCTCCGGGATTTAAGGATCATCTCCTTGATACAATTGACAAGGCAAAGGATTACATTAGTGACATTGATATTCCTGAAAGTGTTACTATTACAGCTGATGTTAAGGATTTTTCAATGGATATGGCACTTACAGTTGCAACATCGGAATTAGGTGACATTGATTTAAAGGATACATTTGATTTCTCTGATATAGAGGAAAAAATGGATGAATTAAAGGATGGAACTGATGAATTGGTAAATGGTGCCACAAAGCTTAATAATGGTGCTAATGAATTAAAGAGCGGTTCATCAAAAATCAACAGCGGTGCTTCTGATATTGCAAAATATACTTCAACATTATCAGATGGAACAAAAGAGTTATTAGGAAAGTATTCAATATTTAATCAGTCACTTTTAGAAGCTCTTGCATCAGCTGATGATGGAGCAGGCAAACTTAACAAAGGTGCAAAAGATTTATCATCAGGTTTAGCAACTGCCAAGGCAGCATTTGAGGATACAAAGAAATCCCAGGGACTTAACAATGGAGCAAAGGCATTAAATAAAGGTGCAAAAGAAGCAAATGCAGGTGTTAAGCAGTTAGCGCAGACATTACAGGGAACACCATCATCTATTCAGACACAGATAGATGGAATAATTGCTAAGTTAAATGCAGCAACAGGCGGATTGATTTCCAGTGAAAAGGTTTTAAATCAGATTGTTGAAGGTATAAATGGAGCTGTTACTAAAGGCATGGATTTAAATACAGTTCTTACAGCTAAAGGTCTTGATGTAAACACATATTATACATTACTTCAGGCTTATTACAGTGTTCAGACTCTTGAAAGTGTAAAGAGTACATTTGAAGCACAAATCAGTGCAAGTGCAGCAGATATTCAGAAGTTACTTGCAGGAATGGATTCCCTTGAAGCAGGAACAACATCCCTTAGCAGTGGAGTTACAAAGTTATATTCAGGAATTAAGCAGTTAAACACAGGAGCAGCAACTTTAGCCAAAGGAACAGCTGACCTTAAATCAGGAACAGGTGAACTTAAGAGCAAGATTGGCGCTGCAAGCCCACAGATTAAGAGTGGTATCGGAACTGTAAATTCAGGTGCATCACAGATTAGTGATGGTGCTAAAACATTAGCAGCCGGAACAAAGACTCTTGATAATGGTATTGTTACATTAGCAAACGGTACTAAGGACTTAAAGGATGGAACAATTAAATTAAATAAAGAAGGAATCAGCAAGATTACTGAAATATTCGGAGAAGATACTAAGGATGCAGTAAACAAAATCGAAGATGTTTTAAACGCAGGAAAGAAGTATAATTCATTCTCAGGAATTAACAGTGACATGAGTGGAGATGTTAAGTTTATCTTCAAAACAGCAGAAATTAAATCTGAAAAGTAAAGGAGCTGATATTTTATGAAGAAGTTTTCACAATTTGTTGTTAAAGCCAGATATGCCATATTGATTATTGCAGTTCTTTTACTGATACCATCGGCAATCGGCTACTTCAATACAAGAGTAAATTACGACCTTTTATATTATCTTCCTGATGGAATTGATACAATGACAGGTCAGGACATCCTGATGGATGAATTTAATTCCGGTGCATTTGGAATTGTTATGGTTGACAAAATGAGCGACAGTGACGTATCTGTACTTAAAGAAAAAATGGAAAAGGTTGACCATGTAAGTAAGGTATTATGGTATGATTCATTTGTTGATTTGGGAATGCCAAAGTCAATGCTTCCTAGCAAAGTATATGATGCATTTAACAAAGATACATCAACAATTATGCTGGTAATATTTGATGATACAAGTTCCGGTGACGGAACAATGAAAGCCATAAATGAAATCAGAAAGGTTACAAAGCACCAATGCTTAATAAGTGGTATTTCTGCAATAGTAACAGATACAAAGGATTTGGCTGAACAGGAAACACCGATTTATGTTTGTGTTGCAGTTGTAATATCTATCATTCTTTTATCATTACTTATGGATTCATTTATGATACCGGTATTCTTCCTTTTGAGTATTGGTATGGCTATAGTCTATAACTTAGGAAGCAATTTTGTTATGGGAGAAATATCCTACATAACAAAGGCATTAGCGGCGGTACTTCAGTTAGGTGTTACAATGGACTACTCCATTTTCCTATGGCACAGCTTTGAGGAACATATGGAAAAGACAAATGGTGATAAATATGAGGCCATGGCAGATGCCATTAGGGCTACAATATCCTCAGTTGTAGGTAGTTCCATAACAACAGTGGCAGGATTTATAGCACTTTGCTTTATGAGTTTCACCTTAGGTTTAGACCTTGGTGTGGTAATGGCAAAGGGTGTTGTATTAGGTGTTATATCATGTGTAACAATTCTTCCAGCATTTATCCTTGTATTCCACAAGGCAATTGAGAAGACAAAACACAGACATCTTTTACCTGATTTTGATAAGGTACCTAGATGGATTGCAAAACATTATAAAATTTTCATTGCAGTATTTGTTATTTTGTTAGTACCTGCAATTTATGGTCAGGCCAACACAAAGGTATACTACGATTTAACATTAAGTCTTCCGGATTCTTTAGAGAGCGTTGTTGCCCAGAATAAGATTGCAAAGGAATATGATTTAGGTTCTGCGAACATTATTTTGTTAGATTCAGATGTAAAGTCAAAAGATGTATCAGCTATGCTTGACGAAGTTAAGAAGGTTGATGGAGTACAAATGGCATTAGGAAAGGAAAGCGTTTTAGACGGTTCTGTTCCGGAATCATTTATTCCTAAGGATTTAACAAAAGAGTTAGAAAGCGATGAACATGAGATGCTTATATTCATGTCCGCATACAAAACAGGTTCAGATGAAGCTAACAACCAGTGTAATGAAATTGAAAAAATTATAAAGAAATATGATAAAAACGGAATGTTAGTAGGTGAGGCAGCTTGTACAAGAGACCTTATTAAAATAACAAACAAAGACTTTGCAACAGTAAGTTTTGTTTCAATTTTCCTGATTTTCATAATCATTGCTTTAGTATTTAAGTCAATTTCACTTCCTATAATACTTGTTGCAGTTATTGAATTTGCTATATTCATTAATATGGGTATACCGTTCTATACTAATACGACGTTGCCGTTTATTGCATCTATTGTTATTGGAACCATTCAGTTAGGTGCTACAGTTGACTATGCAATATTAATGACTAACAGATACAAACTGGAAAGATCTAGTGGAAAAGATAAAAAGGCAGCAGCAGGCGATGCTCTTAAGGCTACAATGAAATCAGTTATGGTAAGTGCATTTACATTCTTTGGAGCAACATTTGGTGTAGGTGTATATTCAAGTATAGATATGATTAGTTCCCTTTGTCTTCTTATGGCAAGAGGTGCTATTGTAAGTATGCTTTGCGTAATCTGCATATTACCTGCAATGTACATTGTATTTGATAAGGCAATCGTTAAAGGAAGCTATAAATTTTTAGATTAAAATAAGATATAAAGAGGATAGGATTTTCGTAATTCTATCCTTTTTTCTTTTAAAATTAAAGTTAAATACACACTGATTTTACTGTGATTTTATTGCAGTTTGTGGTATAATAAAGGTAACAAAATTGAGACAGGAGGACGGCATTATGAAACAGATAATTATAGCTTTAGGACGTGAATTCGGAAGTGGTGGTCATGTTATTGCAAAGAAATTGGCTGAGCATTACAACATACCGTTGTATAACAAAGAACTCTTAGATGAAATTGCAAAGGATGGACATTTTAGCAAAGAGATGCTGGAAAAATTTGATGAACGGCCAATTAGCATTTCTTTTATGCCAATGCCTATTACAGGAAGCACCATTTCCCTTGAACAGCAGATTGCCATTAAGCAGTTTGGATTTTTAAAGAAAAAAGCTGATGAGGAAAAGGAATCTTTTGTGGTAGTCGGAAGATGTGCTGATGAAATTTTAGCAGATAATCCTAACCTTGTAACGGTATTTATTACCGGTGATAAGGAAAGCAAGATTAAAAGAGTTATGGAGCGGGAAAATGTAGATGCAAAGCAGGCAGAAAATAAAATGAAGAAAGTTGACAAGATGCGTAAGGTATATCACAATTTCTACTGTGAGAACAAGTGGGGAGATTCAAGAGGATATGACATATGCATAAATACAGGAAAGGTTGACTTTGACACTGCCGCTAAGATGATCGAACTGTATGTAGATACTAAGAAATAGCAAAAAATATAAATTTGTTAAAGAACTCTCTTTTTAGGGAGTTCTTTTTATGATAGAATGTAATAGTTACAGTTAGCAGACAATATGCTACGAAAGAATCGGACAGGAGGTTAAAAATGGGTGAATTAATATTTAAAGGAATGAAGGTAGAAGAAATTGACCTTACAAATAAATTGGAAGGACAGGTGAAGTTAGATATTGAGCAGAGAGCATCATTTAATGTTAAATACACTAATGATAATCTTCATTGCGCAGCAAATCTGACTATTGACATGATGGAAAAAACAGCACCAATGGATTTCAATTTTAAAATTAGTGCTACTGCATTCTTAGATTGTGAGCCGGGAATGGATAAGAAGGAAATACATAAAAAGGCATATGATGAAATATATCCTAATGTAAGAACTCTTATAACTACAATTATGGTTAATGCAGGACTTCCGCCTATAGTTATTCCAAAGGTGAAAATGGATGACAGTAACATTAAGCTTGCAGGAAATGAACAGGAAAATAACGGTCAGTTATATAGCTAAAGGTAATAAAAGAATTTTTATTAGTTTTGACTAAAAAAACAAAATTTTAAAAGGGGGAAACGAATGTTTATTTGTACAAAATATATGAATATTGTTTTCTTTTTTCACAATAATAGGGGATTATTTGTGCAATAATTACAAAAGATAAAAAAATAGTTCGTCATTATTGCAAAAAACGTTTTTAATTATTAAACTATAAGAGTATTAGATTTTTAGGTAACATAATAATCTAAACCCTTTCAATTTTGTGGCTTCTTGGAGGAATCTCTAAGAAGCCATTCCTGTTTTTATAGCTATATGTGAGAATTTTTAATATATCTTACAGTCTTCTAATGTATTATTTTTTGTGATAATTATTATAATAGAATATATGAAAAAGTAATAATTATCTTTATAAATAAAAGAGTTATGTTTTTTGTCATTTTTTGTAGTTTATAGTGTTGACTAAGAAGCGTATTTAGTGGTATTATGAAAAGAAATTGGGTTAAATTGTAATGATTTTATTATATATAGAAGAGGTTATAATATTATGAAGAAATTGATTTTAGTAACATCTCCACCTGCTTGTGGAAAAACATTTGTAACGAAGAAACTGGCAAAGGCCATTCCAAACTGTGTATATCTTGATAAAGACTCATTAATCGTTTTATCAAAGCAGATATTTGTTGTGGCAAATCAGGAATATAACAGAAGCTCAGATTTCTTTGAAGCAGAAATAAGAGATTATGAATATGATTGCATTATGGAAATTGCAATGGAAGCATTAGAATATAATGATACTGTATTTATTAATGCACCTTACACAAGAGAGGTCAGAACTCCGGGATACATGGAGAATCTTAGACGTCAGCTTTTGGAAAAGAAAGGTGCTGAACTTATAGTTGTATGGGTACAGTGTGACGTTGAAGTATGCAGACAGAGAATGATTGCAAGAAATTCCGACAGAGATACATGGAAGTTAGAAAACTGGGATGAATATGTTAAGAAATTAGATTTTTCAGTTCCAACAGGCATAAAGAATATATTCCTGTTTGACAATTCATCTGATGACAAATTTAAGGTTTCTATTAAGGAAGCTGTAAAGTATTTCGAGGAACTTAAATAAGAATCACTAAAGAGTATCTCAGGATACTCTTTTTATTAGTAAAGAACAGGAGAGAGAATATGGGAAAGGTTAGAACAAGGTTTGCTCCAAGCCCTACAGGTAGGATGCACGTTGGAAATTTAAGAACGGCACTTTATGAATTCCTGATTGCAAAGCATGAGGGCGGAGATTTTATTTTGAGAATAGAAGATACAGACCGTGAAAGATATGTTGAGGGAGCTGTAGATATTATTTACAGGACTTTGGAACAGACAGGTCTTATTCATGATGAAGGTCCTGATAAGGATAAGGGATTTGGCCCATATGTTCAAAGTGAACGTCAGGCATCAGGTCTTTATATGAAATATGCAAAACAGCTTATTGAATCAGGAAATGCCTACTATTGTTTCTGTGATAAGGAAAGATTAGCTGAACTTAAAACTTCCGTTGGAGAGGATGGAAAGGAAATAACAGTTTATGACAAGCATTGCCTTCACCTTTCAAAGGAGGAGATTCAGGCAAATCTTGACGCAGGAAAGCCATATGTTATAAGAATTAATATGCCTACAGAAGGCACAACAACTTTTTATGATGAATTATATGGTGAAATTACCGTTGAAAATAAAGAATTAGATGATATGATTCTTATTAAATCAGACGGATATCCAACATACAATTTTGCAAATGTTATTGACGACCATTTGCAGGAAATTACTCATGTTGTAAGAGGAAATGAGTATATTTCATCTTCACCGAAGTACCAGAGATTGTATGAGGCGTTTGGCTGGAAATCACCAAAATATGTGCATTTACCACTTATTACAGATGAGGAACACAAGAAGTTAAGCAAGCGTTCAGGTCATTCATCATATGAAGATTTGGTGGAGCAGGGATTTTTACCTGAGGCAATTGTCAACTACATTGCTCTTCTTGGATGGAGTCCGGAAGATAACAGAGAAATTTTTTCTCTTGATGAATTAATAGAAGCATTTGACTACCATAAAGTAAACAAAAGTCCTTCAGTTTTTGATATTCAGAAACTTAAATGGATGAATGGAGAATACATTAAGGCAATGGATAACGACATATTCTATGAAAAAGCAATGCCTTACATTAAGGAAGCTATTAAAAAAGATTTGGATCTTAAGAAAATACTTGATATGGTAAAAACAAGAATTGAAGTATTTCCTGAGATTGGTGCTATGGTAGATTTCTTTGAGGAACTTCCTGAGTACAGTGCTGATATGTATACTCACAAGAAAATGAAAACAAACACTGACAATTCATTAGAAGTTCTTAAGGAACTTTTGCCATCATTAGAGGAAACGGATGATTATTCAGTAGATGGACTTCATGAACTTGTATTTGAATACATTGGAAAGAAAGGTTGCAAAAACGGACAGGCATTATGGCCTCTTAGAACAGCAGTTTCAGGTAAGCAGATGACACCTGCCGGTGCTTTCGAAATAATGGAAGTTATAGGAAAAGATGAATCCATAAAGAGAATCAAAAAAGGCATCGAACTGTTAGAAAATGCCCAGGCAGCACAGTAGAAATTATGGGTGAAATATAAGTTATAAAGTATAAGTTATAAAGTATAAGTTATAAAATATAGAAATGGATACCATGTAAGTGGTGTCCATTTTTTTGGCTCTTTGTCAAGCAAGGGGGTAATCCTTTATAAAATAAATTTCGTGGTGGAGATGACAAACATTGAAGATAGGTGCTATATTTTCCTCACAAAAGCGATGGAGGCGGTGCAAGCACCTTCTGGGGCGGATATATACAGTAAATAATACAATTAAACAAAAATTTCTTGTAAAATAAATCAATTCATAGGTTAGAAGTATGCAGGGAGAAAACTTATAGAAAATTGATATTGTAAATATGACTTTCCGTAAAGTTAAAATTCTATGAAATTTTTGATATATAATGGCAATATACAGTTGAGAATTGAAATTGACAAAATTCAATGGTACCTATACAGGAGAAACAATTGATTGCAACAACAAAAGTACCATTGGAAGTTGGAAAAGAAGAGGTCAAATGGCATTTCACAAGTTTTTTAAGTGAATTTAGTGAAAAAGGGGCAGTTGAAAAACAAATATCATGTGTTTCATCCGCCCAAGTGCCATCCCCCAGACACAACTGCCAACCCAACTACGTGGTGCTGGCAATAATTGCCTAAAGCCAATTTCAAAAAACTTTAATACATCAATTTCTGCAACAAATGCTTCTATTAACAACAAACAATTACAAAAACAGCATAACAGCAAATTCGCCACAAAACATCTTATAATATTTACAAAACAACATAATAATGATATACTGCTGATGGAGATAGAGTACGGAAAGGAATACATGTTTAATAAATCACAACAACAGGCTATTAATTTTTTTAAAGGTCCAGCTATGGTATTGGCAGGGCCGGGTTCAGGAAAGACAACAGTTATTACCCATAGAATAAAGAATCTAATAAACAAAGGAGTTGCACCTGAGAGTATAATGGTAGTTACTTTTACTAAGGCGGCGGCTGTTCATATGGAAAAGAAGTTCACAGAACTTATGGCGGAAGGGCATAGGACATATCCGGTGACTTTTGGCACATTTCATGGGATATTTTTTAAGATACTTAGAATGTCATTGGGATATAAGGGAAACTGTATCGTAACAGAAAGAACAAAATATGACATTTTAAGGGAAATCGTTCTTAGAAAACATATAGAATCAGATAACACACAGGAACTTATACAAGGTATAATCGGCGAAATAGGAAATATCAAAGGCAATATGGTTGATTTAATTGATTATGAACCAAAATGCTGCAAAAAAGAGGAATTTTTGCTTGTGTACAGGGAGTATGAGAAAACATTGTCAAAGGAAAAGAAAATTGACTTTGATGATATCCTTTTAAGGTGTCATGAATTGTTTGTTAAAAGATCTGATATTTTGAAACAATGGCAGAATGTATATAGGTATATTTTAATTGATGAATTTCAGGATATTAATACTATTCAATATGAAACAGTGAAGATGTTAGCATGCCCTGATAACAATATTTTTATAGTAGGGGATGATGACCAGTCCATATATGGATTTAGAGGGGCGTGTCCTGAAATAATGGGGCAGTTTACAAAGGATTATGAAAATGGAGAAACTATAATCATGAATATTAATTACCGCTCCGGGGAAACTATTGTAGCTGCATCAGAAAACTTAATAAAAAATAATAAAAACAGATATGAGAAAAATATAATACCTAATACAAAGGGAGGAAAAGAGGTAGATGTCAGACAATTTAAAAATAAGAATCAGGAATTATTGTATGTGGCAAAGAAAATAAAGAAATATTTGGAGAAGGGAGTTAAGCCGTCAGATATTGCAATTTTAGTAAGGAATAACAGCCAGATTCCGGAAATATCCGATTTTCTAAAAAACGTAAGCATAGATTCAAAAAGTAAAAAAGGGGAAAAAAGCATTTATAGGGGAATGGTGGCAGAAGATATAATTAATTACATAAAAGCAGCCATAACCTATGATAAAATGCCTCTGAGAGACAATGACAGTTTTATAAAAATAGTTAATAAACCACAAAGATACATAAATTTAGCGGTGATAGGGGAAAATAGTATAGATTTTGAAGAATTAAGGAAAATATATCAGGAAAGTAAAGAAATAACAGATAATATAGAAAAATTAAAATTCCATTTTGACATGGTAAGAAAGCTAAATCCTTCCGGGGCTATAACATATATTAAACACGGAGTAGGCTATGAAAATTATTTGAGAAAATACGCTATTGACCATAATATGAAAAGAGAAGCTCTGATTAAACAAATGGATGATATTTACAATGAAGCATTAAAATACAATACCTTAAAGGAGTGGATATGGTCAATAGAAAATGAAAAAAATAACAGGTCACAGAAAGATAAAGAAGGGATAAATATAATAACAATGCATGGTTCTAAGGGACTGGAATTTAAAATCGTGTTTATATTAGATGCAAATCAGGGAGTTGTGCCTACCTCAAAGGCGGTAAGGGAAAGGGATTATGAAGAAGAAAGAAGAGTTTTTTATGTGGCAATAACCAGAGCAATAGAAGAACTGTGTGTTTATGGTGTGGCACAAAGCTTAGGGTGTGATGTGGAAATGTCCATGTTTGCTAATGAAATCATATGTTAACTTTTCGTGAAAAGTCTTTGTTTTGTTGCATTTTGTGTTTTATTCTGATAAAGTAGTAATGAATATGGGAATAGGAAATTCCTTTGATATTTTTTGCATAGAAGAATATCCGTTAAAATATATGGCGTGTTTACGCAGAAAGAGGATGATATGGGAAATAATAATCAGTTTGAAGAAGATGAGGATTTATTTGTAACTCTTACATTAGATGATGATACAGAAGTAGATTGCCTTGTGGTAAGTATCTTTGAAGCAGAAAACGGACAGGATTACATCGCATTGCTTCCTACAGAAGGACCTGAAAATGAAGAGGGAGAAGTATATCTTTACAGATATTATGAAGATGAAGATGGTGAACCGGGACTTGATAACATTGAAACAGAAGCAGAATTTTATTTAGCTTCAGATGCTTTTGATGAATTAGTTGAGTCCGGAGAATATGACGAGATTATAGAGGAAGAAGAAAATTTACAGTAGAAGGTGATATTTTATGCCAGAAACAAGAGATGAAGAAATAAAGAGAATCGTAGAAAACAGACGAAGAAACGCAGAGATAAAAAGAGCAGAGCAAATAAAGAAGAGAAATATGACATTAGCAGGAATTGCAGGTGTAGTGATACTTCTTATACTGATTATTATTATCGGTGTTTCATGTTCTTCAAAAAAAGGCAACAAGTCAGCAAAGGAAACAACAGCAGAGGCTACTACCGTTGAGGTTACTACTGTAGTTGAAACTACAACAGTTGAGGAAACAACCAATAAGAAAAATGCAGCAGCGGAAACAACAGTCAAAGCCGTGGAGACTACAAAGACTGAAAATCAAAGTGAAAGTGCTACAACAGGTGACAACGCTTCAGCATCTACATCAATGTATACTAATGATGGTGTAAATTTAAGAAGTGAGGCAAGCACCGATTCATCAGATAACGTAGTTACTACTATTGAAAAAGGTGAAAAGGTTGAGGTTTTAAGTAATGAAGGCGACTGGACAAGAATCAAATATAACGGAAAAACCGGTTATGTAGCAACAAGATTTTTAAGCGAAAAAAATGTATATGATGAATAATTAAAATATTGTCGTATTTATCAGATGTTCAGATGAATGCGACAATATTTTTGTGTAAAAAACAGGCTTTAGGAGAGATCATATGAATTATAATGAATCAATGGAATATATGGAAGCAATAAAAAAATATGGAAGTGTGTTAGGACTTGATACCATAAAAACACTTCTTGCTAAAATGGGAAATCCTCAGGATGAACTAAAGGTGATTCATGTGGCAGGAACCAATGGAAAGGGTTCAACCTCGGCATTTTTGCAAAGCATTTTAATGGAGTCAGGATACAAAACAGGAAGATATTCCTCACCGGCAGTTTTTGAGTATAGGGAAATAATAAGAACGGATAATACCTATATAAGAGAGGAAGAGGTGGCGGATATTTTAACCTATATAAAATCAAAATGCAATGAAATGGTTAAGGAATCATTGCCGCACCCAACTCCTTTTGAAATAGAAACAGCCATGGCGTTTGAATATTTTAAGCGAAAAAAATGTGATGTAGTGCTGGTAGAATGTGGAATGGGAGGAGAAGGAGACGCCACAAATGTGTTTAAAAAGGTACTGTGTAGTGTTATTACAACTATAAGTCTTGACCATACAAAATTTTTAGGCAGTACAATAGGTGAAATTGCAAGGGTAAAAGCGGGAATAATTAAGGACAACTGTCCGGTGATTGTTTCGAATCAGACTGATGAGGCTGTAGAATCCATAAAGAAAATAGCAGAATTAAAAAAGGCTCCTTTCATATTGTGTCAAAATGCGTATGGTATAAAGGCTGAAGGATTTTTAACCTTATATGAATATAAGGCATCTAACGGGAAAATCTATAAAATAGAATTAAAAATGCCCGGAACATATCAGGTTAAAAATTCAATTACAGCCATAGAAGCAGCTTTGGCGCTGGAAAATCGTGGATTTAAGGTTGAAGAAAACATAGAAAAAGGACTTTTAAATGCCAATTGGCCGGGAAGAATGGAAGTTATAAATGATTCACCTTTATTTATTATTGATGGTGCCCATAATCCCGGAGCAATAAAAGAATTAAGGGATTCTATAGATTTGTATTTTACAAATAAGAAAATTACCTTTATAATGGGAGTGTTGGCCGATAAGGACTTTAAAAAAGAGGCGGAAATGATAGCAGGCAGAGGGGAAATGATTATTACCGTAACACCTGATAATGAACGGGCTCTTAATGGAGAAATATTGGCAGAAACCATAAGATCATATAACAGTAATGTTATTTGCGCAAAAGGAATGGATGAGGCAGTTAAAATGTCAATAAATTCAGTTAATGTTAATAACTGTGATTTAATTATTGCCTTTGGTTCATTATCGTATTTAAAGGATTTGCGCAGGGCACTAAAGAAATATATTAAAGCTAAAACAAACAGTTAAAGCCGGAAGGAGAGATTGACATGTTTGATAAGAAAAAAATTGAAGAAGCAGTCAGACTATTTTTAGAAGGTATCGGTGAAGATGCTGACAGAGAGGGGTTAAAGGATACTCCGGAGAGAGTGGCAAGAATGTATGAAGAGTTATGCGCCGGAATGGGCAAAACTCCGGCAGAGCATTTGTCCAGAACATTTTCCTGTGACAACGAAAATGTTGTTATAGAGAAAAATATTACATTCTACTCTACCTGTGAACATCACCTGATGCCTTTTTATGGTAAAGTGCATATTGCTTATATTCCTAACGGAAAAGTTGTGGGAATAAGTAAACTGGCAAGAACAGTGGAAGTTTACGCAAGGCGACTTCAGATACAGGAACAGATGACGGAACAGATTGCAGAGGCATTAGAGGAATATTTAGAGGCAAAAGGTGTTTATGTTATGGTTGAGGCAGAACATATGTGTATGTCTGCACGAGGCATAAAAAAGCCCGGAAGCAAAACTGTCAGCTTTGCATTAAAAGGAAAATTCAAAGAGGATGATGCCTTAAGAAGAGATGTTACTTTACTGATAAATAAATAGGAGAGACGCGAACAATGAAAATAGGAAAATATGAATTTGATTTAGATAAAGAGCCGGTAATAATGGGAATTTTAAATGTAACACCGGATTCATTTTCTGATGGTGGAAAATGGAACAGCTTGGACAAGGCTTTAGAGCATACCCGGCAGATGATTGATGATGGGGCAAAAATAATCGATATAGGGGGAGAGTCCACAAGACCGGGCTACACTCTTATAAGTGATGAAGAAGAAATAAGCAGAGTTGTGCCTGTAATAGAGGCTGTAAAGGAAAGATTTGATGTGGCAGTTTCCCTTGACACATACAAAACAGGAGTGGCACGGGAAGGAATTAAAGCAGGAGCAGATATGATAAATGATGTCTGGGGCTTTAAATGGGGCAAAAAGGATATGGCTGACCTTGTTGCGGAAACTAAGGTGGCAGCCTGTGTAATGCATAATAGAGATAATACAAATTATAATAACTTTGTGGAAGATGTTTTAAATGATTTAAGAGAGTCTTTGGAAATTGCCCACAAGGCCGGGGTAAAAGATTCACAGATAGTGCTTGATCCGGGAGTTGGATTTGGAAAGGATTATCCCCAGAATCTTATGGTTATTAATGAAGTTAACCGTTTAAAGGAACTGGGACTTCCGGTGCTCCTTGGAACTTCAAGAAAATCAATGATCGGACTTATTCTGGATCTTCCATCTGATCAGAGAGTGGAAGGAACGGTAGCCACAACAGTTATGGGTTATGAAAGAGGATGCACCATTTTCAGGGTTCATGATGTTAAGGAAAATTATCAGGCTCTTATGATGGCAAAAGCCATAAAAAATGTAAAATAAAGGATATAATATGGATTGTATAAAAATCAGACAGTTAGAGGTATTTGCTTACCATGGCTGTAATGAAGAAGAAAAAATAAACGGACAGAAGTTTTATGTGGATGCGGATTTGTTTACTGATGTAAGAACTCCCGGAATGAGTGATGATTTGGAGGAAACAGTAAATTACTCTAAGGCATGTAAGTTTATTAATAAGTTTATGACGGAAAACAGATTTGATTTAATTGAAGCTGTTGCAGAACAGACAGCAAGAGGGCTTTTAAAGGAATTTCCTAAGATTAAGGAAGTGGAGCTTACCATAAATAAGCCTAATGCACCTATAAAGCTGCCTTTTGGCAATGTGGCTGTTACAGTCAGAAGAAAGTGGAGCAGAGCATATTTAAGCATTGGCTCTAATATGGGAGATAAGGAAGAATACCTTAATCAGGCAATAGAAGGTCTTTATGATGATGAAAACTGTAGGGTCAGCATAGTATCAAAGTTTATTGAAACAGAGCCATATGGACCAGTGGAGCAGGATAATTTCTTAAATGGATGTGTAGAAATTGAGACATTGTACTCTCCGAAAGAATTATTGAGGAAGGTTAATATAATTGAGTTAGAAGCCGGAAGAACAAGGGAGATTCATTGGGGACCAAGAACTCTTGATATTGATATTATTTTGTTTGATAATGAAATTGTTAATTTACCGGATTTGAAAATTCCACATATTGAGATGCATAAGAGATTATTTGTGTTAGAACCTTTAAATCAGATAGCACCATATGCCGTTCATCCGATTTTTAACAAGACGGTTTCACAATTGTTAGAGGATTTACAGCCACAAAATAAGTGTAGTGGATGTGGCGGATGTAGTTTTAGGCAGCAGAATGATTAGCCGGGATAGTTAAGTGTTCTGATTGGTATAAAAAGTTCAAAGATAGATTACGTTAAGAAATATTTTTCATTATGAAAGGAACAAAATGAGAGATTTACAGGACAGCAGAAAAGAGATAGACATTATTGATGAACAGATTATAAGGCTTTTTGAGAAAAGAATGGATATATGTAAGGATGTGGCAGCATATAAGCTTCACACGGGAAAGCCGGTTTTAGACAGAAAGAGAGAGTTAGATAAGTTAAAAACTTTAAAGGCTCAGGCAAGTAATAAATTTTACGGACATGGTGTGGAAGAACTTTTTGAGCAGATTATGTCCATGAGCAGAAAAATGCAGTATAAGTTACTTACGGAAGAAGGGGTAAACAGCGATATTGGCTTTGATATTGTGGATGATTTGCCAAAGGAAGATGTTACGGTAGCTTATCAGGGAATACCGGGAGCGTACAGCCAGCAGGCTGCTACGGAATATTTTGGTGATAAGTCAAGTTATGTTAACGTGTCGACTTTCAGAGAGGCTATGAAATATGTAAGAGATGGCAAGGCTGATTATGCCGTGCTTCCTTTTGAAAATTCATCAGCAGGAATTGTTACGGATGTTTACGACTTGTTAGTAGAATTTCATAATTATATTGTGGATACCTTTGATGTTAAAATTGAGCATTGTCTTTGTGGTATAAAAGGTTCTAAAATTGAGGATATTAAGGATGTTTATTCTCATCCCCAGGCTTTTATGCAAAGTAACGCATTTATCGAAGAACATGGCTGGGGAAAGGTTAATCTGGCTAACACTGCAATAAGTGCCAGATATATTTCAGAGCAGTCTGACAAATCAAGAGGCTGTATAGCCAGTGCTAATGCAGCAAAAATATACGGACTTGATATTTTACATAAAGGAATTAACTTCAATGCAACTAATACAACAAAGTTTATAATTATCAGCAGGAATAAAATTGCGAGACGTAATGCTGACCTTATTTGTATTAGCTTTGAAATGCCTCACGAAAGTGGTACATTGTATCAGATGTTGTCTCACATTATTTACAATGATCTTAACATGACAAGAATCGAGTCAAGACCTGTTCCGGAGAAAAAATGGGAATATCGGTTTTATGTTGAGTTTGAAGGAAAATCCACACAGGCAGGTGCCATAAATGCCCTTAGCGGAATTAATGCAGAATCAATTAACATGCGAATCCTTGGAAATTATTAAAGAATAACTATGTTGTGTGGGGAGCGATTGCAGGAAAAGAGGACTGAGTATATTGGAAAAACAGGCTGGATATTAGTAAGGATGTAGAAGAAATAAGATATTGGAAATAAAATATCAGAAATAAAATATCGGAAATTTAAAGATAGGCGGTTGGATGGCTTCAATAGAGAAATCCAACTGCTTATTTTTGCGGTGGAATTGATTGTGAATATTATGGGGTATTATAATTGAGCGTGAAAAATTGAAAAGTACATTAAATTTGAAAATATATCAAATATTTCATGTAAATGTTTTGACATTACGAGCTTGAAAAGTGCTTGTGTAGAGAAAAAATACATAAAATTTGAAAATATAACATATATTTCTTGTAAATTCAGGAGTTTCATAAGATTTGAGGTTGGTTCAGAAGAGAAAAATGCATTGAAAATCACAAAAACAACAAATATTCTTGTAAAATTTGAATTCTCACTTGGGGTATTTTTAGGGATTTAATAACTGTTATATTGTGTTATAAAAATCTCGTTAAACCCTTGAAAACACTAAAGTTTTCGCGGGTGTCCTCTCCGTCACATCTTGTATCGTGTTATATTGTTCTATCCTTGTTTACGAATCCTCATAAGGGAAATAAAATCCGGTAACAACTTATAACAAATTATGAAAATGGCAGTTGGGACCGGAAGAAATGCTTATAATACATTTTCAAGAAGGGATTGATGCGGAGGATAGTCTCAAAGTTTGGTAAATATTAAAATTTGCACAAATCGAACGATTTTGTTGATAAAATCGTTCGATTTGTGTATAATATAACTGAAAAGAGAGATTCTATTTTTTAGACGATAAATAATTATTCTTCAAGAAAGGGGATGATGATATGTCTATTACTGCAACTGAATTAAAAACTAATCTTGGTAAATACCTTATGCTTGCAGAAACAGAGGATATTTATATTACCCGTAACGGAAAAGTTGTTGCAAAATTGTCTAATCCATATCAGGACAGAGTAGATGTTGCTAAGTCATTGTTTGGTGTTCTTCCAAATGATATGACGCTGGAAGAAGCACGGGAAGAAAGGTTGAATACAATATGAGAGTTTTAGTTGATACTTGTGTTATCATCGATGCGTTACAGTCTCGTGTCCCGTTTGCTGAAGCAGCACAAAAGCTCTTTATATATTCTGCAAATAAGCAATTTGAGGGTTATATTACTGCAAAGTCAGTTACAGATATCTATTATCTGACACATCGTTTAACACATAGCGATGCAGAAACACGAAAGATTTTGAGTAAACTGTTTACTTTATTTCATTTGTTGGATACTACTTCTTTAGATTGCCGAAAAGCAATATCTTCTGAAATTGGTGATTATGAAGATGCTATTATGGTGGAAACAGCAATTCGTTCAGAAATGGATTGCATAGTAACCAGAAATATGAAAGACTATGCGAAATCTTCTGTTAAGGTGTGTGAACCTTCTGCATTAATAAAGTTATTAGATGAGGGAAACGAAACTGAATAGAACAGGAAAGGCGGGATACAGATGAGGAAAAAAAGAGTGATTTCAATATGACCATCCCCCATGGAATTACCACATTATTAAGATGTAAAAAAGTACAGGTGAAGTTTAGTATAAAAAATTCACCTGTACTTTTTATGTCCACATTAGCTATTACTACATGCGTTAGTTATTTGGCACAAACACCTGTATCAACTATTTAATACCAATCCCCCGATTACTCAATGCGACTACATTTCTTATATTGTTCCTCTAACTCCTCGTCGCTTATCATTGTAATACGTCCCTGGTCATACTGTTCACAAACCCAGGAATATATTTTAACCACAACAGGATCATTTTTAGAAACTGCAGGTAAGCCCAGCTTTTTGTTGTATTGATTTACCCAGAAAGCAACGCCGGCAACACCGGATGTGTTAGTTACGGAAACTTTAGGTGGACGGTCTAATATAGATTCCGTATCAAAAATATTATATATTTCAGGGTTTTTCATCATGCCATCAGCATGGATTCCGGCACGGGTTAGATTGAAATTGTCACCAACAAAAGGCGTCATAGGTGGCAAATCATAATCAGTTTCATTTTTAATATAATCAGCAATTTCAGTAATTACTTCAGGATGCATTCCATTCATTGTTCCGCGAAGGGATGCGTACTCAAAAACCATTGCCTCCAAAGGAACATTACCGGTACGTTCGCCAATGCCAAGAAGTGAACAGTTTACGGCACTGGCACCATACATCCAGGCAGTAGCGGCATTTACAACGCCTTTATAAAAATCATTGTGTCCATGCCATTCAATCATATCACTGGGAACTCCTGCGTAATGCTGAAGTCCGTAAATAATGCCGGATACGCTTCTTGGAAGAGCAACACCGGGATATGGAACACCAAGACCTAATGTATCACAGGCACGAACCTTAATAGGAATGTGACATTCCTGGGAAATCTGCATGAGCTGGCTGGCAAAAGGAACAACGAAACCGTAAAAATCAGCCCTTGTTATATCTTCAAAATGGCATCTTGGACGAAGTCCTGCATTAATGCACTCCTTAACAATGCCTAAGTATTTGTCTAAAGCCTGCTTTCTTGTAAGCCCCATTTTATGAAAAATATGATAATCGGAACAGCTTACAAGAATCCCAGTTTCTTTAACTCCTATAGACTTAACCATATCAAAATCTTTTTTATTGGCGCGAATCCAGGTAGTAATTTCCGGAAATTTGTATCCAAGCTCCATACATTTTTCCAATGCCAGACGGTCTTTTTTTGAGTAAACAAAGAACTCTGTCTGACGAATCATACCATTATCTCCACCTAATTTATGAAGAAGTTTGAAAATATGTACCATCTGGTCAGTTGTGTAAGGCGCTCTTGATTGCTGACCGTCTCTAAAGGATGTATCGGTAATATATATATCATCAGGCATGTTTGCCGGAACGTGTCGATAGTTAAAAGCTATTTTGGGAGTCTCTGAATAGGGAAACATCTCGTGAAAAAGCTCCGGTGAATCGACATCCTGTAATTGATAACTGTAAGGATCCTGTTCTAATAAGTTGGTTTTATGGCTTAAATTAATTTCCTGCATAAGCAAATCCTTTCCATGCCTGAAAATGGCAAAAATAATATTTGTATTGAAAATATTATATGCTTAGGATAAACTATAAGTAAAGTGAATTATTTAGATTGTTATAATCGAAAAAACTGATTAATCTCAAAGAAAACAAATGAGCGAACTTCATTTCTAAGCATGATTTCCATGAAATGCCGCTGACAGGAAGGAGAAAATTATGGATATTGAATCATTGAAAACTTTTATTGTACTTTCTAATGTAAAAAATTATACAAGAGCAGCAAATCAGCTATTTGTTGCCCAATCTACTGTAACCAACAGGATTAATGAATTAGAGAAGGAATTAAATATATCTCTTTTTTCAAGAAATAACAGGAGAGTGGAACTAACCATGGAGGGAGAGCAGTTTCTTTTATATGCTGAAAAAGTCATAAAGCTGACAGATGATTCATTATCGGAAATAAGTTCGATACACAAATTTGATAATCATATCCGTATAGGGTGTTCAGACTCTGTTTATGAGGCACATTTGTCTTCAATAATATTAGAGCATCAACGGAAATTCCCTAAGGATTCCCTAAAAATAATGATTGGAATATCTAACAATTTATTGGAATTGTTACAGGATGATATATTAGATATAGTTTTTAGCTATATACCGCTTAAAAAGGCAGCCTTTTATTGTGAAATGTATAAACAGGATACCATGGTTTTGGTAACGGATTATAATAATAAAAAATATAAAGAGGGAATAACTCAGAAAGAATTAGTTAATGAAAAATATCTTATGTGTAACTTTGCACTACAGGATGTAGGTCAGTTTATAAGAGGGTTGTTCCCAAAATATCAGCAGTTTTCCTTGGAAATTGATGACTGTGCCAAAATCATTCCTTTTTTATTAGGACAGGAAAATTATACATTTTTGCCTTGGGATATGGCTAAATCATATATTGAATCAGGTAAGCTGAGAAATATTCCACTGATAGATTTTAAAACTCCAATGATAAACAGCTATATAATTGGAAAAAAAGAAAAGCAGTATATGAGAAAAATTATTATGGGAGAGTAGGATAAAAACATACACGGTGAGACAGCAAAAGTGAAAAAAGCTGAAAAAAAGTAGAAGATGGGACTACAGGGTTCCATCTTCTACTTCTATTCCAGCCTTTATTTCTAAAAACTTAAGTATATCTTCATATACCAGTTCTTTTTCTTTTTCATTAAAAACTTCATGCCTCATATCCTGATACAGCTTGTAGTAAGTGTTAGGATAACCGCAACGTTTAAAATGGGTAACTGCCTTCTTAAAAGAATAGTCATTTTTTCTACAGGGATCTTCACTACCAGATACAAACATAACCGGAAGAGAAGGATTCTTGCTGGTCCATCCCATTTTGCTGTAAACAGTCTGCATTAAGTTAAACAACGCATAATAACCGTTTAGCGTGAAAGGGTATCCACACATAGGATCACTATTGTACAACTCTACAACATATCTGTCACTGGACAACCATGAATTAACAATTCCTTCTTTTTCAAAAGGCTTCTCAAAGGGACCGTTTACCAGTTTCTCAATCATGGGACTTCTGTAATGCCAACCCCTAAACAAAGCCAGAAAACGTGTAAAATATTTAGCAACCCCTACAAATCTGTTGTAGGATGGAGAGCCGCTTAAAACTACTGCCTGAACTTCACGGGAGTTCTTTTTCAAGTAAGCACGCACAATAAGGGAACCCATACTGTGACCAATGAGAATAAGGGGCAAATGAGGAAATTCCCTTCTTAAAAACATGGTAAATTCATGTACATCATCAATAAGCCCTTTATATCCTTCCTCCCCAAAGTAGCCTAAATCCTCTTTAGTGAGAATATTTTCACCGTGGCCTCTGATGTCGGAAATAGCACAGATAAATCCTTTATTGTTAAAATATTTCATTGTTTCAGCATAGCGCTGCCTTGTTTCACACATGCCATGCACAAATTCCATTACACCTATGGGTTTAACACCATTAGGTGGGTAAGTTATGGTAGTTGGTCTCATAAAGCCTCCTAAATGGCATTAATCATCAATGTCCATTCCTTCTGTTGTGTAAATAGTTCTTTTTCTTGCCATTTCATCATTTTCAAGATATTCATCATAAGTAGTAATTTTATCAATTAACTTGCCGTTTACAATTTCCATAATACGGTTTGCTGTTGTCTGAACAACCTGATGATCTCTTGAAGAGAAAAGTAAAACTCCCGGGAATTTAATTAAACCGTTGTTAAGGGCAGTGATACTTTCCATGTCAAGGTGGTCAGTAGGTTCGTCAATAATTAAAACATTAGCACCGCTAATCATAAGCTTAGATAGCATTACCCTGACTTTTTCACCACCGGATAAAACACGGACTTTCTTCATTCCGTCATCTCCCGCAAATAACATTCTTCCAAGGAATCCACGGACATATGTGGCATCCTTGTTTTCAGAATACTGTGTAAGCCAGTCAACAATAACATCATCTGAATCAAAATCCTTTGTGTTATCCTTAGGGAAGTAGGACTGGCTGGTTGTTATGCCCCATTTATAACTTCCTTCGTCAGGCTCAATCTCTCCTGTAAGAATACGGAATAGAGTGGTTTTGGCTAAACCGTTAGAACCTACAAAGGCAACCTTGTCTTCACGTCCGATTATAAAGGAAATGTCATCTAATACTTTAATACCGTCAATTGTTTTTGAAAGATGTTCCACAGTAAGAACTTCATTTCCAATTTCCCTGTCAGGTCTGAAATCTATATATGGATATTTTCTGCTGGAAGGTTTAATTTCATCCAACTCAATTTTTTCCAATGCACGTTTTCTTGATGTAGCCTGTTTTGACTTTGAAGCATTGGCACTGAATCGCTGAATAAATTCCTGCAATTCCTTGATTTTTTCTTCTTTCTTTCTGTTAGCTTCCTTCATCTGCTTAACAATTAACTGGCTTGATTCATACCAGAAATCGTAGTTTCCGGCATATAACTGAATCTTGGCGTAGTCAATGTCTGCAATCTGAGTACATACTTTGTTAAGGAAATATCTGTCATGAGAAACTACGATAACAGTATTATCAAAGTTAATCAAAAATTCCTCAAGCCATGCAATGGCATCCAAATCCAAATGGTTAGTAGGCTCATCTAATAACAAAATATCAGGATTTCCAAATAAAGCCTGAGCTAATAAAACCTTAACCTTTAGTGAACCGGTTAAATCTTTCATAAGACTGTAATGGTATTCAGTGTCAACACCAAGTCCGTTTAAAAGAGTAGCTGCATCAGACTCAGCTTCCCAGCCGTTCATTTCAGCAAACTCGCCTTCAAGCTCAGAAGCACGGATACCGTCTTCGTCAGTAAAGTCTTCCTTCATGTAAATGGCTTCTTTTTCCTTCATAATGTCATAAAGACGCTGGTTTCCCATAATAACAGTATCAAGAACAGTATATTCATCGTACTGGAAATGATCCTGCTTTAAGAAGGAAAGACGCTCACCCGGGGTAATAATAACTTCACCACTGGTTGGCTCAATTTCACCTGTAAGAATTTTCAAAAAAGTTGACTTTCCGGCACCGTTGGCACCGATAAGACCGTAACAGTGTCCCGGCACAAATTTAATATTAACATCTTCAAAAAGTGCCTTTTTGCCAAAACGCAGTGATATGTTGCTTGTACTTATCATTTTAAAACCTCGCTTATATATTTGATATTATTTACTAAATTAATTGCAAATCAAAGTATATCAGTTTTTTTACATTAAAGCAACGTTAATCCCCATATAAAATAGGTAGTGAAATTAATAACTTATGTGTTATAATTATTTTCATATCATTTCGTTTTAAGGCGTGAAAGGGAGACATCATGAATAATAAACTTTTAGAAAACATTAAAGTATACAGAGGAAATCCATTGCTTATGGGAGTTACGGTAATAGGCGATGAGGTGAATTTCGCAATTACAGCTAAATATGGCAGCAATTGCCAGGTAGTTTTGTATGAAAAAGGAAAAGACGAGGAGGTTGCACGTATTCCCTTTGAAAACGCACAGGTCATAGGAAATGTGTACGCCATGAGTGTGTCTGGACTTGATTATTCAAAATATTATTATAATTTTTCCGTGGATGGAGAAATAGTTACTGATGAATATGCAAAGGCACTTTCAGGAAAAAAGAATTGGGGGAAGGCGTGTGATAATCTAAAAGGTATTATTATAAATGATGATTATGACTGGCAGCAGGATGCACCTTTGAATATTCCTTTTGACGAAACTATTTTATATCGTATGCATGTAAGAGGATTTACAAAGCATGCCACATCAAAGGTAAAACACAAGGGAACGTATTTAGGTATTGTTGAGAAAATCCCATATTTAAAAGAGTTAGGCATAAATATGATTGAGCTTATGCCGGCATATGAATTTAATGAAATAAAAAAAGAAAACGCAACTTCCATGAAGGGACAGTTTGCCATAGAGTCGCCGGTACTTAATTACTGGGGATATACTGACGGTTATGCATTTGCACCTAAGGCATCCTTTGCATGGACTAACACTCCGGGAGGAGAGGTGGAAGAGTTTAAATATCTGGTAAGGGAGCTTCACAAAAACGGAATAGAGATTTCCATGGAATTTTTCTTCCCTCAGGGAACTAATCCTAAGCTTATTTTAGACTGTCTTCATTATTGGGTTATGGAATATCACATAGATGGAATACATGCAAACTGCGAAGAGGCAGTTATGCGAATGGTAGAAACAGATAATCTTTTATGTACAACTAAGATTTTCACATATAGTTTTTCAAATAATACTGATTTTTATGGCAGAAAAAGTGAAATCAGAAATATTGCCAACTTTAACGATGACTTTATGGTTTGCGCAAGGCGGTTTATTAAGGGGGATGAGGATATGCTAAACACAATGGCATATAAGATAAAAGCTAATCCTCCGGGAGTGGCAGTGGTAAATTATGTGGCAAACCATAATACATTTACATTGTACGATACTGTTTCTTATGACAGAAAATATAACGAGGCAAATGGTGAAAATAACAGGGACGGTGCAGTGTATAATTACAGCTGGAATTGCGGCGCGGAAGGTGATACCAGAAAGCGGAAAATCATGGATTTGAGAAAAAGGCAGATAAAAAATGCCCTGTGTCTGGTATTTTTAAGTCAGGGAGTCCCTATGCTGTATGCAGGAGATGAAATGTGTAATTCCCAAAAGGGAAATAACAATCCATATTGTCTTGATAATGAAATATCATGGACTAACTGGAATACCAACGCCATGGCAAAGGAAATACTGGAATTTACAAAAAATATTATAGCTTTCAGGAAAAAGCATAAGGTTCTTCATTTGTCTCAGGAAACAAGACAAATGGATTATAAATCTTACGGTCTTCCGGATATGTCTTATCATGGATCAAAGGCATGGTATGCGGACTTTAGTCATTTTAACAGACATTTTTCAGTTATGTATTGCGGAAAATACGCATTGTTAGACAAGGCAGGGGAAGAACAGGATATATATATAGCTTACAATATGTATTGGGAAAATCAGGAGTTTGGAGTTCCGTCTGTCAGAAATAAGAAAAAATGGCACCTTGAATTTTCCACAGATGGAAACAAAAAGGACTGTGATATTGACAGAATGTATGAGGCACCGGGAAGAAGCATTAGCGTGTTAGTTGCCGGTGATGAGAATAAATAATGGGAGATATAAGTTGAAGGAATTTGATAATAAGGGTATTGGAGCATACCTTAATCTTGACAGGTGGGGACTTACTACCTTTACATTGAAAATCATAGCAATGGTGACCATGATTTTTGACCACGTTGCGGTAATTTTACTTACAGATTATGGAAACATGTATGAGGCATTCAGAATTGTGGGAAGAATAAGTTTTCCTATATTCTGTTTTGTGTTGGTTGAGGGATATTTTCATACTAAAAACCGGATGAGTTATGCTACAAGGCTGGGAATATTTGCACTGATATCAGAAGTTCCATATGATATGATGTATGGCAGCTTCTTTAATCTGGAAAAGCAAAATGTTATGTTCACCTTGTTTTTCGGATTTATGGTTATATGGGCACTTGACTTAATAACAGGTTTTGCCATAAGATACCCTGAAAAATTAGTCAGCAAAGTAGGTGTGTTACGACTTAATTATTTAGCTGAATTGATAGTTATGGCACTGGGTTTTGGGGCGGCATATTTTTTAAATACATCTTATTCCTACGCAGGAATTCTTTTAATCATATGCTTCTATGTTTTCAGAAAACACCACATAGGAAAAATTGCATCCAATGTAGTATTTAATATGGGAATGTTTGGATATGGAATACAATGGGCAGGAGTATTAAGCATATTGCCGATAGCTTTGTATAATGGAAAAGCAGGATGTAGAAAGGGCAAATATGTTTTTTATGTATTTTATCCGTTACACATATTGTTATTGGTAATGATTAAAAAATGGATTTTTATGTAAAAATAATTAATTAACCATAATAAAATAAAATCTAGCCACTTTTTTATAAAATTAACCCCTTTTTTATATATTTAAATTTTTTATACTGTAAGTAGATTTATTGGAACGTAAAATTAAAAATATATAAGGAAGGAGTTTTTTTATGAGAAAACAGTTGTTAAAGAAAACGGCAGCATCTGTATTGTCTCTGGCAATGATTGTGTCATCAATGACATTTACGTCACTTAAGATGTCAAAAGATGTAACAGCAGCACCTACAACGTCATCTAAAATGGTATGGAGCGATGAGTTTAACGGGGCATCTATTGATACATCTAAATGGGGATATGAAATAGGAACAGGTTCTAGCGGATGGGGAAACAATGAACAGCAGTATTATACAAACAGGTCTGACAATGCGTATGTTTCAGGGGGAGCATTGCATATCAGAGCCAAGAAAGAGTCTTATGGCGGAATGAATTATACATCTGCAAGACTTAATACCAATGGCAAATTTACATTTACATACGGATATGTTGAAGCAAGAATAGCACTTCCTGCCAGTCAGGGAATATGGCCGGCATTCTGGATGCTGGGAGCTAATATAGGAAGCGTGGGGTGGCCGTCATGTGGAGAGATAGACATTATGGAGGCTATTAACGCAGAAAGCAAAACATATGGAACATGTCACTGGAATTGTAACGGACATGCAGAATATGGCAAGTCATCAGGAAACTTTGACAGGACCCAGTATCATACATACGGTTTACAATGGGATAATCAGTATATACGAATGTTTGTAGACGGAAATAAAATTTACGAGATGTATATTGAAAACAATGCGGGAGATACTGATGAATTTCACAAACCGTTTTATCTGTTATTAAATGTGGCAGTAGGAGGAAACTGGCCGGGATTTCCCATTGACAATAACGCATTTCCGCAGGAAATGAAAGTGGATTATGTTCGTGTATATCAGGATAATCCTTCATATTCAAGTTCATCATCTAATAATGTGGATGGAAATAACACATCTTCAGGTGGAAATTCATCAGGAAATTCAGGTTCAACTTCCACACCATCAAATGGTATGGGAATGAATTATGCAGGTTCTAATTCAGCAACAGCATATGTAAATGATTCAAAGTGGACAGACATTCATTATTCCGTAAATGGCGGAGGACAGCAGAATGTAAGAATGACTCAGTCAGGAAGCAAGGCTACATATACTATTAACGGATTAAATTCAGGCGACAATGTAAAATATTGGTTTACGTACTGCAATACATCAGGATACACAAGGGATACCGAAGCTTACACATATACTCATAAGTCAGGTGGAAGTTCAGGAGGTTCCTCAGGAAACACATCCAATGTAAATTCATCATCAGGGAATATATACATATATCAGGATATTAATTACGGAGGAAGAGTGGCATCCTTAGGTGAAGGCAGTTATAATCTGGCATCATTACAGGCAAAGGGATTTAAAAACGATGATTTGTCATCTTTGAAAGTTCCTTTTGGATACAAGGTAACTTTGTATGCAGATGATAATTTTAGCGGAAGAACAAAGGTTATTACTAATGATACAAGCTGGATAGGAAGTGATTTTAATGATATTACTTCATCAATTAAAGTGGAAAAAGCAAAATATACTATTATAAATAAACATAGTGGAAAAGTTTTGGATGTTTCAGGTTCTAATACAAATAATGGAGCTAATGTTCAGCAATGGGACAGCAACGGAACAAATGCACAAAAGTGGTACATTCATCAAAACAGTGACTATAGTTACACCATTACAAGTGTAATAAATGGTAAGGCACTTGATGTTGATGCATGGTCAAAGAATAATGGTGCTAATGTACAGATGTGGGATTGTGGAAACAGTCAGTCAAATCAGCAGTGGTGGCTGACGGAAGTTGGAGATGGATATTCAAGCATAATAAACAAAAACAGCAACAAGTGTCTTGACGTTTCAGGATGGTCAACGGCAAGTGGTGCTAATGTTCAACAGTATGATTACTATCAGCAGGCAAATCAGCTTTGGAAATTTGTATTAGTTGATTAATTACGTTGCAGAAGCCCCCCTTCAAAAAACGTAAAGTTGATTTGACTGTTTAAGTAATAATTCCCGGAGGCGGTATAACCGCATTCCGGGCCAATAAAAAGAGTGGTTACATGCAATATGTAATCACTCTTTTACTTTAGGTACGTTTTAAGAAAACGTATATTTTATTTAACTACAACTTTGAAGGTAACCTTATTATTGTCAGCCTGATAGCCTCCGTATTCTGAAGCATAGTCGTTAGTATCGTTTACCCATGCGGTAATGTTGTAAGTTCCCGGCTGTGAAAATGTTACATAACCCTCCTTATTGACAGAACCACCGCAGGCAAGGAGATAAACACCGTTATTGCTTCCGGAAATCGGTAAAAGACCATTAGGGTTATAGAAACTGTCACACCATGTAATATCAGAGGTATTTCCGTTGATTTGGAACTGAACACCAAGCTTTTTACCACTGTCAGATGTTACATCACCTACATTATAAACAGTTGCTCCAAATTTGATTTTATCTCCTACGTGTATATCGTTAGAGTAAAAATTATTCATTGTGCCATCAGAATAATATATGGTATTTTTTCCTGTTGTATAATTTTCGCATGTAAGCTGTTTTACAGTGAAATCATATCCACCAACAGTTTCATAGCATTTAAATACATCGTCGAATTTTACTTCGGTAGTTTTGCCTGAATCCAAATCTTTAACGATTGCATAAGCGCATAACTGACCTGTTTGGGTTACCTTTAGGTCTACAGATGTACCGGAAACAAAATCTGTTTCATCCAATGGAGTACGGTATTTATCCCATGGACTATAAGTGATAATTTTTGTGGCAACATTAGATTTATTGACATCATTAACCTTAAAATTAATAGTATCGTTCATCTTAACTTTATTATTCGTATTTGTCAGTGTGTCACTGGTTAGCTTACCAACTGTTAAAGGCTTTGTTTCCTCAACAGTAGTAGTTTCCTCAACAGTAGTAGTTTCAGGAACCGTTGTGGTTTCTTCTACCATTGTGGTTTCCTGAGCTTCTTGGACATTAATTCTTAAAGCGTAAGAAAAAGCTATTTTGGTGATTTTACTTCTTACTCTTGCCGTGAGATAATATATTCCAGGATCATCAAAGGTCATAGTTGCAGTATTTCCGTCTGCAAAATCGTAAGATTTATATTGATAATAACCTGCTGTAACGGCAGATATACTGATTTCACAATCGGATGATTCCTTTAAATTGGCAGTAATGGTTACAGGTTCACCTACAGCAGGATTTGCATTTGATATATCCCATGATTCTACTTCAAAAGGAGTATTAGGAATAACTGTTACAGTGATTGTAAACTTATTGTTTGAAGAGAATCTTCCACCTAATTCATCAGGAAAATCATTTGTGTCATTTACCCATGCAGTAATTTTATATGTTCCCGGTTCAGAGAATGAAAATGTTCCGTTACCATTGTTTGCACCACCGTTAGATGTCAATTCAACACTTTTATGTGCATCAAGTCCTGATTTGTTTACATAACTATCGCTCCATACATTAGGAATATTAACGTTATTGCCATTTTCATCAGTGATGGTGTAAAGAACACCTAATTTGGTATTATCCGGTGCTTTTCTACAACCTACGTTTTGCACTGTTGATGTTAGACTGAGAATATCACCTGTGCTGATAATATTTTTATCATCAGAAGTAATTGTGTGATTTGTGTATTTTAAATCAGTTACTTTAAAGTCATATCCATCACATAAATAATTTATGAATGGTAAAGCTTGTGAATTATTAGATAGTTCTTCTTTAGTGCACTGAAAATTTCCTACCATTCTATTTTCGTTATAATCATAAATGTAAGCATTATTAAGAGAGGTATATCCTTCCTCGTTGCCGGAATCAACTACAGTTAATTCATAATAAAAATCATTAAAATTGCTATGGTTAATTTCCGGAATAAGTACACCTAAATCATATGATAAGGTTCCGTTAGATTCACCTGTAATAAAACCACGACAATAAAATTTCTGAGATTTAGATTTACGCAGATCAGATTGACTATATGTATAAAAAGGAACTAAATCAACTTTAAATTTCTGTTCTGTATACTTTGAATATGCAGTAAGCTCTAAAAATGAATCATGAAGACAGGCTGAATCCACATCAACTTCTAATTTAATATCAGAATCGCTATTATAAGGTGCTACATTAATGGTGCTAATATTGTCAACCATATTAAAATCCTTTCTTATGGAGTCATAAGTCATCCAACAATAACCATCGTTAGCCCAGCTTTTGCCCCATGAGTTTGCAAATTTGAAAGCCCCCATTTCACCATCGTCAACTTTGCCGTTATAGTTTGAATCAAACCAAATGTTGTCGTCATAACCTACAAAGGTAACACGGTGTGGACCTTGTTGTCCATCTAAACCATAAACAATGCGGTCTCCGGTTAATGCTTTATTTGAAGAACCATTAGAGCTGTCTGTGATTGTTCCTAAATTCCAACTACGTGCATAAGAACTAAAGGACACTATTTTTCCATTTGTCAATAATTTTTTGATTTCTTTTATTTTAGCATCAGCACCAGCACAGTTAAAAAAAGATGCATTTGTTTCATAGGAATAACTTGAAACCCTATAGTTAGTACGATTTGACCATACATCGTTATCTGCATAACAGTTATCAGTAGAAAAATCATAGTTGGTGTCTTTCCATAATGGAACCCCATATGTTTGTAGGACTTCATAACATTCAGAATCATCAATTCCTTCTATACCATTATATGTATCAAACATATTGTATATAGCGTATGGAGAAAATACATTATCTCTTGTGGAAGGAACATTCATTGACTTATTCATTTCATAAGTAAACTGATAATATACCTCAGACATAGCTACACAACAGCCAACCCGCCCCTGATTTTCAATTTCCGGAAAATACGGGCTGGTGCTTAAATCCACGGCTGACGGCATATTACTTTCAGCCTTAACTTCTTTTGGAATGGCAATCGGTGTTATGGCAAGGGTTAATGCCAACAGCGAAGCCATTACTTTCTTAAATTTTTTTCTCATTTTCTAAATCCTTTCCTGGAACGATTTGATTTTTAGGTATCGTGCCAGAGAGTAATTATATATTGAAAAATAAATTACACAATATGGAAAAATCAATTTCGTGAAAATATGGAAGAAGATGTATCTAAAAAAATTAAAAATTAGACAAATTTTTAGTAGACAAAATCTGATTTTGCACAAACTGCACTTAAAACTAGTGCAAAAACAGAAACAATATATACATAATGATGAATACTAAAAAGATAATAAATATTCATGGTTTTTTGACAAAAATCCACAAAAATAAAAATATATTTACTAATTAAAACACTGAAAATACGGTGAATATATAAAAAAAGAAGGAATATAACAATAATTATAATAATGTTTTTATTAAAAATAACATATTATTATTATAAACATAGCATCGATGATTATATTACGGAAAAGTCTGCTGCATTGATGTTTATAGCTTTCAACACAGCAGACTCATATAGTAATCTGATAATATTTTGCAATAATTATTCCGGATACACCAGCCGTTCGTCGGTTATATTGCAAAGGACTTCATTGTAATATTTGTTACATACATATTTTGCCATATTTAAATTCATATCCAGATAATTGCCGCAGTCTTTTGCACAGGCACCGGGAACGTCACCTTCAAAGTCTTTCATAAATAAGTACATTTCCTTTACTAAAGGAAGAATATCCTTAGATGTGTAATCTCCGGCTAAAACCATATAAAACCCTGTTCTACATCCCATAGGCCCAAAGTAAAGCACCTTATCCCTGTAATCAGGATGATTTCTTAAAAAAGTAGCACCTAAATGTTCAATGGTGTGAACTTCCGCAGTGTTTAAAACCGGTTCATAATTAGGTCGTGTCATTCTAATGTCAAAAGTAGTTATAACACAGTCTCCGGCAATATCCTTTCGGGACACATAAAGCCCCGGAAGAAGTTTCAAGTGGTCTATTGTAAAACTTGTAATTTTATCCATGAAAAATCTCCTTATATAATTCAAAAATATTTTGACAAAACAATACTTTAATTGTCTAAATAATTATATATTAATTAAGCCTTTACGGTCAACTTGTTTACAATATAGCAAATAATTTGCAAAAAATCAGTGACATAATAAATAAATGTGTTAATATAAAAGAGCCGACAAAAATGCAGGAGAGAAAAATGCAGAACAACAATATTAATAATGAAGAAACAAAAGTTCATAAAAGAAGGGTTCGTTATAAGGGAACTCATCCTAGAAAATTTGAAGAAAAATATAAGGAATTAAATCCTGAAAAATATAAAGATACCATTGAAAAGGTAATCAGTAAGGGAAGTACACCGGCGGGTATGCATATTTCTATTTGTGTAAAGGAAATAATAGATTTTTTACAAATCAGGCCGGGACAGAAAGGATTGGATGCAACTTTAGGATACGGAGGGCATACAACGGAAATGCTAAAATGTCTTGAAGGTGAAGGTCATATATATGGCCTTGACATTGACCCTATTGAAATAAAAAAAACAAAGAAAAGACTGGAACAAAAAGGTTTTGATGAGAAAATATTTACTGCGATAAATACTAATTTTAAAAATATAGACCAGGTGGCAAAGGAACACGGTCCTTTTGATTTTATTTTAGCGGATTTGGGAGTGTCATCCATGCAAATAGACAATCCGGAGCGTGGATTTTCATACAAGCATGAAGGCCCTCTTGATTTAAGGTTAAATCCCACAAAGGGAATTTCAGCGGCACAGCGTATTGCAGATATCTCGCTAGATGAGTTAGAAGGGATGCTTATTGAAAACTCTGATGAACCATATGCGTATGAGGTGGCTAAGGCGGTTATTGATAGTCGGAGACGGGAAAAAATTGAAACAACAACCCAGTTAAGAGAGATAATAGAAAAAGCTCTTCAGTTCTTGCCGGCAAAGGAAAGTAAGGACGAAATAAAGAAGTGTTGTGCCAGAACATTCCAGGCACTTAGAATTGATGTAAATAGTGAATTTGAAGTGTTATATGACTTTTTGGGAAAATTGCCTGATGCATTAAATCCCGGAGGAAGAGTTGCCATACTAACATTCCATTCAGGGGAGGACAGATTGGTAAAGAAGTCCTTTAAAGCGTTAAAGAAAGCGGGAATTTACAGTGATGTGGCAAATGAAGTTATAAGACCTTCAAGAGAGGAATGTAATATGAATCCCAGAGCAAAGTCCACCAAAATGCGTTGGGCAGTTAAGTTATAAAATATAATTTTAAAAGATATAATGAAACTTTGTTAAATTAGTGATATTATTATAAAGAAAAAGACAAGTTAGAGGAGAGATAAAATGATAGGAGATAAGAAAGTATTATACAGTGCCATGCAGTCAACAGGTACACTTACATTAGGAAATTACCTTGGAGCGTTGGATAACTGGATTAAATTAGCAGATGAATATGAATGTTTTTATGCCATAGCAGATTTACATTCTTTAACAGTTAGGCAGAATCCGACTGAACTTAGAAAGAGAGCTAAGGACTTATATACATTATATGTTGCCGCAGGTCTTGATCCTGAAAAGAACTGCATTTATTTTCAGTCCCATGTTTCAGCTCATGCAGAACTTGCATGGATTCTTAATTGTTTCACATACATGGGTGAACTAAACCGAATGACTCAGTTTAAGGATAAGGCAGCTAAGCATGCAGATAACATTAATGCGGGTTTATTTACATATCCGTCACTTATGGCAGCAGATATATTGTTATATCAGGCAGATGTTGTTCCGGTAGGTGTTGACCAGAAACAGCACTTAGAGATTACAAGAGATATTGCTAACAGATTTAACGGAATCTACGGTGATGTGTTTACCATTCCGGAAGCTTATATTGGAAAGTCAACAGCTAAGATTATGAGCCTTCAGGATCCGACAAAGAAAATGTCAAAATCCGATGAAAATCCAAATGCCAGTATTTTGCTTATGGATGATCCTGATACAATTATCCGTAAATTTAAGAGAGCAGTTACTGATTCTGATATGGACATCCGTTATTCAGATGACAAGCCGGGAATACAGAATCTTATTAATATTTATTCCTGCATAACCAACAAGACAATAGAAGAAGTCGAAAAGGAATTTGAAGGAAAAGGATATGGTGATTTCAAATTAGCAGTAGGTGAAACTGTTGTTAGCAGATTAAAACCATTACAGGACAGATTCTATGAATTACAGAAAGAGAAGAAATATCTCGAATCCGTAATCAAGGAAAATGATGAGAAGGCAGCTTATTTTGCAAATAAAACATTAAGAAAAGTTCAAAAGAAAGTCGGACTTACAGAGAAAATTAGATAATGATAAGAAATATTTTAATGGATTTAGATGAAACTATTCTGGATTTTACTAAATGTGAAAATGTGGCAATAGCGGAAACATTTAAGAAAATTGGCATTGAGCCCACTTCCGAAAATGTTAAAAGATACAGCGCTATAAATGACTTACATTGGAAGAGGCTTGAACGTAAGGAAATAACCCGTCAGGAGGTTTTGATAGGCAGATTCAATATGCTTTTTAATGAACTTGGAGTTTCATATTCAGGCGAAAAGGCAAATGAAATATACAAGAAATGTCTGGGAAATCAAAGTTTCTTTATAGATGGGGCATTAGAGACGGTGAAAGAGCTTTGCAAAAAGTATAATTTGTACATTGTATCCAACGGAACAGCTGTAGTTCAGGACAGCCGTATAGAAAAGGCAAAGTTAGCAACGTATTTTAAGAAGATTTTTATTTCGGAAAAGTTAGGAGTTAATAAGCCTGATGCACGATTCTTTGAACTGTGTTTTAAGGAAATGCCCGGTATAAAGAAAGAGGAGACAGTAATAGTAGGAGACAGCCTTACATCGGATATGTTAGGTGGAGAAAATGCCGGAATTAAAAATATCTGGTATAACCCGAAAAGTCAGAAGAATACTCTTGGAGTAAGCATCTGGCGTGAAATACATAGCCTTGATGAAATTGATGGTATAATAACAGAATGAATTTATATAAAAGCTTATATTGGCAGTTACACTACAGGTGGAAACCCATATAGGCTTTTTATTTAGTTTGATTAAAATTGAATAAATAAAGGAATTTGTTCTACTGAACAAAAACGATTACAAAATAATGACTAAAAAATAAACAATTAAAAGAATTAAAAACGTGCATATTTCACAAAAATATACATAAACCCCTTTTTATTATGTTCATAATAACAAAAAATGTGGAAAGGTTTAACGTTAAATGTTATAATATTGAACACAAATCCTTAATTGGGAGGAATTTGGTTATAAAAAATGAAAGAGAGGGTTATTAATGAGAAAAATTTTAAGACGGGCATTAGCAATAGTGTTAACGGCAGTAACTATTGTTCAGCCTATGGCAGGTTATCCCAGAATAGCTAAGGCAGCAGATGATAATGCTTCAATTAGTATTAACGGATACCAGATTAGTTCTATAGTGGAAGGTTACAGAACTATTTACACATTAAGTGATTCAAAATCACAGGTCGCTGTAAACAGCGATGGTTCAGCTAAGGTTGGACTTATTTATGGTATTGGCGATAGTGTAAGCAACGCTGATACTGATTTGGTAATTGGTAATGTAGGTGGCAACATTATTAACAGTAGTGCCAGCATTACCGGAAAAAGTGATATTAATTATGGTAAGGATTCCTCAGACCAGAGTTATGTAATGACAATGAAGTTTGGAGATAGTGCATCGGCAGCATTTTATAATGCAAAAATTTATGTAAGAGCATATGCACAGCTTAAAAATGGCTCATATATATATAGTAATGCAAAGTCTCTTACAATTTACAAACTTGCAGATTATCTTTACAAGAACATTATGATGAGTAATGCTCAGGGACATAGTTATTTATATGACAGCATTTTGTCTGTTACAAACAGCTCATATAAGGAAGTCAGCTATGATTGGAACCATGCAATTGTTCCGGCAGAAAGTTCAACTCCTAAGCCAACGATAGCACCTACAGAGAAGCCTACAGAGGAACCTTCATCAGAAACACCTGTAAATCCTGATCCGGATGATCCTGATGAAATTACAAATCTTTCCAAGGGAAAGACAGGAACAGCATCATCTACAGTTCATACATTCGTTGCAGCTAATGCATTTGATGGAAACACAGATACATATTGGGAAGGTTCAGGTGTTAATCAGACATTATCAGTTGATTTAGGTGCTGATGCTACACTTTCATACATTGTTGTTAAGTTAAATCCAAGCAGTGCATGGGGCGCAAGAACACAGAAAATTGAAGTGTTAGGTCATACACAGTATGCTACAGAATATACAACATTAGTTGCAGCAGCAGATTACAAGTTTGATCCTATATCAGGAAATCAGATTAAAATTCCTGTAACAGGAAAGGCATCAGATGTTCAGCTTAAGTTTGTATCTAATACAGGTGCAGGCGGTGGACAGGCAGCTGAAGTAGAAGTATACGGTATTCCGGCTGATAACCCTGACTTTGTTATTACAGGATTAACAGCTAACAAAACATCTCTTTATGAAAATGAAGACCTTATTCTTTCAGCTGTAGTTAAGAACAGAGGAACATTAAGCTCAAAGGCTTCAACTATTACATTCTATCAGGACGACAAGAAGATTGGTACATCAGATGTTAAGGCTTTAGCGGCAGGAGAAAGCACAACAATCAGATTTAATGCAGGAAACCTTGATGCAGGTGAATATGATATATCAGCAGTTGTTGATGAAGACAATCAGGTTATCGAAAAGAGAGAAGACAATAATTCACTTGCAATGTCAGGTAAGGTAACTGTTAAGGAAGTAGAGAGCGTAGATATTGTTCCTATAGCTTCATGGTCACCTTCAAACCCTGGTATTGGTGATGAAGTTGACTTTACAGTAACTGTATCTAACAAGGGAAATCAGAACACAGCTGATTCAAACAGAACATTTACAGTTAAAATTAAAGATGAAAACGGAAGTGTTGTTAAGACATTATCAAGTGTTGTTTCAGGAAAGATTAATGTAGGCGAAAGCATTACAACAGATTTGGGAAAATGGACAGCAGCTGATGGTAAATACACAATTGAAACTTCTGTAACAGCTGATAGCGGAGAGCTTGACGTTAAACAGAAAAACAATACAGTTTCTTCTTCATTGTATGTAGGACGTGGAGCAAACATGCCATTCGTTACAGTTGAAGCAGAAGCTTTAAGCAACAAGACAACAGGTACAAGACTTGCACCAAACAGAAAACTTGCAGATTATGCCGGTGAAGCTTCAGGACGTTCAGCAGTATTACTTGATTCAAATGGAGAATATGTTGAGTTTACACTTCCATCAGCAACAAATGCAATTGTTCTTCGTGCTTCTATTCCAAAGGGAACAAACGGAACAGTAAGTGTATACGCTGACAATACAAAGATTGGTAAAATTAATCTTACAACAGATTATTCATATCATATGGGTTCACCTTCATCACTTGGTCAGTTAGGATACAGTGACAGTGGAGATACAGCATATTGGTTATATGATGATGGACAGCTTCTTTTAGACAAGACATATCCAGCAGGAACTAAACTTAAGATTCAGAAAGATTCTGATGATGTTGAGTGGGTATACTGCGATATGGTAGAATTTGAAAAGGTTGCAGCACCATTAGAAAATCCGGATCCAAGCAAGTACTTAGATGCTTCAAATTATCAGACATTAGAAGCAGCTGTAAACGCAGCACGTATGAGCAGCACGTATACAGGTGTTTATATCCCGGCAGGTGAATGGACAATGACAGGTCAGATTACATTATACGGAAAAGCACTTGATATTGTAGGTGCCGGAATGTGGTATACAAAACTCGTTCCTGCAGGATCAAATGGTAGTGCAGGTTTTTCAATCCAGAGTGGAACAGACGGAACAAAGATTCGTGAATTATCTGCTTGGAGTAAGAGAAGAAACAGAAGTGACGGACCGGAAGGTAAGTTCATTAATACAGCAGCAGGAGTAAATCATATTACAGTTGATAATGTTTGGATTGAACATTTTACATGTTTATATTGGGGACAGAATGCTTCATACAACACATTCACAAATTGCCGTATGAAGAACACATTAGCCGATGGTATTAACATGACAAACGGTTCAAACTACAACGTAATTAGTAACTGTTACGCAAGAGGTACAGGTGATGACTCATTCGCATTATTTAGTGCAGCTGATGCAGGCGGAAGCATTAACACAGGAAATGCTTACTCTAACCTGACAGCAGTTTGTGTAAGAAGAGCAGCAGCGTTTGCTATTTATGGTGGTGAAGACAACACATTCAAGAACCTCTATGCAGCAGATACACTTACATACCCTGGTCTTACAATTAACAGCTATTCATTTGGATACCAGGCATATGGATTTGGAAGCAAGATGACATATGTTGATGGAATCACAATGGACAGATGTGGTGGAGATTACTGGACAAGCGTTGGTTCAGATGACCATATTAATGATTATCAGAACTTCGGTGCTATATGGGTATACTCAGGTGATAAGGAACTTAAGAACATCACAATGAGCAACATTGATATTAATGATCCTACATACTTCGGTATTATGATTCAGACAATGTACTCAGGAAGTGCTCTTCATACAATGAGCAATGTAAACTTCAAGGATATTACAATTAATAATCCGGGAAGATACGGTATTAAGTTTAACATTCGTGCAGAGCAGGGACAGGGACCTGTTGTAGGTTCATTCAACTTTGACAATGTTAACGTAAACAATCCGGGAGTTCAGTCAATGTATGGATTAAGCGGATGTCCTGATTGTACAGTTACAAAGACAAACTGCAACTGGTAAAACAGTAAATAATGAAATAATAAAGAAAATGGTTTGGAGCCTTAAAAAGCTTCAAACCATTTTTGCTATAATTGGAATAATGTAATCGTAAAATAGAGATAAGTTTTATTGGCAAGCAAAATGAAAAAATAGGCAGTTGGAAAATGAAAAATTCATAATCCAACTGCCTGAAATTCTTCTAAGATAAATATCACGTTCCCAGGTATGAAAAGTGCATATAATCTTTACGGTTACCCCAGAAACCACGGCTGAATCCGTATTTATTAAGGATAGAAACTAACTTACATTTTAAAGGTATGGAGTATCTGCTTTTTTTAGGCTTCCAGAAGGAACCGGCTAAAACCTGTCCGTTGTCTATCATATAGTTTTCATTTGAATTAATATCAAAAGCAGTTCCAATGCAGTGTTCTGATGCAGAACCCTTTCCACGCCAGTTATAGCAACCTATGTCATGAATAGGAAATCTTTCTTTGGATTTGTAGATTTCCTTAAACATCTGCTTAACAGATGGAGCGAGGTTTTTATGAACTCTGACGTAGAATGTACGGGTAAACTTTTTGCCTTTTGAATTTACATCCCAAACCTTGATTTTTACTTCCTTCATGTTTTTACCTGCTTTTGAAGCTGTAGAATACCATGTATTTTTACTGTTCCCAAACAGTCTGTGAATACGACTTTCGTAGGATTCGTTGGCATATGTAAAATAATCACAATATTTCTCATAAATTGAAGGCTCAACGCTAATAAGATTTTTTCCGGAAAGCTTTTTATAACCATAGACCTTATAGAAGTATGCAACACCGTTTTTTAATTTTTTATGGGTGAGACTTGTAGTGTTTTTATTTGAAATGGTTTTTAACTTTTTGTACTTTCCATTATATTTAGTTGAGTAATATACAATATAGCCGTCTGCATCAGAAAGCTTTTTCCATGTCAGTGTATTGGTAGACTTTTTCTTAGAAACAGCTTTGGTAATGCGGGTGGCATCAATTGTTGCCTGACCATATTTATAGCCTGAAAATGAACCATAATAGGTTGTGCCAAGATATGTTACATAAGGTCTTACCTTGTAATAGTAGGTTTTGCCAACAGTCAGGTTTTTGTCAGTAAAAGAAAGCACTGTTGTAAAATCGTAGAAATAATACCGGTCATTTTTAATACTTTTAATTAAAGTGTAGGTGCCATTTGGAGCATCGCTTCGATACAAACCATAGCCCTCTGCATCATCAGAAATACTGAAAGTAACCTGCAATCCGTGAAATTTAACCGGCTTTACCGACTTAATGTATGTTGTATTAAGGGGAATAGTAGCATGAGCAAATGCCGGTTCGCTGTACACATCTTCATAATTATCATCGTATTTAACAGTAACTATTTTATAATAATATGTAACCTGGGTATAAGGGTTGTAATCTGTGAAATGAGTAGTATATACAGTATCATAATAATCATATTCACCATCCGGTGTAATGGAACGGTATATCATAAAGTATTCATAATCACTATTTTTTACACTCCAGTCAATACTAATGTAATAAGTTGATTTGTCAGCAGAAACATTGGTTATAATTGGTGTGTAATCCTCTGGCAGGGTATCTGCATATACAGACACACCCTTAAATGAAGCAAGACATAAAATAATGAATGCTGCAAACAAAAGTTTATGCCTTAAATTTTTAATGAAAGTTGACATTTCTTATATCCTCCCTATATGTTATTTTAAATATCAGTGATAGTAAAAGTGTACCACAAAATAACAGTTAATGGGATTTTTTGTTGGAAAATCTGTACATAAGATAGTCAGCAGCAACAATAAAGGCATTTATGGCTAACAAAATTCCCATTAAAACCAATATATAGGAAAGGCATTTAAAGTAACCGATAGTTTCATAGTCAAGAAAAAAGTAAGGATATTTAGGCACCGAAAGAAATGCTGATGGGGCATTGCAGCAGCATCTTGTTATAAAGCATAAAATATAAAAAAGAGGAAAGGCAAGCCAAGTAAAAATATGGTAAAACTTAAAATATCCTTTAGGCTGGAATAAAATCCAGTCAAGGACATACATAAGGGGGGACACGTAATGAGCCAGAAGGCTTTCTAACGGAATACTGAAAAGTCCTTTAACATATATTGGATATACAACGCGGCATTCCGCAAAATGATACACTAAAAAAGTGCAGATTATGCAGGAAAGCCCCATACCCTTAAAATACATCATAAGCCTTGTACGCTCATCTTTTTTTGAAAAATGTTTAATAAGCAAAAGGCACATAACCACGAGACAGAATATATTACTTTGAATGGTAAAAAAACTAAATTCGTGTGTATTGTAGTTTTTATCATTTATATCAAAATGTATAATTATCCCAATAAAACTTACAATAATAAATGTTATTCTATAAATTAATTCAAAATTTGTCTTAATAAAATCTTTCATAAAAATCACCCATTAATATTATTAGCTTTATATAAATTACAATAACAGTTAATTTTTTGAAAAATTAGCATTAAAAATATTAACAGTCAGAAGTTTTCCGGGAAAACTTGAAGAAATGTGTGGGATATAGTAGAATATAAAAGTTAAAGTGGGCTCAGTATACAGTTGATTCAAGATACTAAGACTTATAAATTTTATCAGGAACTGAGGATAATAATTAAAAGATGATTTTAAAAGAAAATGAATTGGATTTGGATACATATTTAAAATTGAGACAGGAAGTAGGATGGAAAAAATTATCCAATGAACAGGCACAATGCGCCATTAATAACAGTCTTATCACAGTTGTGGCATATGATAACCATAAGCCTGTAGGAATGGGAAGAATAGTGGGAGACGGAGCTGTTATCTGCTATATTCAGGATTTAATAGTTATTCCTTCATACCAGAAAAAAGGTGTAGGAAGAATGATTATAGACAGACTGGTTAAATTTGCAAAGGATATTAAATTTCAGGATACGGAAGTTATGCTTGATTTAATGTGTGCAAAGGGCAGAGAAGAATTTTATAAAAAATGTGGATTTACAGCCAGACCTAATGAAAAATTAGGTCCCGGCATGATTATGTATTTATAGAAGATACCATAAAACCGATTTTATTATGTGAGGCAGTAATATGAATATTTATTTAATTAGACACGGAAGACAGAACAGCAGGCTTTGCAATGTAGATGTGGAGCTGTCAAAGGAAGGAAGAGAGCAGGCAGACTTACTTGGAAAAAGATTAGAAAAATATGACATAGAGGCTGTTTATTCAAGTCAGCTTATCAGGGCTAAGGAAACGGCAGATATTATTAATACCCATCTTAACAAGCCGAGAATTATTGATGAGAGATGGCAGGAAGCTAATTTTGGTGGAATGACAGGATTGTCTAATGAAGAAATGAAGGAAAAATACGGAGACTATCTTGAAAAGCGGGCAAAGATGATAGAGGATATGCCATATCCTGATGGTGGTGAAAACTGCCGGATGGTATTTGAACGTTCCTTTGAAGCTTTGAAGAATTTAACAAAAGAGCCTTATAAGAATGTTTGTGTAGTTACCCATGGAGGGGTTTTAAGAGCGTTAATTACAGGAATTATAGGTGCAGATTACAAAAACTGGCTTACTATTGGCAGACAAATAGAAAACTGTAGTATTTCACATATTTTATATGATGAAAAAATGGGTACATTCCACATTGAAAGATTAAATGATTTTGCTCACTTTGAGGATAAGGATTATCTTTTAAGAAAACATTTTGGAAGTGGATTTTTTAACATGAAGGACATAAAAAAATAAATTTAAACAGGAGAAATCATGGCATCAAATAATTATGATGGAAATAGTATTTCCGTTTTAGAGGGATTAGATCCGGTAAGAAAAAGACCGGGAATGTATATAGGAAGTGTTGGAACAAAGGGACTTAACCACCTTATTTATGAAATAGTGGATAATTCGGTAGATGAGCATTTAGCAGGCTATTGTTCCGAAATAAAGGTCACATTGGAAAAAGACGGCTCTGCAACTATTGTGGACAACGGAAGAGGTATACCAGTTGATTTAAACGAGCAGACAGGAAGACCGGCGGTGGAAGTTGTATTTACCACTCTTCATGCAGGAGGCAAGTTTGGAGACGGCAACTACAAAATATCCGGTGGACTTCATGGTGTTGGTTCATCAGTAGTTAATGCACTTTCTCTTTGGTTAGAGGTAGATGTAAAGCGTGATGGTAAAATATATAACCAACGTTATGAACAAGGGAAAATCAGTTACGATTTAAAGCAGGTAGGAACCTGTAGAAAAAATGACACAGGAACAACTGTAAGATTTTTCCCTGACGGAGAAATTTTTGAAAAGATATATTTTAAGGCGGATGCCATAAAAAGCAGATTACATGAAACAGCATACTTAAATCCGGAACTTACCATTGTTTTTGAAAACAAAAGGGTAGGGGAAGAAGAAACAGTAACTTTCCACGAGGCTGACGGTATAAAGGCATTTATCAGTGACATGAATAAAGATAAGGAAAAGGTTACTGATATTATTTATTTCAAAAAAGAGTCAGACGGAATCGAGGTAGAAGTGGCTTTTCAGTATATAAATGAATTTACGGAGAATATCTCAGGATTTTGTAATAACATTTATACTCAGGAAGGTGGAACTCACATTACAGGGTTTAAGTCAGTTTTAACTTCCACTATTAATCAGTATGCAAGGGAGCTGGGAATATTAAAGGAAAAGGATAATAATTTTACGGGAGCTGATGTAAGAAACGGCTTGGTGGCTGTTGTGGCAGTAAAACATCCTGACCCTAGATTTGAAGGACAGACTAAAACAAAGCTGGACAATCCTGATGCAGAAAAGGTTACAAAAAACATTACAGGGGAACAGCTTACATTGTTCTTTGACAAGAATTTAGAAACTTTGAAAAATGTTATTTCCTGTGCGGAAAAGTCTGCCAAAATCAGAAAGGCAGAGGAGAGAACCAAAACAAATCTTTTAACAAAAAGCAAGTTTTCCATTGACAGCAACGGAAAATTATCTAACTGTGAAAGCAGAAAGCCGGAGGAATGTGAAATATTCATAGTAGAGGGTGATTCCGCCGGAGGCTCTGCAAAAAGTGCCAGAAACAGAAGAACTCAGGCAATTATGCCTATAAGAGGAAAAATCCTGAACGTTGAAAAGGCTACAATGGACAAGGTTTTGGCAAATGCTGAAATTAAAACTATGATAAATGCCTTTGGCTGTGGATTTTCGGAAGGCTATGGAAATGATTTTGACATAGACAAGCTTAGATTTAACAAGATTATCATTATGACTGATGCCGACGTTGACGGGGCACATATTGATACTCTTTTGCTTACATTTTTCTATAGATTTATGCCGGAACTTATTACCCACGGACATGTTTATCTGGCAACACCACCTCTTTATAAGGTAGTGCCTAAAAAGGGTGAAGGCGAATATTTATATGATGACAAGGCATTGGAAAAATACAGAAAGAATCATAAGGGATTTACATTGCAAAGATATAAAGGTTTAGGTGAAATGGATGCAGACCAGCTTTGGGATACCACACTTAATCCTGAAACGAGAATATTAAAACAGGTTGAAATAGAAGATGCAAAAATGGCAAGCGATATTACAAGTATGCTTATGGGAAGTGAAGTTGCACCAAGACGTGAATTTATTTATACCCATGCCACTGATGCAGAATTGGATATTTAGGAGATATTATGGCTGAACAGATAATAAAAACAGAGTATTCGGAAATAATGCAGAAAAGCTACATTGATTATGCAATGAGTGTAATTTGTGCAAGAGCCCTTCCGGATGCCAGAGACGGACTAAAGCCGGTACAAAGACGTGTGCTTTATGCCATGGATGAGCTGGGGTTAAATTATGATAAGCCTCACAGAAAGTCAGCACGTATAGTAGGTGATACCATGGGTAAATATCATCCTCATGGTGACAGCTCCATATACGAAACTCTTGTAGTTTTGGCTCAGGATTTTAAAAAAGGCATGGCGTTAGTAGACGGTCATGGTAATTTCGGCTCCATAGAAGGAGACGGCGCTGCGGCAATGCGTTACACAGAGGCAAAGCTAAAGAAGTTTACACAGGATGTGTATTTAGCTGACCTTGATAAAGACGTTGTTGATTTTATGCCAAACTTTGATGAAACAGAGAAGGAACCGGTGGTTTTACCTGTAAGAGTTCCAAACCTTTTGGTAAATGGTGCCGAGGGTATTGCAGTAGGTATGGCAACTAACATTCCTACCCATAATTTAGGGGAAGTTATTGATGCAGTTATTGCCTATATGGATAATAATGATATTACCACTGAACAGCTTTTAAATATAATGCCGGGACCTGATTTCCCAACAGGGGGCATTGTAGCTAATAAGTCAGACCTTTTAGATATTTATAAAACAGGTGTAGGTAAATTAAAATTACGTGGAAAGCTTGTTTATGAAAAAGGAAAAGGCAGGGAAAAAGACAGACTTGTGGTAACGGAAATTCCATATACCATGATTGGAACAGGAATCAGCAAGTTTATATCAGATGTTATTGATTTAGTTGAAACAAAAAAGACAACGGATATAGTGGATATTTCCAATGCCTCTGACAAAAACGGCATGAGAATTATCCTTGAACTGAAAAAAGGTGCAGATGTTGAAAAATTAAAAAACATGCTGTACAAAAAAACTAAGTTAGAGGACACCTTTGGTGTGAATATGCTAGCCATTGCCGATGGAAGACCTGAAGTAATGGGACTTAGAAGCATTATAAAGTACAATGTGGATTTCCAGTATGATTTGGCTACAAGAAAGTATACTACATTACTTAATAAGGCATTAGAGCAGAAGGAAATTAAGGAAGGTCTTATAAAGGCAACTAATATTATTGATTTAATAATAGAAATAATAAGAGGATGCCAAAGCCAGAAGCAGGTTAAGGAATGTCTTGTTACGGGAAAAACAGAGGGGATTAAATTTAAGCATCCGGAATCTGAAATACTTGCAGGAAATTTATGCTTTACCGAAAGACAGGCTCAGGCTATTTTAGACCTTAGATTATCAAAACTTATTGGTCTTGAAATTATGGCTCTCCAGAAGGAATATGAAGAGTTGGTCAATAAAATCGGTGAATATGAGGATATTCTTGGTAGCAGAAAGGTAATGACTAAGACTATCAAAAAGGATCTTCAAAAAATTAAGAAGGAATATGACGTTGAGAGACGTACATTAATTGAAGATGGAAGGGAAGCTGTTTTTGATGAAAATGCCTTTGTAGAGCAGGAAGTAGTTTTTGTTCAGGACAAGTTCGGTTATGCCAAATTACTTGATCCGGCAGCATTTGACAGAAACAGGGAGTCAGTAACTACAGATAACAAATATTATTTTAACTGTATGAACACTGATACGATTTGTATTTTTACGGATAATGGAAATGTTCATCAGATTAAGGTAGCAAAAATTCCAACTAAAAAAGTCAGGGAAAAAGGTGTACCTATTGACAATCTGGGAAATTACAGCAGTGAGGGAGAAAGCATTGTTGCTTTAATGTCCTCTAATATGATAAAAGACAAAAAGCTATTATTTACCACAAAACTTGGAATGATTAAGTTAGTAGATGGAAGTGAATTTGAAACTAACAGAAAGACAATGGCTGCCACAAAACTTGGAAAAGATGATGAGCTTGTGTCTGTAAAGATTACAAGAGTATCAGAAAGAGAAGCGGTACCGGATGACTTTGAAATGCCTGTTATGCTTTCAGGTGGTTCAGATGACTTTGAATCATTAGATTACGAGCAGATGGAATTTGGTCAGATGGACAATATGGTGGATGTGCCTGTGGAAACTGAGCTTAGATACACAAGAGAAATTCTTGTGATACAGACAGAGGAAGGCATATTCTTAAGATTTCCAATTAAGGAAGTCCCTGAAATGAAAAAATCCACATTAGGCGTTAAAGGTATAAAACTTAATGCAAATGATTATGTTTCCAATGTTTACCTTCTTGATGTAGGCGATAATGAAGTGGTAGAATATAAAGGAAAACAGGTGGATTTGAGAAAGTTAAAAATTGGAAAACGAGGAACCAAGGGAGTAAAAGTAAGACGCTAGTAAGTGTCTTTTAGTTAGGACAGTTAGAGAGGTATTATGAGAGTACATAAGAATAGATTATTAAATATTGTTATTTCCATAATCATGGTAGTTGCTATGGTTGCTACTTTGTGTACGACTTTTGAAGCGGAAAGTGAAACTGTAAGTGCAGCTACGGCATTTGAAAAAAGTATAAGTAAATTTCCGGATAGCTATAAGCCGTACCTTCGTGCATTACATAGCAAATATCCAAAGTGGAAATTTGTACCTTATAATACAGGAATATATTTTGATACGGCAGTTTCAGAAGAATACAAGGATAATAAAAGTCTTATTGAAAATGCCTACAGTAAATTCCTTAAGTCAAATGCTTCGGGAGATTACAATGCATCAACAGGTAAATATATTCCTAAAGATGGAGGAAACTGGGTTTCGGCTTCAAAAAATGCCATTGCGTATTTCATGGATCCAAGGAATTTTTTAGATGCTGAACATATATATATGTTTGAGCAGTTGTCCTATGATAGTGCTACTCAGACCCAGGCAGGTGTTGAGGCCATATTAGATGGTTCTTTTATGTATAAAACTAATATTGGTTACATAACTACAGCAGGAAAATATAAGGCAAGCAATACACTTTTTTCCAGTAAGATATTAGAAGCTGCAAAAAAAGCTGATGTAAGTGCATATTATATTGCATCAAGAATCCTTCAGGAAGTAGGAACAAAAAAGAACGCAAAATATGCAGGAATGGGAGCCAGTGGAAGTGTATCAGGTCAGTATTCAAAGACATACACCGGAATATATAATTTCTACAATATAGGAGCTTATTCCAGTGCTAATCCTATAGCAAACGGATTGGCATGGGCAAGTAACAGAAAGGATAAAACTTATAACAGACCTTGGACTAAGCCGGGAAAATCCATTATAGGTGGTGCATCGTATATAGGTGAAAAGTACATAAATTGTGGACAGAACACTACATATTATCAGCGATTTAATGTAAACAAAAGTTCAAAGTATGCATTATATACTCACCAGTACATGACAAATGTTTACGGTGCAGCATCAGAGGCAGCATATACTTCAGAGGCATACAATGATTTGGGAATAGCTTCTCTTGCAAAGACCTTTGTTATTCCGTATTTTAAAAATATGCCGGGAGAAAACAGTACAGTAAGATTGGGAGCTTCCTCAAAGTCAGGGGAAACAATTGCTTCAGTAAACTTAAGAAAAAAACCGGGAACTAATTCAGCTAAGGTAATTACTTTATCTAAGGGAGATAAGGTGTCAGTATCAGGTGGTTGTATGACAAAAGTGTCTTATGGTACAGCATGGCTTAGTAATCCTTACTGGTATAAGGTATCCCTTGTAAAAAACGGTAAAAGTTATTCGGGATATTTAGCAGCAACCTATGTAAGTTTATCTGACGAATATAGTGTAGCAGTGGGAAGCAAATGTAAATTACCGGTTAGTGTAAGTAAAGGCGAAACAATATACTATATGTCAGATAATCCGGCAATAGCAACTGTTAATAATTCAGGAAATGTAACAGGTGTTAAAGCAGGAAGTGTTACAATAAGGGCATTTTTAGGCTCAGGAAGTATGAGTGCCGTATCAGTTAAAGTAGGTGGTACCACTACAGTTGCAAAGCCTAAAAGACCTGTAGCCAAAGCAGCTTCAGCTAATTATAATTCTGTTAAATTATCATGGCAGAAAGAAGAAGGGGTTGCAGGATATATAGTTTATAGAAGAAATTCTAAAGGTCAGTATACATTGAAAAAAATAATAGAAAGTCCGGTATCTTCATATACAGACAGTGGACTTACTACAGGAACAGAATATTCATATAAGGTTAAGGCATATAGACTGGCTGTAAACGGAACAAAAGTAAAAAGTGCCGTTTCAGAAGCTGTTAATGCAATACCGATACCTTCAAGAGTTTCCATTACATCCATTAAATCAGTAGGAAGCAGTGTTAAGCTAACATGGAAGAGAATAGATGGAGCCGGTGGATATAAAATATACAGGAGTAATAAAAAGACAGGAGAATATGTACAGGTAGGTAAGGTATATGGAAATAAGAGATTTACATATACCAATAAGAAAGTAAAGGGCGGCAAAACATATTATTATAAGGTTGCTGCTTATAAAAAAGCGTCAGGACAGGTGATTTATGGAAATAAATCAAAGGTTAAGTCTATAAAGAAATAATGTATAAAATTACTCAGCAGGAGGCAGTAATGATTAATTTTATAGTTTGCGGATTAGAGAATACGTTATTATATGAAAATAAGAACAAAATTGATGATAGAACAATTGAATTAATATCTGAACTTAATGCCAATGGTGTCAAGTTTGCCGTGGCAACAGGCAGAAATTATGATGCAGTTAAGCCTTTATTTGGGAATGTAAAAAATGACATTGTTTATATATGTAATGACGGTGGTGTGGTGATTTATCAGGACAAGGTGATTAGCAAGACACCTATTGACAGGTTAGTATGTATGGAAGTTGTGTCTGAAATTGAAAAAAATGATAAATTTATAAGGCGTTTTAAACTGCTGTTTTCAGATGAACGGGGGGCAATGACTAACACCCATGATATTGATTTTATTAATTATCTTAAAAACATGGGAGTTGAGCCGGAGTACATAAGAGACACTAAAGAGCTTAACGGAGATGTAAATAAAATAACAATTTGTGCCAGAGATGGATTTGATGGGGAAACATATGAATATTTTTATAATAAATGGGCAGGTAAGGCTCATGTTTCCATTTCAAGTCCTGAACAAATGTATATAACCGGAGAATATGTTACAAAGGGAATGGCAATTGCCCTTTTACAGCATGTATTTAATATATCTCAGGAAGATACAGTGATTTTTGGCGGTGGATATAGTGATATAGATATGTTTGAGCATTGTTTTTACAGTTATGCAATGCAATGGTCTGATGCCGAGGTTAAAAGAGCGGCTAAGCATATTACTGAAAATGTAAATACTATTTTAGAAGATGTAATGAGAATGTAATCCGGAGGATATAATGAGAAAAAAACAGATTGGAATAAAATGTATGGCTATAAGTCTGGTTATGGCATGTTCGGTACTTAATTTTACCGGATGCAGTATAGGTGATAATACACCGATAATTGGAAATATTACAGGACTTAAGTCAAATCAGATGTTTAAAATAGATGAGTTAGTTTGCAGCAAGTCAGAGTATATGATTTGTCTTCTTGATACTGCAAAACAATATGCAAAGGATTTTGGTGGCAGCGTTGACTGGAAAAATAAAATAAGTGACCATAAGACATTAGAGGAGTTTGTAAAGGATAAGGTAAAAGAGAGTATAACTGTTAAATATGCATTGGCAGCTATGGCAAAGAAGAATAATGTTACCCTTTCAGATACTGAAAAAACTGAGGTGAGTAAGCAGGCATCACAGTATTATAAGGCTATGACAGATTCAGAAAAGGATTATACCGATGCAAAAGAAGCTGATGTGGAGAATTTGTGCGAAAAATACAAATTGGCTGAAAAAGTATATTCAGGTATTACTGAACATGTAGGAGATGACATTAGCGAGGAAGACGCAAGAGTTATTAAAATTCAATATATAAAAATGGATTCATCTAAAACAAAGGTTTCAAAAATTAAATCTACATTAAATGAAGTAAAAAGTGTGGTTGAAGGGGGCTATCAGGAGTTTTCCCGTGAAGCAAAGCAGTATAGCGTTGATAGCACAGTGGAAAAAGACATAAAGAAGAGTGAGGCTACTCTTAAGTATGAAACGGAAGCATTCAACCTTACAAAGGGAAAAATCAGTGATATTATAGAAGATGGAGACAGCTATTATCTGGTGTACTGTGTCAACAATTATATTAAGGACAAGACAACAGAGAATAAAAAGGATATGGTTGAAAAGGCAAAGGAAGCAGCTTTTAATGAACAATACAGTAAATTTATAGACGGGTCTAAAAATCAGTTCAATGATAAACAATGGAAGAAAATAGAGCTTCCAAGCCTGTAGATTAATTATCTATATTATAAATTATGAAGTGATTTTTGTTAAAATCAATTAATCCTTCATTACGCATTTTGCAAAGCTCCTTTGATAAGGCACTTCTGTCTAAGTTTAAAAAGTCAGCCATTTGCTGCCTGTTAAAGGGAATATCAAATTCATTACTATTATTAATGGTAGACTGACCTGAAAAGTATATAGATAGCCTTCCGCGAATGGTTTTTGGAGCAGTGCAAAAGCTTCTGTTTGATAAAATAATATTCTTTCTTGTGGCGATTCTTAAAAGATTTCTAATAATTTTGTCCTGCCATGAACAGTTAGAATATATGGGATTGTCAAGGATATTTAAGTCGAAAAATAAAATAGTGGCAGAGTCTGCGGCTACGGTATTTACCATTAAAGGTAAATGGCTATAGGCGTATGACTCACCAAAGACCTGCCCCGATGTAACAATACTTAAGATGGTTTTATTTCCCCATAAATCATTATTTTCTATAATAACATTTCCACTAATTACAATTCCTATTTCATGAATTATTTCTCCGGTGTGAAAAATTATATTATTTCTTTTATATTTCTCAATGCGGAAAGCATTAATAGATTTAAGGTATACTAAATCTTCATTATCTATGTTTTTGAAAACTGGCATTTCCAAATTTCCCAAAATTTTCATTATGTTTTTTTTCATAATTCCTCATTTCTGTGGTTATAACCACCGATTAATTATTGCCATTCTAATATAATTTCATTGTAAATTCAAGAGAGGAGAATGGAAAATGTTTTGTTTTCAGTGTGAGCAGACTGCGGGATGCAGCGGATGTACAAAAAATGTAGGGGTTTGTGGTAAAACAGCAAATACAGCTAATTTACAGGACAAACTTACAGGAGCCCTGATTGGGTTAGCAAAGGCTTGTGGGAACAACCAAAAGACAGAAAATACTGACAGAATTATTATTGAAGGTTTGTTTACCACAGTTACTAATGTAAATTTTAATGATAATACATTAGAGGAAATGATAGAAAAAGTTCATAGGGAAAAGGAAAGAATTGCACCGGGATGTGTAGCGTGTATTTCAAGATGTGACAATACAGATGATTACAACATGGATGAACTTTGGAATAGTGACGAGGATATTTGTTCCCTTAAATCCCTTATTTTGTTTGGAATAAGAGGAATGGCTGCCTATGCATATCATGGCTTAGTGTTAGGATATGAAGATAGTGAAGTGAATGAATTTTTCTACAGGGCATTATCAGTTATAAGCTATGACTTAAGTAGCGACAAGTTACTTGAAACAGTTCTTAAGGTGGGAGAAGTTAATTTAAAGTGCATGGAATTATTAGATAGAGCAAATACAGACGCTTATGGCACTCCAACACCTACTAAGGTGCCACTTACTATTGAGAAAGGGCCATTTATTGTAATATCAGGTCATGATTTAAAGGATTTGGAATTGTTGCTAAAACAAACAGAAGATAAAGGTATAAATATCTATACTCACGGAGAAATGCTTCCGGCACATGGTTATCCGGAGCTTAAAAAATACAGCCATTTAAAGGGAAATTTTGGAACTGCATGGCAGAACCAGCAAAAAGAATTTGATAATATTAAAGGTCCTGTGTTGTTTACAACTAATTGCCTTATGCCTGTTAAGGAAAGCTATAGCGACAGGGTATTTACTACAGAGGTTGTATCTTATCCGGAAATGGTGCATATAGGTGAGGATAAGGATTTTACACCGGTAATTAATAAAGCTTTAGAACTTGGAGGATATGAAGAGGATAAAAAGCTTACAGGTATTAACGGTGGGGAGTATGTGACAACAGGATTTGCCCATGGAACAGTGTTGTCAGTAGCAGATAAAGTAATTGATGGCGTAAAGACGGGAAAAATCAGTCATTTCTTCTTAGTTGGCGGTTGTGATGGTGCCAGGGTAGGAAGAAACTATTACACGGATTTTGTAAAGCAGACTCCAAAGGATTCTATTATTTTAACATTGGCTTGTGGAAAGTATAGATTCAACGACTTAGATTTAGAAGATATAGAGGGACTTCCAAGAATAATGGATATGGGGCAGTGCAATGATGCTTATTCTGCCATTAAGGTGGCAACAGCATTAGCAGAGGCTTTCCAGTGTGAAGTTAATCAGTTGCCATTGTCTATGGTGCTGTCCTGGTACGAACAAAAGGCAGTATGTATTCTTTTAACTTTGCTTTATTTAGGAATAAAGGATATATATTTAGGCCCCACATTGCCGGCTTTTATATCACCAAATGTGCTTAAAGTATTAGTGGATAATTATAATATATCTCCAATAACTACACCGGAGGAGGATTTAAAGAAAATTTTAAATAAGTAAACCCTATCTGATACGGATTTAATCCCATAAAAAATAGCGGCTGCATTAATTAGCAGTCGCTATTTTTTATGATTGTGTTACTTCTTAGAAGTAACCTTGTTATTCTTTGATTTGTTAGAAATTAAGTTTATAATATTGTCTTTATAGATTATTCCAAGGAAAATTAAAAGACAAATAATTGTAATAACAATACCCGGAACTAATCCTTTAGGAGTATATTTAAAGGTAATTTCGTGAGTGCCTGCTTCTACAAGAACACCTGTAAGAGCTCCTGAACAAATAGATGTAGTCTTTGATTTTACACCATCAACATATACATTCCATCCTTTATCATATGGAATAGAAGTGTACATAATGCCCTGTTTCTTAGCTGTAACCTTACCGGTAATCTTTGTATCAGAATAGGATTCAACAGTATAAGGATTTTTGTTTAAAAGCTTATAAGCTGTTTCCCATGCATCATTATCAAAAGCATATGCATAACATGTGGTTAAAGCCTGTCCGTCGCTGGCTGTTACTGTTATAGTGGAGCCGGCAGATACGTTACCAACATGGCAAATGTAATTCTGGTTAGTAGATGAGAATGTCTTTGTTGTAGAATTGTCATCTGTTATGCTTCCATTAGTAATATTCACAGTAAGAGTTTCAGAAGAAGTTACACAGTAGAAGTAAACATCGTATGTTGCAGCATCTCCTGATGGTTTGTAATTATCATCTTCCTCTAACTGATATTTAGCAGTAAATGTTCCAACAGTGTCAGTTGTCTGTAATTGATGGAAAATATTAGCATCACTATCAATTGCAGTTTTTACAAAACTGTTCTGTGTTGTAAATGGATTTCCCGTCTCTTTATTCCAGTTTGCCTCAGTGCTCATATTTACCATAAATCCAAGAGGAAGAGTATTATTGTACTCATATAAATGAACAGTTGAGGCTGCATTATTGCCTGTTGAATATGTCTGACTTCCAATCTCTGTCATGTTAGTTGGAAGAGAAGGTGTATTGTCAGTAAATTCATATTTAACAGAGAACATAGCAGCAGTAAGTGGTGTATGTCCGTAATATGAATATGCATTAAATGATGTCTGCATACCAAGCTGATTATAATAATCCTGCATAGCAGCTGATGCTACTGATGAGAAGGTTGAAATACTGTCGTAATCAAATCTTGCACCATCATTTCTTGTGGAATGTGAAGCAGATTCTGTTCTGTAGAATTTAACTCCTTCACTTTCTGCTTTATTTTTAGCTGTTTCATTTAACTGTTTATGAGCCTGTGTACTTTCGTAATATGCAGACCTTGAGGATGTGCTTGCCATACCTGTAACGCATAAGTTAAGGGTAAGCTCACAGAATGTAGTAAGTACCAGCAGATAAATGAAAAATGCCTTCATATCTGATTTTCTTCTGTAACAGAAATACAGAATCACATATATAACAATAAACAACATACTGAAATATATTATTTTTCTTATATTAGTTTCTACAGCCAAATCGCTAAAGAATGATGTGTTTTTAAATAATTCCTGAAGGACAAGTATAAGTCCTAAGGCACCACCCATTGCACCGATAATCTGGGAGGCCTTAAATTCCTTTATGTGTAAGAAAGCTTCATATGCCATAGTAACTATAAGGAAAATGTATAAGAAAGATTCCCTACATGGAAGACTGTTTGGAAAATGGAATCCATGCCAGATATAGTTAGGTATGTTAATATTAAAGCTTAACAGCATAATTACGGCAATTACAGTTTTTCCAACACGCTCTTTAACGCTGATTTTTTTACATAACCAGAAAAGAGGAATTAAAACAAATACTGCAACTGTACAATAAATGTTAGGGTCATGTGGATACTTTAAGTCTGCTACAGGGATACAAATAAGAGACCTGAAAAGCATATAGAGAATGGAAAAATATTCTTCTATGGCATCAGGGAAAGATGTATCTGCTGATTTAGTTGTAAGTAGGTTAAAATACTCAGGTAAAATTACGCAGGCAGCAAGCCCGCCACCTAAAACGGAGTATATTGCAAAATCCTTAAATGCTAATAATCTTCCTTTAACATTACCGATTTCTTCATCAAAATCTGATACGCAGATTAAATATACAAAATAAATTACACTGTAAATACAAAGCATAATTCCAATATAGTAGTTAGAAAAGATGCCAAGAGCAAGGGCTATACAGTACATTTTGTATTTTCTTTCAGTAACAAGTCTGTCCAGACCTAAAATGATAAATGGTAAAAGCCACATACAGTCTAGCCACATAATGTTCCAGCTAAATGCTGCAAAATAAGATGAAAGTGCGTATACCATACCGAAAATAACAGCAGGAACATGCTTTGTCTTAAATCTTTTTACAAGATAGTAAGTAGCTGAAAAACCTGCAAGTCCCATTTTTACTATTATAAAGAAACTAACATAGTCAGCCATGTTACCCGGCCATAAAATAGTTAAAAGATTAAAAGGACTTGATAAATAGTAGGCGGCTATAGCCACAAAGTTCATACCGGCACCGATTTCCCAGGTATAAAATAAGCTTCCGCCTCCTCTTAACTTGTCCTGCAAAATCTGCAGATATGGTGTGTACTGATGGTAACAGTCACTTCTTAAATACATTTGATCGCCAAAAGGTGCGATATCTTTGAAAAAATAAACAATTAACATTGACAGTACCGGCAAAAGAAAAGCTAAGAAATACAGCCAGTTATCTTTTAACCATGTACTAAATGAAAATTTAGAGTCTCCCTTACGTTCCATTATTTATCTCCTTCCTTATTAATGGTTTTATTTTGATTCTTTAATATTTGTATCCTGAATAATGTATATAGGTCTGTCTTTTGCTTCTAAATATATATTGGCAATATATTCACCGAGAATACCTAAGGACAATTCGATAATTCCCCCTAAGAACAACACAGCAATAAGCAGTGAAGCATAACCTGAAACGTCTATTCCAAAGGCTAACTTTCTAATAAGGGTAAATACTATAAGCAAAAATGCAACAACGGATATTACAAGACCAAAACACGTAAGAAATCTTAATGGTGTTATGGAAAAAGAAGTAATACCGGTTATGGCATACTTAAACAGACTTTTAAAACTCCATTTGGTTTCGCCTGCGATACGTTCCACATTTTCATAAGGTATCCAGCTGGTTTCAAAACCAACCCATTCAAAAATACCCTTTGAGAAACGCTGCACTTCTGATAACTTCACTATGTTATCTACCATTTGTCTGCTCATTATTCTGAAATCAACGGCATTTTGTACCAGTTGCACATCAGTAAATCTGTTGCTGAATTTGTAAAACATTCCGGAGAAGAAACTTTTGATTTTAGATTCTCCTTTTCTGCTTGTCCTAAGGGCAGCACAGCAGTCATAACCTGCTTCAATCTGCTTTATCATCTCAGGAACCAAAGCCGGCGGGTGCTGTAAATCTGCATCCATTACAATTACATAGTCAGCAGTAGTGTTGCGAAGCCCGGCATACATGGCTGCTTCCTTACCGAAATTACGTGAAAATGAAATAAATTTTACATTATCATGTTTTCCGGCTAAATCCTTCAGTATGGGATAAGTCTTATCCCGGCTACCATCATTGACAAAAATATAACTAAACGAATATTCATCTATTGTTTTATATATTTTTTCGGATTCCACGTAGAACATATTAAGCATTGCTTCTTCGTTATAGCATGGAACCACAACTTCAACAGTTTTCATAATACCTCCAGTAAAAATAATCAGTTAAGTTAATATAGGGACAATTTAATTAGCAAGTTAAATGCCCACAATTAGTAATATTTTACTATAAATTTTGTTCACTGTAAACAAAGAAAGCAATAAGAAAAATGAAACCACGGTAATTATAAACAATAAAGCGGTATTGACATTATTAATAGGAAAAATATAATTAACTTATTAGAAAAAATAACAGAAGAAAGGGCAGTTTTTATGGAAAAGAAGTGGTGGCATGACAAGGTAGCATATCAGATTTATCCTAAAAGTTTTATGGATACAAATGGTGATGGAATCGGAGATATACGGGGAATTATCAATAAGCTTGATTATTTAAAGGATTTAGGAATTGATATTATATGGATTTCACCTATATATCAGTCACCTTTAGTTGATCAGGGATACGATATTTCAGATTATTATAAAATAGATGAACGTTTCGGAACAATGGAGGATTTTGAAGAACTGATTGCTGAAGCAAAAAAAAGAAACATTGGCATTTTGATGGATTTGGTTATAAATCATTGTTCAGACCAGCATGAATGGTTTAAAAAGGCATTGCAGGATATTGAAGGAGAGTATGGAGATTATTTTTATTTTAGGAAAGGGAAAAACGGTCAGCCACCGTGTAATTACCGTTCCTATTTTGGAGGAAGTGCATGGGAAAAGGTTCAGGGAACAGATTACTATTATCTGCACCTGTTTGCCAAGGAACAGCCGGATTTGAACTGGTACAATCCAAAGGTAAAAGAAGAGTTATATTCGATGATTAACTGGTGGCTTGATAAGGGACTAGCCGGTTTTAGAATAGATGCAATTATTAATATAAGAAAAGATTTGCAATTTAAGAGTCTGCCGGCAGATGGAGATGACGGATTTGTTCATGCAGGTGTTGCAGCGGAAAAAGTGCCGGGAATAGGTGATATGCTGGAAGATTTGAAGAAAAATACTTTTGAAAAGCATGATGCATTTACAGTAGCTGAAGTGTTTAATATGAGAAAAGATGAAATTAGGGAATTTATTGGGGACAATGGACATTTTTCCACAATGTTTGATTTCTCTGCTGAGTGTTTGGCTTTTGGAGGACATGGCTGGTACGATGCACCGGAAATAACATTTGAGGATTACAGAAGGGTTATTTTTCATTCTCAAAGAGAGTGTGAAGATGTTGGGTTTATGGCTAATATTATTGAAAACCATGATGAGCCAAGAGGAGCAAGCAGGTATATTCCATCCTATGCCCAAAATGAAACGGGCAAAAAAATGCTTGCCACGGTAAATCTTCTTTTAAGAGGAATACCTTTTATTTATCAGGGACAGGAAATAGGAATGACTAACTGCCCTATGAAAGGAATTGAGGAATACGATGATATAAGTACCATTAACCAGTACAATATGGCTGTACAGGCAGGAGTATCAAAGGAATTGGCATTAAAGGGATGTTACGAGCATAGCAGAGATAATGCAAGGACTCCAATGCAGTGGAGTGATGGAGAAAATGCAGGTTTTACTAATGGAAAACCGTGGCTTAAGGTAAATCCTAATTACAAAGACATTAATGTTTCAGACCAGGAAAACAGGGAAGATTCCCTGCTTAACTACTACAGAAAATTAATTGCTCTTAGAAAATCTGATGAGTACAGGGAACTTCTAACTTATGGAATAACAGAGCCTATTTTTGAAAATGAGGATAAAATATTTGCATACAAACGTGTAAATGAAAGCGGTGAGATTGTAGTTTTAGCTAATTTTGGAAAGCAGGACAAAGTGTTAGAGCTTGAGAATAGAAAGTACCGGGTAATACTTAATAATATGGAAGACCTGGATATGGAAGACGGAAAAGTAAAACTGAAAAGCTGCCAAAGTGTGGTGCTGGTGTAAAAGTTTTTTTATGCAAATAAAATTAATTAAGTAAAAAACATTGACAATAAAAGTGTTTTTATGTAATGTATGTAAAGATGGGGTCGACACATCTTATAAAATACGTAAGAAAGGAGACGAGTGTGATGAAGAAGAGCATTTGTAAGGTTATTGCAATGGGCGCTTTATGTGGCGTTATGCTCACATCGGTCGTGGGAGCAGCAACATTGTATGTAGAAGGAACTTTATATACCAAGAATCCATTATACAGTGCACCTAAGGGATACTCTGATACATACGGTTATAAAAAGATAACCGCTAAATGTACAGTATCCAAGAGTGGATATACTACAAGGTCTGTATCTTCAAGTAAAAGCTTAAAAAGTGGATTTGGTGGAGTTGAAACAGATTGGATATCAGGTCCTACATACAAATCTAGTGGAACTAAATTTGTAAGTAAGCATACTGGGTATAGCCATGATGGTATTTATTCTGAGTTGAAAGCTAGTAAAAAATATTAAATATTAGTTTATAGTTTCTCCATACCCTGCAAGTCAGGGTATGGAGATTAATCAATAATAAGAAGGGGAATATTAATGAGTAAGTCCAAGAAAAGAATCTTTATAATTTCCATGGTTGTTACAATAATAATATGTGGTGTGGCTGCTAAAATGATTATAGACGGTCTAAAACCTCAACAGGAGTATAGTGTTCATTCAGGGATGAAAGTTTCAAATTTAAAGGGAATGTTAGAGCTAAAAAATAATAGCATTGATAATTTTTTAGATAAAGATAATAATATTAAAATAGATTTTGAAATTTACAACTATAATGACAGAAAAGTTAAATATGAAATGACAGTTTTAGTTAATTATCATCAGAAAAGCTTTAAAAAGGATAATTTGGAATTACAAAAATATGAATTTGAATTATCTTCTCAGGGCTGTAATAAATATAGTGTTACATTAGATAAAAAAGCATTTAAGTATCAGGTAAACGATGTTGTTATTGTCCTACGGCAGGACACGGATGTTTATTCAGATGAAAATGAGCTGGTTAGTGATACAAATACAATATGCAGACACTACATAATCGAAAATAATTCCAGTGAGGAAACAATAGTGAAAACTCAAAAAATAAAGATTTCTGAGTTAGATGATGATTTAGATACAGAAGCATCTTTGAAGTGCATGAATATGAAGAAGACATTAGGAATTAGTGTAGATAAAAATCAGAAAATTAAGTTAAAAATAGATATGAAAAATAATGAAATAGGAACAGATTATATATTGGTTTGTCTGCTTAATGGCAATCAGATAAGTATAAATAATAAGGATTATATGACATATTCAGATGATTTAGAGAATATGGAAATTTATGCACCGGACAAATCAGGAAAATATGAAATGGAATTTTTATGCATTCCTAATTTAAGCAATGCCGTGATAAATACAGAAAAAGAAATACCGGTTATAAGTAGTAACAGGTATACACTAGAGGTTGAATGATGTTTAAGTATATAATGATGCAATGGAAACACAAAAAAATAATATTAAGTCTTATGGTGATTGGATTTTTTGTAGGAAGTCTGTTTCTTTCGGTGGGAGCGAGCCTTGTAAAAGAAAATTATAATTACATATTAGACTGCAATTCCGGAGATTATTCTAAACAATTAAATATTGACATGAAAATTAATGAGGGTCTGAACATTGAGAAAATTAAAAGTATTTTTCAGAAATTAGGTAAATATGGGGAGATACAAATTTTATCCCTTGGAGGAGTGGAAACAGATAATGGAGTTTTGCAGATTGTTCCTGTGGAAGCTAAAAATCAGGGTGATTGGCATATACCGATTATTAATGGAAACTATTTAGACGGACAATGTGGTCAGGTTGTTTTAGGAAAAGATGCAGCTGATGCTTTGAAGTCGAAAAAGGGAAAAAATGTGAGTATTAATGGTAAAAAATATAATGTTCGGGGGATTTGCGGAAGGGAAAACAGAGAAACAATATGGGATAATGCCATATATATGGAATTTGAAGACTACATATCATCATTTGGCAATGATTTTTATAATCCACAAAAAAAGAATAATTACATAATGGTATTAAAAAATGGAAAAGATGAATTTATTAATGAATTTGGTGATATTGAACAGAAGTTAAGTAATTATGGTGTTGAAATAGTATATGAGGAAATGGAAAGGAATATAGATGGAAGTTCATTAGACAATTCCATAGCTATTACAGCCATAGCATCGTGTCTGGTATTTTTTATCGCAATAATTAATATTATTAATCTTATGAATTATTGGATGATGGAAAGAAAAAAAGAAATAGGAATTATGAAAGCAATGGGAGCATTAAACGGATTCATTATAAAGTGGGTTGTTGTGGAAATGACCATGATTTCTTCAATGGGCGCAATATTAGCTTTGTTTATTCAGTTTGTAATTAATGTGCTTTTCAAATCTATGCTTGTAAGTTATGGTGTGAATATCAATTTATCCTTTACAAATCTTTTATTAGCAATATTAGTATCCGCATTATGTGGGGTTATTTCAGCGCTTTTAATAGTTCGTAAAAGTGTTATGTTTAACCCAATAGAAGTTATTTCATGTGAGTAGGAGGAAACAAAATGAACGAAGTTCATTTTTCAGGATGTTTCCGACGAAATGCCGCTGACCGAAGGGAGGGGGCACTACATATTACGAAGGGGAAACAAAATGAACGAAGTTCATTTTTTAGGATGTTTCCGACGAAATGCCGCTGACCGAAGGGAGGGGGCACTACATATTATTAGGAGGAAATATGATTAGCATTATTTTGAAAAGTTTTAAGATTCATAAGAAAAAAAGTGTCCTTAACATAATTCAGTTTTCAATTGCATTTTTTTCTTTGCTGTTAAGTATTTGTATGGTGCAGCAGGTTTTGGAATATAGAAGAAACATTGAATCAATTATGGATTCAGATACGGTGCAAATGTCAGTTACAGAGGATGAAAGTGATGACGAAGAGGACGGAGAAGTTGTAGGAAAGGAGCCACCAAAAACTCAAAAAGATAAATACAGCACCATATATGACGAAATAAAAAGTGATACAAATGTCTCTATCGGTATTTTAGACAATATTAGTGTTTATGATGAAAATAATATGGTTGACAATGCTATTATGGTAAATAAAGATTTTATCAATATGGCAAAGTGGAAATTTCAGGATGGCAACATAGAAAAATTGGTAAATTACAATGACGATGATGTTATTCCTGTTATTGTTAGTTATTCATTAAGGGATAAATATAAGCTTAATGAAAAATATAACATAGAATATATGATAGATGAGGATACATATAATGCCACTATTATGGTAGTGGCTGTTGCAGATAAAAATTCTTATATATTTACAGGGAATGCCACATGTATTTCGGATACTATTAAAAATAAAGAAGATTTTATGGTATTTCCTAAAATAGCAGATTTTTCTGATTTGGCTTATGAGAATAATGTTTTAATCAAGGCAAATAGCGATATGGAGAATATTGAGGACAGATTATCAGATGAATATGAAAATGTAGGAAAAAACATACAGTTTATTAGCCTGGAAAGTCAGATTGAACAATATTACAATAAACAGAAAACAGTTATTTTAGCTACAATGATATTTGCAATTATAATTATTGTTTTGTCATTGTTAGGAACAATTGGAACAATATTGTCTAATCTGGTGCTAAGAAAACGGGAATTTGGTATTCATTATGCCATGGGATTATCAAAAAAACATTTGCTTATTATGACATTAGGGGAAGGTATGGTTATGTTTTTCATTAGTTTTGTAATCTCTATAGCAGGGAGTCTTGCAGTAACATTCTTTATGGCATCTGAGGGCTTTAAAATAACATTAGAAAATGTGGCAATTACACTGCTCGTTATGATTGTATGCATGGTTGTATGTGAGTTGCTACCTATGAGAAAAATTGCAGGTCAGGAACCGGTAGAACTTATAAACGAAGGAGCAGGCAAGTAAAATGAATATAATTGAGTTAAAAAATATTAATAAATTCTTTGGAGAAAAAGAAAGCAGACAACAAATATTAAAAAATATTTCTATAAACATTGAAAAGGGTGAAATGGTAGCCATTATGGGACCATCAGGTTCGGGAAAATCAACAATGCTTAATGTTCTGGGATTATTAGATAATAATTATTCAGGAGAATATATGTTGGACGGGATAGAAGCGTCAAAATTAAGCAATAATGAATTGGCAATGGCTAGAAATGAAAAAATAGGTTTTGTATTTCAGAATTTTAATTTAATAAAAGAATTATCTGCAAAAGAAAACGTAAAAATGAGTCTTATATTTTCAAATATTTACAAAAAGGGTAAGGAAAAAATCAGTAAAAAAGTAATGGATAAAAGTTCTTCTGACATCTTAGAAAAGGTTGGATTGAAAAATCACGAAAACAAGAAACCGGGACAGTTATCAGGTGGTCAGCAGCAGAGGGTGGCAATTGCCAGAGCATTAGTTAATAACCCGGAAATAATTTTGGCAGATGAGCCGACAGGGGCATTAGACAGCAAAATAGGCGAGGAAATAATGAAAGTATTTCTTAAATTGAATAATCAGGGGAAAACGGTTATAATTGTAACTCATGATGAAAGAGTCGCACAGATGTGTGGCAGAACCATACATATTAAGGATGGGGTGGTTCAATAAAGTCGTAGGAGAGTGTTAGGATGACAGAAGAAGAAAAGATGATTAGAGGCATGATTTATGATTCATCAGATAAGGTTCTTGCAATGAAGCGTACAAATGCCCATAAGTTGTCAAAGGATTATAATGATACATATGAAGATGAAGTGGAAAAAAGAGAGGAGATACTAAAAGGATTATTGCCCAATATGGGAAAGGGCACAGCCATTCAGGGACCGGTACAATTTGATTATGGAGTAAATACTGTCTTTGGAACAAATTGTTTTGTTAATTTTAATCTGGTGGTTTTGGATTGCTGTCCGGTTATTATAGGCAATGATGTGTTAATGGGGCCTAACTGTACATTGGCAACACCAATTCATCCAATGTTAATAGAAGAGCGTAAAGTTAAGTTTAAGGAAGATGGCACACCATATGATGAAGAATATGCGGCACCAATTAATATTGAAGACGGTTGCTGGCTTGCATCAAATGTAACAGTGTGTGGTGGCGTTACCATAGGAAAAGGTGCCATTATTGGAGCAGGAAGTGTGGTTACCAGAGATATTCCGGAAGGAGTGTTTGCAGCAGGTAATCCATGCAGGGTAATTCGGAAAATTACAGAAAAAGATTCAATAAAATACAGGAAAGAATTATTTTAGTGGGAAAAATCTTCGGGGGGATGGTATAATAGGTTTATCAGATGAGAGCGGTAATATATGGTATTGAGGGGCATAATTAATTGGAGAAAATTATATTAAAAAATGAATTTGAAATAGTAAAAGAAGAGCTAAGAAATCGAATCAAATGGTTACAATTGATTTTTTGAAGAAAGGGGAACGTAATGTATAAAAAATTATATTGCAAGCATAAAATGAAAAAATATTTGATTGTTATATTGATAATGTTTAGTGGTCTAATATTTAATGCATATAACGTAAATAACGTTTATGCCGGGTCGGATAAAACAAACATGACAACGAGTAGCAGGAAAGTAACAGTTAAAGTATTAAAGGCTACAAAAAAACAAATTAAAATTAAGATTAAAAATAATGGGAAAAAAGATTTCTATTTTTCAGAATTGTTTGTTTTAAAGAAACATGGAAAGAATAAATGGAAAAAAGTGAAATTCAGTGAGAAAGCAGTGTTCTGTAAAACGATAGTGGCGAGGAGTGGCAAAAGCGTTACTGTAAAATTAAAATGGAAAAAATTCTTTGGAAAGAATTTGTCTAGAGGAAAGTACAAAATTAAGTTTGTAAAAACAAAATCATTTAAAATTAAATAGTGAAATGGTTAGTTATTAAGTTGTACTAAATGTTGGAAATTTATTTTCATATGTAGATGAGAAAAATCACTTCTATCGTGACAGAGAAGGGAAAAAATACGTTAAACTGGAATTTGTATCATTTGACTTTAGCGGGTATCCATATATGAATTGAATAAAGGGCGTTGTATATTTAGGTTAGTGGAGCTTAAGTGTATAATTTAATCAGAGAAAATGATGAAATCTGGAAAATGCGCTGAGGCTATAAGATACATACAGGCAAAGTCATAAAAGGAGTGGATGTCAGGTATGAAAAGTAATCAACTAATTGATTTTTTAGAAAAAAGAAGGCAGGAAATATACAAAGATGAACGAAGCATATTGAAAGAATATGATGAGTTGCTTATGAAATACGGAGTAGTGAGGGGATATGATGGCGTAACATATAGTGACCTACAAGGCAACGGAAAAGGCATATGATGTCTGGTACTTTTATGACAGCAATGACAGCGTTATCGGTTTTGAGTACAGCCAGATAAGTGAAATGGATAACAGCCTGAAGAAGACAAGGGTATACTATGAGAAAAATCTTCAGGGAGATGTCATCGGACTTCTGGATGCAAGAGGGACAGAAATCGCTACTTATGCATATGATGCGTGGGGAAATATAACTGACACGGTATGTTATGAAGGAAATGAGACTGCATACGCATTAAATCATATAACATATCGAAGTTATTACAGGGATGAAGAGACGGGATTTTATTATCTGCAGAGCAGATATTATGATACTAATATTTGTAGATTTGTTAATGCAGATGATACGGAAATTATAGGAATTAATGAAGGAAGTATATTTAAAGATAATTTATATGTTTATTGTAATAATAATCCAATAAAATATATTGACCCTAGTGGATATTGGGTAGTTTCAGCAGGAATTGAGTTGGGTGCTGCCTTTGTATTAGGACTTTATGTTATGGTGGGTGTAAATTATGATGGAACAAATTTATCAGTAACACTTGCATTTGGAGTACTTTGTATTACTAATGCGTCTGCATATATTAGTGGTTATCTTGCGTATTATCCTAAAAAGAAGAATGTAAATAGCTTAAATGGAATTGGTTTGTCAACAGGAGCATCGTTTAGTGTTGGTATACATCTATCTGGTTCAGGAGCTGCAGAACTATCACAAAATGGAAATGGATTTTCAGCAAGTGTTGGTTATGGAGCATCTTTTGCACCTATTCCGTATTGGCAAGTTAAAGTTGGATGGACTTGGACAATAGTTAAATGGAAATTATCTAGTATAAAAAATGGGACATCAGTAACAAAATCTCATATAGGTGCTAAAGTTAAAGTGACAAAATATTCTCAATATACCAATATATATATTTATGCGATGAAAAAAACGATTCGTGTATATAATAATAAAAATATAAGGATATATTAGTTATGAATATTGGAAAAAAATTTTTTAAACATATTAAAATAGTAAATATCTTAGTATGTATCTTTTTAACGATTGTATTGGTGCCGGCAATGGTAATGAATATATGTGAAGGAAAGTGGAAAATTGTTCTTTTGTGTATATTGGCGATAGAAATGGGGGGAGGAATAATGCTCTTTCTTTTTAGACATTATCAAAATATGGTAATAGGGGTTCATTTAGTGAATGGTGAAACAGTGGAGATTGTTACTAATAAGGAGATTTTTCGTTACAAGATAGGGCAAGTATCAAAAATAGAAAAAGAGTCAGGTCGAATATGCATATATTGTTGTGGAGAAAAGGGAGAAAGAAAATTCACTTATCAGACGATATATTTTGTAAAAGAGCATATGCCCGACATTAAATCTTGGAAAAGAAAGTTAATTTATACTACATTTGTTGGATTTGATGAGTAAAAAATAAAGAATGAAAGTGTTAAATAACAAGTTGTAAGTAAGATGCAACATTTATAATATCATAAAATGTTGTGCCTTGCTGGTTTAAAGCTCACTAGCCACCTGCATAGCAGGAGACTAGTGAGTTTTAACTTATGGGTCGTGCCCCTGTTGAGTCCGCAAAGCGTGCGAAACATAAACCACCCGCTATGCGGGTGCGCGGTAGATGTTATACAAAAAATCACATTTCCATTTATAATAAGGTTGTTCAAGCCGATTATAAACGAAAGGAAAGGTGATTTTAATGGCAAATAAGACAAATGATGTGTAAGTATCACATAGTATTTATCCCAAAGTATATGAGAAAAGCAATATATGGAGCATACAGGGAAAATACACGTGATATATTGATAAAACTATGCGAAATGAAATAATAGATGAGTTGATAGTTAACAGTACTTGCCCTACAAATTCGCTTTCAATTAAAATACCTGTTACCTATGCTCTGCGGTTAGTTCAGATAAATTGGGCAGACATTATGTTTGCAATAGAAAATGATTATTTTGATATTGAAGCAGCAGTTGAATATGCCGTGCATTTAATGGAACTGGATCAAAGTGATGATTTAATAATAGAATTGGCGTGTATAAAGGCAAATGAGTTGATTCGAGAAGAAATAATAGAAAACTATATAAATAAATTTGTTGAACGAACAACAGTTGAAGAAAGACAAGAAGCAAAAGATAAAATACTTTATGCTGTTATGAATTATTTGTATGAAAACAAACAAATCTTCGAAAACCCTGCTACAGTTATTGAAGTAGTGTATGATGATTTTGGATTTCCAGAATCAATGAAAAAGGTTGTTAGTTACATACCTTCGAAAAATGAGTTGGATAAAGAAAACAATTTATTTTATAATAATTGGAGTGAATATTTATTACAGCAAAGAAAAAAATTAGTGCGATTGAAAAGGTAGATTAAAAGAATACTGTGGAATATAATAAAAAACAGGACTACCGGTATTATGTACTGATTAGTCCTGTTTTTTGAAAACGGAATGTTTTTTATGGGAAAATCCAAACCGAATCCTAAATATTATTTATTGTTATTTTTTACTTCCTGCATTTTCATTGCACGGACTTTCAAAGGAAGACCGAATAATGTGATAAATCCTTCAGCATCGTGGTGGTCGTATAAATCACCTGTTGTAAATGATGCAAGGCTTTCACTGTATAATGAATATGGAGAAGTTGTTCCGGCTTTAATGATGTTTCCTTTGTAAAGTTTAAATTTAACTTCGCCTGTAACATATTCCTGAGTTGATTCAACAAAGGCCTGTACAGCTTCACGGAGAGGAGTAAACCATTTTCCTTCGTAAACAATCTGTGCCATCTTGTTGCCCATATCTTTTTTCGCATTCATTGTATCACGGTCAAGAACTAATTCTTCAAGCTGTTTATGAGCTTCCATAAGAATTGTTCCACCGGGAGTCTCATAAACACCACGGGACTTCATACCTACAACACGGTTTTCAACAATATCTACAATACCGATACCATGTTTGCCACCAAGTCTGTTTAATTCACGTATAATATCAGATACCTTCATCTGCTTTCCGTTGACTGATGTAGGAACACCTTTTTCAAAAGTCATTGTAACATATTCACCTTCATCAGGAGCCTTTTCAGGGGTAACACCTAATACTAAAAGGTGGTCATAATTTGGCTCGTTAGCCGGATTTTCAAGTTCAAGACCTTCATGGCTGATATGCCAGAGGTTACGGTCACGGCTGTAGCTCTGGTCTGTTCCAAATGGAAGATGAATACCATGAGCCTTACAATATTCAATTTCAGCTTCACGGGAATCCATTGTCCACTTATCATCTCTCCAAGGAGCAATGATTTTAATATCAGGAGCTAATGCTTTAATGGCAAGTTCAAAACGAATCTGGTCATTTCCCTTTCCTGTAGCACCGTGGCAAATAGCAACAGCACCTTCTTTTCTTGCAATTTCAACTAATTTTTTGGCAATACCCGGTCTTGCCATTGAGGTACCAAGTAAATACTTGTTTTCATAAACTGCACCTGCCTGTACACATGGAACAATGTAATCATCACAGAATTCATCTGTAATATCTTCTATGTATAATTTAGCTGCACCTGAATATTTAGCTCTCTCATCTAGTCCGTCTAATTCATTTCCCTGTCCGCAGTCTACACAACAGCAAACAACGTCATAATCATAATTTTCCTTTAACCAAGGGATGATAGCTGTAGTATCAAGTCCGCCTGAATATGCCAAAACAACTTTTTCTTTTGCCATTTTACAAATCCTCCAATATATTTTCTTATTTTAAATGTCTAAATCAAAGACATAACTCTAACATCTGATACTATACATCATGGATGCATAAAAATCAAGAAAAAAATAAGATTATATGAATAATTTATGAAAGATGTGTATAAAACTTGCATAATTTCTGGGATAGGTGTATAATATGCCAGGATGTGAAGCTTGGACTTGTATTTTAATAATGAAAAGACTAAAATATCATATCAGAGTAATTGATAAAAAAGAGAGGTTTTGTGATGATTAAAGTAGGAATTATTGGTGCTACGGGATATGCGGGAGTTGAGATAGTACGTCTTATTCAGCAGCATAAGGAAGCAGAAGTAATATGGTATGGTTCAAGAAGCTATGTGGATCAAAACTACGGAGACGTATTTAGAAATATGTTTAAAATAGTTGATGCCAAATGCCTCGATGATAATATGGAGAAACTTGCAGATGAAGTTGATGTGATATTTACAGCTACACCTCAGGGATTGTGTGGCTCATTAGTTACCGAAGAAATTTTAAATAAAGTTAAGATAATAGACTTAAGTGCAGATTTCAGAATAAAAGATGTTGCTACATATGAAAAATGGTACGGAATAAAGCACCAGAGTCCACAGTTTATTGATGAAGCTGTGTATGGACTTTGTGAGATAAACAGAGATAAAGTTAAAGGGGCAAGACTTATTGCCAATCCGGGATGTTATACAACCTGTAGTATTCTTTCGATTTATCCGTTAGCTAAGGAAGGATTAATTGATCCGAAATCCATTATAGTGGATGCAAAGTCAGGTACATCAGGAGCCGGAAGAGGAGCTAAGGTTCCTAATCTTTTCTGTGAAGTAAATGAAAATATTAAGGCGTATGGGGTAACTACCCACAGACATACACCGGAAATAGAGGAACAGTTAAGTTACGCAGCAGGTGAAGAAGTGATTATTAACTTTACACCTCATCTTGTTCCAATGCAGAGAGGAATTTTAGTTACTGCATATGCTAACCTTAAAAAGAAAGTTACATATGATGAAGTCAGGGCAATATATGACAAGTATTATGGAAATGAATTTTTCATAAGAGTATTAGATAAAGATGTGTGCCCTGAAACAAGGTGGGTAGAAGGAAGCAACTTTGTTGACGTAAACTTTAAAATAGATGAAAGAACAGGCAGAATTATTATGATGGGTGCCCTTGATAATCTTATAAAGGGAGCTGCAGGTCAGGCTGTCCAGAACATGAATTTATTATTTGGATTAGAAGAGAATGAGGGACTGAAGCAGGTTCCTATGTTCCCATAAGGAGGATATACAATGTTAAAGAAGATTAAAGGCGGAGTTACTGCTCCATTAGGATTTGCTGCAATGGGACTTAGAGTAGGAATCAAAGAGGGAAATCCAAAGAAAAAAGATATGGCAATGATTTATAGTGCAACCCCGTGTGTGGCTGCCGGTACTTTTACTACTAATCAGGTTAAGGCTGCCCCGGTTAAATGGGATAGGGATATTATTTATTGTTCACCTTTTGTACATGCAGTTGTATGTAACAGTGGTGTTGCCAATGCCTGTACAGGAGAACAGGGTATGAAGTATTGTGAAGAGATGGCACAGGCTACGGCAGATGCACTTGACATAAAGGATGAGGTTTTAGTGGCATCTACAGGTGTTATTGGAGCCCAGTTGCCAATGGACAAAATTGTCAACGGAATAGGACTTTTAGCTCCAACACTGGATGAAACAGAGGAAGGTGGTCATATGGCTGCCCAGGCAATAATGACTACTGACACAATGCCAAAGGAAATTGCTTTTGAATTTGAAATTGGCGGGAAAAAATGTAAAATAGGTGCAATGTGTAAAGGTTCAGGAATGATTCATCCAAATATGTGTACAATGCTTGGATTTATTACAACGGATGTAAGAATTTCAAAGGATTTACTTTATCATGCATTAAGTGAAGATATAAAAGATACATTTAATATGGTATCTGTTGATGGAGACACATCAACTAACGATACGGTACTGCTTTTGTCAAACGGACTGGCAAACAACAGAACCATTATGGTTATGGATGAGGATTATTACAAATTTGTGGAAGCACTTCATGAGGTAAATGTTTATTTGTCAAAGAAAATTGCAGGGGACGGGGAAGGTGCCACAGCACTTTTTGAAGTTAAAGTTATTAACGGAGAAAGTAAGGAACAGGCAGTTACCCTTGCAAAGTCAATCGTAACTTCAAGTCTTACAAAGGCTGCAATTTATGGCCATGATGCAAATTGGGGAAGAATTTTATGTGCCATGGGATACTCTGATGCAAAATTTAATCCTGACATTGTAGATATTTATTTTGAAAGCAAGGCAGGAAAAATCAAGATAGTAGAAAATGGTATGGCAACAGATTACAGTGAAGAGGTTGCCACAAAGATTCTTTCAGAAAACGAAGTTACAGCTATTGCAGACGTGAAAATGGGAGAATATGAAGCTACGGCATGGGGATGTGATTTAACCCATGAATATGTAAGCATTAATGCGGATTACAGAAGTTAATATAAAAAAGGAAGAAGAGAGGCAAAAGGTAATGTTAATGAAGGGACAGCAGAATTTACATATGGAAAAATGGATAGAGAAAGGAGATGTTCTTATTGAAGCATTGCCTTATATCCAGAGATTTAACAGAAAGATTATTGTTGTAAAATATGGCGGAAGTGCCATGCTTGACGAGGATTTTATGACAAGTGTTATTCAGGACATAACATTGTTAAAGTTAGTAGGCTTTAAACCTATTATTGTTCACGGCGGCGGAAAGGCAATCAGCCGTCATATTGACAGATTGGGAATGGATACAAAGTTTATTAATGGTTTGCGTGTAACAGATGATGAAACATTAGATGCAGCAGAAATGGTTCTTAACAGTGTAAACAAAAAACTTGTTCAGATAGTGGAACAGTTAGGGGTAAGAGCTATTGGAATAAGTGGTAAAGATGGAAGACTTTTAACAGTTAAAAAGAAATTATCTGAAGGAGAAGATATAGGATATGTAGGAGAAGTTACAAAGGTAAATACAGATATTTTATTAGATTTGTTAGAAAAGGATTTCCTTCCTATCGTATGTCCTATTGGTTTAGATGAAAACTTCCACGGATATAACATTAATGCTGATGATGCTGCCAGTGCCATAGCAGAAGCTGTAAAGGCAGAGAAACTTGCATTTTTAACAGATACGGAAGGGGTTTACATGGACCCTGATAATGCAGCATCTGTTATATCTGAAATGACTGTTTCAGAGGCACAAAAGCTTATTGATGATGGAATAATTGCAGGTGGAATGCTTCCAAAAATTAAAAACTGTATGGGAGCCATTAAAAACGGAGTATCAAGAGTACATATTTTAGATGGAAGAATACCTCACAGTATTTTGCTTGAAATCTTTACCAACAAAGGTATTGGAACAGCAATTTTAGATGATGAACAGGAAAAGTTTTATACAGATACTGAATTAGGAAAGTAGGAGAAGAAAATGACAACACAGGAATATATGGAGCTTGGAGACAAATATTTTGTACACACATATAACAGATATAAAATCGTAATGGATAAGGCAAAGGGTGTGTATATTTATGATGCAGATGGAAAAAAATATCTGGATTTTGCATCGGGAATAGGTGTTGCCAGCTTAGGTTATGGAAATAAAAAATATACAGATGCAATTAAATCACAGATTGATAAAATAATGCATACATCTAATTTGTTTTACAATGAGCCGGCAGTTTTAGCAGCTGAAAAATTAGTTAAGGCTTCAGGGCTTGAAAAGGCATTCTTCACAAACAGTGGTGCAGAAGCCATAGAGGGTGCATTAAAAATGGCAAAACGTTATGCTTATGACCGTGATGGAAAGTCAGATCATGAAATAATTGCCATGGGACATTCATTCCACGGAAGAACCATGGGAGCTTTGGCACTTACGGGAAATGAGCATTATCAGAAGCCTTTTGGCCCTATGATTTCAGGTATAAAGTTTGCTGAATATAATGATTTAGACAGTGTAAAGGCATTAGTAAATGATAAAACATGTGCCATTATTTTAGAACCTGTTCAGGGTGAAGGCGGTATTTATCCTGCTGATAAGGAATTTATTGAAGGAATCAGAAAAATATGTGATGAAAAGGATATTTTAATGATTTGCGATGAGGTTCAGTGTGGAATGGGTCGTACAGGAGAAATGTTTGCATTTCAGAATTATAATGTAAAGCCTGACATAATCGCATCTGCTAAGGCATTGGGATGCGGGGTGCCTGTTGGAGCCTTTGTGGCAGGAAAGAAATGCTGCAACTCTTTAGTGCCTGGAGACCATGGAACAACCTACGGTGGAAATCCTCTTGTTACATCAGCAGTTAATGCAGTTTTTGACATATATGAGGAAGAAAATATCCTTGAAAATGTAAAAAATGTAGGCGCTTATTTGGAGGAAAAACTGGATGAGTTGGTTAATGAAAATAAAAATATTGTTTTAAGACGTGGAAAAGGTTTAATGCAGGGACTGGTTCTAAAAACACCTGTGGGAGATACAATTAACAAGGCAATAGAAAAAGGACTGCTGGTTATTTCAGCAGCGGGAAATGTACTTAGATTATTGCCACCACTTATTATAACAAAAGAAAATGTTGATGAAATGATTAATATTCTAAAAGAATGTATATAATAGTAATTAAGAAAGTGTGTCAGGGTTTAAATACTTTGACACTCTTTTTTTCTGGTTTTTATGTAAAATTTATGTTAAAATTTTACATAGACTTTACATAGGAATGTTAAGGTACTATTCTGTATAGGAATGTAATTAAAATAATTTAGAAATTAACATTGCATAGGAGATAAGACATTATGGATTACACAATGATGAATTTAGTAATGGATTTACTAAGTGGTCTGGCGCTGTTTCTTTTTGGTATGAAATACATGAGTGACAGTTTACAGCAGGCAGCAGGACAGAAGCTACGTGGCATACTTAACAGATGTACCACAAACAAATATAAGGCAGTTGTATTTGGAGCTTTATTTACTGCATTTATACAGTCATCAGGAGCTACAACAGTTATGGAAGTTGGCTTTGTAAACGCAGGAATTATGACATTAGGGCAGTCTGTTGGCATAACTTTCGGTGCTAATATAGGAACAACAATAACATCCCAGTTAGTATCATTAAAGCTTACTGCAGTGGCACCTTTTATTATCTTTATTGGAGCAGTTATTCTTTCTTTTTTCAAGAAACCGTTATTAGATAAAATTGCCGCAGTAATATTCGGATTTGGTTCATTGTTTTTAGGAATTAATTTTATGACAGATGCATTACAGCATGTACCTGAATTTCATCAGTTTGATGTGTTGTTTGAAGCACTTAACAATCCGGTTATAGCTGTTATTACAGCATTAATTGTTACAACAATATTACAAAGTTCATCAGTTACGGTAAGCGTTCTGGTTCTTTTAGCAGGAGCCGGACTTGTGGAACCATTGCCATGTCTTTTCTTTATTTTAGGAGCAAATATCGGTTCATGTACTCCGGCTGTTATGGCGGCAATGTCAGCCAGCAGAAATGCCAAGAGAGCGGCATTTATACATTTAATGTTTAATGTGGTAGGACTTGTTGTATTTTCAATTATTCTTATTTTTGCAGGGGAACATGTTATAAATGGAGTGTTTGCCATAAGCGGAGCAGAAAATTTCAAGAGATTTGTTGCTAACGCAGATACCATATTTAAAACAGCTCAGTGTGTAATTCTTCTTCCATGCTCAAATCTTCTGATTAAGCTATCAAGAAAGGTTATTCACGCAAAACCGGGTGAAGAGCATGACGAGGATGAAATGATTCTTAAGTTTATTGGAACATCCGGTGCAAGAACTCCGGCTACTGTATTAGTTGAAGTAGTTCAGGAAATTGAGAGAATGTCAGAAATGGTTGAAACTAACTTAAAGCTGGCATCGGAAGCACTTATTGATAAAAAATACGAAACAGCAGAAGAAGTATATAAAAGAGAGAAATATATAGATTATTTAAGTCATGGAATAACCGAATATATGGTTAGTGCTAACAGATATGATCTCCCTTTAAAAGACAGGGAACGTTTAGGCGGACTGTTCCATGTTATTATTGACGTAGAAAGAATTGGTGACCATGCTGTCAACATAATGGATGATGCCTTAAAGGAGAAAAAACAGAAGATAGAGTTTTCTCCGGATGGAATTAATGAACTGAAAGTTATGTATGACAAGGTTATTGAAATTTTTGAAAAAGCCAGAGAGATTTTCGTTAAAGAGGATGATTCTACTTTTGAGGAAATTAATAAATTAGAAGATACTATTGATCAGATGAAGATAGATTGGCAGGAAGATCATGTGGAAAGAATGGCAGCAGGCAAATGCTCCATTGAATCAGGTCTTATATTTACGGATTTGATTATAGGATATGAGAGAATTGCGGACCACGCCATAAATATCGCATACTCAATACTTCCTGAAAAAAAATAAAACACTGTTTATAATTTCGCCGGGAGAACAGGATGCAGAAAATATATATAGTAGAAGATGATAAGAATATTGCAGAAATCGAGCAATTCGCACTGAAAAATGCAGGATATAGTGTGGAGATTTTTAAAAATGCAAAGGATTTTGAAGAAAAAATAAAGGCTGAATATCCTGATTTGGTTATTCTTGATGTTATGCTTCCGGACAGAGACGGTTTAAGCATACTCAGGGATTTGAGAACAGGTGCAGGCACTGCAAAGATTCCGATAATAATGGTTACTGCAAAGACTACTGAAATGGATAAGGTTAAGGGATTAGATCAGGGGGCAGATGATTATATTACCAAGCCTTTTGGAATAATGGAACTTATATCAAGGGTTAAGGCAGTGTTAAGACGGGCAGGTTTAGATGATGCCGCCATGAATCTGGAGTTTGAGGGGATTGTTCTTGATGATGCAAAACATCAGGTTACCATTGATGGAAATCCATGTGAACTTACTTTTAAGGAATATGAATTATTAAAAATGCTTATGCAAAATTCAGGAATTGTCCTTCAGCGTGGACAGATATTAGACCGTGTGTGGGGAATTGATTATGAAGGGGAATCAAGAACTCTGGATATGCATATAAAGACATTGAGAAAAAAAATGGGTGACAAGGGAGCATTAGTACAGACTGTAAGAAATGTGGGATATACATTGAATTACAGAAAGGACAGATAGAGTGAAAAAGAAATTATATTCAAGAATGACAAGTATTTCTGTTGCCATGATGTTGCTTACAATGTGTATTACAGTTGTGGTTTTTCACGGATTGTTTAGCGAACAGGTAATGGAGGACTTGAAAACCCACGTTCATATTTTAAAATCAACGGAAGCTGTTTTGGAATATGTGGAAAAGGATTTTGATCCTCAAATTGACAATTTGAGAATTACCGTTATTGATAGTGACGGAAAGGTAATATATGACAGCAATGCTGATATTGGAACCATGGAAAATCATGGAAATCGTCCTGAAGTTCATGAGGCTTTAGAAAAGGGAAGTGGAGAGGCAAAAAGAAAATCCAGTACCCTTGATAAAACCACGTATTATTATGCGGAAAAAATGAGTGACGGAAGAGTTATCAGAGTTGCAAAGGAAGTTTTAAGTATCTGGCAGTTCTGCTTTAACATTTTGCCAATACTTATGGCAGAAATGTTACTTACGGTAGTTATCTGTCTTGTGGCATCAAAGCTTTTGGCAAAGAGATTGGTGGAACCTATTGAGCAAATGGCTCAACATTTAGACGATGATCAGGTATTAGAAAGTTATGAGGAAATCCAGCCGTTTCTTGACAAAATTCACAGCCAGCATAAGGCGTTGAAGAAAAGTGCCAATATGCGACAGGATTTTACGGCAAATGTGTCCCATGAACTAAAGACACCGTTAGCAGCTATTTCCGGATATGCTGAACTTATTGAAACAGGAATAGCAAAGGAAAAAGATATTAAACATTTTGCCAGTGAAATACATAAGAGTGCTAACAGACTTTTATCATTAATTAATGACATCATTGAATTGTCTCAGTTAGATGTTATGGATGGAAATATGGAAAAGGCTCCGGTGGATTTAAGTGATGAAGCACAAAATTGTGTGGAAATGTTACAAATGCATGCTGAAAAGCATAAAATAACCCTTCTTGCTAAGGATATAGAAAAGAATTGTATTATTTATGGAAATCAGAATATGATTCAGGAGATTTTATATAATCTTTGTGACAATGCCATCAGATATAATAAGCCAAAGGGCCATGTGTGGGTTTCAGTGTTTGAAAAGGATAGTAAGATTATTTTAAGGGTAAAGGATGATGGAATAGGAATTGCCCCAAAGGAGCAGGAGCGTATTTTTGAAAGATTTTACAGAGTTGACAAGGCACGTTCAAAGAAAACAGGAGGAACGGGACTTGGTCTTGCAATAGTTAAGCATATAGCAGAACAGCATAATGCTGAAATTGTGATTAAAAGTGAAATAGGTCAGGGGACTGTTATTTCCATTGAATTTACAAAAATTGAAAAAGATGCATAATGTAGAAAAATCCGGTAATCATATAACTATTAAGTTTTAAGGAGAGTAGTTATGTGGGGATTTATAATAGCATTAATTTCAGGAGCACTTATGAGTATTCAGGGTGTTTTTAATACAGAAGTTACAAAAAGCAGTAGTGTATGGGCCGCCAATTCGTGGGTACAGCTGACTGCTTTTTTTGTTTGCGTAATAGCATGGTTTATAACCGGAAAACAAAATGTTGCGGGAATGTTTCAAATGGAAAACAAGTATATGCTGTTAGGAGGCGTTATAGGAGCATTTATTACTTTAACGGTAATTAAAAGCATGGATAGCTTAGGGCCGGCTCAGGCGGTAATGATAATAGTAATTTCACAGATAGTAGTGGCATATCTTATTGAGGTTTTTGGATTGTTTGGAGTTGAAAAAACAGGTTTTGAATGGAGCAAATTAGTAGGTGCTTTAGTGGCAATTGTAGGAATTTACATTTTTCACCGATAAAAAATATTAAAATTGTTCAATTTGAATGTTGCTAACTTTTTTATATTTTGTATAATTATATTATATGCGTTCATGGGGAAACTCCAATAGGAGGATGAATGTTTAATAAATTAAATAAAAAATATACAGCATTAGTTGTAATTGGCATTTTAACGTTATTTTTTTTAGTGGTTTTTTCCGGATGTGAAAATAACAAAAACAGTGTTTCATTAGAAAGTGAAAATGAAACAAAAACCAGGCAGGAGATTGCGACAGAGGCTAAAGATTTGTATGTGTATGTTACGGGAGCAGTGAAAAAGCCGGGGGTTTATGCAGTAAAACAAGGCAGTAGGGTATTTGAAGTGATAGAAAAAGCCGGAGGAATGACTAAAGCAGCAAAGAAGGACTATATTAATCAGGCAGAAACAGTGGCAGATAGCCAGAATATAAATATAATCACTAAGAAACAATACAAAAAGTTAATATCTAATGAAAAAAATCAAAATAATGATAACAAAACCGGTTCAGGAAAGATTAATATTAACAGTGCAGACGTAGCAGAACTTACCGGACTTAGCGGCATAGGTGAAGCTAAGGCAAAGGCGATTATACAGTACCGTAATGAAAATGGTAATTTTACCAATATTGAGGACATAAAGAAGGTTTCGGGAATTGGGGATGCACTGTTTAAAAAAATAAGTAATGAAATTACGGCTAATTAAGAAAGGATAATAAATGAAGGCTTTAGTGGTTGATGACGAAAAGTTAATTGTAAAAGGGCTGAAATTCAGTTTAGAGCAGGAAGGATACGAAGTGGACTGTGCATATGACGGACAGGAAGCGGTAGATAAGTGTAAGGAGAAGGAGTATGACATTGTACTTCTTGACTTAATGCTTCCAATATTATCAGGATATGAGGTTTGCCAGCAGGTAAGGGAGTTTTCTGATATGCCAATTATAATGCTTACGGCTAAAGGGGATGACATGGACAAGATTTTAGGTCTTGAATATGGTGCTGATGATTATATTACAAAGCCTTTTAATATATTAGAGGTTAAAGCGAGAATTAAGGCTATTATAAGAAGAAACAAAAAGAGAAGCGTCAGTGTACCACAGGAGCCGAAGGTTATTATTTCAGGTAAGATGAAGTTAGATATTGAAGCAAAGCGCTTGTACATAGAAGACATTGAAATAAAACTTACTGTTAAAGAATTTGATATATTAAAGCTTTTGGCTGAAAATCCGGGAAAAATATACTCAAGAGAGCAGTTACTTACCATTATCTGGGGGTCAAAGTATCCAGGTGATGCAAGAACTGTTGATGTAAATGTAAGAAGGTTAAGAGAAAAGATTGAGGAAAATCCGGCAAAACCAGAGTATGTTCATACTAAATGGGGCATGGGATATTATTTTCAGGGTTAGTTAAATGAAGAAAAAGTCAGTTAGCAGGTTTGTAAGAAGTATTCAAAGTTTAAAATTCAGAGTGTTTATGATTGTAGCTGTATCCGTAATGATTCCGGCAATACTGCTTAGTGTGTTCATTGCGGTTATGGCTATTAACGGATATACCGACAAGCAGATAGACAGATTTAAGTCTAATAATACAATGCTTAAAAACAGCATTATAAGTGAAGGGTATATTGAAAATTTAAAGTCTGAAATTGTAGATACCCAGATTGAACAATTGTCTAAAGAGTATAATTGCAGAATTGAGATTATTAACAGACAATATACCATTTTAAAGGATACAGACAGTAGCGAAATCGGAAAAACAAGTATTTCGGACAGTGTTTTGAAGTGTATAGATGGCGAGAATATATATGTTAAGAATCTAAAAGAGCAATATGTGGAGTTTGCCATACCTCTTGTTAGTACCGCACCGGATTCAGGGGGCAAAACCAAATCAAAGATAATTGGGGCGTTGTATATTAATTATTCAATTGCAGATGTGGATACATATGGTGACAAAATAAAAAGATACACTGTTATGGTAGATTGCATTTTGACAGTTTTAGCCCTTGTATTGGCATGGATGTGCTCAGGATTATTTAGCAGACCGTTAAAGAGGGTTCAGGATAATATTGAAAATATTTCTAAGGGAAAGGAAATTAATAAGCGTAAGAGAGATTATTCTGAAGTGGTTGAGGTTACTGAGAGATTCCAAAAGACTGTAGACAGAATGAATACCCAAAACAAAACAAGACAGGAATTTGTATCTAATGTATCCCACGAATTAAAGACTCCAATTACTTCCATGAAGGTTTTAGCTGAATCTCTCATAGGTCAGCAGGGAATGCCGGAAGAATTATATCAGGAATTTCTCCAGGATATATGTAAGGAAATTGACAGGGAAAATGACATTATTACAGACTTGCTGGAATTGGTAAAATTAGAAAAGCAGGATATTGAAATTAATATTTCATCAGTAAATATAAATGAAATATTAGAGGCTGTGTTAAAGAGATTAAAGCCTATTGCAGAGGCAAAAAACATTGAACTTGTGTTTGAAAGTTTCAGACCGGTTATTGCTGATGTAGATCAGATAAAATTTGCCAGTGTGGCAACAAACCTTGTGGAGAATGCAATTAAGTACAATAATACTGACGGAACTGTGACGGCATCCCTTAACTCGGATCATCAGTATTTTTATTTAAAGGTTACAGATACCGGAATTGGTATATCAGAGGAAGACCAAAAGAGGGTATTTGACAGATTTTATAGAGTGGATAAGGCAAGGTCGAGAGAAACCGGAGGAACAGGACTGGGACTTGCAATTACAAAGGATATAGTGCTTAAGCACCATGGCTCCATAAAGATTCACAGCAAAGAAGGGGAAGGTACTACCTTTACTGTTAGAATTCCTCTTAAGTATATTCCATAAATGGCAGGTAAATATATGAAAAATCATAAGTTAAATAAAAAAGCAATAATGATGTTATTAGTAGTATGCATTGCTGCCGTTGCGGTTTTGGCAGGTTGTGGAGAAAGCAGAAAAAGTGCAACTACAGGTACAAGAATTTATTATGTTGATTTGGATAAAAAGAAACTTGTTAATGAAAGGGTTACATTAACTCAAAAGGATACTGCTAAGCTGACGGAGGAATGTCTTGAAAAATTAACCCAAAATGGTAAGCAGGATGGGGAAGCTGCGGCAGTACCTGAAAAGGTTAAAATTAACGGATACGATATTACTGACAGAATTGCCACAATTAATTTTTCAGAAGAATATTCCATGTTGGCTGCTGACAGGGAGGTATTGTGCCGCTCAGCAATGGTACTTACATTAACACAGATAAAAGGTATAGATTATGTGGCATTTACCGTAAATGATGCACCTTTAAGACAAAAGGACGGAAGTCTTGTGGGCACAATGAAGGCATCAGATTTCGTGGCAGATTTAGGGGGTGGAACCAATACTCATGCCACAGCGGATTTTGTTTTGTATTTTGCCAATAAAAAGGGTAATATGCTTAAGGAATACAAGCTTATGAATGCTAAGTATGGGGAAAAGTCAAAGGAACAGTTTATTGTGGAACAGTTAATCAGAGGACCAAAGAAGAAAGGGTATGTAGCTACACTTTCTAATAAGATAAAGACGGTTAATGTTATGACTGCAAACAATATCTGTTATGTAGATTTTGACGAAAGCTTTTTAAACGAGCAAAGCACAGTGTCAGATACATTAGTTATATATTCTATAGTAAATTCTTTATCTGGACTAAATGAAATTCACAAAGTCCAGATAAGTATCAACGGTGATGCAATGTTAGAATATCACAATAATATATCTCTATCAGAGCCTTTTATCAGGAACCTTGATTTAATTGAAAGCGAAGAAGATACTACTAAATTAAAGTTAGATAATTAATAGGAGACAGTTATGAAAAGACCGATTTTTGTGTTGTTATTGGTCTTTGTACTTGGAGAGGTAATAGCTGTTTTAAAATTAAACATAGCCGTTTTTATACCGGTTATTTTAATAATGGTTATTATAAAAATCATTACAAAAAAGCATGCAGGTGTTTTTGTGGTGATTTTTTTGTTTATTTCTTTAGGTTTTTTAAATACAAACAACAAAATGTTACAGCGGGATGTGGCATGGAAGTTAGGCAATATAGAGGGGGAAGGTCAGGGAAGTGTTGATAAAATATTAAAAACACAGTACGGCTATAATGTATATTTGAAAAATGCCTTAATTAATAATAGGGAGTGTGGAAATATTATTGCTTATTTTCAATCAGAACCTGATTTAAAAATAGGAAATAAGATATATTTAAAGGGGAAAATTCAGCAGTTTGAAGTTGCCCGTAACAAAGGAAATTTTGACAGCAAAAAGTATTATTTATCCATTGGAATTACAACCAAAATAGCAGTAAAAGAGTATTATGTGTCAGATGATAATTACGATTTCTTAAGAGATAAGCTTTGTACGTTAAGGGAATATGTTGTAGGGATGTTTTCAAAATTATGTGATACTAATGGGAAAGATAAGTGGTTGTATGGTAATAAGGCAGGAATTTTTTCTGCAATTCTTATGGGAGATAAGACGGAACTGGATCAGGAAATAAAGGATTTGTATTCTTTATCGGGAATAGCCCATATTTTGGCAATTAGTGGTTTGCACATAAGCTTAATTGGTATGTTTTTATATAGCCTGCTTCGAAAAAGATTTTCCTTTGCAACGTCTTCTGCCCTGACCATAGCAGTTGTTACATTATTTGCCATAACATCAGGCATGGGAATTGCCACAATAAGAGCATTCGTGATGTTTATTTTAAAACTAATAGGAGAAATTTTAGGAAGAAAGTATGATTACATTACAGCCATATCCTTATCGGCACTTATTCTGTTAGCAGATAATCCCTTTATAATTATTAATTCAGGCTTTCAAATGTCTTTTTGTGCCATGATTACCATAACCATAATCTGGCCTAAAGTGGTTTATTTAATAAACATCAAATCCAAAATAGCCAACAGTATTGTTTTTAGTTTGTGCATAGGAATATTTATGAATCCTGTAATTGCATATAATTATTTCCAGTTGCCGACATATTCGTTTATGTTAAACATTATCGTGGTTCCACTGTTGGGAATAGTGGTAATATCGGCGATAGCAGGAAGCGGTATGGGATTTCTTAGTATTTTAATGGGAAAAACTGCCTTGACACCGGGGTGTCTTATATTAGAAGTTTATACTTTTCTATGTGAAAATGTTCTTAAAATACCGGGAGCGGTGATTGTGGTGGGAAAACCGACAATAAAGATCATAGTGTTATATTACATAGTGATTGTATTTTCCCTGTTTTGTTTTACACTGGTAAGAAAGAATTACGAAAAAGACTGCAATATAAAAGAGATGATTGATGAAAATGGTAAGAAAGTCATAAGCAGTCAGATAATTTTGAAAAAGCAGAGAAAATTCGATTTTAAAATACGTCTGGCTGTTATTGGAATAAGTATTTTATCAGGATTTTTTATTTATTATACACCATCAAAAGGACTTGATATTCAGTTTATGGATGTGGGACAGGGAGACGGAATTTTTATAAAGGCAGATGATGGTACCACCATAACAATAGATGGAGGAAGCAGTGATGTAAAAAATGTGGCTAAATACAGAATGATTCCCTGCATAAAGGCATCAGGTACAGGGGTTATTGATTATGCCGTTATAACTCATGCCGATAAGGATCATATAAGTGGAATAGAAGAAATTCTAAATATGAATACTGAAAACGGTCTGACAATCAGAAATCTGGTAATGCCCCATGTTTCCTATGAGGATGAAGCATATGATGAATTACTTACAGCAGCAAAAACAAAAGGAATACAGGTGTTATACATAAAAGAGGGAGACACTATGAAATTGGGCAAAGTGGAAATTAAATGTATTCATCCTGATGGGAAATATATATCTGATAACAGAAATGATTATTCAACAGTTTTAAGCTTGAAATATGAAAACTTTTCGGCGTTGTTTACCGGGGATATCCCGGCAGAAATAGAAAAAAGCATTATAAATAAAATAGATAATAACTATACAATTCTTAAGGTGGCACATCACGGCTCAAAATATTCTTCGGATATGGAATTTTTAAAAAAAGTGATGCCGGCGTATTCTGTTATATCTGTAGGGGAAGATAACAGTTACGGACATCCGGGGACTGAAACCATAAATAAGCTTAAAAGTTTAAATTCAAAGATTTTACGGACGGATTTATCCGGTGAGATAGAGATTTTTTCTAAGGAAAATAATATGGAAATTGACGTTATGAAGAATTAAAGGTAAGATATTACATAGTTTAATAAAAAATGGCAGAGGTAAGAAGTGAAAACATTAGCACAGGATATTAAAAGTGGAAATTTCAAAAATGCATATTTAATTTGCGGAGAAGAGGAATACCTTAAGCTTAACTACAAAAATCAGCTTATTAAGGCAATAGCAGGGGAAGATACAATGAATTTAGCCCTGTATGAGGGAAAAAACATTGACATAAATGAAGTTATTGATAATGCTGAAACATTTCCTTTTTTTGCAAAGTACAGACTTATTGTATTAGAGCAGTCAGGTTTGTTTAAAACCGGTGGAGAACAGTTGGCTGAGTATATGGATAAAATTCCTGAAACTACCATTTTTCTCTTTGTGGAGCAGGACGTGGACAAGCGCAGCAAAATGTATAAGGCAGTAAAGAAAAACGGATATATATGCGAAATAAACCGCCAGAGCGAAAAGGATATTGAAGTGTGGGCTGCCAAAATTTTTGACTACAATGGAAAGAAGATAACAAAGGCTGACATGGCGTATTTTATTGCTAATGTGGGAACAGATATGGAAATTTTGTCACAGGAAATTGAAAAACTTATAAGTTATGCCTATGACAAAAATGTTATTAATAAAAATGATATTGATGCAGTGTGCATTAAGCAGTTAAATGTGAGAATTTTTGATATGATAGATGCCATATCCGTAAAAAATCAGCAAAAAACATTAGACTGCTATTATGAACTTATAGCAGAAAAAGAGCCACCTATGAGAATACTGTTTATGATAAGCAGACAGTTTAATCTTATTCTTCAGGCAAAGGATTTATCTGCCAGAGGTATGAGTAAAGAGCAAATAGCAGGAGCTATGGGTGTTCAGGGATTTATAGCATCTAAGAGCATTTCCCAAAGCAGAAACTTTACGGTTTCGGAGCTTAAGGCAGGGCTGGCAGAAAGTATAAGTACGGAAGAATTAATAAAATCAGGACGCATGGATGAAAATATAGGGGTGGAAATGCTTTTAGTTAAGTACAGCAGAAAAAGCAGATAGTAAATAAAAGAAAAAAATAAGAGACCGTTGTTTCAACACAAGTGAAAAAACAACAGCCTCTTATTTTTGTTGCAATTAATTATGCAATAGTGTTAACTAATTTTGTTAATCTTGAAACTTTTCTGGCAACATTGTTCTTGTGGAAAATTCCCTTTGAACCAGCCATTTCAATAAGCTTTGTAGCTGCGATTAATGCTTCGTTAGCTGCAGCCTTGTCGTTTGCTTCAACAGCAGCTTCAACTTTCTTAACAGCAGTCTTAACAGCTGACTTAACTGATTTGTTTCTTTCGTACTTTGTCTGATTAACTAAAATCCTTTTCTTTGCTGACTTAATATTAGCCATTTTTAATACCTCCGCTTATTAACGTTTAAGATTTCCGTTGAGAGAGATTGGAAATCCTGTTATATATCTGCGCCACTGGAAATGCGGACGTCGACGCAGACATCAAGGATTATTTTAGTAAAAGAAAAATAATATGTCAATAGTATTATTGAAAAATAATTAATAAAACATTAAAAGATGCTTAAACTAATTATAGGTATTAAATTAGTAGGAGAAGAAAATGTCTTTTTTGGAAAATAACAATATATATACAGATTTAGCCCTGGAAGAGAGGGAAAGATTTAAGGGAAATGTTGAAATTGAAGGTGTAAAAATAAATAAAAAATATGATGAAAACATGCATATGACTACTACGGTAGTGGATATATTTAACGAAAAGGGTGCTGGTGAAATGGGTAAGCCTGAGGGATGTTACGTTACAATGGAAACTAAACTGTTAAAGGATAATGATGAAGATTTCAGAAAGAAAATTGCTGAAGAATTAACTGACAACCTCGTAACAATTATGGAAAAACAGAGACCTGAAAGTGTATTGATTGTGGGGCTGGGAAACCTTTATGCCACTCCTGATGCATTAGGGCCTAAAACCGTGGAAAAAATAGAAAGCGGAAAGGGAGTATATTGTGTTTCTCCGGGTGTACTTTCCCAAACGGGAATGGAAACATTTTCCATAATTAAGGGGATTATAAATGAAGTAAATCCTGATTTAGTTATTGCTATTGACTCATTAGCTGCCCGTAATGTAAGGAGAATAACTACAACCATACAGATTACTGATACGGGAATTACTCCGGGGTCAGGTATAGGTAACCATAGGAAAGGAATAAATCAGGAGTCATTAAACCGAAAGGTTATTGCCATTGGCGTTCCCATGGTAGTAAGCGGTGCTACCATTGTTAATGACACTATGGAAAATTTAATTAAAATTCTATCTTCAGTTAAAAATAATTCCGTGGTAAAACTTTTTGAAGATTATACAGAGCAGGAGAAATACCAGCTGTTTGAAGAACTTTTGTCAGAGGAAACAGAGCAGATGTTTGTAACACCAAAGGATGTGGATGAAATTGTGGAAAATCTAAGCACAACCATTGCTCATGGACTTAATAAATATTGCAGGGAATTATTTAATTAAGTTCTAAGGGTAAAACTTGTGGCATATACTATATCAGTGGGACAAAGTGGGGTGAGTATGTGCAAAAAGGATTATATTTAAACAAAAACAGAATAAATATTTCAGAAAAACTGTTTTCGATTTCAGTGAAAATCATAATCGTATTATTGTGCATATATATAACCATCAGGTGTATTAATATGATTTCAGGAAACAAGGCAGGAGAAGTTACAGGGGAAGCCATAAATAATGCATCATCTGTAATTGCAAGGGAAATAGTTGAAAATTCGGGGATTATGAATGAATATATGCTTTATGTGGAGAATCACGGAAATATTTCTGAAATGGCAAAGAAGGAACTGTTAAACAAAATTGTTTCTGAATATATGATGCATAGTGAATATACTTATGATACAACTGATCCGGGGTATGACCAGGTAATTAATCTTATATATGAAAATGCAAACTATGCAGAAAAAAAGGAACAGCCTACAGAAAAAGAGACAAAACCTAAAAAGAAAAAGGCAGTTGCGGCATCAGCAAATGTGATTGTTCCTACGCCAAAAATTACAGGAAGACTATATAATGCTCAAAACATAGGTAGCTTTAAAGATGTTATGGACAGATTTTATATTGTGACAGAGGCAACAAGCCTTTATTCTGGGGACATACCCATAAAATCTGCTTTAAACGAGAATTTTAAAATAAAAGGGAATAATACAAAACCTCAAATATTGATTTATCATACCCATTCCCAGGAAGAATTTGCTGACAGTAGCGACGATGTATCAACCACCATAATAGGAGTAGGAGACAGATTAGCCAAAATACTTAAAAGTCAGTTTGGGTATAATGTAATTCATGACACTACTAAATATGACATAGTAAATGGAAAGTTAGACAGAAGTGAAGCATATGATCAGGCAAGAGTAGGGGTTAAAAAGATTTTGGAAAAAAATCCTTCCATCAGCCTTGTGCTTGACATACATCGTGACGGCATAAATGAAAACACCAGATTAGTTACAGAGGTTAATGGAAAAAAGACTGCACAGATAATGTTTTTTAATGGTATGTCCAGATTTAAAAATTCAGGAAATATTGATTATTTGTATAATCCTTATTTATATGAAAATCTTGCGCTGGTTTTACAGATGAAGGTGAATGCAGAGGCTTATTATCCGGGATTTACAAGAAGAAATTACGTGAATGCTTATAAATATAATCTTGATTTGTGCAGGCAGTGCATGTTAATAGAGGTGGGAGCCCAGACTAATACATATGAGGAAGCGCAAAATGCGGCAGAGCCCTTAGCAATGCTTATAAATCTTACAATGGGTAAAAATAAACAAGGTGCTTCTAAGTAAGGGAAATCCTAAAACTTCAGCACCTTGTTTTATATAATTATTTTCTTCCTGTTGAACCAAATCCATCAGCACCTCTTACAGTATCTGAAAGTTCATTTACTTCATTGAAATTAACTTTCAAAAATGGAGTAACTACTATCTGGGCAATTCTGTCACCGGGCTCCACTGTGCGGGATTCCTGAGAGTGATTGTATAAGGCAACGGTGATTTCTCCACGGTAATCCGCATCGACTACACCAACTTTATTAGCGGGAGCTAATCCCATTTTGCAGGAAAGACCGCTTCTTGCATAAACAAGACCGGCATAGCCTTCAGGTATTTCCATGGCAAGACCTGTTCCAATAAAACTTGTTTCACCGGGATTGATGGTAATAGGTTCGTCAAGGCAGGCGTAAAGGTCGGCACCTGCTGCGTAGTCTGAACCATAAGTAGGAACAATGGCTTTTTCATTTAGTTTTTTTATGTTTAACTGCATTTTTAATCTCCTTAAAATTTTTATATTTCTTTCTCCCACAAACATATTCTGCCGGAAGAAAGAGTTTCCGGCAACTTAATAAGACGCTGGTTTTCAGAACCTCTGAAAACAAGATTAAGGTTCTTTAGGGATTCTATAAAGGGACCATCTACTAAAACGTCAATATATGACATAAGTTCTTTTGTGTATGGCCATTTATCATACATATATCCCATAATGTCCCGTTCAAATTCATAACCGGTATAGCACCATATGTTTTTATCAGGGTAAGTTTCTTTAATTTTTTTTGCCAGAAGAAGAAGGTCATGTTGATTCTCCTTTGCAAATGGCTCTCCACCTAAAAAAGTAATACCTGCATAGGCGGGGAAGCTTAGTTCCTTAATAATGCAATTAATGGTTTCGTTAGTAAAAGGCTTTCCATAACTGAAATCCCATGCCTGCTGGTTAAAACATCCGGGACATCTGTGAGGACAGCCGCTTACAAACAGGGATAACCGGATTCCGGGACCATTTGCCACATCATAAGTTTTTATTTCTGCATAATTCATGTTAATGAACTCCTAATAGTTTTATAAATTAAATATTGGCTTTAACAGCTTCGCTTACAACATTTGCCACATCAGGGTTAAATGCTTCAGGAAGTATATTATTTTCATTTAATTCATTATCAGGAACTAATGAAGCAATGGCTAAAGCAGCTGCAAGCTTCATTTCCTCTGTAATCTGTTTTGCTCTGCCTTCAAGGGCACCTTTAAATATTCCCGGAAAGGCTACAACGTTGTTTACCTGATTTGGAAAATCAGAACGTCCTGTTCCCACAACTTTAGCACCGGCAGCCTTAGCTACATCAGGCATGATTTCAGGTACAGGATTTGCCATGGCAAACATAATGGCATCTTTATTCATGGTTTTAACCATTTCACCGGTAACAATGTTTGGAGCGGAAACTCCTACGAAAACATCTGCACCAACTAATGCATCTTTTAACGTGCCGTTTTCTCCGGAAAGGTTTGTAACTTCAGCCATTTCCTTCTGAGCCCAGTTAAGGTCTTTAATATCCTTTGATAAAATACCGTAAAGACCGCATATTGTTAAATTCTTAAAACCATATTTAAGCAAAAGCTTTGAAATTGCAATACCGGCAGAACCGTCGCCGTTTACTACAACCTTACAATCTTCTTTTTTCTTTCCAACAACCTTAAGGGCATTAATTATACCAGCCAAAACTACAATGGCAGTACCATGCTGGTCGTCATGAAATACAGGAATATCAAGGATTTCCTTTAATTTAGTTTCTATTTCAAAACATCTTGGAGCAGATATATCTTCTAAGTTAATTCCACCAAATCCCGGGGCAATTCTTACTACAGTATCTATAATTTCCTGAGAATCCTGGGTATCTAAGCAGATAGGAACCGCATTTACCCCACCAAATTCTTTAAATAAAACAGCCTTTCCTTCCATAACAGGCATTGCAGCTTTTGCTCCGATATTTCCAAGTCCCAAAACGGCACTTCCATCGGATACCACGGCTACAGTGTTGGCTTTCCATGTGTATTTATAAACGTCATCAGGATTTTTTGCTATTTCCATACATGGCTTTGCAACTCCCGGTGTATAAGCTAATGATAAATCTTCTCTTGTTTTTACATGGCATTTGGCTTCAGTAGTAATTTTACCATTCCATTTTTCGTGTAATTCCAGTGCTTTTTCGTCTGTTGTCATTTTATACCTCCAAAAATTTAAAATGTCATTAAGTACGGTAAATTCATACATTAATAAAGCATATCATATTTTTAGAATTTACTCTATTATTTTTTAAAAATATGTGTTAGAATGAATTGTCTGAAAAAAGATGTCTTTGGGGTATCCCCAATATTAAATCCATTATATAGAGATTAATAAATTAAAACTAAAAACACTTATTAGGGTAATAACCCTTGAAAGGAGTCTAATGAGAGAAAAGTTAAGTTCATTGCCTGTAGTTCAGCTGAGAGAAATTGCAAAGGCTAATGGTATTAAGTCTGTTACAATAATGAGAAAACAACAGCTTATAGACAGAATTATTGAGGTTAATGAAAAAAAGGAACAGGAGACATTAGAAAAGGAAGCAGCTAAAAAGGCTGAAACACTGGTAAAGAGTACATCTGACGAAGAAAAGAAACCGGTAGGAAGAGAACATTCATCACGAAGAAGTAAAAGTGGTGAAGTTAAAAAAAGCAGAGAACACAGATCTTCAAAAGAACATCGTAAGGTAAAAAGTAAAAACATAGAAGAAAATAATAGAGAAACAAAGATTACAAAAGAGGTTAAGGAACAGAAAAATGAATTACCTCAGGAAGATAATGATACTAAGACAGGTATTCTAGAGGTATTATCTGAGGGATATGGATTTATAAGATGCGACAATTATCTTCCGGGAGAGGCTGATGCTTATGTGGCACCATCCCAGATTAAAAAATTCAGACTTAAAACAGGAGATATGATTACAGGAAAAGTCCGTGATAAGAAAGAAAATGAAAAGTTTGGAGCGTTGTATTACTTAGAGAAGATTAATGGAGAACCTCTTGAAAATTCCGTTAACAGACCAAGCTTTGAAACACTGACGCCTGTTTTTCCGAATGAGAGAATACATCTTGAAACAGACGGACATAGCATTGCAATGAGAATTGTTGATATTGTAAGTCCTATAGGTAAAGGCCAGCGTGGTATGATTGTTTCGCCACCTAAGGCAGGAAAAACAACATTATTAAAGGAAACAGCTAAGGCAATACAGCAGAACAATCCTGAAATGCATATGATTATTCTTCTTATTGATGAAAGACCGGAAGAAGTAACAGATATTAAGGAAGCAATACAGGGTGAAAATGTTGAAGTAATTTATTCTACATTTGATGAATTGCCGGATCATCATAAGAGAGTTTCTGAAATGGTTATAGAGAGAGCAAAAAGACTTGTTGAACACGGAAGAGATGTAATTATTCTCCTTGACAGTATTACAAGACTTGCAAGAGCATATAACATGACTGTTCCACCAAGTGGAAGAACTCTTTCCGGTGGTCTTGATCCTGCAGCTCTTCACATGCCAAAGAGATTTTTTGGTGCTGCAAGAAATATGCGTGAAGGCGGAAGTCTTACAATACTTGCCACAGCGTTGGTTGATACGGGAAGTAAGATGGATGATGTTGTATACGAGGAATTTAAGGGAACAGGTAATATGGAACTTGTTTTAGACCGTAAATTATCTGAAAAGAGAATTTTCCCTGCTATAGATATTACGAAGTCCGGAACAAGAAGAGAGGACTTACTTTTAGATTCCGATGAACTTGGAGCATCATATATAATTAGAAAAGAAACCAACGGTATGCGAAAGGAAGATGCTGTTGAACAGATACTTAACCTGTTTGCAAGGACAAGTGACAACAAAGAATTCGTTCAAAAAATAGGAAGATTAAAGATAACATACACTAACAATAATGGTGGTGGATATAATAACAACCATAATAACAGAGATAACTACAATAATCGTTAAAAAAGGGTTGCTATTATGTTATCACTATGATATAATGTCTAGGCTATTGAGTAAAAACGGATTGGCGTTGCCAATTAGCATAAAAATAAAAAAGAGGTGAATGTAATGAGAAAAGGAATCCATCCAGATTACCAGGAAGCAACCGTTACATGTAACTGTGGTAACACATTCGTAACAGGTTCAACTAAAAAAGAACTCCATGTTGAAATTTGCTCAGCATGTCATCCTTTCTACACAGGACAGCAGAAAGCTGTTTCAGCCCGTGGTAGAATTGATAAGTTCAACAAAAAATATGGTATCAAATAATTTTAAGGATAACAGGTTGAGAAGTGATTCTCAACCTATTTTCTTATGTATATATACAGGTGACTAATATGAGTGAGAATAATAAACTTGGTTCATCAGGAATTGGCGGTCAGGCAGTTTTAGAAGGCATAATGATGAGAAATAAAGATGATTATGCCGTTGCCGTAAGAAAGTCAGATGGAACCATTGAAGTAGAAGTAGAAAAGTATAAGGGAATAACAAAGGGTAATAAAATACTGTCCCTTCCGTTTATAAGGGGAGTCTTTAATTTTATTGATTCAATGATTTTAGGAATAAAAACATTAACATTATCTGCAAGCTTTTTTGATGATGAAGGAGAAGAAGAACCGGATAAATTTGAGGAATGGCTTCTTAGAAAATTTGGAGATAAGGCAGAAAAAATAATAATGAGATTTACAGTGGCTTTATCTGTTGTAATAGCAGTGGTAATGTTTATGCTGCTACCTTTATTTATTGCTGATTTAATGGAAAAATATGTGCCGGGCATTACTCAGAGTCATGTGCCGGTTATAGAAGGTATTGCCAAAATGATAATTTTTATTGGCTATCTTTTACTTATTTCATTAATGAAGGACATACAAAGAACTTTTATGTATCATGGTGCAGAGCACAAATGTATTAACTGTATAGAAAACGGCAAGGTGCTTAATGTTGAAAATGTAAGAAGCAGCTCAAGATTTCATAAGCGTTGTGGAACAAGCTTTTTGTTAATTGTGTTAGTTATAAGTATTATTATGTTTTTACTTATCAGAACAGATACAGTATGGCTTAAATATTTAATAAGAATATTACTTATTCCGGTAATTGCAGGCATTTCCTACGAATTTATCAGAAAGGCAGGTTCTTCTAATAACCCTATAATCAGTGCTTTAAGTAAGCCGGGATTGTGGATGCAGAGAATTACAACAAAAGAACCTGATGATGATATGATAGAAGTTGCAATAGAAGCTGTTGAGGCAGTTTTTGACTGGGAAACTTATTTAAGAGATAATGGAATTGCACTTCCGGAAGATAAAAAAGAAGAAACGTTGCCTGAAAGTTACGAAGAAGTTAAGGCAGGCTCAGGGTATAATTGGAAATTTTAGACTATGGAAAAGATTTTAATTAAAGATTTAATAGCTAAAGCTTCTGAAAAGTTAAAAAAGGCAGAAGTGACAGACTATGTTATAGACAGCAGACTTCTGGCAGAATATGTTTTTCATATAGATTATTACAAACTTTTGGTACATCCTGACATGGAAACAGATGTGAAAAATGCACAGATATACAATCAGCTGATAGAAAAAAGAGCTGCGCATATACCTCTTCAACATCTTACAGGAAATCAGGAGTTTATGGGAATTAATTTTAAAGTCAACGAAAATGTTCTCATACCAAGGCAGGACACTGAAATATTAGTGGAAGAGGTTATTAAATATATTAATAGTCAGGAACGTAAAGTAAAGGTTCTTGATATGTGTACCGGTTCAGGATGTATAGCCATATCAATAGATAAATTATGTGATAATGCACAGGTTGTTGGAGCAGATATTTCAAAGAAGGCCTTGGAGATTGCTGAAATTAACAATAAAGAAAATAGTGCCGGGGTTGATTTTATAGAATCTGATTTATTTGAAAATATAAAGGAATGTTTTGATGTAATAGTGTCAAACCCTCCATATATAGAATCAGAAAAAATAGAAAAGCTGATGCCTGAGGTTAGAAACTTTGAACCCCGCATTGCGCTGGACGGAACAAAAGACGGACTTGAATTTTATAGGAACATATGTAACAATTTAAGTCGGTATTTAAAAGAACAGGGAGCAGTTTTCTTTGAAATAGGCTATAATCAGGGAAGGTCTGTTTCTAAAATATTAAATGAACAGGGATTTGAAAAAATAAAAATTATAAAAGATTATTCGCAAAATGACAGGGTTGTTTTTGCACTTAGATAATTTGGTTATGAGAAAGTAGGTAAAAAAATGTTTGAAAAGTTAGATGGAATATTAGAAAGATATGACGAGATTATGGAGCAGTTAAATGATCCTAATGTTGTAAGTGACCAGAGTAATTTCAGAAAACTTATGAAGGAACAAAGTGATTTAGCTCCTATTGTGGAATTATACAGAAAATATAAGGAAGCACAGGAGACCATTCAGGATAGTCTTGCTATTTTAGATGAAGAAAGCGACGAGGAAATGAGAGAATTGGCAAAGGAAGAAATGAACGAAGCCAAAGCTTCAATTCCTGAAATGGAAGAACAGTTAAAGATTCTTCTTTTACCAAAGGATGAGAACGATGACAAAAACGTTGTAGTTGAAATAAGAGGTGGTGCCGGCGGAGACGAGGCAGCCCTGTTTGCAGCTGAACTTTACAGAATGTACTGTATGTATGCGGAAACCCAGAAATGGAAGACAGAATTAATATCAGTTAATGAAAACGGACTTGGCGGATTTAAGGAAGTTGTGTTTATGGTAAACGGTCAGGGTGCATATTCAAGACTTAAATACGAAAGTGGTGTACATCGTGTACAGCGTATTCCTGTAACAGAGTCCGGTGGACGTATCCATACTTCAACAGCTACAGTTGCAGTAATGCCGGAAGCAGAAGAAGTAGACGTGGAAATAGATATGAATGACTGCCGTTTTGATGTGTTTAGAGCATCAGGTAACGGTGGACAGTGTGTAAATACAACGGATTCAGCTGTAAGACTTACTCATATTCCTACAGGTATTGTTATTTCATGTCAGGATGAAAAGTCACAGCTTAAAAATAAGGATAAGGCATTAAAGGTATTAAGAGCAAGACTTTATGAATTAGAGTGCCAGAAAAAGCAGGATGCAGAATCAGAAGCAAGAAGAAGTCAGATAGGTACAGGAGACCGTTCTGAAAAAATCAGAACATATAACTTCCCACAGGGACGAGTAACCGATCACAGAATAAAATATACATCTCATAGATTAGAAAACATTATGAATGGTGATATTGATGAGATAATTAATCAGTGTATTGCTGCCGACCAGGCTGCAAAATTAGCAAAGGTGAATGATTAATTGTGGCACAGATACTATGCTCTACAGGAGCTTTAATAGGACGACCAAACAACAGAGACTATCGAATTCTAAGGGATGTTTGTCATAAGCTTAACTGCGATGGATTTGAATTTATGATGTATTCTACATGGTATGGCTTAGAGGGAGATATTTTGAAATTCCTTTTGGAATTAAATATAAATATTCCTGTTATGCATTGCGAAAAACATATAGGAGAGTACATCAGCAAAGGCTCTAAGGAAGATTTGGCAGAGGCCGTAAGGCGGTTTGAAATCAACTGCAAAATGGCAAAGGCATTGTCAGTTCATAAAATGGTTGTTCATTTATGGGATGGAGTCACGTCAGATTCTAATTTTTCAAATAATCTTGAAGCTTATGGTATTCTTAGAAAAATTGCCGAAGCCTATGAGATAGATTTATTAATTGAAAATGTCGTGTGCAATCATGAAAATCCAATGAAACACTGGATGGAACTGTTAAATCGGTATCCAGATATTCACTTTATATATGATACTAAAATGGCGGCTTTTCATTGTCAGGAAAATCTCTTATATGATGATAAGTATGACATATTGTGGAAAGAAAAACATATAAGACACTATCATGTTAATGATTATGGTGGTGGATATATGGAGTGGAGCAGATTAAAAACACTTCCACCGGGAAAAGGGCACTTTGACTTTGATAAATTTTTTGATTATATAAGGGAAAACGGGTATAAAGATACCTTTACTGTAGAAGCTACGGCTTTTGGCAACGATGGGAAAATAGATATAAATATGTTAAATAAATGTTTTGAAAAAATCCGACGGTATATTGGTTAGAAAATATACTGTGGGATTTCATTTTGTTATATTAGGTAGTTGTATGATTGTGGATTTTTTGGTACAATTAAACATAATTGTGGCATTAAGGAGGAATACAATTATGACAGGCATTACAGATATTCACAGCCACATCCTGTTTCAGGTTGATGATGGTTCACCATCCCTTAAAACATCAATAGATATTTTGAAGAAAGAGTATAGTCAGGGTGTAAGAAATGTAATATGTACACCACATTACCATGCCGGAGAATGTATGCCGGAGGGACAGTTAATAGAAGATAATTTTCAGGTATTAAAAAAAGAGGCGAAAGAAATAATTCCTGAAATGAATCTTTTTTTAGGCAATGAAATTATGGCATGTAATGATATGGCACAGATGCTTTCAAGTGGTGAATTATTCACATTGGCTCAGACAAATTATGTTTTGGTAGAATTTTATCCTACAGTAATTTTTTCGCAAATGGAAAAATATATAAGTTCATTGCTAAACGGAGGATATATTCCGGTAATAGCTCATTGTGAGAGATATAAGTGTCTTAGGAATGCATTTAAGGGGGTAAATAATAAAAATATTAGTCACTTAATTGAAATGGGGGCATATTTGCAGGTAAATGTTACAAGTGTTTTTGGAAGTGAACATAAATTTGTATCAAAACTTATTGATAATGATTATCTGCATCTTATTGCAAGCGACGCTCATAGTTTGGGAAGACGAGGCGTTTATTGGGAAGAATGTGTGAATTATTTAGAAAAAAAGTACAATGAAGATTATCTTAACTGGATTTTAGTTGAAAATCCATCAAAGATATTGAAGGGTGAGTACATATAATTTTGAAAGGAACTGGTAGATAAATGGACAACAGAATGGAAAACAGATTTGGCAATAAAGTAGACGGTCAGCCGGGATATAATACGTTTTATCCAAATGGAATAGAAAGTGATGAAATGAAAAATGAAATTGAGATTGACGTTAGAAGTTTGTTCGCAACAATTTTAAACAGGCTTTTTGTTATTATCTTAATAGGAATTTTAGTAGGTGGGGTGGCGTTTGTATACACTAAATTTTTTATTAGCCCACAGTATGTTGCCACAACCAAGGTTTATATATTAAGTAAGCAGGATCCAAATCAGAAGACGCTTACAACATCGGATATCGCTTTTGCATCTTATCTTGCAAAGGATTATGAGACCCTTCTTACAACCCGACCGGTTTTACAGGAGGTAAAAAAAGAACTTAATTTAGATATGTCAACGGATGAATTGGAAAAAATGATTACCGTAAATGTAGAAACAGATACACGAATTATGGAAATTTCAGTTACCAATACAGACCCTAAGTTAGCAAAAAAGATTGCTGATAAGGTAAGAGAGGTGGCAAATGAAAGATTAAAGGTAATTATGGATGACCTTGAACCGGTAAGATCTGTAGATGAGGCGGAACTCCCTACAACACCGGCATCACCTAATGTTAAGAGAAATACCATGATGGGATTTATTGCAGGTTTTGGAATTTCCCTTCTTGTAGTTATCATTTTATTTATATTAGATGATACCATTAAGACACCGGATGATATTGAAAAACGTTTAGGAGTAAGCGTTTTAGCAGCTATTCCTTTAAAGAGTGAGGAAAGCAGCAGAAGGTCATCTTACGGATATGGATATGGCAGCAGTGCACCGAAGGACAAAAAGAAAAAGAAAAAAGAGAAAAAGTCAGATAAGGTAGCAGCTAAAAACAAAGACTTAGTTCAGGATAAGAACCAGGGAAAGGAGTAAGGGAATGTTAAATATTAATCTTGATAAAATAACGGATTTAGACTTTAAAACTAAGGAAGCATATAAAACCTTAAGAACTAATGTACAGTTCTGTGGAAATGATGTTAAAATAATTTCTCTTACCAGCTGTGTTCCTAATGAAGGAAAGTCAATGGTGTCTTTCAACCTTGCCATTTCCATGGCAGAAACAGGAAAGAAAGTTTTGTTTATAGATGCTGATTTAAGAAAATCAGTGTTAATCGGAAGGTACAAAATAAACAAGGCAATTAAAGGACTTACTCAGTATCTTTCAGGTGTAGAGCAGTTAGATGATGTAAGATACAGTACTAACGTAAAAAACATGGATTTGATTTTGTCAGGCCCTGTTCCACCAAATCCTGCGGAGCTTTTAAATAATGAAAAGTTTACGGAATTGCTGGAAACAGCAAGAAAGGAATATGATTACGTTATTATTGATACACCACCAATTGGTCAGGTTATAGACCCTGCCATTGTTGCACAGCAGACAGATGGAGTTATTTTCCTTATTTCACAGGCAAATATCAGTTACAAATATGCCCAGAAACAAATTGAGCAAATGAGAAAATCCGGATGTAGAATTTTAGGAGCAGTTTTAAATAAGGTTGATCCTGAAGAAAAGGGTGGTTATTATGGTGGATACTATGGTAAATACTCAAAGAAAGGTTATGGCTATGGCTACGGTTACGGCTATGGAAATAACGGAGAATATAAATAACGGAGAATATAAATAATTATAGAATTACACCTATGGCAATTTCATAGGTGTAATTTATTAAAGGAAGATATATGGAGTTTATTAAGGACAGATATGAGATTGCAGGGTTGAAGGTTTTGATGGTAACATACTATGAAAGAACCAGGCAACAGGCGCTTCCGTATATAGCAAGACATATGTGGAAGGAAGAGGAAGCGGATGCAGTCATTGATTTGGATAATGAATTTTATGAAAAAATGCAGGAAGAGAATATGCAGGGATGTAGTTTAGAAAGCATTGAATATATATATACAGGTACTATATTTAACAGGCTTCTAATAAATCACCATGGTTGTATGCTGCATTCTTCAGCAGTAGCTGTAGATGGATATGCATATTTGTTTTCAGCAGACAGTGGTACGGGAAAATCAACTCACACAGGTCTGTGGATTGAGCATTTTAAGGAAAAGGCATTTATCATAAATGATGATAAACCTGTTTTAAGGTTAGAAAATGGACAGTGGTTTGTTTACGGAACTCCGTGGAGTGGAAAAACAGACTTAAATATTAATGTAAAGGCAAAACTTGGAGCCATTGTTTTTTTGGAAAGGGCAAAAGAGAACCATATAACTCCGATAGAGGTTAAGGAGGCTATCCCATTGTTTTTTAATCAGACGGTAAGAAGGCTTAAAAGGGAAGAAAAAATGGATTTAGTCTTACAATATATGGAAGAAATTTTAACATCAACCCCAATATACAAAATGGGATGTAACATAAGTGATGATGCTGTGATTACGGCATACGAAAAAATTAGGAGAGTGTAATGAAGATTAGAGAAGGTTTTTTACTTAGAAATGTTGCAGGGAATAATGTGGTTGTTCCAATCGGTCAGGCAACACTGGATTTTAACGGAATGATGAGTTTAAATGAAACAGGAGCATTTATTTTTTCTAAGATGTTAGATGGAACTACTAAGGAACAGCTAATAGAGGATTTAATTAGTGAGTATGAGGTGGAACGGGAAATAGCCCAAAAGGATGTGGATGACTTTATTAAGAAGGTAGAAGGAGAGGGTTTACTTGAATAAGGTTGTGTCAATAGAAGATATAGTTCCCCTTATAAAAGAACAGCTAAATTATAATGGAACAGTAAGATTTACCCCTAAAGGAAACAGTATGCTTCCTACCTTAAGAAACAATAAGGATAGTGTCACCCTGAAAAGTCCCTTGTTCCCATTAAAAAAATATGACATTGCATTTTATGTAAGGGATAACGGGCAGTATGTATTACATAGAATTGTTGATATACCAAAAGACGGAACCTACACAATGCGTGGTGATAATCAGTTTGTCAACGAAAAAGGTATCACTCAGGAACAGATAATTGGAATTGTGGAACACTTTTCAAGAAAAGGTAAGGAATATAGTGGAACTGAAATGTCATATAAGCTTTATTGTATTGTGTGGTGTAAAACAGTTAAAATAAGAAAGTGGCTTAGAAAATTAAGACATATTGCAGGAAAAATAAAAAGAAAACTTCTAGGAATAGTTAGATGAAAGATACAAAGAGTTTAAAATGGATAATTAAAAATGGGAAAAAAGAAATTCCTAAAATATTAATTTTAAGTGTTTCTAATATTGTATTGGCATTAGTATCTACGGCATTGGCATTGGTAAGTAAGTACGCCATAGATGCAGCCCAAAAGGCAGCAGTGTCTAAGGTACAATCTGATTTTGTTTATTACAGAAATCAGATTATTTTTTATGGAATAGTTATATTAGCAATTATTGCATTCAGACTTTTTTTGCGGATATACGCACAAAGTTTATCCATAAAAGTTCAGGCAGGAATGGAAATGCAAATGCGTTCTAAGCTGTTTGGAGAAATACTTGAAAAAAAATATAACAGCATTAATAAGTATCACAGTGGAGAATTAATGAACCGCATTACCAGTGATATAAGGATAATAACTGACGGAATAACCAATATAGTGCCAAACGTATTATATTTTATTACTCAGTTTGCAGGAGCTTTTATTGTACTGGTACTGTTTGACTGGAAATTTACCTCATTATTTATTATTGCAGGAGTGGTGATTTCCTTTATAACATTAATATTCAGGTCAAAGCTTAAGAGTCTTCACAAGGAAGTTCAGGAAACAGATGGCAGGGTAAGGTCATTTTTTCAGGAAACAATTGAGAGTATGCTGGTGGTAAAAACCTTTGGAGTTGAAGATGAGTTTTGCCGCAAAGGTGACAAACTGCAAAGAATAAATTATGATGCAAAGATGAAAAGAAGAAAAATCAGTATCTTTGCCAATGCAGGATTTGGATTTGCCTTTAATATGGGTTATTTGTTTGCTCTTATCTGGTGCACCCTTAAAGTGTGTACCAATGCTATGACATATGGAACCCTTACTGCGGTATTACAGCTTATTTCCCAGATACAGACGCCTTTTGTAAGCATAACCAAGGTTATTCCACAATACTATGCAATTTTAGCATCGGCAGAAAGAATTATGGAAATTGAAGATATTGATGTTGAAAGAAAAAATCAGGTTAAGGTTGATGCAGATAAATTTTATTCCAAGTTTAAACTGGCTGAGTTTAAAAATATTAAATTTAATTATGGTAGGGAAAGTGTATTAGAGGATGGAAACGCAGAATTTTTAAAGGGCGAGTTTGTGGCTATAAGGGGGATTTCGGGAATAGGTAAAAGTACATTAATGAAGATGCTTTTAGGAGTTTTTAAACCTGAAAGGGGAAGTATAAGGTTATATGAAGAAAATGGAAAGTATTTAGAAGCAAGCCCGGATACCAGATGCCTGTTTTCTTATGTACCTCAGGGAAATTACCTTTTTAGCGGGACATTAAGAGAAAATATTCTGTTAATAAATCCTAACGCTACAGATAAAGAAATAAAGGAAGCTTTGGAGATTAGTGATATTTATGATTTTGTATGCAACCTTCCAAAGGGGCTTGACACTGTTATAGGAGAAAAAGGACTTGGCATTTCAGAAGGTCAGGCCCAGAGACTGGCAATAGCAAGGGCACTTCTTAGTAAGGCACCAATTCTTCTGTTAGATGAGGCTACCTCGGCACTGGATTCTAAAACAGAAAAACATGTACTTGAAAGGATTAAAGGTCTTAATAAAAAGACGTGTATAATAATTACCCATAAGGCGGCAGCTCTTGAAGTGTGTGATAAGGAATTTGTAATTGACAATAAAAGACTGTTTTGTATTTACAAAAACAATGGTTAATACAAAACAGCCATAAATTTAATATAATCATGATTTGGCAGCAACGGAAGCATTTTGATTAGAGACTTTTAGTTCATTCCATAAGGCATCATGGAATAACATGGCAAGCTCTTCCCAATGCTTACGTTGCTGTTTTTCATAATTTAATTGTTTCTTTAGTCCTTCAATTTCTGTAAGCAGAATTTCCGTGTTTTGTAATAATTGAGATCTCTCGCTGTTATTCATATTAAAATCCCCCACATAACATAAATTTTTCTCAATATAGTAGATTATAACACTGTAGGTAATAAATGTGTAAAAAACATATCGACTTTTATTGACCTTGCTTCCTTTATGATGACAGGGTTTTACATTGGGTTTTTATAGTTATAAAAAGATTGTAAATAACGTTGTGATATTATATAATTAAAAGAGTGTCAAGTTTAACTTGACACTTTGAAAATTTATATGTTGGTGCTTATTAAGTATCAGCAATGTAACCATTTTTAATTATGGAGGCGTAAAATGGGAAAATATTTTGGAACAGATGGATTTAGAGGAGAAGCAAATGTTAATTTAACGGCTATGCATGCCTTTAAAGTGGGAAGATTTATAGGATGGTATTACGGAAGATTTCATAAATGCTCCGTAGCTATTGGAAAAGATACAAGAAGAAGCAGTTATATGTTTGAGGATGCCCTTTCGGCAGGACTTACATCCACAGGGGCAGATGTATATTTACTTCATGTAACTACAACACCAAGTGTATCATATATAGTTAAAACAGAAGATTTTGATTGTGGAATTATGATTTCAGCCAGCCATAACCCTTATTATGATAATGGAATAAAACTTATCAATGGAAAGGGCGAAAAAATGGAGCAGAATTTCATTGATGAAGTTGAAAAATACATTGATGCAGACTTTGACTCAATACCTTATGCAACCATGGATAAAATAGGAAGAACCATTGACTATTTTGCAGGTAGAAACAGATATATGGGATATCTTATGACATTGGCAAAAAATTCCTTTAGAAACATTAAGGTCGGACTTGATTGTTCAAACGGTAGTGCATGGACTATAGCCAAAAGCGTATTTGATGCATTAGGAGCAGATACATATGTTATTAATAATGAACCAAACGGTGTAAATATTAATATGGGATGCGGTTCTACCCACATTGAGGCATTACAGAAATTTGTAAAAGAAAAGAAGTTAGATATTGGTTTTGCCTATGACGGGGATGCAGACAGATGTTTCTGTGTGGATGATCAGGGAAATGTGGTAAATGGTGACCTTATTTTATATGTATGTGGTGTGTATTTAAAACAAAACGGAGAGCTTGACAACAACACTGTAGTTACTACAGTAATGTCAAATATAGGATTATATAAAGCCTTTGATGCTGTTGGAATTAAATATGAGAAGACAGCAGTCGGTGACAAATATGTATATGAATGTATGAGAAAGAATGATTACCGTTTAGGCGGAGAGGAATCAGGACATATTATTTTCAGTAAATATGCAACAACAGGCGATGGAATCCTTACATCAATAAAGTTGATGGAGGTTATGATTTCTTCTAAGAGAAAAATGTCAGAGCTTATTAATCCGGTAACTATTTATCCACAGTGCCTTAAGAATGTTAAGGTTGCAAGTAAGCCGGAGGCAAGAAATGATGCTGATGTACAAAAGGCAGTAGATGAAGTGGCACAGCAGCTTGGAAATGACGGTAGAATCTTAATTAGGGAAAGCGGAACAGAGCCTGTTATCCGTGTTATGGTTGAAGCAAAAACAGACCAGTTAGCAGAGGAATGTGTTGACAGGGTTGTTAATGTAATTAAGAAAAAAGGTTACGCAGTGTAATGACATACAAAAAAGGATATTTTATAAAGCTATGGGCAGTAAGAGTTATTCTTATTGCTCTTATAGCATTGTGGATGAGCACCATATTTGGCTTTTCTGCCGAAAATGGAGAACAGTCTCAATCACTTAGTGATAAAATAACAGTTCAGGTTGTTCATATTTTAAAAAGTGATTATGAGGATATGGATGTTAAGGCCAAAGAAGAATACTTTAATACAGTAAGTTTCTTTGTGAGAAAAACGGGACATTTTGGAGAATATGGAATTTTAGGAGTTCTTATTTCAACATTTTTGTTGACATTTGAAAAAATACGAAACAAAAAAAGATATATTGTAATTTTAATAACTACCATTATAGGTATGGTGTATGCATCTTCCGATGAAGTTCACCAGAATTTTGTAGAAGGAAGAAGCCCTAAGGTTATGGATGTTTGCATTGATACAACAGGCTGCTTTATGGGAGTGGTTTTTGTTACAATAATATGTTTTTTAATTTGCAGGAGGAAGAGAAAAAAATGTGGCAGGATAATATAAGAAAGGTTACT
>ENA-OPVL01000002-OPVL01000002.1-human-gut-metagenome-genome-assembly--contig:-NODE-2-length-124914-cov-12.802145_pt1 | contig 124914 bp, 106 predicted proteins | sample MGYA00241496_ERZ501984 | MGnify/ENA primary metagenome ERZ501984 (study PRJEB25962, sample SAMEA2042986) | human gut metagenome | biome: human gut; feature: human-associated habitat; material: faeces... | reverse complement strand
ATCAGACGTGTATTGCAGGTATCAGCCTGAAGATGGATCTGAGATGGTAAGTTTTATTCCTGCGGAAAAGGTTCACTTTCCAGCTTCCGTCCGTCCGCCATATGATAGCGTTTCTTTTCGGTATCCGAGCGAAGAGGACGGGTATGCAGGCTCCGGTACCGGGAAGGACTCATGTGATAAAATTTTTCGAAGGTATGTGCAAAATGCTGCCGGCTGTTATATCCGGAAGAAAAGGCAATATCCGTAATGTGAAGAGTGCTGTTGCACAGAAGAAAGGCGGCCTGCTCCATACGCTTGCGGTTGATATAAGTGTTGATGGTACAGCCGTTTTTTTCTGTAAAAAGTGCCTGGAGGTAGGATTTATTGATCCCTGCATATGCGGCAATGGCAGGAATATCGATGTCTTCCAGATAATGTTCATCAATATACCGGAGCGCTTTTTTCAGATAAACACTTCCCTGGGTGTTCCGGCTGGAGCGGGCGCAGAAAGCAAGTTCTGTGAGCATACGGCCAAACAGAAGAAAGAAGAGAAATTCTTCCTCCTTTATCTGATCGGAACTGCGCTGTAAAAAGGTGAGAAGGTCTTTCAGGCTGTATCCGAAATTCCGGGAATCCGTGCCGGAGCAGAATCCCCGGGAGGAGGCAATAAAATTCCAGAACCGGGAAAATCCGGGATCTTTTTTCAGAAGAAGGTCCAGAGAAACCGGGCTTTTTTCGGAGGTGAGGGAAAATTCCAGATTCAGGATCGAGCATGGAAAACCGTCCGGGATCTCAAGCCTGTGCGGGATACCCGGGCGTATAAAGATAAACTGCCCGGATTTCAGCAGAAATTCCATGTCCTGTTCCTCATCCATGCAGAAAACCCGGCAGGAACCGGAAGTAATGTACATGATCTCATAGCTGGAATGTGTGTGATGTTCCATATGATAATACGGCAGGGAAAGGGCATAAAAGGCGGAAATATGAAAATATCTGGAAGAATCCTGAAAAATGTCTGGCATGAAAAACCTCCTGAGCATGTCGTGAGATCACGAATATCCATTTGACTCGTATATTCTCAATCCACAGTTGCTGTAATGTCCGTTTTGTGGTCTGTGAACAGTATATCACGTAAAAATAAATGCGACAATATATTGCATTTTTTCATTCAGGGGATGATACCTGTCACCTTGCGGAAAATCCGATGATATACTGAAAGCAAGATTACAAAAACGGGAGGATATTTTGTATGAGCGACCAAAACGGGAACATGAAAACAATCGAATTACATGAAAACGGCCTGGATATCCAGTTCCGTATCCGTGAAAACGGCGTGGTAGAGCTGGCAGATCTTTCTTCACAGGAAGTAAAAAAGGCAGCCATGGAGCCGAAGGAAGATATTTATTATCCGGCTGTTGAGATCCACAGAAGCGGCACCGGAAGCCTGAATATGCATGCTTACAAAAACAACATCAATCAGTCCTCTGTAGACTTTGTTTATGAGAAACATGAACTGAAAGAGCAGGACGGTGGAAAAGAACTGGAGATCGTAATGGTTTCTCCGGAAAAGCTGAAAGCCGTATATCATATGCGCCTGTTTGACGGAGTTCCGGCAGTGCAGACCTGGACAGAGATCACCAACGAGGGAAGTGAAGATCAGGGCCTGACTTACGTTTCTTCTTTTATATATCAGGGAATTTCCAGAGGCGGTGACAAACCTTATTACAAAAAAACAGATATCTATGTACCGTTTAACAGCTGGTGCTGTGAGGCACAGTGGCAGAAATATGATGCAGAGACACTGAACTTAAACGGAATGGTCGTAGACGGATTTAATCATCAGGGATATGGACTGAACCGTTATTGTTACAGTGGAAAGGGAACCTGGTCTACCTGCGAGTATCTTCCAATGGGAATTGCCGAAGACAGAGAAACAGGGGAAACTTATATTTTCCAGGTTGAAAGTTCCGGACAGTGGCTGATAGAATATGGTTCCGCCCAGGGTGGGAATCTGTATCTTACTGTAAGCGGTGCCACAGAGCAGGAGCACGGCTGGTATAAGAATCTGAAACCGGGAGAATGCTTCACAACTGTTCCGGCAGGGGCAGCCGTTGTAAAAGGAGGTCTGAATCCGGCAGTAGCAGCGCTGACCAGATATCGTAGAAAGGTACGCAGAGCGAATCCGGACGATGAGAAACTGAACGTGGTATTTAATGATTACATGAACTGCCTGATGGGAGATCCCACAACAGAGCGGGAGCTTTCCATCATTGACAAGGCGGCAGAGCTGGGATGTGAATATTACTGTCTGGATGCAGGATGGTATGACGACGGATTCTGGTGGGACCGTGTCGGTGAATGGAAGGAAGCATCCGGAAGATTCCCTGGAGGCCTGAAAGAAGTCTGCGATTACGCACACAGCAAAGGCCTGAAAATGGGACTCTGGCTGGAAATCGAAGTTATGGGAGTTGCCTGTGAGCTTGCAAATAAACTTCCGGATGACTGGTTTGTCTGCCGCCATGGAAAACGCCACATTGACAACAAACGTTACATGCTGGATTTCCGCAATCCGGAAGTACGGAAATACTGCCGTGATGTAGTGGACAGGCTGATCCGTGATTATGGCGTAGAGTACTTCAAGGTGGACTATAACGTAACGATGGGATACGGAAGTGAATTGAACAGCGACAGCTGTGCAGATGCCATCCGTGAGCATTATGAATGCCTCCATCAGTGGTATGAGGAGATCTTCCGTGATTATCCGGATCTTGTTGTGGAGAACTGCGGTTCCGGCGGACAGCGTATGGACTATGGTATGCTGAAAGTCTTAAGCCTTCAGTCTACCAGTGACCAGACCGATTATCTCTACAATGCCAATATTGCAGCCAATGTGGCAAGTGCGGTTGCCCCTGAGCAGGGTGGCATGTGGGTATATCCGTATGAGGATGAAGAAGAGCATGTGATCTACAATGTGGTAAACGGTATGCTCCTTCGCCCGTATATCAGCGGTATGGTATGGAAGCTTGGCGAGAATTCCATGAACCGTATGAAAGAGGGAATCGCCCTGTATAAGGAAATCCGTGAGGAAGTCCGTGACGGTGTGCCGTTCTTCCCGCTGGGCTTCGGTACTCTGAAGTCGGAAGTTCTCGCTTACGGAGTAAAAGCAGAGAAGAATACCTATCTTTCTGTATGGACACCGGGAACAACAGAAGCGGTGATCCCGCTGGAAGACGCAGAAAAGATCAGCAAAGTATCCGTGATCTATCCAAAGGAAGAGATGTGCGAATATAAAGTTGAAAATGGAAATCTTGCAGTGAAGATGCCGCAGGAAAAAGCAGCCAGACTGTTTAAGATCGAGATGAAATAAGAAAGATATAAAGTCCTTTTTATTGGACTGTAAAAACGACGAATGATGAAAATTACAGGAAAATAAAAAGAGTGATACAAGGCAAGATGCAGATAAAAATACAGCCAGGAGTATCGGAGGTAGATTCTGATATATTCCTGACTGTATTTTTTATAGCAGTAATTTATGGAAATGCTATAGTCCCGGTAAATGGACAGTATTGTTTGATTTACCGGATATCCGCACCCGGTTTCATGATCTGAAGCAGGATCACCGCACAGATGATCGCTCCGATACCGGGAATGGCACCGCCGATTCCCACAAACCGAAGTCCGGCATATTTTACGATCACACCACCCATGGCAGAACCGGCTGCAATACCGAAGATCAGAAGTGCAAGGCTTAACATGGAATCCGGAATGTGAAGTTCCTGCTGGAAAATCGGTGTCAGGTATGTATAAAAACAGTAAGTGGAAGCACCGGCCAGGAAAACAATGGCACAGCCGATGGAGATCCTTTTATCCAGAAAAAGCTTAAACTGTTCCAGGATACTTCCTGCTTTCAGACGGTTCTGACGTGGCAGTTTCATAAACAGAAGCGCCAGCAGAGCCAGAGTCGCCACAAAGATCGTGATAAAAGCCGCACGCCATCCAAAAACATGAGTGATGGTGGAAGTGATCGGCACACCGATAACAGAAGCGATACTGAAGCCCGAAAAAACACCTGCGATCACACCTGGGATATGCTCCGGGATAGAAGCAACATCTTCCGCATAAGTCATGGAGATGGAAACCACAGTACCGGAAACGACAGCCGTAAGAATACGGAATACCAGAAATACCATGTAATTGGTAGCAATGGCACAGATCAGGTTGCAGAGTGCAAACAGTGAAATTCCAAGCATGGTAATACGGAAACGGTTGTATTTTCCCACATAGGCAGCCAGAAACGGAGTGCCCAGGCCATAGGCGAAAGCAAACAGAGATACAATACTTCCGGCCTGTGTCAGTGAAATCCCGAATCCGTCAGCAATTTCCGGCAGGATACCGATCACTGTATATTCACTGGTACCCAGAAAAAAGCTGAGCATGATCAGGCCTACAACAGCCGGATTAAAAAATCGAGCTTTGGATGATGACATGATAATAAGTCCTCCCTGAAAAAATAAAGATCAAGTTTCTGCATCAGAGAAATCTTCTTCAATGCGGTAAAAGAATATCATAATTTCCACAGTGTTTCTTGTTTACAGCTGTCAGATTTTTGTAGTATATTGATATCAGAAAACGGGGAGGAGTAGAAAAAATGGCAATACCGGTATTTGGAAAAGAACAATATCCACTGCGCAAAGAGTCCGGACTTTCCTATACGATCTCGGATATTTACAAGCATGTGCCGCTACATACCCATAATCATTATGAACTTTTTATTATTTCAGAGGGTACGGCCTATCATTTGATCAATGATTCCGTGCAGACGGTGAAAAAAGGAGACCTGTTTTTTATACGCCCCAATGATATGCACAGTTACAGCTTTTTTCATTCAGAGAATTTCTGTGTCCGGAATCTGGGCTTTTCCACCCAGGTGCTTCGAAATGTTTCTCTGTTTCTGGAACAGGAAGAAAAGATGGATAAACTGATAAACAGCGAGATGCCGTCCTGGCTGTCAGAACTTCTCTTAAATATGTCCAAGATCGAAAATCTTCAGGAAGGCTATGAAAGAATGTGTGAGCTGGCGCCCTGTTCTCCGAGCCATCTCTGCAGGCTGATGAAGCAGATCAGCGGGAAAACTCCTACTCAGTATATCAACCAGGAACGTCTGAAATACGCGGTCTATCTTCTGGCGCAGACAGACAGGGAGATCCTGGACATCTGTGAGTGTTGTGGATTTTCTAATGTGAGCCATTTTTATCATCTGTTCCGGGAACAGTTCGGGGTGTCACCGGCAAAATTCCGGAAGACAGTGTGATCTGCCTGGGGCAGTTATCAGGCTTTGCGAAATTTCCCGGGACTCATGCCTGCCCATTTTCGAAAAGATTCCGCATAATAACTGGCACTGCCAAAGCCGGTGGAAAGAGCGATTTCTGTTATAGTCATATCGGTTTCCCGGAGAAGTTGAGCACTTTTATTCAGGCGGTACTGATTCAGATAGAGATTTGGACTCTGGCTGAAATATCTGGAAAAGAGTTTGCAGCATTTGCTGATACCTACGGAACCGGCAGCCGCAATTTCCTTAAGGGAAATCCTGGAAGTGTAGTTCTGCTGGATAAAACCGGTCATGTTCCGGATGGCGGTAAGATCTGTATTGGTATGGTCTTCGGTCCGGGAGGCAGAGGGCAGATGTTCAAGAAGCAGAGCCCAGATCAGGGAAAAAGAGGACAGGATCCGTAAAGGAGCAGTTTTACTCTTACGGTGCACATAGATGTCGGCCATTTGTTTCAGAATCTGTGCCTGCCAGGAAATCCCGGGATCAAAGATAAAAAAGGGAACTTCGTTGTTCCGGATCAGAGGAAGGACGAAGTTTTTTTCATAGGCAGGTAATGTGCACAGAAGCATGGGGTGGATGAGGATGCAAAACAATTCACATTCCCTGTGACTTTCAGAAAATCCGTAATGCATCTGCCTGGAATTTACAAAAATCCCCTGTCCCTGTTCCAGAGTGAGGATTTTTCCGTTGACATTATATTGCATCTGGCCGGACTGGATCATCAGAAATTCAATGTCATCATGCCAGTGGCTGATAGCGGAATAATTGGGATAGTGGGAAAGCATTTCATGGATGGTGTAGGCCGGACAGTCAGGATAATCGTAGACCATTTTTTCAGAAAGGTCATCCTTTAAGTCTATATAGATCATATTCATACCTCGCAGGATTGCTATAAAGTTAGATAGAAAACCGATAGAATAACTTAAAAATATACAATATAATTATAAAACGAAAAGATGCTTCGGTCAATGTCTGCGTAAACTGTAAGGCAGATATAGTGGAGCATGCCGCCGTCCTCTCCGGAATCACTCACAGTGCGTCAGGAGACACCGGGCATTTTTTTGAAGAAAACAAAGTGTATTTATAAGAGAGGGATTTACAATGGACAATATTTACAGAAGAGATCACGAAATGGCATACATCTCCGATGATGCAGTAGTGGCGCAGCAGAAAGAAACAAAAAAGGCCGTCCGGGAGTACAATGAGGCCATGCCTTTTGACCCGGAAAAGGGTATGGAATATCTGGAACGCACAGGACTGAAACATAAGAAAAACGTATATTTTGAGCCGCCGTTTCACTGTGAGTACGGAAGCCATATCGAAGTCGGAGAGAATTTTTATGCCAACACCCACTGCGTGATGCTGGATGTGGGAAAAATCACCATCGGGGATAACGTAATGTTTGGCCCCAATGTAGGTATTTACACAGCCGGACATCCTATCCATCCGGAAAGCCGTAATTCCGCTTTTGAGTACGGGATTCCTGTCACCATCGGGGACAATGTGTGGATCGGCGGAAGCTGCTGCGTTCTTCCGGGTGTAAAGATTGGAAATAACGTTGTGATCGGCGCGGGAAGCGTAGTGACAAAGGACATTCCGGACAATGTATGTGCAGCCGGAAATCCCTGCCGCGTGATCCGCGAGATCACGGATGCGGACAAGCCATATTACTTTAAAGACCGAAAATTTGATGAGGAGGCATGGGCAAAAATAAATGAAAAATAAAAAAGCCCCGGCATTCACCAGAAAGCTTATAAGCCTGGTGATGCCTATCGCTTTTCAGCAGTTTATGCTGGCTCTGGTCAGTGCATCCGATGCCCTGATGCTGGGAGTGATCTCACAGGATTCTCTTTCCGCAGTATCGTTGGCAGGGCAGATAACATTTATCCACAATCTTCTTCTGGAAGCAATGACCATCGGCCTTTCGCTCATCGCAGCCCAGTACTGGGGAAAGGGAGATATTCCGGCAGTGGAGAGGATCTTTGCCTTTGTGATGAAAGTTACGACTGCAATCTCCCTGATCTTTACTCTGTCCGCGCTGCTGATCCCGGGAATGCTGATGAGGATCTTTACCAATGATCCGGTACTGATCCGGGGCGGTTCCCTGTATCTTCGTGTGATCGCGGTATCCTATCTGCTTACCGGAATTTCACAGATGTATCTCTGCATCCTGAAAAACAGCGGCAGAGCGGCAAAAAGCAGCATGATCAGTGCCACCAGTGTAGTAGTAAATATTTTTATCAATGCAGTGCTGATCTATGGATTGTTCGGAATGCCAAGAATGGAGATTGCCGGAGCCGCACTGGCAACAGTAACGGCCCGTATCATTGAAGTTACATGGTGCGTTCTGGAAACTGTGGGAAAAGATCAGGTAAAACTCCGGGCAAAATATCTCCGCAGAGACGATCCCGTTCTCAGGAGAGATTTCTGGAAATATACAACACCGGTGATCTGCAATGAGATCGTCTGGTGAACCGGATTTTCCATGTATTCCGTAATTATGGGACATCTGGGAAGTGATGCGGTAGCCGCCAATTCCATTGCCAGCATTGTCAAAAACCTGGCCGGATGTTTCTGTATGGGACTTGGAAACGGTGGCGGAATCATGTCCGGACTGGTGCTTCTGGCATTCAGTCCGCTGATTCTCCGTGCGGCCAACCTAAGCGTTACAGCGGAAGGATATCTTAAGGGAATGCTCCTGATCTGTGCTTATTATATGATCGGACGTTCGGTAAACGGAGTAACCATCAGCGGAATTTTCTGTGCAGGCGGAGACAGTAAGTTCGGGCTGTACTGTGACTGTATTTCCATGTGGTGTATTATGGTTCCACTGGGCCTTATCGCCGCATTTGTGCTGAAGCTTCCGGTGCTTGCGGTTTACTTTATCATCAGTCTGGATGAATTTGTGAAGATCCCGGCTGTGTATCTGAATTATAAGAAGTATCGTTGGGTGAAGGATCTGACGGTAAAAACAGACCCTACCTGAACAGATGCACAGCCAGTCCCCACAGCGGCAGCAGATACAGATAAAAGGCAACTGCGATACTGATGTTTGGCGCACCGATGGCAGCCAGCGGAACGGCTCCTGCAATGGACCAGGGGATCATGGGCGCTATGACTACTACCGTATTTTCCAGATCCAGGGCAAAAGAAGATCTTTCCGGATTGTTTTCCCCGCACAGCTGGCTGGTGAGCATGATGGCAAGAGTCTGGTTGCAGGAGATGGCGGAAGTGACAATGGAAGTCAGTAAGGTTGTGCCATAAGGGGTGATCCTGGAGCCAAGTTTTTCCATCAGGGCTTCAATTCCGTTCAGAAATCCGGTTCCCTCAAACATGCCGGAATAGCAGGAAGAAATTCCAACGATCAGATAAACCCGCAGCATGGAAAGAAAACCGCCGCCGCTCATCAGTTTCGCAATCTTCCCATCAGAAGGCGAAAATCCTGAGAAACATAAAGCAGGAAGTTCCGACACCGGAAAGTGCTGTACACTCACCGCAATGGCCATTCCCACCAGTCCGCTGATGGCAATGGTCTTTTTTACATCCACATGAAGAAGGGAAAGTACCAGCACGATCATAACCGGCAGCAGCATCAGAGGAGTGAAATTATAGTAATTCACAAGCAGGTTCCGGGTGGTATCGACAGCCGTGCTGGTATGGACGGAAAAGCCGAGAATTCCATACAGAACACAACTGAGTATGAAGGGAACCAGAGCACTGCGTGTCATATTCCGGATATTGGAAAAAAGATCCGTTTTTGTCAGTTCACTGACAAGAAGCGCACTGGTGGAAACCGGAGAACACCGGTCCCCGAAAAAAATCCCGGCCAGGATCGCGCCGCCGGTAAGAAAGGAGGAATACCCATACTGTTGGCCATAGTCATACAGATTACGCCGATGGTGGCAGCGCTTCCAAAGGAGGTTCCCGTAAGGAAGGAGATCAGACAGCACAGAAGAAAAGACGCCAGCAGCATCACGGAAGGAGTACAGATGGCAGATGCATAATATACGATATAGGCAATGGAACCACAGGCACGCCAGATCGCTGTGAGCATACTGATCAGTAACAAAGTCAGTAGAACATTTTTTACTGTGAAAATTCCGTTCCGGGAAAAACGAAGCATCTCTTTTACACTTTTTCCATGGATCAGTCCATAGGAAAAGAACAGAATGTACCCGAATATCAGGGCAAAAACAACAGAAGCACCGGTGACTACACATGCGATGAGACTGGCTGCAAACAGCGCCAGAAATAAAAGTTCCATAGATATTTTTTCCTCCGTGATACTGAAAAGTCTTTTCGTATTATACCAGTAAGAGAATGAGAAAACAATCGACGTGAATGTAAAAGATAAGAACAGAAACTAAAAGTAAACTCACTTGACTTAAACCCTGATATCACCTAAAATATAGACAGTGAAATCAGAGAATCATAAAGACGGGAGTTTACAGATAAAAATGAATGCAGACAGAGAGGATATGAAAAAAAAGAACAGAGGAACCGTTCTGAAACTGATTGCTACCGGGCGTTGCAGTTCCAGAATTGAGCTGTCCAGGGAAATGCACCTGACCAAAACAGCCATCTCCAAGATCGTGACAGAGCTGATGGAAAACGGTTATCTCATTGAGACGAAAAAACAGGAAAATGCGGATCTGGGGAGAAATCCCATTGGTCTTGGGATTGCGGATACAGCGCCCCTGGTGATCGGAATCCTGATCATGAGAGATTTCTGCGAGGCAGTCCTCTGCAATCTGAAACTGGAGATCTTACGGAGTGAAAAAATTTCCCGGGGCTGGAAAGATCAGGAGGAACTGATGGAAACGGTCTACAGCCTGGCGGATCAGATGATGCTTGGAACAGACCGGGCAGGCGGGATCGGTGTTGCCTGCATCGGGCCGCTGGACAGCATTGAGGGCGTGATTGAATCGCCACCTTATTTTAACGGGATCCACGATGTTCCGCTGGCAAAACTTCTGGAAGAACGTTATCACCTGCCGGTATTCTGCGACAACGATAACCAGAGCGCAGCCCTTGCGGAAAAACTGTTCGGCATTGGCCGAGGGTATCAGGATATCTTTCTCACAGGCCTCTCCAGCGGTGTGGGATGCGGGATCATCATCGGCAATGAGAAGTACCAGAGCAGTTCCGGCTACACACCGGAAATCGGACATCTTTCCATTGACTATCAGGGGGAGAAATGTGTCTGCGGAAACCGGGGGTGCCTGGAACTTTATCTGAATTCCAGAACCGTGCTGAAGCGGATGCGGGAAGCTACAGGGAAATTTTATGATTATAAGACCTTCTGCGAACAGTGGGAAAATTTGGAGATTGGCGGGATATTCGAAGATCTTGTGGAGAAACTTTCCTCTGCGCTGGTCAGTGTGGTGAACATTCTGAATCCGGATCTTATCATTCTGGGTCACGACGGCGTCTGGTGGCCACAGAGATATGTGCAACAGCTGGAAGAACTGGTCAATGAAAGGAAATTCAGTAATCACCAGACCCGCACCCAGATAGTAAAGGCAAGTTACTTAGATAAGACAGCAGTACTTGGCGGGGCCTGCAATGCCATCCAGCAGTACTTTCAGGGTGAGCTTCTGTAGATAAAAAAAGTGAATATACTGGGAAAGTTCCCGGAACTATTTTCTGTGAGATAGTTCCGGGAACTTTTTTTGTGCAGATTATATAAAAATTCCAGGCTTAAAATGTGTATAACAATGAAATGATATATAGTATCTTGGTATTACTAATAACGATGATATAATGCAGACATAAACAAAAAGTAAACACAAGTTACTAAATAAAAGGGAGGACACCATGGATATATACAGTATCGGAGAAATGGTAATCGATTTTATCCCAGGTGAGGAAAAAGGTTCCTACATACGGAATGCAGGCGGCGCACCGGCCAATGTAGCGATCGCAGCTGCAAGAAACGGACTGGAAACCGGAATGTGCTGCAAGGTTGGCGAAGATGACTTTGGAAAATTCCTTATGGAAACGCTGAAAAAAGAAGGCGTACGGGTCATGTGCAGGAAACGCTGTGAAGAGGCAACTACAACCATGGCTTTTGTCTCACTGAAGGATGACGGCGAGAGAACCTTTACTTTTGCGAGAAAACCGGGAGCAGACATGTTTCTGAAAGAATTCGAGGTTCACTTTGATATCAACTATCGAAACCTGATGTGGAAAGATGACAAGGCAAGCTGTGCAAAAGCATTGGATGAAATTCTGGATTTTGTGGATATCCTGAAGATCTCCGAGGAAGAGGTGGATATGGTCGGCGGTGAAGAAAATATCGAAAATCTGATGAAGGAAAAAAATCTCACAGCCGTAATCCTGACCTTAGGTTCCAAAGGCGCACAGGTATTCTTCGGAAACAGCATTTTCACAGTAGGCGGACGAACGGTAAAAGCTGTGGATGCCACAGGAGCCGGAGATGCATTCTGGGGTGGATTCCTCTCAAGCCTTCTTCTACAGGGAGTAACAAGGCCGGAGGAGATCACAGAACCGATCCTCCGGAAAGCAATGGAATACGGAAATATTTCCGGAGCATTGTGTGTACAGAAAAAAGGAGCGATCTCATCCCTTCCTACAAGAGAAGAGATCGAAGAAATCATAAGGAGTGAATCACTATGAAAGAAATCTGGAACGAATCCTGTATCCTTTCACCGTCTCTGATCTGTCTGGATATGTGCAATCTGGAACGGGAAGTAAAGACACTGGAAAAAGCAGGGATCAAAATGCTTCATGTAGATATCCTGGATGGACATTTCAGTCCGAGCATGCCGCTGGGGCTGGATACAGTGAGGCAGTTACGGGCAAAGACAGACATGTTTTTTGACTGTCATGTGATGGTTACAGAGCAGGATTATTTTGTGGATGAACTTCTGGATATCGGAGTAGACCAGATCGTTTTCCACGGGGAAACACAGCCTCACATAGATGGAATGCTGAACCGGATCCACGCAAAAGGAGTAAAGGCAGGTGTTGCGTTGAAACCGGCCACCCCGTTAAGTGAACTGGAATATGTTCTGGATAATGGGATCAGGGCACACTGTGTAGGCGAGATCAACGAACCGGCTATCAAAAAAGACGATCTTCTGATCGTCGGCTCCGACTCCAGCGGTTCTCTTTTCCCTCTGGGGATCGCTAGAAAAGCCAGAGCATCTGTGGACTGCACCATCGTTCATATCGGTTCCAATCCAAACAGTGAGATGAAAGACATTGCGGATTTTATGGTAAGGATTCCGGTCCGCACGAAGAATTATCTGGAAGATGAGATTGATTCCTGCCAGCCAATGACGTCTCTTTTTGAGCAGTCTGTGCTTCTTCTGGGAGATGTGCTTGCAAAGATGATCATCGAGCAGAGGCATCTGGATATGAGATCTCTCTGGCAGTACCATGCAAATCTTGAGTGAGGTGAGTGTCTTATGGATAAGAAAGAACTGTATCAGTATGTGGGAAGTATGCAGCAGATGGCATACATCCGCAAAGTAACCTGTGAGGAAGGAAGAAGCACCGGACTTAGGATGTTTGATGTGAAGAACGAGTGTCTTCAGTATCAGGTGATGTGTGACAAGTGTCTGGATGTGGCAGGCCTTACCTACAAAGGAATCAACATGAATTTCCTTTCCAAGCCGGGACTTCAGGGAAGAAATCATTATGATACATTCCGGGAAGAGCCGCTGATGCTTCTTTATCACATCAACCTTGGTTATCCCTTCCTCACCCCTGCGACAAAGCTTTATATTCCGACAAAAAAAGTGGCACCACGAGACGAAGCTTCCGCCGGACACGAGGCAGATTATGACCACATGGACAGGCCGAAAAAGAATGAGCCGGAGTATGTGTTTATCCACGATATCAAGAAGACAAAGGATAAGAGAACCTGGGTCCTTGCGGTAAATCCGGATCTGAAGCTGGGACTGAAGATCGAATACAGCACAAAAAATTTTCCATATTTTATGGAATGGAAATCCACAGCAGCCGGAGATTATGTGATCGGCCTGGAACCATCCAACTCCAGTGTGTACGGACGCGGGCTTCATGAGAAAAACGGCGATCTTCACATGCTGAAACCGTTTGAAAAAGAGCGCAATGAACTTATCTTCACTGTGCTGGACGGAGAAGAAGAGATCCGGGCAGAACTTGAGAAATTTAACCGAATCAATTGCGAAGCAGTTATTCGGTTATGAGCAAGTAGCGAATGCGGATTGCGAATGTCCGCTTAAAATAAAATTTATATAACAAAACCAGGAGGGTATTACGATGAAAAGATCAGAGATCAACGCAACAATCAAAAAAATGGAAGCACTGATGGAAGAATGCAGATTTAAACTTCCGCCATATTTTTCCTTCACACCGGATGAGTGGGCAGAGAAGAACCATGAGTATGATGAGATCCGTGAGTGTGAGCTTGGATGGGATGTCACAGACTACGGCGAAGGAAAATTCGATACTCTGGGACTTGCACTGATCACCATCCGTAACGGAAATGTCCACAATCCAAAGTACAATAAACCGTACGCAGAAAAGATCATGATGTGTGACAGTGGTCAGGTATCTCCGATGCACTATCATGCAAACAAACTGGAGGATATCATTAACCGTGGTGGAAATGACATCGTCTTTACGTTCTACAATGCAGACAAGACAAAAGTTCACCGCACAGAGGACGGAAGAAAATATATCGGATTTGGAACTTTTTTCAATGCGATCCTTCAGGGATATGTGGTAACATTTTTTTACTATCTGGTATGTAAACTGGGCGCACCGGAAGTTCTGTGGCAGAAACTTGTGACTGTAGTGATCGGACTTCTGGTTGGCGGAATCGGGCTTGCCATGTATCAGAACGCAAAAGCGGGAGCATCTCCATATGACAGTCTGTCCATGATCTTATGTAACCGGTGGCAGACATTATCAACCGGAAATTTGTGAGCAGGATCATAAAAGATGATGCCGAAGTGCATGGACGATACCGTCCGAATTATTGGACAGTGTAACCTTATCAGCGACAGCCTTTACCGCATCTTCCGCATTACCCATGGCAACACCACAGCCGGCAGCCTGGAGCATAGGGATGTCATTTTCGGAATCACCGAATGCTGCCGTGTCAGCCGGATCGATACAAAGGCGGCTGCACACATCAAGAAGAGCTTTTCCCTTATTGATGGAAACCGGGATGATTTCCAGATAAAAAGGTGCCGTGCGGACAACACAGAGATCATCGGGAAGATGGCTGCGGATCATATCCTGAATGTTCAGGATTTCATCCGGGTCAACAGATAGGAGAAGCTTTACCGGGGAAAAATCCAGAAAATCTGCAAGGTTATCGACTTCTGTGCAGTCCATCTGATTGTTCCAGCATTCGTATTCCACCTTATATCCATGAGCATCTTCCACATAGAAGCGTTCGCCGTCGTCCAGGATTACAGTGACAGGAAGCGCTTCCAGAAAACGGAGAAGTTCCCGGGTTTTATTAAGGTCCATATGGGTTTGTGAAAGAAGTTGTCCGTCTGTGGCGTCTACGACTTTTCCGCCGTTGTAGGCCATGAGGATGCCGTGGTGGTCACCAAGGCGCAGCTCACTGGCAGCAGAATAAAGTCCGGGTACAGGTCTGGCAGAAGCCAGCATTACCCGGATTCCCTGTTCCTGAAATTTCAGAAGTGTGCTTAGGGTATCTGCTGTGATTTTTTTCTCATCGTTGGTAAGTGTACCGTCAATATCAAGTGCGATCAATTTTAATTTCATATTTGCAGTTATTTGTTGTCAGCAGGACATTCTTTTTCCTGCGATCTTTTTGAGGGAGTGATCATTTTGTGACCGGACCAGATAGCCATGATCATACAAAACAGTGTGCCGAAAGAGAAATATTTGTGTGCTTTCATGAATTTTCTGTAGCCTGTGTAAAAAGAACCTGTCATGCAGAGCAATGCTCCAAGTGACCAGTATTTATGTGCTTTCATATAAAAATTCTCCTATCTTTCTATAGTATTTTTCAGATCGCAAGCAGATTTCTGATGGCTTCCATATAGATCAGGACTGCTTCTTCCATACCGGATACCAGAATAAATTCATCGGCTCCGTGGATGCGATAGTCGATTCCTTCTTTTTCAGGTCCGAAGGCGATGATGTTTTTGAGGGATTTTGCGTAAGTGCCGCCGCCGATGACCATTGGTTTGTGCTCTGTGTCGCCGGTTACATCTGTATAAGCTTTGTACAGGGCATTTACCAGTGGAGATTCTCTTGGGAAGAATAATGGGGCAACAACGTTGTTGATCTCAATACGTCCGTTTTTATCCTCCAGTTTGTCCTCACACATTTTGCGGATCTCTGCTTCCTTAAGAGTAACTGGGACACGGATATCGATGGTGCAGGAGATCACGCCGTTTTCTGTTTTTACGATTCCGTTGCACAGGGTCAGATCTCCGTATTCATCCGCAAATTTCAGACCGATGCCGGAACCGTCACAGGCAGTGCCGATATGGGAGTTATAGAATTTTACAAAATCATCTTCAAATCCTGCCTCTGCCAGGCATTCAAAGGTTACACCTGCAGCATTGACTCCCAGGTGCGGGGTGCTGGCATGAGCCGGAACACCTTTGGCGTAGATGGTAAGCTCACCATTTTCTTCAGTTACTTTGTATTCCTGGAGCTTTGTATGGGAAAGTGCTGCTTCCAGCTTTTCTTTCAGATCATCGTCGGCGGGAATAACAGTTGTGCAGGTGTCGCACATTGCATTGGAAACAAAACCGCCGTTCATGGAAAGGATCCTGGTGTTTTTGGAGTAGGCCATCATACCCAGCTGTCCCTTTTCGCCGTGGATACATGGGAAATTGGCATCCGGTGTGAAACCACAGGAGAGCTCTTCGGCTACCTGGTTATAGTGAGCCATACATCTGGAACCGGTCTCTTCGTTGCAGCCCATGATCAGGCGGACTCTTTTGTTCAGTTTTACACCGTGGTCGCGGAGAAGCTTCATGGCGTAGAGCGCTTCCAGAATCGGACCTTTGTCATCGGTAGTTCCACGTCCGTATACATGGTCGCCTTCACGGGTAAGCTTAAATGGATCATAAGTCCAGTCACCACCCACTGGCACGATATCCAGATGTCCGGCGATTCCAACGATCTCATCGCCCTCACCCATTTCTGCATAGCCACAGTAGTTGTCCAGGTTTACGGTTTTAAAACCAAGCTCATCGGCAATCTTGAGACCTTCTTCCAGGGCTTTTGCAGGGCCTTCACCGAAAGGCTTTCCTTCGGCAGGTGTGCCGAGCTGGGAGTCGATGGCAACCAGTCTGCCAAGGTTTGTGAGCATTTCTTCTGATAATGAATGGATTTCTTCTTTAATATTCATAACGATTTCCTCCTGTTGACAGCGTTCCGGAAATGTATCCTGTGTTTGTGGACAGATGGCATCTGCCTGCTTGGCATAGTGATAGACCGGAACGCCAGTATTATGAGGTCTATTATAACACAGATCAGAATAGACGGCAGAGGAGATTTTTATATTGTGGAGCGTCTGGCGGTGTTAAGAGAAATCTCACGTTTCATCCGGCCAGATAAAATTGCAGTTTCCGGCTTCCAGGCCATCGATGAGAATATTCTGGCCTGTACAGAAGCGGTTTTTTACAGCCATAAAATAAATCCATTCTGCAGCTTCATCCACAGTCATCCACCGCTTCAGCGGAGTCAGATCCATGATCTGATCCCAGAGTTTTTTGTCCTCCATCACCGGACGGTTCAGCTCTGTCATGACGCCGCCGAAATCCAGGCTGTTGCAGGTGGCCTGGTAAGGCGCGATCCGCATTGCCACATTTTTGGCATAGGCCAGAACGCCACCCTTGCTGGCTGCATATTCCGGGAATTCGGAGCCGGTATGTCCGCTTGCTGAGCCGATCATCACAATAGAGTAAATATCAGGGTGGATTCCGTAATGTTCGGTAATGGAAATGGTTCCTTTTAAGTTTACGTCAATGTCATTTCCGTCCTGGGTTCCTGCATTGTTGATCAGGATATCTACAGGAGGGAGTTCCGGGTAGGAATCCTTATCCCGGATATCCAGGCAGAAATGGGTATATCCGGGCTGAGTGATCGTGGCGGCATTTTTATCGAAGCCATAGACTTCATGGCCTTTTTTCAGAAAAAACTCCGCACATCCCTTTCCGATCCCGGAGCTGGTACCTGTAATTAAAATTTTCATCGGATAAAACTCTCTTTCATACTTTTTCGCAATGCTCCCATCAGGACAGCTGCCAGTGCAAGACAGAGAATTCTGTCAATGTAATCGGTGATAAACTGGACTGCAAAACAGCTTCCGACCATTCCAAGAGGTGTTTTTGCGAGAAGCTGTACAAGAATGGAGGAACCGGAAGAGGTGATCCCGCCGAACAAAAATGCAGTGATGCAGGAGCTGATCAGAGTTGACGGAAGGGTGATCGCAATGGCCGCCGGAAAGATCTGCCATTTTTTCGGCTGAAATTTCCGGTATACAAGACCGGTCACAAAACCGAGAACGATTCCCACCGGAGCATAATACAGAGAATAAACATCTACGGTCATTCCCATTAACAAGCCGCTGATCAGATTGGGAAGCATACCATAAAACGGTCCAAGAATGGAAGCGATAAACACAGTACCGATACTGTCAAGATAGATGGGGAGTTTCAGGAAAAGAGCGATCTGTCCGCCCACAAAATTAATACAGATGGCAAACGCGATCAGGCAGATTTTCTGTACATTTATTTTTTCTGTTTTCATATTCAGTCACTCCTTATATTAAATCCTGCAAAATATCCAGTTTTTCCGGTTCCAGACCAAGGATCCTGGAGAGGAACAGCTGGAAGAATGCATATACGTCTACTTCGGTCAGTACTTTTGTATTTGGTGTTTTCCGGTAAAAATCCATGGAATCCACAACGGACTGTCCAAGAGAGATTCCTTCGGTTTCGATCTGTACATAGGAATCAAAACCCTGGCAGATATCCGGATTCAGGAAGTATGCCACTGCCAGTGGATCATTGATGACACAGCCAATGATATGTTCCCATTCCCAGTGGAAGTCAAAATAAAATTTCGTGATCTTTCGGATAAATTCTCCGGTCTCTTTATTCAGACGACAGATATATTCCAGAAGAGTAGGAGTGAGAACGATCTTTCTTGTCACATCAAGACCGATCATGTGGATCATTTTTCCATTCTGGTGAAGGGTGTCATAGACCAGTGCGGCAGCATCCGGATCGCACCAGTAGTTATACTCTGCAACAGGGGAACAGTTTCCGTGGCTTTTAAAAGAACCGCCCATAGATACCAGTTCCTCGATCTGGTCAAAAGCTGCCGGGGCTTTCTGGATCAGGCGTGCAAGATTTGTCATGGGACCCAGGGCGATCACGGAGACTTTTTCTTTTATCAGCGCCTTGGAGAGAAAATCTACAGCACCGATTTCCTGCTGATATCCGGGGACCTCGGGCAGAAAGCTTTCGCCGAGCCCGTCAGCGCCATGAGTATCCAGAGCGTTTACGTAATCCCGCTTCAAAGGTCTGGGTTCCCCCATATAGACCGGCACATCCAGCCGGTTCATCTGCTTCAGGATCTTTTTTGCGTTTTCGAATCCCATTTCCACGGGGGAATTTCCGCAGACAATGGTGATTCCAAGTACTTCGATTTCCGGTGATGTAAGAGCCAGCATGATGGCCAGGCTGTCATCAATTCCCGGGTCGCAGTCAATGATGATTTTTCGTTTGTTCATTTTGTTCCTTTCCAACTTGTGTCAAAGCAAAAAAAATGCTTTTGTTTATCACCTCCAATAAACAAAAGCATCCGTAAAAAGACTGCAGATTGTGTATACGTGCAGCCGGAAATTCTTTTTTTACTTTGCCTAGTTTTTTATACTGGGAGGTTTTCGAACCAGTTTCGGTGGATATTTTAACATATGTTTCGTGATGTGACAAGATACGGTATCATTTCCATTCTCTTCCGTGGATCGTATACTTCCTGTGCAAAACGTGCTGCCGCCCTTTGGGACAGCTTTTCATGGAAACGCTGTTTGTACATTCTTCTACTGTCTGAATATATCCATCGCTTAAAGAATAGGCTGTTTCCTCTGGTACACCACCGTCAATAGCAGCCCTGGTAAAAAGGGTGATTCCGGCAATAAACATATTTTTGCTGTTACGGAGCTGATCTTTTGAAAGGATCCCTTCGGTTCCATCTGGCTTCTGTTGCAGCAGAGAAAGGATCTGCTCCACCTGGCCGCTTCTTATGGCATCATACTGCATGCGTTCTCTGGCATAGGAGGTATGCTTTGAAAGATTTTCCCGCCGCTGAAAAAGGGTGTTCTCTCCTCGGTTTACTGCCAGTATTTCTTCAGAACGGATATCTCTGATGTCAATTTTTTTCATATAGTGGATACCTCCTGGTTGTAGTGCAATATTTTATTAGTTTTAGCAATATTTTATTATATTTTACCATCAGAAGATGTTATAGTCCATATTAAGAAAAAACATTTGGAGGTGCTTTTATGGAACGGGATCTAAAAAAAATCGTAAGTGAGATGACGCTGGAGGAAAAAGCCGGCATGTGTTCAGGGCTTGATTTCTGGCATCTGAAAGAAGTGGAACATCTGGGAATTCCAAAGGTGATGGTCAGCGACGGGCCTCACGGGCTGCGCAAACAGGATGAAAAAGGCGACCATCTTGGAATAAACGACAGCATCAAGGCTGTCTGTTTTCCTCCTGCAGTCTTAAGTGCCTGCTCTTTTGACCGTGGGCTGATGGAAGAAATGGGTAAAGCTATCGGAAGAGAGGCACAGGCAAATGATGTATCTGTTGTACTGGGACCTGCTGTAAATATCAAACGTTCTCCTCTTTGTGGAAGAAATTTTGAATATTACTCTGAGGATCCATATCTTGCAGGTGAGATCGCTGCCGCCTTTGTAAAAGGCGTACAGTCTCAGCATGTGGGAACCTCCATCAAGCATTTTGCGGCAAATAATCAGGAATATCGCCGTATGAGCAGTTCTTCAGAAGTAGATGAGAGAACACTCCGTGAAATTTATTTTCCGGCTTTTGAGACAGCTGTAAAAAAGGCACAGCCGTACACCTTTATGTGTTCCTATAATCAAATCAATGGTACTTTTGCGTCCGAGAACAAATGGCTTCTTACAGATGTGCTTCGTGGAGAATGGGGATTTAAGGGTTATGTTATGTCAGACTGGGGAGCTGTTAATGACCGTGTAAAAGGTCTTGAGGCAGGACTTGAGCTTGAAATGCCGGCCTCCGGAGGAGACAATGACGCCATGATCGTAAAGGCGGTAAAAGATGGAGCGTTGGAGGAGAAAATCCTGGATCAGGCTGTAGAACGTATCCTCCGTATTATTTTTGAATATGCAGACCATCGTAAGCCCCAGGAATTTACCATGGAAAAGGATCATGAAGAGGCTCAGCATATTGCAGAAGGATCCATGGTCCTTCTGAAAAATGAAAATCACATCCTGCCGCTGAAAACCTCTGAAAAAGCTGCATTTATTGGCGGCTTTGCCAGAAATCCCCGTTTTCAGGGAGGTGGCAGCTCACACATCAATTGTTTTAAGACAACAAATGTACTGGATTCTGTTCCCTGTGATGCACAGGTAGTTTACGCAGAAGGCTTCCCGGCAGACAGAGATTTTTATGACAAGGCGCTTGCTGATGAGGCTGTGAAAGCAGCTGCTGAGGCGGACAAAGCCGTGATCTTTGCAGGACTTCCTGAAAGCTTTGAATCTGAAGGGTATGACCGTTCCCACATGAGACTTCCAGAATGTCAGAACCGCCTTATAACAGAAATCCTGAAAGTACAGCCCAATACTGTGATCGTTCTTCACAATGGTTCTCCTGTGGAAATGCCGTGGCTTGGAGAGATTAAGGGACTTCTGGAAACATATCTTGGTGGACAGGCTGGCGGAGCTGCAGCAGCAAATATCCTCTATGGAAAAATAAACCCAAGCGGCAAGCTTGCGGAGACTATGCCTTTGAAGCTGTCAGACAATCCGTCGTATCTGAATTTTGGCGGTGGAGAAAAGGTGGAGTATCGTGAGGGAATATTTGTAGGATACCGTTACTATGATACAAAAGAAATGGATGTGGCTTTTCCATTTGGATATGGTCTTTCTTATACTACATTTGCTTACAGTAATCTTAAGTTATCCATGGAAAATCCTACAGAAAAAGACACCGTCATGGTTTCCGCAGATGTAACAAATACAGGAAAATCTGCCGGAAAAGAAGTGGTACAGCTCTATATCAGAGACCTGACATGCTCTGCCATCCGTCCTGAAAAGGAGCTGAAGGGCTTTGAAAAGGTTTTCCTGGAGCCAGGTGAGACAAAAACAGTTACGATGGAACTGAATAAACGAAGCTTTGCATGGTACAATACGGAACTCCATGACTGGTTTGCTGCCAGTGGAGACTATGAGATACTGGTGGGAGCTTCTTCAAGAGACATCCGTCTCACAGAGACACTTCATCTGAACAGCAGTCAGAGGCTTCCCATGCATGTTCATATGAATACCACACTTGGAGATTTGCTCCGAAATCCGGAAACAGCAGAAGCAGCCAAAAAACTGATCCAAAAGTATCTTTCCGGGGAAGCTGGTTCTGAAGCTGCTTCTGAGGCTGTCAGCGAAGAGATGACCATGGCTATGACAGATTCCATGCCATTACGTGCTCTGATGGGGTTTGCCGGAGTTTCCAGAAAAGAGCTTGACAGTGTTATTGAGAAACTGAACAAGTAGCGAAGCGGATTGCGAATATCCACTTGACGATAATAAAAAGAAATTTTGAACCTTTCATTCCTTTATGCATATCCTAACAGCAGAAGTTTCTTAAAGGAGTATCTGCATGAAAAATAAAAAATGGATCTCACTGGCGGCAGCTGTTGTCCTGGCTGTGACAGCACTGCCGGCGGGAGTATTTGCTGCAAAGAGGGATGGAACAGAAGAGAAGCTTACCAAAGTTACATTGAATGAAGTAGCCCATTCGATTTTCTATGCGCCGCAGTATGTGGCAATCGAAGAAGGATATTTTGAAGAAGAAGGTCTGGATCTTACACTGGTAACTGGATTCGGAGCAGATAAAGTGTTGACTGCGCTGATCTCCGGGGAAGCGGATATTGGATTTATGGGAGCGGAAGCATCCATCTATGCCTGTCAGGAAGGGGCAACCGATCCGGCCGTGAACTTCGCCCAGCTGACCCAACGCGCGGGAAATTTTCTTGTTGCAAGAGAAGAGATGCCGGATTTCAAGTGGGAAGATCTGAAAGGAAAGAAAGTTCTTGGCGGGCGAAAAGGCGGCATGCCGGAAATGGTATTTGAATATATCCTGAAGAAAAACGGCATTGACCCGCAGAAAGATCTGACCATTGACCAGAGTATTGATTTCGGTTCCACGGCGGCGGCTTTTACAGGGGATGATTCTGCGGCGTATACCGTAGAGTTTGAGCCATCTGCCACAATTCTGGAAAAAGAAGGCGCAGGCCATGTGGTGGCATCGCTTGGGGAAGCATCCGGGTATGTGCCTTACACATCTTACAGTGTAAAAACAAGTTACATGAAAGAAAACCCGGAGATCATCCAGAAATTCACAAATGCACTTCAGAAAGGTATGGACTATGTGCAGAGTCATACGCCGGAGGAGATCGCAGAAGTGATAGCACCCCAGTTTAAAGAAACAGATATCGACACGATCACTACCATTGTGAAGCGGTACTATGATCAGGACACCTGGAAAGAAAATCTGATCTTTAAGAAAGACAGCTTTGAGCTTCTGCAGGATATCCTGGAAGATGCAGGAGAGCTAGGCGAACGTGCAGAGTATGAAGAACTGGTGCAGACGGAATATGCAAAGAACGCAGTAAAAGAAAAGTGAAAAAGCTTCAGAAGTATACAGAGCAATGCCGGTTGACAGAAACATTTTCCGGGATTTATACTTAAAAAAGATTGCAAAAAATACAGATGAGGAGAGCATGTGAGATGTTATATTTTGTAAATGATTACTGCGAGGGCGCTCATCCGGCGATCCTGCAGAAACTTCTGGAAACCAATATGGAGAAGCTTTCCGGTTACGGCACGGATAAATACTGCGATTCTGCCAAAGAAAAGATCCGAAAAGCCTGCAGCTGTCCGGATGCAGAGGTGTATTTCCTGGTGGGAGGAACCCAGACCAATGCAACGATCATCGCATCTGTCCTGAACCGTTATGAGGGAGTCCTTGCGGCACAGACAGGTCATGTAGGCTGTCATGAAGCAGGCGCGATTGAATACACAGGCCACAAAGTGCTGACACTTCCGGAAAAAAATGGAAAGATCAGCGCAGAGAGCATCACGGACTATGTGGAAACCTTTTATGGGGATGCGAACCATGAGCATATGGTATTTCCGGGAATGGTCTATATTTCCCATCCGACCGAGTACGGAACCCTTTATACAAAGAAGGAACTGGAAGAAATCTCCGAGGTATGCCATAAATACGATCTTCCACTGTTTCTGGACGGAGCAAGACTTGGCTACGGCCTGGTAAGCCCGGAGACAGATGTGACACTGGAAGATATCGCCAGATATACCGATGTATTCTATATCGGTGGAACCAAGGTAGGCGCACTTTGCGGAGAGGCAGTCGTTTTTACGAAAAAAGCTCCGAAGCATTTCATGACCATGGTAAAACAGCAGGGTGCCCTTCTTGCAAAGGGACGTCTTCTGGGAATCCAGTTTGATACGCTGTTTACCGATGATCTGTATACAAAGATCAGCAAAAATGCCATCGAGACAGCCATGAAACTGAAAAAAGCCCTTCAGGAAAAAGGCTATCAGTTATATCTGGATTCTCCCACAAACCAGCAGTTTGTAGTTCTGGAAAATAAAAAGAAAGAAGAACTGGGCAAAAAAGTTCAGTTTGATTTCTGGGAGAAATATGATGAAGATCATACAGTGATCCGTTTTGCCACAAGCTGGGGAACGAAGATGGAGGATATTGATGCGCTGATCGAACTTCTGTAAAGTCATGAGCAGACAGAAAAACAGCTGAGATGATCCTGCATGCAAATAGAAGCTGCATTGCAGATCCCATCAGATCCTATAGCTGACATAAGACAGAAAAACTCCGTGAAGTCTGCATGACGGCAGACTTCACGGAGTTTTTTCATGTCAGTAACAATGCTGAATCTGATCAGATCAGGCGGAGGATATTTGGCTGCCTGACCGTTAGATGCTTTCAAAAAATTATAATTTTTTACCCTTCTCAGCAGCAGCAGTAAGCGCTTCAAACACAGCACTGCGGAAACCATTCTTCTCCAGGGTACGTACACCCTCGATGGTAGTTCCGGCAGGGGAGCAGACCATGTCTTTCAGGTCTCCCGGATGACGTCCGGTTTCCAGAACCATTTTTGCACTGCCAAGAACAGTCTGGGAAGCGAACTTGTAGGCCTGTTTACGAGGCATTCCCTGGCTGACAGCGGCATCAGCCATAGCTTCGATGAACATAAACACATAAGCCGGTGCACAGCCACCTACAGCACCGGCCGCATCCATCAGACGTTCCGGGATCACTTCCGTACATCCGAAGCTGTCTGTGATCTTAAGAATCTCAGCAAGTTCCTCCTGTGAAACCCGTTCATTGGCACATACAGCAGTCATTCCCTCACCGACCTGCGCCGGGGTATTAGGCATAAAACGGACAACTTTCAGAGGAAGACCGGCCTTTTCTTTCAGCCATGCAAGGGTTTTGCCTGGGGCAATGCCGATAATGGTGTGTTCTTCAGTAAGGCTGTCGTGGACTTCGTCCAGAACCTCCTCATAAAACTGAGGCTTTACGGCAAGAACAACAGTTTTTGCAGATCTGACGACCTCCTTGTTATCCAGAGTGGTGACAACGCCGAGATTTTTTTCACTGCGTGCTTTTCCCTCGGGGGTAAGGTTGGAAACAATGATGTCCTCTTTGGAAAAAATCCCCTGACGGAGAATACCGCCGATCATGGCAGAACCCATATTTCCACATCCGATAAATCCGATCTTCATAATAAAATCCTCCTTAAAATCATTTATAAAAAAAGACACGCCTGACTCGCGTGCCTTCTTTGGCAATGAAAGCAGATAACGGGAATCGAACCCGCCTCCTCAGCTTGGGAAGCTGATGTTCTACCAATGAACTATATCTGCCTGCATCACTAATTATAGCACTGCAAATGAGAAATACAAGTGTGATTTCAGATACAGGCCACGGAGTGACAGCAATGGTATTGAGAGCTGGCAGCATCTGCAAACAGCGATCGCATTTACCAGCCCTGGCTCATAGTGCTGTTATGATATTTTGTAGAATAAGTCACATCTTCACCGAACCATTCCGGCGCGGTGTAGGCATTGGCTGCTTCCTCTGTGGGAAATTCCACTTCAGCCAGAAGAACGCCCTCATATTCTCCGTGAAAGATATCCAGTTCGATAAAAAGTCCGCCTTTTTCCGGGATCACGTAGCGGTCTTTTGTGATGAGGATTCCATCTGCCTTGGGTTTCAGGTGTTCATAAGCTTCTGCGGTGAGCGGAAGATTATATTCCTCACGGCTCATCAGTCCTTTGGATTTATAAGTGAGAAAATAGTCATCGTCCTGTCTTCGGATGCGGACCACCGGTGAGGTGCAGAGATAACCCTGCTCGATTCGATGGCAGGGATAAGAAGCCAGGTTTTCCGGCAGATTTTCTTTTTTAATAAGAAATTTACGCTCAATTTCCATAACCGATTCCTCCTGTAAATATACTGCCCTCAGTTTACATGAAAAAAATATAATTTGCAACGGACTTACCCTGCAAATTTTCTTGACATTTTTTATGGAAAAAAGCATTATGAAAGGGAATGGAAAAACCTCCGGACAGCACCGGAATAATATAAAAAGAAAGGACGGAAAACATTATGAGCAAAGTATATATTTTTTTCGCAGACGGATTTGAAGATATCGAGGGACTGACTGTGGTAGATCTGATGCGGAGAGCAGGAATCGACATCCAGACAGTATCTATTAAAGAGACCAGAGAGATCAGAACCTCTCATGGAATCAATATTCTTACAGACTGCATATTTTCAGAGTGTGATTTTTCTGATGCGGACATGCTTGTGATCCCGGGAGGAATGCCAGGAACAAAATATCTGGAGGAATACAAACCGCTGACCGGGCTTCTCACATCATTTTACCAGAAAGGCGGCAAGGTGGCAGCTATCTGTGCAGCTCCGGGTGTATTCGAGAGACTTGGCTTCCTCAAAGGCAGAAATGCCACATCTTATCCATCTGTAATGGAGCAGCTTACAAGCGCCAGAACTTCCCTGGAGCCGGTAGTAGTGGACGGAAATGTGACTACCAGCAGAGGTCTTGGAACAGCCATTGATTTCAGTCTTTCTCTGATCCGTCAGCTGGAGGGAAGAGCAAAAGCCGAGGAAATCGCAGAGTCTGTAGTATATTCAACAGAGATTTTTTACTAAAGAAGAGCTGTTTTTGCGGTTAAGAAGGAAAACCAGAAGAGCTGCACTGCTTCTGAACGGGATTTTTACGGAAAACAGGGGATTTACAGCGGTATAAGAGCCATATATGGCGAAAAAAATACTGGCGTTTTTACAGTGATTATGCTATACTACAGAAATGACTGTAAATATATAAAATGCGAGTGTTAACTATTTATATAATAAGGTATTTACTCGATATAATTAAGGAGGAACAAGAAACATGAGTTTACAGGTTGAGAAAATGGAGAAAAACATGGCGAAACTTACAATCGAGGTTTCCGCCGAGGATCTTGACAAAGCAATGCAGAACGCATATCAGAAAGCAAAAGGCAGAATTTCCATTCCGGGATTCCGTAAAGGAAAAGCTCCTAGAAAAATGATCGAGCAGATGTACGGTAAGGGAGTATTCCTTGAGGATGCTGCTAACGCTCTGATCCCAGAGCATTACAGCAAAGCACTTGCTGAGTGTGATCTTGAGATCGTTTCCCAGCCTAAGATCGATGTAACACAGGTTGAGCCTGGCAAACCATTTATCTTTACAGCAGAAGTAGCTACCAAACCAGAGGTAACTCTTGGCGACTATAAAGGACTTGAGGTTCCGAAGTCTGAGACAGAAGTAACAGACGAGGAAGTTGAGGCAGAGCTTAAGAAAGAGCAGGAGAAGAACTCCAGAACGATCACAGTTGAGGATCGCGCAGCCGAGAATGGCGACACAGCAACTATCGATTTCGAGGGCTTCGTAGACGGAGAGGCATTCGAGGGCGGTAAAGGAACAGATTATCCGCTGACACTTGGTTCCAACACATTCATCCCGGGATTTGAGGAGCAGCTTGTTGGTGCCAAGACTGGTGACCATGTAGAAGTTAAAGTAACATTCCCTGAGGAGTATCAGGCAAAAGAGCTCGCTGGTAAGGAAGCAGTATTCCAGTGCGACGTTAAGAAGATCGAAGCGAAAGAGCTTCCGGAGCTTGACGATGACTTCGCTAAAGATGTATCTGAGTTTGATACACTTGCTGAGTACAAAGAAGACGTTAAGAAGAACCTGACAGAGAAAAAAGCAGAAGATGCTCGTCGTGCAAAAGAGGACGCAGCAGTAGATAAAGTGATCGAGAATGCCCAGATGGATATTCCGGAGGCAATGATCGAGACTCAGACACGTCAGATGCTTGACGACTTCGCAAGAAGAATGCAGTCCCAGGGTCTTTCCATGGAGCAGTACTTCCAGTTTACAGGTCAGAGCGTTGAGAAGATGATGGAAGACATGAAGCCACAGGCTCTTAAGAGAATCCAGACAAGACTGGTTCTTGAGAAGATCGCTGAGGTAGAGAACATCCAGCCAACAGAGGAAGAGGTTAACGAAGAGATCTCCAAGATGGCAGAGATGTACAAGATGGAAGCAGACAAATTAAAAGATCTCATCGGTGAGAACGAGATGGAGCAGATGAAGAAAGATATGGCTGTTCAGAAAGCTGTTACATTAGTTGCCGATGCAGCTGTAGAGGCGTAATAAACCTCGGAAATGGAGGGTAAAATGAGTTTAGTACCTTACGTCATTGAGCAGACCAGCAGAGGAGAAAGAAGTTACGATATCTATTCAAGACTTCTTAAGGACCGAATCATTTTCCTTGGAGAAGAGGTTAACGATGTCAGTGCGAACCTGATCGTTGCACAGCTTCTCTTCCTGGAAGCAGAAGATCCTTCCAAGGATATCCAGCTTTATATCAACAGTCCGGGTGGTTCTGTAACTGCCGGAATGGCGATCTATGATACGATGCAGTATATCAAGTGTGATGTATCTACAATCTGCCTTGGAATGGCAGCCAGCATGGGAGCTTTCCTCCTGTCTTCCGGTGCCAAAGGCAAGAGATACGCACTGCCGAATTCAACGATCATGATCCACCAGCCATCAGGCGGTGCACAGGGGCAGGCTACAGAGATCCAGATCGTAGCTGACCAGATCGCAAAAACCAAAAAGAAGCTGAACGAAATTCTTTCCGCGAATACCGGACAGCCTCTTGAGATTGTGGAGAAAGATACTGACCGTGATAACTATATGACAGCAGAAGAAGCGAAGGCATATGGTTTGATCGATGGTGTTGTAGTCCACAAATAATGCGTAAGAAAAGACTCCTGTAAAGACACAGGAGTCTTATCTTGCTTTAAAAAGGAATTTTAAATGTCTGCGGGAGACGGACATTTACGTTTAGAAAGGAAACAAAAAGATATGGCAGATAAAGTAAGAGAAGGAAAGGTAAGATGCTCCTTTTGCCATAAGACCGAAGACCAGGTACGGAAACTGATCGCAGGTCCGGATGGAGCGTATATTTGTGATGAATGTATCGGTATCTGTTCCGAGATCATGGAAGAAGAATTCAATATGTATGATCATGAAGCAGATTACGAAACAGGGATCAACCTTCTGAAACCGGAAGAGATCCACAGTATCCTGGATGAATATGTCATTGGTCAGGACGATGCCAAGAAGGCACTTTCTGTGGCTGTTTACAATCATTACAAGAGAATTCTTGCTTCCAGAAATCTGGACGTTGAGCTGCAGAAGAGTAATATCCTGATGCTTGGTCCTACAGGTTCCGGTAAGACACTTCTTGCACAGACACTGGCGAGACTTCTGAATGTTCCTTTTGCCATCGCAGATGCCACTACTCTCACAGAGGCAGGCTATGTTGGCGAGGATGTTGAGAATATTCTTCTGAAGATCATTCAGGCAGCAGATTACGATATTGAACGTGCGCAGTACGGAATCATCTATATTGATGAGATCGACAAGATCACAAGAAAATCCGAGAACACTTCCATTACCAGAGATGTGTCCGGTGAGGGCGTACAGCAGGCACTTCTGAAGATCCTGGAAGGAACCGTTGCAAGTGTTCCGCCGCAGGGCGGAAGAAAGCATCCGCATCAGGAGTTTATCCAGATCGATACGACAAACATCCTGTTCATCTGCGGTGGTGCTTTTGACGGACTGGAGAAGATCATCGAGGCAAGACAGGATACCAAGTCCATTGGTTTTGGAGCAGAGGTTTCTGAGAAGGAAGACCGCAATGTAGGCGAAGTCCTGAAAGAAGTTATGCCGGAAGACTTTATCAAATTCGGTCTGATCCCGGAGTTTATCGGACGAGTTCCGGTTGTTGTGACACTGGATTCCCTGGATGAAGAAGCACTGATCCGAATCTTAAAAGAGCCTAAGAACTCCCTCACCAAGCAGTATGACAAGCTTTTTGAGCTGGACGGTGTGGAACTTGAGTTCCAGGATGAGGCACTTGAGACAGTTGCCCGGAAATCTCTTGAGAGAAAAACAGGTGCCAGAGGACTTCGTGCCATCATGGAGCATACCCTGATGGATCTGATGTACAAGACACCTTCTGACGATACCATCCGTAAATGTATCGTCACAAAAGAGGCAGTGGAGGGAACCGGAGAGCCGGAGATCATCCACGGGGAGGCCAAGTCTCCTGCCAAGAAAGCAGGACACAAAACATCCCGTTCGAGAAAGAAAGGCAAGCCGGAAACAGCTTGATGAAGGGAATGACATAAATGACAAATCAGGTCAATATAATGCCAATGATTGCTCTACGTGGGACTACGGTCCTTCCGGAGATGATAGTACACTTTGATGTGAGCAGAGAGAAATCCATCCGTGCCGTGGAAGCAGCCATGCTCCATGACCAGAAGGTCTTTCTGCTGACACAGAAGGACCCGGAAGTGGAAACACCGGAACTTGATGATCTGTATCGGGTAGGAACCATTGCATACATCAAGCAGGTGGTGAAACTTCCGCAGGATCTTTACCGGGTTCTGGTAGAAGGACTGGACAGAGCTGAAATACTGAGCCTGGAGCAGGAAGAACCCTACCTGAAAGCGGAATGTGAGATCGTTACCGCCCAGGAAGAGGAGTATCCGGAACCGGTGAAAGATGCCATGCTTCGCAGCATCCGGGAACTTTTCCAGAGATATTGCAGAGAGAGCGGAAAGATAAGCAAAGATCTGGTAACACAGATCATGACCATTGAGGATGTTAAGGAGACCATCGACCAGATTGCGGTGAACCTTCCGATGTCCTATCAGAACAAGCAGAAGCTTCTGGAAGCAGTGTCTCTGAATGACCGTTATGAGATCCTGGGAGCACTTCTTGGCAGCGAGATCGAAGTGATCCATATCACCAAAGATCTCCAGCGCAAGGTGAAATCCCATATTGATAAGAATCAGAGAGAGTATATCCTCCGTGAACAGCTCAAAACTATCCGTGAAGAACTGGGTGAGGATAATACTGCAGATGATATCGAGGAGTTTAAGAAACAGCTGAAAGAGCTGGATGCATCCGATGAAGTAAAAGAGAAGATTTCCAAGGAGATCAGCCGTTTTAAAGGAATGGCAGCCAGTGCAGCGGAGGCAACGGTACAGAGAGGCTATCTGGAGACTGTTCTTGCACTTCCGTGGAATAAGAAATCCGAGGATTCCGAGGATCTTGAGAATGCATGGAAAGTACTGGAAGAAGGCCACTACGGACTGAAAGATGTTAAAGAGCGTATCATGGAATTTCTTGCGGTCCGGAAACTGACCCACAAGGGAAAGAGCCCGATCCTCTGCCTGGTGGGACCTCCCGGAACCGGAAAAACTTCCATTGCCCGTTCTGTGGCGGAGGCCATGAACAAAAAATACGTCCGCATCTGTCTCGGCGGTGTCCGTGATGAAGCAGAGATCCGTGGACACAGAAAGACCTACGTCGGCGCCATGCCCGGAAGGATCACGGTTGCATTGAAAGAAGCCGGAGTCAGCAATCCGCTGATGCTTCTTGACGAGATCGACAAGACCAGCAGTGACTATAAGGGAGACACTTCTGCGGCACTTCTGGAAGTCCTTGATCCGGAGCAGAACAGTAAGTTCAACGATCACTATGTGGAGATCCCTCAGGATCTTTCCGAAGTACTGTTTATTGCAACGGCCAATGACGTACAGGGAATCCCGAGACCTCTTCTTGACCGTATGGAACTGATGGAAATTCCAGGCTATACGGAGAATGAGAAGGAACATATTGCAAGGGAACATCTGATTCCGAAACAGATGGAGATCAACGGGATTCCGGAAGGAAAACTGGTGATCCAGCCGGCAGCTCTCGGTAAGTTGATCAACAACTATACCAAGGAAGCCGGAGTCCGTTCCCTGGAGAGAAATATCGGACGCATCTGCCGGAAGACCGCACGTGCGCTTATGGAAGAAGGCAAGGATAAAGTTGTGGTCACATCCAGAAATATCTCCAAATTCCTTGGCAAAGAACGATATAACTATCTGATGGCCAATGAGAAGGATGAGATCGGAATTGCCCGTGGCCTTGCCTGGACACAGGTAGGCGGCGATACCCTTCAGATCGAGGTCAACATCATGCCTGGAAAAGGAGAACTGCTTCTCACCGGACAGTTGGGCGATGTGATGAAAGAATCTGCACAGGCAGGCATCAGCTATATCCGTTCTGTAGCAGATCAGTATAAGATCGATCCGGAATTTTTCCAGAAACATGATATGCATGTACATATCCCGGAAGGTGCTGTTCCAAAAGACGGCCCGTCCGCAGGTATAACCATGGCAACTGCCATGCTGTCCGCAATTATCGAAAAACCGGTGCGTGCGGATCTTGCCATGACCGGTGAGATCACCTTAAGAGGCCGCGTGCTTCCGATCGGTGGACTGAAAGAGAAGCTGCTTGCAGCCAAATACGCAAAGATAAAAGAAGTCCTTGTTCCGGAGAAAAACCGTCCGGATATTGAGGAGATGGATAAAGAGATCATCCAGGGGCTGAATATCCAGTTTGTGGACAATATGAAAGAAGTTCTTGGTGAAGCTCTTGCATAGACAAAAACAGAAAAAACCCTGCCCTGTTTTTCAGGACAGGGCTTTTCCGAGAAAAGGGAGGAACAACGAATGGTAATCAAAAACGTATCACTGGATATTGTCTGCGGAATCACAAGCAAGATCCCGGACACAGGAAGGCCGGAGGTAGCTTTTGCGGGAAAATCAAATGTAGGGAAATCCTCCCTGATCAATGGTCTGATGAACCGCAAGGCCCTGGCAAGGACCAGTGCACAGCCTGGAAAAACACAGACCATCAATTTTTATAATATCAATGAAGCAATGTATCTCGTAGACCTGCCAGGCTACGGCTATGCCAAGGTTTCCGCGGCAGAGAAGGAAAAATGGGGAAAAATGATCGAGGGCTATCTTCACAATTCCAAAGAGCTCCGTGCAGTTTTTCTTCTGGTGGATATCCGCCACAAACCTTCTGCCAATGACAAGCAGATGTATGACTGGATCTGCCACAATGGATATGAGCCGGTGATCATCGCAACCAAACTTGATAAACTGAAACGCAGCCAGGTGGCAAAAAGCCTCAAGGAGATCCGTATTGGATTGGGCCTTCCGAAAGAAGGAAAAATCCTTCCTTTTTCTGCAGAAACCAAGCAGGGAAGAGACGAGATATGGGCACTGATCGACGAGTTGACCGGACTTGCTGAACCGGCAGCTACAGAGGATTAAGGAGAACAAAAAGATGGGAATTATCAAGGCGCTCAAGCTGGGATTTGACTATCAGAGATATGATGACGATGGCAATGTAGTAGACATGCAGCGTGCAGTCAATGATGTAAACCTGGACATTGAAGCAGGAGAATTTGTGGCAGTTCTGGGACATAACGGCTCTGGAAAATCCACACTGGCAAAGCATATGAATGCGCTTCTGATCCCAACAGAGGGAACCATGCTGGTGGACGGGATTGATACTGCCAGAGAGACCAAACTCTGGAAAGTACGCCAGAAGGCTGGAATGGTATTTCAGAATCCGGACAACCAGATCATAGGAACTGTTGTGGAAGAAGATGTGGGGTTTGGCCCGGAAAATATGGGAATCCCTACGGATGATATCTGGAAACGGGTGAATGACAGCCTGGAAAAAGTTGGCATGACAGCTTATCGCTATCAGTCACCAAACAAACTTTCCGGAGGCCAGAAACAGCGTGTAGCCATTGCCGGTGTGATGGCCATGCGTCCGCGATGTATCATTCTGGATGAGCCAACCGCCATGCTGGACCCCAACGGACGGAAAGAAGTTCTGGAGGCTGTGAGGGAACTGAACCGTAAGGAAAAAGTAACCGTTATCCTGATCACGCATTACATGGAGGAAGTGATCCATGCAGACCGTGTCTATGTCATGGACAGTGGAAATGTTGTGATGCAGGGAAATCCAAAAGAGATCTTTTCCCAGGTGGATACCCTCAAAAAATACGGCCTGGATGTACCGCAGGTAACACTTCTTGCATATGAACTGAAGAAATCCGGTGTGGATGTTCCGGATGGAATACTGACTACAGAGGAGCTGGTGAGCGCATTATGTCAATCGAATTAAAAAATGTAACCTATACCTACAGCCCCGGGACAGCCTATGAGAGCCATGCGCTGAAAGATGTCAGCCTGGTGATCCCGGACGGCCAGTTTATCGGGATCATCGGACACACAGGAAGCGGAAAATCCACGCTGATCCAGCATCTGAATGCACTGGTACAGCCTACATCCGGACAGGTTCTGTATAACGGAGAAGATGTGTGGGCGGAAAAATACGACCGGAAGCAGCTACGCAGCGAAGTTGGCCTGGTGTTCCAGTATCCGGAGCATCAGCTTTTTGAGAATGATGTGATTTCCGATGTGTGTTTTGGACCTATGAATCAGGGACTTTCCAGAGAGGAAGCGGAGAAGGAAGCGAAGCAGGCACTGACACATGTTGGAGTAAAAGAATCCAATTTCAAAAAATCTCCTTTTGAACTTTCCGGAGGCCAGAAGAAACGAGTGGCCATTGCAGGCGTGCTTGCCATGAATCCGAAGATCCTGATCCTGGATGAGCCTACAGCAGGTCTTGACCCGAAGGGCAGGGATGATATCCTGGATCAGATCGCGGAACTTCATAAAGTGAGAGGAATCACCATTGTTCTGGTGTCCCACAGCATGGAAGACATTGCGAAATATGTGGAACGGCTTATTGTTATGAACCACGGAGAAGCGGTATTTGATGATACTCCCAAGAAAGTTTTTTCCCATTATAAAGAACTGGAAACCATGGGACTTGCAGCACCGCAGATCACTTATATCATGCATGCTTTGAAGGAGCATGGACTGAATGTGGATGCAGATGCCACAACAGTGGAAGAGGCCAGAGACAGCATTCTTGCTGCGTTGAAAGCTTCAGATTCTCCGCTGTTGAAAGAAGGAGGAGCGGAAAAATGATCAGAGATATTACCATTGGCCAGTATTATCCGGCAAAATCCGTTCTTCACAGACTGGATCCCCGGACCAAATTCCTGGGAACTCTGGGATTTCTGATTTCCGTGTTCCTGTTCCATACGTTTCTTGGATATGCGGTGGCAACGGTATTTCTGGTGGCCATGATCGCAATTTCCAAAGTTCCTGTGAAATTCATGTTCAAAGGTCTGAAGGCCATTGTGATGATCCTTCTGATCACCGTTGTGTTCAATATTATCCTGACGCCAGGTGAAGTACTGTGGCGTTTCGGAATCATCAAGGTTACGAAGGAAGGTCTTGTTCTTGCTGGAAGAATGGCGATCCGTCTTGTTTACCTTGTGATCGGATCTTCCATTATGACACTGACCACCACACCGAATCATCTGACAGACGGTCTGGAGAGACTTCTCCGCCCGCTGAATAAGATCCATGTGCCGGTTCATGAAATCGCCATGATGATGTCCATTGCCCTTCGTTTTATTCCGATCCTTCTGGAGGAGACCGATAAGATCATGAAGGCACAGATCGCCAGAGGTGCGGATTTTGAAAACGGAAACCTGATCCAGAAGGCAAAAAACATGGTACCACTTCTTGTACCGCTGTTTATTTCTGCGTTCCGCCGTGCCAATGACCTTGCCATGGCCATGGAAGCCAGATGTTACCACGGCGGTGATCACAGAACGCAGATGAAACCGCTGCATTATGAAAAAAGAGATTACATTGCATTTGTGATCCTTGTGGCATATCTTGCAGTTGGAGTGGCGTTCCGTGTAGTGGGACTGTAACCGAGCCAGGCGGATTCCTGTGAGACTGTGAGTATTCAGCTATGGATAAGCAGTGTCAGAAGATGCCTGCATCAGGAGGTATATTATTTTATGAAACGAGTAGGACTTGTAGTGGCTTACGATGGAACGCATTATTCCGGCTGGCAGACACAGCCAAACGGAATGACCATTCAGGGTGTCTTAAACGATACCTTAAGTGAGCTGCTTGGAGAAAAGATTGAGACCATCGGTGCCAGCCGTACAGATGCAGGGGTACATGCTCTTGGAAATGTGGCGGTTTTTGATACCGAGTCCAGGATCCCCGGGGAAAAATTTTCCTATGCACTGAATCAGAGACTTCCGGAAGATATCCGTATCCAGCTTTCTGAAGAGGTGGAACCGGATTTTCATCCCCGTTACTGTGACAGTGAAAAAACATATGAGTACCGTATCCTGAACCGGAAATTCCCGGTTCCCACAGAAAGACTGTATTCGTATTTCTATCATTACAAGCTGGATGTGGATAAGATGAAGGAGGCAACCTCCTATCTGATCGGGCGCCATGATTTTGCCAGTTTCTGTGGTTCCGGTGCCCAGGTGAAGACAACTATCCGAACGATTACTTCCATGGACGTGTGGAGAGACGGGGATATGGTGACCATCCGTGTTTCCGGAACCGGATTCCTTTACAATATGGTGCGTATCATTTCCGGAACCCTGATCGAGATTGGAAACGGACAGTATCCTCCGGAACGGATGGATAAGATCCTCAAAGCCTGTGACCGGGCTGCGGCAGGTCCAACAGCTCCGGCTCAGGGACTGACCCTGATGGGAATCGAGTTTTTCTGAAAAAGGTACGAAAAAGAGGCACTGAAATGAAAAATACGCAGGATCTGCTGCATGGAAATATTAAGAGTGAACTGATCGCATTGACCATTCCTCTGGTACTGGGAAATATCCTGCAGCAGTTTTACAACACCATAGATTCTTTTATTGTGGGAAGATATGTGGGAACAGAAGCCTTTGCAGGCATTGGCGTTGCAGGCAGTATCATGAACCTGTTTATCTTTATCCTCAATGGTGGATGTAATGGAATGTCCATTATTTTTGCAGAACTCTACGGGCAGAAAAATTATGAAAAACTTCGAAAAGAAAGCTTCCTTTCGCTGAGCGCGGGAGGGGGCTTTACCATTGTTTTGAGTATTGTAAGCCTTCTGGTACTGTATCCGGTGCTGGGCCTGATCCAGACACCGCCGGAGGTAGAGCCTTATGTTGTGGCTTATCTTCAGATCATTTTTATCGGACTTCCTGCCACCTTCCTTTATAACTGGTGCTCTGCAGTGCTCCGGGCTGCCGGAGATACGGAAACGCCGCTGTGGACTCTTTTTATTGCCATGTGCATGAATCTGGCACTGGATTTTGCCTTTGTACCGGGACTGCATATGGGAACTGCCGGAACCGCTCTGGCAACTGTGATCGCCCAGCTTTTTTCCGCAGGCGTATGTCTGTGGATCATGAGGAAAAAACATCCCATTTTCTTCTTCAGCCGGAAAGATATGGGGATGGATCTGCCGCTTCTGAAGAGAACAGCCAATTTCGGTGCTGTGTCGGCACTTCACCAGTCCAGCATTTACATTGGAAAGATGCTGGTCCAGGGAGCGGTAAACTCCGGCGGAACAGAGATCATTTCCGCATATACGGCGACCACCAGGATCGAAGGATTTTCCAATTCCTTCGGAGACAGCGGTTCCACAGCCATCTCTGTATTTGTGGCCCAGAACCGTGGCGCAGGAGATAAAAAGAGAGCGCTGAAAGGATTTCATCAGGGGCTTGGGCTGATGATCGTATTTGTCATCATTTTGTCGGCATTGCAGGCAGCTCTGACAAGAGGAGCAGTACAGCTTCTTATGGGAAATCCGTCAGAAACTGTAATGAAAAATGCAGTTCTGTATATGAATGTGGTATCTGTCTTTTACATCCTGAATTTCATCGGAAACGCAGGGGTGGGATTCTTCCGTGGAATCGGAAAGATTTCCGTTCCGGTGATCGGAAGCACACTGCATATTTCCATCCGTGTGGTTCTGTCCTATCTTCTGATCGGCAGGATGGGGCTTGAGGCTGTCGCCTTTGCCACAGGGATCGGCTGGATCAGCGTTGTGCTGTATCAGATCGTAGTTTACCGGAAGGTGAGAAAACAGGAATTTTGTTGAAAATTACAAGAAAAAACAGTTGACAGCCAAGGTACCTTATAATATAATAACTCAATGTGACGTAGTGCGAAGATGCTAGAGCCAATAGCCCCGGCGACGGCATTTTATCAGCGGTTTCGGACATTTCCGCGATTTATTTTGCACCCGCGTTTCCATTTACTTTTTTTCGCGGAAGTACCGCGGTTTGAGAAACATTATCGTTGATAAATAACAGGAGGTAGGACCATGCAGACTTATATGGCTAATCCGGATAAAATCGAAAGAAAATGGTATGTAGTTGACGCAGAGGGTTGCACTCTGGGACGTCTGGCATCCGGTGTTGCAAGTGTTTTAAGAGGAAAGAACAAACCTCAGTTTACACCGCACGTTGACACAGGAGATTATGTAATCGTTGTAAACGCTGATAAGATCAAAGTTACAGGCAAGAAGCTTGAGCAGAAGATTTATTATAACCACTCCGACTATGTTGGTGGAATGAAAGAAACCACATTAAAAGAAATGTTAGCAAAGAAACCTGAGAAGGTTATCGAGCTCGCAGTTAAGGGAATGCTTCCGAAAGGACCTCTTGGAAGAGCTATGAACAAGAAACTTTTCGTATACGCAGGACCAGAGCACAAACATGAGGCTCAGAAGCCTGAAGTTTTAACATTTTAATAGGAGGTAGAAAACATTGGCTAGCGCAAAATTCTACGGAACAGGAAGAAGAAAGAAATCAATCGCAAGAGTTTACCTGGTACCTGGAACAGGTAAAATCACTATCAATAAAAGAGACATCGATGAGTACTTCGGACTTGAGACTCTGAAAGTTATCGTTCGTCAGCCACTGGCTTTAACAGAGACAGAGGGTAAATTCGACGTGATCGTTAACGTTCGCGGCGGTGGATACACAGGACAGGCTGGAGCAATCCGTCATGGCCTTTCCAGAGCCCTTCTCGAGGCAGACAACGACTACAGACCAGCTCTTAAAGCTGCTGGATTCCTTACACGTGATCCACGTATGAAAGAGCGTAAGAAATACGGTCTCAAAGCTGCTCGTAGAGCTCCGCAGTTCTCCAAGCGATAATCAGACCGACATATCGAATATCAGAACATCAGACCCTGGGAACCTATGGTTCCTGGGGTTTTTTATGTAAGAAAAGGACATTATCCTTTCTTTTGACATTTCCCCCATTTTTTGATACTATATTATCATACGGACTTCCCATAGGCGCGATCCTGTGGGAGTTTTTTTTACACAGGAATTTAAGGAGGGTTTTATGGATGAGTGAAGTGAAAAAATCCGGTCACAGCCATCATCAGCGGGGACGTTTTTCCGGGAAGATCGGTTATGTGCTGGCTGTTGCCGGATCTGCGGTAGGTTTGGGAAATATCTGGCGTTTTCCTTACCTGGCGGCGAAGTACGGCGGAGGAATGTTCCTGCTGGTTTATATCCTGCTGACCGTGTCATTTGGATATGTGCTGATCATGTCGGAGACAGCGCTGGGAAGAATGACGCGTAAGAGTCCGGTCGGAGCATTTGAACATTTTGGAAAGAGCGCACCGTTTAAGATCGGTGGATGGCTGAACGCCGTGATCCCGATGCTGATCGTGCCGTATTACAGCACCATCGGTGGATGGGTTATCAAGTATCTGGTGGAGTATTTAAGAGGAAATGTGCAGAAGGTTTCCGAAGATGGTTATTTTGGAAGTTTTATTGCGGATTCCTGGCAGGTGGAAGCCTGGTTTCTGGTGTTTGCAGTGCTGGTATTTGCCATCATCCTTGGCGGCGTAAAAAATGGCGTAGAACTTATGTCAAAGATCATGATGCCGGTTCTGGTAGTTCTGGCTGTGATTGTTGCCATTTATTCAATGACACGGCCAGGAGCTATGGAAGGAGTAAAATATTTCCTGATTCCGAACTTTAAGAATTTTTCCTGGATGACAGTTGTGACAGCCATGGGTCAGATGTTTTATTCGCTTTCTATTGCAATGGGTATCTTATATACCTATGGTTCCTATATGCATAAGAAGCTGGATATGGAACAGTCTACCACACAGGTGGAAATCTTTGACACAGGGATTGCCATCCTTGCAGGACTTATGATCATTCCGGCTGTGTTTGCTTTTTCCGGCGGAAATCCGGAGACTCTGCAGGCGGGGCCATCGCTGATGTTTATCACACTGCCGAAGGTTTTTGCAACCATGGGAGTAGGAACCGGCGCAGGAATCCTCTTTTTCGTGCTGGTCCTTCTTGCGGCACTTACCAGTGCGGTTTCTCTGATGGAGACAAGTGTATCTACCTTTATGGATGAGCTTCACTGGGGCCGTGCGAAATGCTGTATCCTGATGGCAGTGATCATGCTTGTTGTCGGAACTGCATCTTCCATGGGATATGGAGTGCTGGATTTCCTGAAGATATTCGGAATGAATTTCCTGGATTTCTTTGACTTTATGACAAATTCCGTGATGATGCCACTGGCAGCACTTGCTACCTGTTTCCTGGTAATACGTGTTGTCGGTTATGACAGGATCGCAGCGGAGATCGAGCAGTCTTCGAAATTCCGCAGAAAAGGGCTGTACAAGTTTTTTATTAAGTATCTGGCACCTGTCTGTCTGATCATTGTACTGTTAAGTTCCATTGCAAACGTGCTTGGAATCATCAGTATGTAAAAAATAAAGTTATAAAAAAGATCAGGTGAGAATGAATGTTGAATGAAATCATTCTCATCTGATCTTTTTTTATGCCATAGATAGTTACGCTGTAGGCAAGGAAAGCTGGTTTCAGTGCTCCCATATATTGATTTAACGTGCTATATCAGTCGTTAACCTTCCAGTTAGCCAGCAGTTTCAGCTCGATCCTTGTTCCATCCGGAAGAGAAAACCAGTGGTCATTGATCGGCTTTACCGGATAAGCTTTGATCTTTTCCATTGTTTTTTCCACAGAATCAACGGCAATGGAAATGTGGTCATATCCGTTCTCTGCATCTGTGTTGATGGCAGAAACTTCACAGAGCTGGATACCTTCCCGGAACCAGCATTTGCGCTCTGGTTTTTCCCCGATCTCCCGCCACATATGCATGTCAAAAACATCTTCAAAAAATTTCTGTGCATCTTCATAAGAAGAAGTACGGATCGCTGCATGATCGATCTTTGCCATAAAAATCGTTCCTCCTTTGTATATGATGTATATGAGATTTTTTATCTGTCATAAGAATAAGCGATTTTGTGATAACTGGCAAGGAAAAAAGATTATTATACAGGGGGAGTTTTCTGGTCAGTGAGGGATTTTCATGAGAAAAGGTACAGACAGACCAGAGAACACAGAGGATGCGGAGATTTGGCTTTACAGCAGAGAAGAATATCAAGTATAATACTATAGCATCGAAAAATCCGCTCCATCAAAAAGGAATCCTGCAAACAGGGATCCCATCGGGATGGCAGCATAAAGGAAAACAAATATAATACAAAAATCACAACAATAAAGGAATATAACAAATGAGTATTTTAAATGTAGAACACCTGACTCACGGATTTGGAGACAGAGCGATTTTTGAAGACGTGTCTTTCCGTCTTCTGAAGGGAGAACACATTGGACTTGTAGGCGCCAACGGCGAAGGAAAGTCCACATTTATGAGCATCGTAACCGGAAAGCTGATGCCAGATGAAGGAAAAGTAGAATGGGCAAAAAATGTCCACGCAGGCTATCTGGATCAGCATGCAGTGCTGGAAAAAGGCATGACCATTGGCCAGGTGCTGAAATCTGCTTTTGATCCCCTTCTGAAAAAAGAAGAGCGTATGAACGAGATCTGCGACAAACTGGGAACTGCAGATCCTGACGAGATGGATGCACTGATGGAAGAACTCGGAACCATCCAGGACGAACTGACACTTCATGATTTTTACGCCATTGATGCAAAAGTAGAGGAAGTTGCCCGGGCACTGGGACTTCTGGATCTGGGACTGGACCGTGATGTTACAGACTTAAGCGGAGGCCAGAGAACCAAGGTACTCCTTGCCAAACTGCTTCTTGAGAAGCCGGACATCCTGCTTCTGGATGAGCCAACCAACTATCTGGATGAGGAACACATTGCATGGCTGAAAAGATATCTTCTGGATTATGAAAACGCCTTTATCCTCATTTCACACGATATTCCGTTCCTGAATTCTGTAGTTAATATCATCTATCACATGGAAAATCAGGAACTGAACCGTTACGTAGGAGACTACGACCATTTCCAGGAAGTCTATGTGGTTAAGAAGGCACAGCTGGAGGCTGCCTACCGAAAACAGCAGCAGGAGATCAGTGAGCTGAAAGACTTCGTAGCAAGAAACAAGGCACGTGTTTCTACAAGAAATATGGCCATGTCCCGCCAGAAGAAACTGGACAAGATGGATGTGATCGAGCTGGCAGCAGAGAAGCCGAAGCCGGAGTTTAACTTCCGCTATGGACGCACACCGGGCAAGATGCTCTTTGAGACACATGATCTGGTCATCGGATATGATGAACCACTTTCCAAACCGCTGAATTTTACCATGGAGCGTGGACAGAAGATTGCCCTGGTAGGAACCAATGGTATCGGTAAAACGACACTGTTACGAAGCCTTCTTGGCCTGAACAAACCGATCTCCGGAAGTGTGGAGCAGGGAGAAAATCTCGAAATTGGATATTTTGAGCAGGAAGTAAAAGGCGAGAACAAGACCACCTGTATCGAAGAACTGTGGCAGGAATTCCCGTCATTTTCCCAGTATGAGGTACGTTCCGCACTGGCAAAATGCGGCCTTACAACCAAACACATCGAAAGCCAGGTCCGTGTCTTAAGCGGTGGTGAGCAGGCAAAGGTCCGTCTCTGCAAACTGGTGAACCGTGATACCAATATCCTGCTTCTGGATGAGCCCACCAACCATCTGGATGTGGATGCAAAAGACGAGCTGAAAAAAGCTCTCCGGGAATACCGCGGAAGTATCCTTCTCATCTGCCATGAGCCGGAATTTTATCAGGATGTGGTAAATGAAGTATGGGATATGAGCAAGTGGACGACAAAGATTTTCTGATGATGTAATTACGATAGAAAAGAAAGGGGTATTTCATGGGTGAAAAACCTCAGAAGATACAAGAACAGAAACAAATAAGCCTGGGTGTGCTGGCTCACGTAGATGCAGGAAAGACAACTTTATCGGAAGGCCTGCTTTTTAAATGCGGAAGGATCCGGAAGATCGGACGTGTGGATCATAAAGACGCATATCTGGATACGTATGAACTGGAACGGGAACGAGGCATTACCATTTTTTCCAAGCAGGCAGTTTTTTCTATGGGAGCGTTTAATGTGACGCTTCTGGATACTCCAGGGCATGTGGATTTTTCTGCGGAAATGGAGCGCACACTGCAGGTGTTGGATTATGCGATTCTGGTGATCAACGGAGCGGATGGTGTGCAGGGCCATACCCAGACACTGTGGAGACTTCTTGAACAGTATAAGATCCCCACATTTCTTTTTGTGAACAAAATGGATCAGGACGGAACAGACAGAGAGGGGCTTCTTCAGGAGCTGAAGAAGAAATTAAGTGGAAACTGTGTGGATTTTGGTGGAGAACTGGAGTGCCACGGTGCAGAAGAATCCGGGAAAGCCATGCAGCAGGTGGATAACTTCGGGAAAACTTCCGGTGAGCCTGAAAATGAATCCGGAGTGGAAAAGCAGATGGATCATGATGGACGTTTTGCAGACAGCAAAAAAAGCGACCATATCAACGGAACCGATGATTTTCTGGAAAATATCGCCGTATGTGATGAAAATCTTCTGGAAAACTTTCTTGAAACAGGGATTATCAAAAAGAAAGCTGTGGTAAAGCTGATCCTGGAGCGGAAGCTTTTCCCCTGTTTCTTTGGCTCAGCTCTGAAAATGGAAGGCGTGGATGCGTTCATCCGCGGTATGGAAACCTATATGGCAGCGCCTGTTTACCCATCTGAATTCGGTGCAAAAATTTTCAAGATCGCCAGGGATGATCAGGGTAACCGCCTGACTTACATGAAGATCACAGGCGGCAGCCTGAAAGTAAAAGAAACGCTTACCAATGCAGGGAGAAAAGGAATTCCGGAAGAAGAGACCTGGGAGGAAAAAGTGGATCAGATCCGTATTTATTCCGGCGCGAAATTTGAGATGATCAAAGAAGCGGAGGCAGGAACCGTCTGCGCGGTTACAGGTCTGACTGAGACCTATCCGGGAGAAGGACTGGGCATTGAAAGAGAGTCTGTCATGCCGGTTCTGGAGCCGGTACTGAATTATCAGATCATCCTTCCGGAGGGCTGCGATGCCCACAAGATGCTGAAAAGCCTGAAAGAGCTGGAAGAGGAAGAACCGCAGCTTCACATTATGTGGGATGAGCAGTTGGGGGAAATCCATGCCATGCTGATGGGGGAGGTGCAGATTGAGATTCTGAAACATCTCATCTGGGAACGCTTCCATGTGGCTGTGGAGTTCGGAACCGGAAATATTGTATATAAGGAAACCATTGCCGCACCGGTGGAAGGCGTAGGACATTTTGAACCACTGCGCCATTATGCGGAAGTGCATCTTCTTCTGGAACCGGGAGAAAGAGGAAGCGGGCTGCAGTTTTTTACAGCGGCAAGTGAAGACCAGCTGGACCGGAACTGGCAGCGCCTGATCCTCACCCATCTGGAAGAAAAAGAGCATCTTGGTGTACTTACAGGATCACCGATCACAGATATGCAGATCACACTTCTTACTGGTCAGGCACACCAGAAGCATACAGAGGGCGGAGATTTCCGTCAGGCAACTTACCGTGCAGTGCGTCAGGGCCTGAAAAAGGCGAAAACCGTCCTTCTGGAGCCATACTACAGTTTCCGTCTGGAACTTCCGGCCGAAAATGTAGGCCGTGCCATGACCGATATCCAGCGGATGCAGGGAAACTTCCAGGGACCGGAGACAGAGGGAGAACTGGCTGTGATCACAGGCAGTGCACCGGTTGCAAAAATGCGGGATTATCAGAGCCAGGTAATTTCCTACACAAGAGGAAAAGGCCATCTCACCTGTACGCTGAAAGGCTATGAACCATGCCAGGATCAGGAGCAGATCGTCCAGGAGATCGGCTATGATTCCGAGAGAGATCTTGAGAATCCTACGGGATCTGTATTCTGTGCTCACGGAGCAGGTTTTGTGGTTCCGTGGTATGAGGTAGAGGAATATATGCATCTGGACGGTGCAGAGATCCAGGACTGGGACGATGCGTATGATGATTCCGGTGACAGCAGTACGGGAACTGCGGAAGCTTCCGGAAGAGGATATTCCGTGCAGGGAAAAGATACACACAGTACCAGTTATGGGACAGGAAAAACCTCCCGTGGGAAATATACTTCGATGTATGGAAGCTACGAAGAGGAGAAAGAGCTGAAGGCAATCTTTGAGAAAACCTTCGGCCCTGTGAAATCGAAGAAATATAACAGCAACAGCAGAAGCTTCGGAAATCTGGAAAGCGGCAGCAGTTTTTCCGGAAACAGTGGAAAACGGTCTCAGACCTCAGAACTTCCGGGGAAAACCAGTCAGGGTGCCTGGAGAAACAGCAATCCTGCCATCCACAGAGACGACTATCTTCTGGTAGATGGATGCAACATTATTTTTGCATGGGAAGATTTAAGAGATCTTGCCCAGGCTGATTTTCATGCGGCCCAGACCCGTTTAATGGACATATTAAGTGATTATCAGGGCATCAAAGGCTGTATCCTGATCCTGGTATTTGATGCTTACCGTGTGGAAGGCCATCCGGAGGAAACCTTCCAGTACCATAACATCCATGTGGTTTATACCAGAGAAGCAGAGACCGCAGACCAGTATATTGAGCGTACTGTCCATAAAATTGGACGCAAACATAATGTGACAGTTGCCACATCCGATGGCCTGGAACAGATCATCATCATGGGACAGGGAGCTGCCAGAATTTCAGCCCGCGGTTTTAAAGAGGAGATCGCATCCGCAAAACAGCAGATGAGGGAAGAATGGCAGGAACGCCGGGACAGCAGCAAAACATATCTCTTTGACAGCATGACCCCGGAATTAAAGTCTCATATGGAAGATATCCGTCTGGGAAGAAAGAAAAAAGAAGAATTATAACAGATACCAGAAAGAACGGACTGTACACCGGGAAATAAAAAGGTGTACAGTCTTTTATTTTCGGAAAAATACCGGCTACAGGCTGTAAAAACTGCACAAAAAGTATAAACTCTCTATTATGAGCATATTTCACAAAAATAAAAAAGCTTTTTGAATTCTTTTGCAAATAAATGGGAAAAGTAGTAAAATAAGGATAGAATCCTCAGTGGGAAGCTCCCTGTCCGGATATATACCCTGGCAGGGAGTTTTCATTAGAGCAATTCAGGGACATTGAAATGCTCACAGAGCACAATAAGACGCCACGATAACAGAAGAAAAAGCAAAAAATGAAAGGATGTGGAAAAATGTTTGAAACAGGCGAATATGTTGTGTATGGCCGTACCGGAATCTGCCAGGTGACGGGAGTTACTACAATGAAGATGGACGGTTCCTCCTCGGAGAGACTTTATTATATATTAAGGCCGGGAGGGGAGACGGAAGGAAAGATTTTTACACCGGTGGAAGGCGGGAAACAGGTTCTCCGTGGAATCATTACAAAAGAAGAAGCTGAGAAACTGATCGACGAAATTCCTTCCATAGAGACACTGAGTATTGAGAACGAAAAATTCAGGGAAGACAGCTACAAAAAATGTATCCGCACCTGCGAATGCAGAGATCTTCTCCGGATCATCAAGACAATCTATATTCGCAAACAGGCCAGATTATCTCATGGCAAAAAAACAACCGCTACAGATGAACGGTATCTGAAACTGGCAGAGGATCATCTCTATTCTGAATTTTCCATGCTACTGGATATTCCCAAGGAACATATGGCAGGTTATATTGAACAGCGGGTGCATCAGCACAGAGAAGAAGAACAGGCCTGCGCTGTTTGACAAAGTGAGGCGTATCTGCTATGGTATTTCCGGTAACCTTTCGGGAAATTCTGTATCCGTGACACAGGACTGCAGGAAGTGTAGAACAGATGCAGGATCAGCCTGAATGCTGTAAAGAAAAGGAGATGCCAGAAGAATGAGAGAACAGCTTACCCGCAAGGATGTTGAAAAAATAGAGCAGGAGATCGAACACCGTAAACTGGTAGTCCGTAAGGAAGCCATTGAGGCAGTTAAGGAAGCACGTGCCCAGGGAGATTTAAGTGAGAACTTTGAGTACTATGCAGCCAAGAAACATAAGAACCAGAACGAGAGCCGTATCCGTTATCTGGAGAGAATGCTGAAGACGGCATCCATTGTATCCGATGATTCCAGAGATGATGAAGTGGGGATGGATGATATCGTAGAAGTGCTTTTTGAAGAAGACAATGAAGTGGAAAAGTACAAGCTGGTCACTTCCATCCGTGGAAATTCCATGGAGAACCGTGTCAGCATTGAATCCCCTATTGGAAAAGCACTTCGGGGACATCGCGTCGGTGACCGGGTCGAAGTGAAGGTCAATGATGATTACAGTTATTACCTTGTGATCAAGTCTATCGATAAAACAGGTTCCGAGGATGAGGAGATCCGCGGATTCTGATTGAAGCTTTCAATTACAGAAAACCGGTGTCCGATATATAGGACACTTCTCTGAAAATCCGGATTACCGGAGAATTATCACGAAAAAGAATCTAAGGCAGAAGACCTGCAATCAGGTCTTTTGTCTTATTTTTTTACATAGATTTTACATTCCGGTGGGGAAAACTTTACAAAGGGCCGCTATCATGAAAAACGTTGAAATGAGAAAAAAGGAAATCAAACATATCTAAAAGAGAAAGTGAAGGAGAGTATTATGGACTTTTTCAGCGTACTGGCATTGCTTGGCGGCCTTGCTATTTTCCTTTATGGAATGAACTTAATGGGAGACGGACTTGCGAAAGTCGCAGGTGGAAAACTGGAACGTATTCTGGAAACCCTTACATCGAGCCCGATCAGAGCGGTTCTTCTAGGAATGGGTGTAACCGCTGTGATCCAGTCTTCATCAGCAACCACGGTTATGGTTGTAGGTTTTGTAAACTCGGGAATCATGAAACTTTCCCAGGTAGTGGGAATTATCATGGGTGCAAATATCGGTACCACAGTAACATCCTGGATCTTAAGTCTTACCGGAATCCAGAGTGATAACTTTATTATCCGGCTTTTTAAACCGACATCATTTTCACCGATTCTTGCTCTGGTTGGCGTAATTCTGATCATGTTTACAAAGAGCCAGAAGAAAAAAGATGTGGGAACCATTTTTGTGGGATTTGCAATTCTGATGTATGGAATGAGTGCCATGAGCGGAGCTGTTGAACCGCTGGCAGATGTACCGGAATTTACCGGAATGCTTGTGAAATTTTCAAATCCTCTGCTGGGAGTTGTGGCCGGTGCGGTGCTTACTGCGATCATTCAGTCATCTTCCGCATCTGTCGGTATCCTGCAGGCACTTTGCCTTACCGGAATGGTACCGTTCAGTGCAGCGCTTCCGATCATCATGGGACAGAATATCGGAACCTGTATCACAGCTATTCTTTCTGCCATTGGTGCGAATGTAAATGCCAAACGTGCGGCAATGATCCATCTGTATTTTAACCTGATCGGAACTGTGCTTTTTATGGCAGTATTCTATACGGTAAATGCGGCAGTGCATTTTTCATTTATGCCACAGGCTGCAACACCGGCGGGAATCGCAATTCTGCACAGTACCTTTAATATTACAGCAACACTGGTTCTGCTTCCTTTTGGAAAATGGCTGGAGAAACTTGCCTGTCTTACGATCCGGGACAAAAAAGAAGAAACCGGGACAGCTGTGGCATCAGATCCGGATTTCATGATCCTGGAGAGCCGTTTTCTGGAGAAACCGTCATTTGCAGTTGAGCAGAGCCGAAATGCCGCAAAAAAAATGGCGGAGGATTCTCACAGAACCCTGTTTACAGCTCTGGATCTTCTGAAGCATTTCAGTGCAGACGGAAAGAAAGCAGTAGAGGAATCCGAAAAAAAGGTGGACCGTTACGAGGATGAACTTGGAACCTATCTTGTAAAACTGAATCAGAAAGATCTTTCGGTGCATGACAGCCACAGTATTTCCATTATGCTTCACTGTATCGGTGATTTTGAAAGGATTTCCGATCACGGCGTGAATATTATGGAATCTGCCCAGGAGCTTCATGAAAAAGGACTGAAGTTCTCCGAAAAAGCTCTGGAGGAACTTCGTGTCATGGAACATGCGGTGGAGGATATCGTGGATATCGCCTATAAGGTTTACGAAAATCAGGATGTACAGCTGGCCCGTGAGATCGAACCTCTGGAAGAAGTGATCGATGAGCTGAGCAAGGAGCTGAAATACCGTCATATCCAGCGACTTCGCGCAGGAGAATGTACCATTGAAATGGGATTTATCCTTTCTGATGTGACTACCAGCCTGGAGAGGGTGGCAGACCACTGTTCCAACATCGGCGTCTGTGTAACCCAGGTGCATGAAGATTCCTTTGATACGCATCAGCACCTGAAACAGATCAAGCACAGCCCGGATGAAACATTCTACCGGGAACTGGAGCTGATTCGCAGACAGTATCAGCTTCCAACATTATCCGAAGAAATAGCAAAGGATAAAACAGTAACCGCTGGTGCATAAAAAACAGAATCATAAAAGGCTGATAGAAATGTCGGCTTTCATATGCCCTGGCTATCCGCAAAAGTGTGGAGAACCAGGGCTTGTGCAGTAAAAGGAAAATAGTTATACTGAAAACAGAAAAAATAAAAATACGGCTGACAAAAAAACAGCCGGTGTAACGAACGGAGAGGGATGTGGAATGATCTACTGTGTGGAAGATGAACGAAACATCCGGGAGCTTCTTGTCTATACCCTGGAGACAACCGGATTCGAGGCAGAAGGGTTTGAGACAGGAGTGGAGTTTGACGCAGCGATGAAAAAAAGCCTGCCGGAACTGATCCTTCTGGACATTATGCTCCCGGGAGAAGATGGATATAATATTCTGAAACGGCTGAAAAGCGATACCAGGACCAGGGATATCCCGGTGATCATGGTCACTGCCAAAGAAGCGGAATTTGATAAGGTGAAAGGTCTGGAGGGCGGTGCGGATGATTATATCACGAAGCCTTTTGGAATGATGGAATTTGTAGCCAGGGTAAAAGCAGTTCTCAGGCGCTGCGCAAGACAGAACGAGGAGCGGGAACTGCACTGCAAAGACCTCCGGGTTAATGTAGCCCGTCATGAAGTCAGCTATCAGGGCGAATTGAAAGAGCTTACCAGAAAGGAATTTGAACTGCTGGAGTATCTTCTTGAGAATAAAGGCCTGGTTATGTCCAGAAATCAGATCCTGTGTCATGTCTGGGGATATGATTTTGACGGTGAGACAAGAACGGTGGATGTACATGTGCGAACCCTCCGGCAGAAACTGGGTGAGGCAGGAAATCTGATCGAGACTGTGCGCGGAGTCGGATACCGGATCGGAGATCACTTATGAAAAAAAAGATCCTGAATCATACAAGTATTATGATCGTCCTTGCTGTCCTGATCACCTTTCTGGCAGCAAGTGTAGTCACTTACAGTAAATTCAACACTTACATGCAAAATGGGGTCCGCGAGGAGGCCAGGTACATCTGCCTTGGCATGGAAGAATATGGAGATACGTTTCTCTTAAAAAGACTGCGGGCAGTATCCTCCAGCCGTGTAACACTGATCCAAAAAGACGGAACCGTACTTTTTGATTCCCAGACATCCCCGGAAAAACTGGAAAATCACAGCAACCGTCCGGAGTTTATGGAAGCGGAAAAAGACGGAAAAAGTGAAAGTATCCGTTATTCCGAGACATTTGCCAAAAAGACTTTTTATTATGCGGTGCGGCTGGATAACGGGAATGTCTTAAGGGTAGGAAAGACGGTAGATTCTGTATATTCTACCTGGATTTCAAGCCTTGCGGTTCTTGGAATCCTGATGGTACTGGTCCTGATCCTGGAGTTTGCGTTTGTGGAGAGGCAGACCAGGGAGCTGATCAAACCGATCAATGATCTGGACCTGGAGCATCCGCTGAACAATGTGTGCTACGAAGAATTACGCCCCCTTCTTGTGCGGGTGGATGAGCAGAACCGTCAGATCCGGCAGCAGGTAAAAGAGCTGAAAGAGGCCGAAGAAATCCGGAAAGAATTTTCGGCCAATGTATCCCATGAGCTGAAAACACCGCTGATGTCCATTTCCGGATATGCGGAGCTGATGATGAACGGAATGGTTCCGGCAGATCATGTCCAGGAATTTTCCGGAAGGATTTATCATGAGGCGGTACGTCTTTCCAATCTGGTAGCAGATATCATACAGCTGTCCAGACTGGATGAAAGCAACAGTGAAGTTCCTTTTGAGGAAGTGGACCTTTATGAGCTTGCGGAAGATGTACAGAACAATCTCCGTCATCCAGCGGAAAAGAAAAATATATCCCTGGAGCTTACAGGAAGTTCCGAGAAGATCCAGGGTGTCCGTCATGTGCTGTATGAGATGTTTTTTAACATTGCGGATAATGCGGTGCGCTATACAGAACAGAATGGTCATGTGCGTATCATGGTCGGAAACCGTAAGGGAAATCCGTTTTACTGTGTGGTAGATGATGGAATCGGCATTCCGAAAAGTGAACAGGGCAGGATCTTTGAGCGTTTTTACAGGGTGGACAAAAGCCATTCCAGACAGACCGGAGGAACAGGACTTGGCCTTTCCATTGTAAAACATGGAGCAACCCTTCATCATGCACAGATCCATGTGGAAAGTGAGCAGGGCGAGGGAACCAGAATGGAGATCGTTTTTCCGGGAGAAGATCAGGCTCAGGGATAAAGTGGAAAGAATCAGTAGGATTTCCCGGGGAAGTGTAGTATAATAGAACAAGGTTCAAAGGCCGGCCGGATGAGAATCTGACCGGCCCGAACTATGTATGGGAAAAATCCCTGAATCTCTAAAATAGCAGGAGGAACAAGATTATGAAAGAGCCGGTTCTGGTAGTAATGGCAGCAGGAATGGGAAGCCGCTACGGCGGACTGAAGCAGATCGATCCTGTAGATCAGGAAGGTCATATCATCATGGACTTTTCCATTTATGATGCAGTACGTGCAGGCTTTAAAAAAGTAATATTTATCATAAAAAAAGAAAACGAGCAGGATTTCCGCGATGCCATCGGTGACCGTTTAAGCGATAAGGTGGAAATCGTGTATGTCCATCAGGATCTGAATAATATTCCGGAGGGCTTTCAGGTTCCGGAAGGACGTGTGAAACCGTGGGGAACGGGACATGCCGTATTAAGTTGTGCTGAAGTTATTGACGGCCCGTTTGTGGTGATCAATGCAGATGATTATTATGGAACACATGCTTTTAAGATGGCATATGATTTTCTGGCCCAGGCACAGGAGGATACCGTTCCTGCCCAGTATATGATGGTAGGCTACCGTCTGGAAAATACACTGACAGACAACGGCTATGTATCCCGTGGGGTCTGCGAGACAGATGCGGACGGTTACCTTGCGGACATCAATGAGAGAACTCATATCGAGAAACGTGACGGCGGAGCAGCCTACACAGAAGACGATGGAAAAACATGGACCAGCCTTCCGGGAGACACACCGGTATCCATGAACATGTGGGGCTTTACCGGCGGTTTTATGAAAGAGCTGGTAAACCGTTTTCCTGTATTTCTCCAGAAGAATATTCCGGAGAATCCTCTGAAATGTGAATATTTCCTTCCGTTTGTAGTGGATGAACTTTTAAAAGAAAAGAAAGCAACCGTCAAAGTCCTTACCACACAGGACAAATGGTACGGAGTCACCTATAAAGAAGACAAACCGGTAGTGGTTGCGGCAATCCAGAAACTGAAAGATCAGGGACTTTATCCGCAGGGACTTTGGGATTAACCGGAAATTTCTGAGAAACTTTCAAAGATATGGGAAAAGTCAGGTAGTAAACCTGGGTTTCAGCTATTGTGGAAACAGTGGAACAGTGCTAAAATAAACAGTAACAGTTAGATCCAGTAGAGGAGGAGAAAAACTATGGCAATTTTAGTAACAGGTGGAGCAGGATACATTGGAAGTCATACCGTTGTAGAACTGCAGAACGCAGGATATGATGTTGTAGTAATTGACAATTTATGTAATTCCAGTGAGAAGGCTCTGGACAGAGTATCCAAGATCACAGGAAAACCGGTGAAATTCTATAAAGCAGACATCCTGGACCGTGACGCAATGAATGAAGTTTTTGACAAAGAAGAGATCGACTCCTGTATTCATTTCGCAGGACTGAAAGCAGTAGGTGAATCCGTTGCCAAGCCGTGGGAATATTATGAGAATAATATCGCAGGAACCCTGACACTTGTGGATGTGATGAGAAAGCATAATGTCAAGAATATTATTTTCTCTTCCTCAGCGACCGTATACGGAGATCCGGCAATCATCCCGATCACAGAGGAGTGCCCGAAGGGACAGTGCACCAACCCATATGGCTGGACGAAATCCATGCTGGAGCAGATCCTTACAGATATCCAGAAGGCAGATCCGGAGTGGAATGTAGTTCTTCTTCGTTACTTCAACCCGATCGGTGCTCATAAGAGCGGAACCATCGGTGAGAACCCGAACGGTATCCCGAACAACCTGATGCCATACATCACACAGGTTGCAGTAGGTAAACTGAAAGAACTCGGCGTATTCGGAAACGATTACGATACACCGGACGGAACAGGTGTCCGTGACTACATCCATGTAGTAGACCTTGCCAAAGGCCATGTAAAAGCCCTCAAGAAACTGGAAGATAAATCCGGATTAAGCATTTACAACCTTGGAACAGGTAAAGGCTACAGCGTTCTCGACATTGTTAAGAACTTCGAGGCAGCTACAGGTGTTAAAATCCCATACGTGATCAAAGCACGCCGCCCTGGAGACATCGCAACCTGCTACTCCGATGCATCCAAAGCTGAGAGAGAACTTGGCTGGAAAGCAGAGAACGGAATCCGCGAGATGTGTGCAGACTCCTGGAAATGGCAGAGCCAGAATCCGAATGGATATGAGGATTAAGAAACGGTAAGTACATATCATAAATAAAAACAGGCAGGCTTCTTTTTATAAGAGAGGCCTGCCTGTTTTTTGGGGGTAAAAATGTCGCTTATCATTTCCATAAGCGACACCTGTTTTTCTCAATTATACATAGTTTCCGAATCATAAACAATGATAGCATCGGCAATATGTGTTGTCAAGCCACGAAAAATGCACTATATTTAGCAGGTTATGCTCTTTTTGGGTGTGAGATATTCCTAAATACGCCACCTGGCTTCCTTTTTTCGCCGATTCGTGGTCACAAAAATGGTCAGGCTTTTGCTATAATGAATGAAAAAGGAGACTGCAATTATGCCTAGAAAAGGGGAAAATATCAGAAAGAGAAAAGATGGAAGATGGGAAGCGCGCTATGAAAAATCCCGTGACCCAAATGGCCGGATTCAGTATGGCTATGTATATGCTCACACTTATGATTCTGTAAAAAAGAAAAAGCTGGCAATTTTATGCAAAAACAGGACCCAGACAAATATCGGAAGAAAAATCCTCTTTCGGAACCTTAATCAGGAATGGCTTGCATCTGTTCGATACACTGTAAAGATCAGTACTTATACCTGTTATGAAACTTTGATCAGCATACATATCATTCCTGAATTTGGGGACATTCCTGTAAAATATATCTCGTCAGATTCTATATACAGATTTTCCGAAAAACTGAAAAAAGAAGGGCTTTCTTCCCGCACCATAAAAAACATTCTTATTTTATTCCACAGTATCCTTCAATATGGAGAAAAGCAGGGATATATCAATCATCTTTCTCAGCTGGAATTTCGTTATCCTAAAATAATAGAACATTCTTTTAATATCATATCTCAGGAAAATCTCACAAAATTAATTTCTGTTCTTTGTACAGACACATCCAGATTTTGTCTTTATCTGAAAGAATTTATTACTGTGAATGTGGAAACAGAATGGATCGTGATGTGAATGCGGCATTCAATATCATGAACGAAGGAAAACGGATCCTTATAGAATGTGCATGATAACACAATAAAAAGTTCGCATCCGTACTTATAAAAACCGCGGGACACGCAGGGATAGCCTGTTTTATCTTTGCTCTGAAGGGCAATTGAGCAGGAACCCCCACATCAAAATCTATAAGATTTAAGTGGTGGGAGTATGTCACTATGCGGGATTTTGCGCTTATAGATTTTATTGTCAACAGGCTTGACAATTTTGAACATATGGTATAAACTACAGAAAAATACAACCAACAGTTGTTATGGAGGAACTATATGGAACAGATTTTCGTGTATAGGACCTCCGGTGGTAAAAATATTTTAAGTAATCTTTCAAACGAAGTAAAGCCGATAGTATTAACTGTGCTGGAGGGAATACTAAAGGATGGACTAGAGAACTTTACTACGAGACCGATTGATAAAAAGATTACGCCAACACTTTACGAAATTAAGAAGAAAGATGTGCGTATATTTTATTACAGGGGTTTGGATAATACTATAAATATTGTATATATAACGGAGCATAAACAGAAAAATAAGACGGAAAAGACAGATAAGAAAACCGCTGTTGACAGGGAAAAACGAATGTTAAAAAATCTGCTTATTCACAGAGAACATATATAGAAAATACCACCGGAGCATTAGTGCCTGAGAGAATTGATCTCTCAGGCAGAAGTCCTAAGAGTGTTTATATAGTTTCGAAAAAATATAATTTATGAAAGAAAGGAGTGATGAGTGTTATGCTAGATCCAAAATTATATTTAAATATTCAATGTTATAAAAATGGATAAAGATGTCTTTGATTTAGTTTATTGTAAAAGGAAATAGCAATATGGGTGCATTAGAAGAGCTGAAAAAAGAAGTAGCATCTGATTTGATACTTAAAAAGCAATATGAGATAGAAACGGAAATTTATAATATTGCTATATGTCTGAAAAGAATCCGGAAAGAAAAAAAGTTAACGCAAAAAGATGTTGCACAGAGAACAGGTTTAACACAACAGATGATTTCGAAAATTGAATCATATAATGGAAATCCATCAATAGAATCTTTTGTGAAATATTGTAATGGAATAGGAATTAATTTATTGGAGGTGTTATTAAATTACTGCAAATAATGTTTTAACCGAATCTGCGAAGCAGTTATTCGGTGTAGAACTGCGTAGCGAATGCGGATTGCGAATATCCGCTTGACATACAACCGCAAGAAAGGAGCTTATTATGGATAATGACAATGCAAAAGAACTGATTTCAGAAAATAATAAATATTATATAGCCGTTGATAAGAAAGAAGCATCAGGAGATATGAAACATGTGTTGAACGAAATGGTTGGATTTGGCTATGAAAAGATCGCCGAACACGAATACAATGGTGATGTAATAGTCATTTATGCAAAAAGAAAATAACATATGTCGGTAAAAAAGAACACTTGCCATACCCGCAGCACAGGTGTTAAAATAATCACATCAAACAACAAGGAGAAAAACGAATGTACGATTATCTTATCGTAGGCGCCGGTCTTTACGGTGCTGTCTTTGCTCATGAGGCGAAGAAGGCGGGCAAATCTGTTCTCGTGATCGACAAACGCCCGAATATTGCAGGAAACGTGTACACAGAGAAGATTGAGGGAATCAATGTTCATAAGTATGGTGCACATATTTTCCATACCAATAATAAGAAGGTCTGGAATTATATTACACAGTTTGCGGAGTTCAACCGTTTTACAAACAGCCCGGTTGCCAATTATCATGGTGAGCTGTACAGCCTTCCGTTTAATATGTATACCTTCAATAAGATGTGGGGGGTTGTGACTCCGGAGGAGGCTGCTGAGAAAATCGAGGAGCAGCGTAAGGCAGCTGGTATCACAGAACCGAAGAACCTTGAGGAGCAGGCAATCAGCCTGGTTGGTACAGATATCTATGAGAAGCTGATCAAGGGTTATACAGAGAAGCAGTGGGGACGTCCATGCACAGAGCTTCCTTCCTTTATCATCAAGAGACTTCCGGTCCGTCTGACTTTTGATAACAACTATTTCAATGCTCTTTATCAGGGAATCCCGGTTGGCGGATATACGAAGATGGTAGCGAACCTCCTGGACGGCATTGAGGTTCGTCTGAATGAGGATTACCTTGAGAAGAAGGCTGAGTATGATGCTATGGCTGAGAAGGTTATCTACACAGGTGCCATTGACGCATACTTTGATTATAAGCTTGGAACACTGGAGTATCGTTCTGTCCGTTTTGAGAATGAGACTCTTGATAAGCCGAATTTCCAGGGTAATGCAGCTGTGAACTACACAGATGTTGAGACACCGTGGACACGTATCATTGAGCATAAATGGTTTGAGTTCGGCAAGGATGAGGAAGGCAACGATCTTCCGAAGACTGTGATCAGCCGTGAGTACAGTTCTGAGTGGAAACCGGGCGATGAGCCATATTATCCGGTTAATGATGAGAAGAACGGACAGCTTTACGCACAGTATAAAGAACTTGCACAGAAGGAATCCAAGGTAATCTTTGGCGGACGTCTTGGCGAGTACAAGTATTATGATATGGATGCGGTAATCGCGTCTGCACTGGATATGTGCGAGAGAGAACTGGCATAAAACATATACACCAGACAGGAAACGCTGGCAGTACCACTACTAATGATAAGATCCTCTTATATTTCGGAGCAGAAGAGAAATATAAGAGGATTTTGCGTATACGGGAAACGAAGATGCGGGTACGGATGGAGGAGACAGAATGAAAAGAATAAAAGGTGTGCTGCTGGCGGCTTTGCTGACAGTGACGGTAAGTATGCCGGTTTATGCGGACAGATCAGAGAAAGTGGAACTTCCGCAGAGCAGCACGGATTATTATATGACCGTGGATTCCGGTGAGGACGGAGTGGATATTTATCCGTCAACAGATAAAAAAAGTGGAAAATTTAACGGAACTGAAATTAAAGACGGAACAGTTCTGCATATTGAAGGGGAAACGGAGAAAGACGGCGAGAACTGGGGTTATACCGAGTATCAGGGAAGACATGGATATGTGCCTCTTGATGAACTCCGGCCATCGAAGGATGAAGAGCTGGCAGCAGCCGGAATAACGAAAGGAACCGGTGCAGATTCAGCAGGAACCGGAATTGAACAGGGTCTGAATGACCAGACGGGATCATCCGAAACCCGGCAGGAACCGAATGACGGTATTGCCGTATCAGGAACGCCACGGGAATCAGATGACAGTACGGATGTCTCCGGAACAGAGAAAGAAGTATCTTCCGGCGGAACTGGGGAAGTATATGGTCCGGCAGTACAGATATCTCCGGTTTCCACAGAAGAACAGGAAGAGACAGATGCGAAACCGGTCAATGGTTCCGTTGCGAAATCCTTCAAAGAAACAAAAGTATGGTACAGGAATCCTTTTATCTGGATCGGGACAGCGACAGCGCTTGCAGTGATCGGGATTTTCGGTTATCATTTGAAAAAAAGAGGATAATCATACAGTTAAAGCAAAAGAGGAGAATCATGTGAAAAGATCAAAACTGTTCAGGAAAAAATTGCTTCCATTATTTCTGAGTGTGGCTGTCGCGGGTAGTCAGGTGCCGGTTATGGCTGCGGATTTCGGTGATACGGCAGTCGTGTCAGCGGATGCGGATGAGACAGAGAGAAGTCAGAGCATACGAAATCAGGGTCAAATCGGGGAATCATCTGAAGCAGGGGCTGAAGATGGTGGAACTACGCAGAACGATACGGATGGAGTATCTGTGGCAGGAACCTCAGATACAGAAACGGAAGAGATCTCGCAGGGAAGTGACGACAATATTTCGGAGGAGCTGGATCAGGATGACAGAACAGACTGGACTTCGCCGGATAGTGAGGAGAATGTTTTTTCTGATTCTACAGAGAACACATTTGGAGATGGAACCGGTGATGGGGAAGACTCCCAAATAGAATATATCAAAGGACGTCCGCTGACAGAAGAGGAAGAAAAAGAACAGCTGGCTCCGTTTGATTCCCTTACCAGTTACACGACAGCTGAGCCTATCGGAAATGATACAGAGGATGTTCCAGGGGCACGGGCAGCGGCGTATCCGTCCTACTATAATGCAGCGGATCTGAGATACGTAACTTCTGTGAAAAATCAGGAACCCTACGGAATGTGCTGGGCATTTGGAATGGCATCACTTCTGGAGACTTCACTCCTTTCACAGGGCCTTGGAACATATGATCTTTCTGAAGAACATCTGGCGTATTTTTTTGCAAACCGGAATAACGATCCTCTTGGAAATACTGCCGGTGATATTAATTACCATTATGGAACAGATGACTATGGAAATCAGGATTATCATGAATCCGGAAATGACATGCTCGCATCATTTTTTCTGAGCACCTGGTCAGGGATGACAACAGAAGAAGATGTTCCGATGGCAACAGATGAGACACATACGAAGAAAACCGGAGTAATCCCGGATGCGTCCAAGGAATACGATGCGGTGGCATATCTGAAGAATGCATATTTTTCCGATTATTCAGTAAGTGCAATGAAAAAAATGGTGCTTGCGAATAATGCAGTGACCCTTATGTACAATGCACAGAATCGATATTACAATGCGGATACAGCCGCATACTCCTATCCGTCCAGTACCAAAAGCATCAACCATCTGGTTACAGTAGTGGGATGGGATGACAATTATTCTGCAAAAAATTTTAAGACAGCGTCGAATGTAACTGCAGATGGTGCATGGATCGTCAAGAACAGCTGGGGAGAAAACTGGGGAAAAAATGGATATTTCTACTTATCTTATCAGGATGGTTCCATTAACAACCTGGTGGCAGCTTCAGCAACGAATCAGCCAAAGTATACCAATAATTATTTTTATGACGGAACCTGCGGGCTGAGTGCCCTGGCGATGTATGCCGGAGATAAGATTGCCAGTGTTTTCCGTGCTTCTGCAGGAAACGGTAAGGCGGAGAAGCTTGGCGAAGTGACGCTTGCAGCTCTGACGACCAACAATACCTATAAAGTGCAGGTGTATACAAACCTTAAAAACGCAAAAGATCCCACAAGTGGAACGCCGGCATATGCCACACCGGTAACTTTAAGACAGCCGATGGCCGGAATTATGACATTTCAGATCCCGGAGGTACTGATCAGCCAGGGAAGTTCTTACTCTATTGTGGTAACGAATGCGGGAAATGCAACTATTAAGTATTATGTGGAAGCAGAAGTTTCTTATGGCTGGTGCGAATTCGAACCCTCGATTCTGTCAGGTCAGAGTTTCCGTTATCTGAATTCGCAGAAAGAATGGGAAGATGGTGCGGATCTTGTGTTAAGTACCAAAACGAGGGATATTTATGGAATTACCTATCGGATCAAAGCCCATACAAAAACACTGGACAGCCCGGCAAAAATGCAGATTTCCAATACATCTCTGTCCATGTATGCCGGTGAGAAAAAATCTCTGAGTGCTTCCGCAACAAGAACGGAGATGACAACGTCCGGAATCAGCTGGGAGAGTTCGGATACGAATATTGCCACAGTCAGCAGTAATGGTCTGGTAACTGCGAAGCATCCCGGAACAGTGACGATTTCCTGCTATGGAAATAACGCGAAAGGAATCAGGGCATCCTGTAAAGTAACCGTGAAATTAAAACAGCCTGCCGGGCTGAAGATCACTTCCAAAGCCTACAATAAGATCAACCTGGCCTGGTCAGCAGTAACGGGATGCAACTATTATGTGATCTACCGAAGCGAAAACGGTGGAAAAGAAAGCAAACTGACGAGTATGAAATCCAGTATACAAAGCTGGAGTGATACGACTGTAAAAACAGGAAATACCTACAGTTACCGTGTCAGGGCGGCATATGTATGTACAGGAAAAACAACGCTCTATGGAACTGCTTCCACTGCCGTGTCCGCAAAGACAGAACTTGCAAAAGCAGCAGCCAGTGCGACTGCGGTTTCTGGTCCGAAAAATACAGTTTCCTGGGGGAAAGTTCCGGGAGCAAGCGGCTATCGTGTATATCGCAGAACAGGGAACAGTGACTGGGAGAGGATCGCTGAAGTGAAAAGTAATGTTTCCAGCTATCAGGATTCCCAGATCCGGGGAATTACGTCTTATACGTATTCTGTGCGTGCATACCGTAACGTAGACGGAAAGAAAGTTTTTGGCAGTTATAAGGAGAGCAGAGCTGTTTTATCCTATCCGGATATCCAGAAAATTTCTGCTGTGAAGAAAACATCCAGTGGACTTAAACTTTACTGGAGGGCACAGAGCCGTGCAACATTCTATGATGTTTACCGGAAGACCAAAAACAGCACCTGGAAAAAAATAGGCACTGTCTCAGGCAGAAGCACTACAGTATCTTATGAGGATAAGACGGCGAAGAAGGGGACAACCTACTATTATGCGGTCCGTGCCGGTGTAAAAACATCCGAAGGGAAAACGCTCTGCGGAAGTTACGCTGCAAAATCAGGAAAAAGATAAAAACAAAAAGTCAAAACTCCCGTTTCCATTCCTCTGAAAAGAGTATGGAAACGGGAGTTTCTGGTTGAATATGTGTGTATATATGATATATCAGGCAGTTCAGAAGAAAGATCAGTCGTTGTTGATCACAACACCTTTCTGAAGCATTACATTGGCATAAAGTGCTTTCTCACTTGTGGAGATGATGCAGTATGCAGTTTTTGCTTCATCATAGAATGCGAAACGCTCGATATTTCCGATGGCTTTCTCGCCACGCTCGTCATGTTTGGAAACGATCTCTTTATATGTATCCCAGATCGGTGTCTCCACGTCATCACCAGGCATTACTTCCATCAGGTTTACCGGATGTTCTACATAGGTATCCAGCGGGAAGAGTTTCAGGATGGCATCCAGGATCTCCGGAACACCATGTCCGTCACAGCGGATGGTAATGGCATTTTTTCCCATGGATTCTACCGGGAAGTTTCCGTCAGCGATTACAAGACGGTCACTGTGTCCCATCTCACATAAAACTTTCAGTAATTCTGGTGATAAGATTTCTGGAATTCCTTTTAACATTGTTCATATCCTCCTAAGATCATTGTGTACTTATAACATTTCCGGAAAATGCTGCATCCGTTTCTGGTATTCAGAACGGGATACAGCGCTTCCTGAAATTGTTATGCTGCCGGTAGTATCAGACGGACCTGCCCGGCCACAGGTTTGTATTACTTTTAATTATTAATCTAACGGTATTTTGTCTTCTTTTCAAGGTAATATTTTCCTGTAAATGATGAAAATTTTATAGTTGACAGAAACGTTTCGGTGCGTTAAGATGAACTCAAACAGAAACGTTTCGGTTTCTAGATCAAATGAAGAAATAATATAAAAAATAAACACAATAATTCCAAGGAGGAAAAGATTATGCCACTGGTTACATCTAAAGAAATGCTGTTAAAAGCACAGAAGGGCGGATATGCGGTAGGAGCTTTCAACGCAGAGAATATGGAAATGGTGAAAGCGATCATCCAGGCAGCTGAGGAGCTGAAAGCACCGGTTATGATCCAGACAACACCATCTACGATCAAATATGGTACTGTTGAGACTTACGCAGCAATCGTGGCAGCAGAGGCAGCCAAGGCTTCTGTTCCGGTATGCCTTCATCTTGACCACGGCAGCAGTTTTGAACTTGCAATGCAGGCAATGCATGCAGGCTACACATCTGTGATGATCGACGGTTCCAAACTGGATTTTGAGGACAATATCAAAGAGACCAAGAGAGTTGCGGACGTAGCAGCAGCCCTGAACATTCCATGTGAGGCTGAGCTTGGTAAGGTAGGCGGTAAAGAGGACGACCTTGAGGCTGAGGCAGACACCAACACAGATCCGCAGGAAGCAAAAGAATTCGTAGAGCGCACAGGTGTTACTTCTCTGGCAGTTGCCATCGGAACCGCACATGGCTTCTATGTAGGAACACCGGTTCTTGACAAAGAGCGCTTAAGTGAGATCCGCGAAGTTGTAGATATCCCGCTTGTTCTTCACGGAGCATCCGGACTCAGCGATGAGGATGTCAGTGATTGTGTAAAACGTGGTATCTGTAAAGTAAATTTTGCAACAGAGCTTCGTGCAGCATACTCCAAAGCAGTAAAAGAGACATTTGCAGAGAATGAGAACATCATCGACCCGAAGGCATACGGAAAGAAAGCCATCCAGGCAGTGAAAGAGCTGGTTGAGGCACGTATGAAAGTCTGCGGCTGCGATGGAAAGGCAGAATAAGGAATTTCTGTAAAAAGCAGAAACGGAGTGATCAGTATGGCAGCAACCATGAAAGATATTGCCAAGCGGACGGGACTTGGGCTTGCGACGATTTCTTCTTATTTTAATGGCGGAAACGTAAGAGAAAAAAACAGAGTAAAGATCGAGGAAGCCATCGAGGAACTGCACTATGAGGTCAATGAGGTGGCAAGAGGCCTGAAGACCAATGCCACCAAGACCATCGGGGTAGTGATCCCGGAGCTTAATAATACCTTTTGTGCGGAGATCATCACAGGAATGGAGGATGTGCTGCGAAGCCACGGATACGCCACCATTGTCTGTGACTGCCGTACCGATAAGAAACTGGAGCGGGACGCAGTGGAATTTTTAAGCCGGAAACGTGTGGATGGGATCATCAGCATGCCGGTGGATGCTGAAGGCAATCATCTGAAAAAATTCCAGAAAACCGGGAAGCCCATTGTACTCATTGACCGAAGAATACAGGAGCTTTCCTGCGACAGTGTTCTTGTGGACAATGAGAAGGCGGCCGAGGATGCCATGAGGGTTTTTTTTAAGGCAGGACACCGTAAGATCGGGATTATCGGCGGCCCGGAGGAAATTTCCACGGCGCAGGAACGTCTCCAGGGATACCGAAGCGCATATGAAAAAGAAAATCTTCCGGTACGGGAATCTCTGATCTATCACGGCGACTATACCATTCAGGGTGGCGTGAGAGGAATCGAGAAACTTGTGGCGGACAATCCGGATATGACAGCCGTATTCGTTACCAACTATGAGATGACCATGGGGGCGGTGATCGGAATGAATGAGCTGGATCTGAAAATTCCGGAACAGCTTTCCATGATCGGTTTTGATAATCTGCAGTTTGCCAGAGCCTGCAGCCCCAAGCTTACCATCGTGGCACAGCCTACATCGGGCATTGCCAGGGAAGTGGCGAGCATTATGCTGAAACGGCTGGGAGAGGCAGAGAGCGAAGAAACGGAGCCGATCACAGAGAAGCTTGGCGCGGAAATTATTATGGGGAAATCCGTGCGTGTGCTAAAGGAGAAGGAGAATTCATAATGAAACCATATTTACTTGGTATTGATATCGGCACCAGTGCCTGCAAGGTTGCGGTTTTTGAAAAGTCAGGAACCGTAGTGGCAGCAGCCAATGGGGGTTATCCGGTATATTATCCGAAAGAAGGCTGGGCAGAGCAGAATCCGGAAGAATGGTGGAGTGCTGTCTGTCAGGCAGTAAAAAAAGTGATCGAAAAAGCCGGGATCCAGCCGGAGGAGATCGCAGGTATCGGTATTGACGGCCAGAGCTGGTCCGCCATTGCCATGGACAAGGACGGAAATGTTCTTACAAACACTCCGATCTGGATGGATACCAGAGCACAGTCCATCTGCGACAGACTGAATAAAGAGATCGGAGCAGATCAGATTTTTGAAGTATCCGGTAACTCCCTTCAGCCATCCTACACAACTGCAAAGATCCTCTGGTATAAGGAAAATCTCCCGGAGGTTTACGAAAAGATCGACAAGATCCTGCAGTCCAACAGCTACATTGCATACAAACTGACCGGTGTGATGAGTCAGGATGTTTCACAGGGGTACGGTCTGCACTGCTTTGACATGAGAAAAGCAGCCTGGGATGAGGAAATGTGCAAAAAACTTGGAATCCCCATGGGATTTCTTCCTGAGATCTGCGACTGTGACCATGTTGTGGGAACGGTTACAGAGAAAGCAGCAGAAGAATCCGGCCTTGCTGTGGGAACACCGGTTGTTGCCGGCGGTCTGGATGCGGCATGTGGAACGCTGGGGGCCGGAGTGATCCATCCGGGAGAGACACAGGAACAGGGCGGACAGGCCGGAGGAATGAGTATCTGCATGGACGAGTACAAGGCAGATCCCAGACTGATCCTCGGATATCACGTAGTTCCGGGACAGTGGCTCCTTCAGGGCGGCACAACCGGCGGCGGTGGTGTCATGCGCTGGTTTGAACGTGAGTTCGCAGATTATGAGCGTATGATGGCAGGAGAAGAAAAAGGTTCTTCCCTGGATCAGCTCAATGAGATCGCAGAAAAGATCGCTCCGGGAAGTGACGGTGTGGTATTCCTTCCATATATGTCCGGTGAGCGTTCCCCGATCTGGAACCCGAACGCAAAGGGCGTATTTTACGGACTGGATTTCGCCAAGACCAAGGGCCATATGGTACGTGCCTGCATGGAAGGCGTGGCACTTTCCCTGAAGCACAACCTGGAGGTGGCAAAGGAAGCAGGAGCAGATGTGGAAGTTCTCCGTGCAATGGGAGGATCCGCCAATTCTCTTCTCTGGACTCAGATCAAATCCGATATTACCGGCAAGCCGATCGTAGTACCGTCATCCGATACAGCCACAACCCTTGGCGCAGCGATCCTGGCAGGTATTGGCGTTGGAATGTATCAGGATTATGATGAAGCCATCCGCCTTACCGTAAAAGAAACAAGAAGACATGAACCGAACCCGGATAACAGGGCCGTTTATGAGAAAACCTATAAAACCTATTTAAATCTCTATAAATCTCTTGAACCTATGATGAGAAATGAGGAGGAAAAATAATCATGAAAGCAGCAGTAGTAGTAGCAAATGAAGATGTCCAGTACCAGGAAGTGGAAGAACCACAGGTAACTCCGGGTCACGTAAAGATCAAAGTAAGATATTCCGGAATTTGTGGATCTGATATCCCTCGTGTATTAAACCACGGCGTACATTTTTATCCGATCGTACTTGGACATGAGTTTTCCGGTGATGTAGTGGAAGTCGGAGAAGGCGTTACCAAGGTAAAAGTCGGCGACCGTGTATCCGGTGCACCGCTTCTTCCATGTATGAAATGTGACGACTGCCAGAAAGGTAATTACTCCCTCTGCAAACATTACAGCTTCATCGGTTCCAGAGAGCAGGGAGCAAATGCGGACTATGTAGTAGTTCCTGAGAAAAATGCCGTACCGTTTGCAGACAATGTTCCATATGAGCAGGGCGCTATGTTTGAGCCTGCAACCGTAGCCATCCACGGTGTATTCCAGAATGATTACCACGGCGGTGAGTATGTGGCAATCCTGGGCGGCGGTACCGTTGGTATGTTTACCATGCAGTGGACAAAGATCTTCGGCTCCAAGAAAGTCGTAGTTTTTGATATCAGCGATGAGAGACTTGCCCTTGCAAAACGTCTCGGCGCAGATGAAGTCATCAACACAAAAGAAGAAGGCTACATGGAGAAGGCCATGGCCATCACAGGCGGCAAAGGATACGGCTTTGTATTCGAGACAGCCGGACAGGTTCCGACTATGCACATGGCATTTGAGCTTGCTGCAAACAAAGCCCATGTATGCTTTATCGGTACTCCTCATGAGAACCTTACTTTCACACCGAAACAGTGGGAGAATATGAACCGTAAAGAGTTCAAACTTACCGGTTCCTGGATGTCCTACAGTGCACCATATCCGGGACGTGAGTGGGATCTGACCGCGCATTACTTTGCAACCGGCCAGCTGAAATTTGATCCGGGCTTCATCTACAAGAAGATCCCGATGAGCCAGGCACAGGAAGCATTCCAGCTGTTCAAGACCCCGGGCCTTGTAAAAGGAAAGATCCTTCTTTCCAATGAGGAAGACTGATATGATCCTGACTGTAACGTTAAACGCTGCCATTGACAAGCGTTATGTAGTAGATGATTTTAAAGTGGGCGAAGTGAACCGGGTACGGGAATGTACCTATGTTCCCGGCGGAAAGGGACTGAATGTCTCCAAGCCGGCGTCCATTTACGGTGCCGAAGTGGTTGCCACAGGTTTTGTGGGCGGCCACGCAGGCAATTATATTGAAGATGCCCTGAAACCTTTTGGCATCAAGAGCGCTTTTTACCATGTGGACGCGGAGAGCCGTTCCTGCATCAATATCTGGGATGAAGTGAATCACGTGCAGACCGAATTCCTGGAGCCGGGATTTACTCTCACAGAGGCAGACTTTGAGGGATTTGAGAAAAAATTCCGCGAGCTTGTAAAAGACGCTTCTGTTGTTGCAATGTCCGGCAGCGTGCCCAAAGGACTTGACGGAACTGCCTATCAGCGTCTTGTGAAGATTGTCAAAGACGCAGGAAAACCGGTGATCCTGGATACCAGCGGAAAGCTTCTGGAAGAGGGAATCAAGGCAGCACCAACACTGATCAAGCCCAATATCGACGAGATCCGAATGCTTACGGGAAAGCACTGTGATGACATCAACGATATCATCGAAGCGGCAAAAGCCATCCATGCCGGTGGCGTGGAGATCGTAGCGGTTTCTCTTGGAGCAGATGGCTCCCTGGCAGTTGGCGAGGAGGGGATTTTCCGTGCGATAGTTCCGAAGATCGATGCAGTAAATACTGTAGGCTGTGGAGATTCCATGATCGCAGGTTTTGCCCTTGGATTAAGCGAGGGACTTTCCCTGGAAGAGACCCTGCGCAGGGCCAGCGCGATCTCAGCGGCAGCAGCCATGCGTGAGGAGACCGGTTTCTTTGTGATGGAAGATATGGAGAAACTTCTTCCACAGATTGAAATCAAAAAATTATAGAGGCTGTAAAACAAGTTTATAATAAGAAAAATTTTTTCATAAAAAAGGAGATGTAAAGATGGCAGAAGTTATCAATCCGGCAATCGTGCCGAAAGTGACACTTCCTTCCGGCGAACAGGTTCCATGCGTCGGAATGGGAACCTTCGGTTCCGACCGTGTATCCGCCGAGGATGTATCTGCAGCTGTTGCAGGCGCGATCCGCAGTGGTTACCGTATGTTCGACTGTGCCGCATGCTACGGAAACGAGCATGAGATCGGCCAGGTATTTAAGGATGCGTTCGACGAAGGCGTTGTAGAGCGTAAGGATCTCTTCATCATGACAAAAGTATGGAACGACATGCACAGAAGAGTAGAGGAAGCCTGTGACAAGAGCATCAAAGACCTTCAGTGTGACTATGTGGATATGTATTATATCCACTGGCCATTCCCGAACTATCATGCACCGGGATGTGATGTAGATTCCAGAAATCCGGATTCCAAGCCGTTCAGTGTTGAGGAGTTCATGGATACATACCGTCAGTGCGAGGCTCTGGTAGAAAAAGGAAAGATCCGTTACATTGGTATTTCCAACATGACCATTCCGAAACTTGAGGCAGTTCTTCCACTTATGAAGATCAAACCTGCAACCTGCGAGCTTGAGCTGCATGTATGCTTCCAGCAGCAGGAGCTTTATGATTATCTGGTAGCACATAACATCCAGCCGGTAGGTTACATGCCGATCGGTTCCCCACGCAGACCTGAGAGAGATATCTGTCCGGAGGATGTTGCGGATCTGGAAGTTCCGGAAATGCAGGCAATCGCAAAAGCACATGGTGTTCATCCGGCTCTGATCGCTCTGAAATGGGCACATCAGAGAGGTGAGATCTCCATTCCGTTCTCTGTCCATAACTATGCAAGCAACCTGAAATGTGTCACCGAGGATCCTCTTACAGAAGAGGAAATGGCAACCATCGCAACCCTGGAAAAAGGCAACCGTCTTGTAAAAGGACAGGTATTCCTGTGGCATGGTGCAAACGACTGGCATGACCTCTGGGATGAAGATGGCGTTATTGTAAAATAAATCGCGGAACAGCCAGCGTAATATTGTATACGATGAAATCCCGTGTCCAATATATTGGACATGGGATTTTTTGCACAGTACTGCCTGTAAAGTGGACTAAGAAACTCCGTTGTAAATTATCAACAAACATGTTACCATGTAGAAAGAATTAACAGTTATTGTTTACATAGAAAACAGTAATTTTTAACAATGTAAATGGCAGATATAGTGGGAGGTATCTGCCAGGGGGATGTACAAAAAAAGCAACAGAAACTGAACAGAGGGGGACGACAGAAATTATGTATCGTATTTTACTGGTAGACGATGAGATACTTGTTCGCGATGCGATCCGGGAGAATATTGACTGGAAAGCCATGGACTGCGAGCTGGTAGGAGACTGTGACAACGGGAAGGCAGCAGCGGAATTTGTGCAGACCCATCCGGTAGACATTGTACTTACAGATATTCTTATGCCATATATGGATGGTATGGAACTGAGCCATTTTCTCCATGATAACTATCCGGATATTGTAATTGTGATCTTCAGTGGATTCGGTGAGTTTGAATATGCCAAGAAGGCGATCCAGTATGACGTCAGTGAATACATGCTGAAGCCTGTAACTGCCATGGAACTCCGTGCAGTCATCGAAAAAATGAAGAAAAAAGTGGATCAGCGAAGAGAAGAAAAACAGAAAATCGAGCGCCTGACGCAGACATCGGAGAACTATCAGAAGAATGCGATTGTGATCCGGTCCAGAGCACTGCAGGCTTTTGTGGAAAACATTAAAACAAGAGAAGAAAGCCTTGAGGAACTTTCCGGGCTTGGAATCAGTCTGGAAGCTGCCTGCTATCGCGTGGCGGCGTTTGATCTGGATCTGTATTCGGACGGAACACAGATCACCGCAGAGAAAAGGCAGGAGAGTGCACTGATGTCCTTTGTCCTTTTTAATGTCAGTGATGAGATTGTAAGCAGGGAGAAGGCAGGTGTTGCCTATCAGGAAGGAAACAATAAGGTCTGCGTATTGTTTATGGGAAACCGGACCAGAGAATTTGGCGAAAAAATTATGGAAATCTGTCAGATGATCCAGTCCAAGCTTAAAGAGCTGATGGCTCTGGATGTTTCAATCAGTGTGGGAAGCTGGGCAAGGACACAGCAGGAGCTTCTGGTGTCTCATGAGCTGGCAGAAAAGGGAATCGAATACAGATATCTTCTTGGTGGAAGGCTTCTGATCGATATGGAGGAACAGCCGGAGGAGAATACGCTTTCCATAAAGAATGTCGTAGAGGCTCTGGTAACCGCACTGAAAACAGGCAGGAAAGAAAATGCGGATCATATTTTAGAAAAAATTTCATCCGACATCAAAGCGGCACGCGTGGATAAGAGCAGGGCCTGTGTTTATCTGCAGCAGATCATCCGTGCAGCAGACGAAACCTGCGAGGATATGGTTCCGGACAGTAAGCTTTTTTCCAAAAGAGAAGCACTTCTGCAGCAGGTCACAGAGCAGAATTCTTTTGACAGTGCATTTGAACTGGTAAAATCTCATGTGGGAGAAATTTTTCAGACGCTTTCCGATGCCAACAGTTCCAGCGGACAGCGCCAGGCAAGACTTGCCCTGGACTATATTCAGAAGAATTATATGGACCCGGATTTAAGCCTGAACAGTATCTGCTCCTATCTGAATATCAGTACCAGTTATTTTAGTACGATTTTTAAAGATCTTACAGGAGAAACATTTACAGAAGTTCTGATACGTACCCGAATGGAGAAAGCGAAGGAGCTTCTGGAAAATACAACCATGAAGAATTATGAAATTGCCGAAAAAGTCGGATTTGCAGACCCGCATTACTTTGGAATCTCCTTCAAAAAAATGACAGGCTGCACCCCGACAGAATATGCAAGGGAGAAACGTAAATGAGAGATATCCGGTTTGCGGCAAAGATCATAGGAAAATTCAAAAGTATCCAGAGCGCGATCTTTGCGGTGGTGACGGTGCTGCTTTTAAGTGCGGTGCTGGTTATAACCGGTGTTTCTATGAGATATACCCGCAATTCTATTTTTGAAAATTCCTCTGTCTACACCCAGAATATCGTGAAGCAGATGAATCAGAATATAGATTCTTATATTGACTACATGGAAAATATTGCTTATATGATCTCCAGCAACGAGGATGTGCAGCAATATCTTTTCGGCGAAAATGTGGACGATGACACAAGAGAACGTCTGATCAACCAGTTCAAGACAATTCTGGACGGGCGAAGTGATATCCGAAATCTGGGAATCATTGGAATTAATGGGCGGAAACTGATCAACGACGGCAAACAGTCTGTGAATCCGGATCTGAAACTTTCCACCCAGGAGTGGTACCTGGATGCTTTGCAGAAGCCGGAAGGCCCGCTTCTTACATCTTCCCATGTACAGCACATCATCAGCGGAGAACGCCCGTGGGTGATCACTTTAAGCAGGGGGATCCGTAATTTTTCCAACAGTGGTGAGAAAGAGGGAGTCTTTTTTATTGACCTGAATTACAGTGCCATCAGTGAACTCTGTGATCAGAATACGATTGGGAAAAAGGGATATGCATTTATTCTGGATGAAAGCGGAAATATTGTATATCATCCGCAGCAGCAACAGCTTTACAATGAATTGCAGACGGAGAATATCGACCTGATCGTGGAATCAAAAGAAGATACGGTGCGTACCGGAAAGGGAAACAGAGGAAAGCTGTATTCCATTTCCAGATCCAATAAAACCGGATGGACCGTTGTGGGCTGTATGAGCGTCAGCGAGCTTCTGCGCAAAAGTAATCAGGCGCAGAGCATTTATGTGCTTGTTTCCGCACTTCTGATGATCGTAGCGTTGGTGTTCTCCAGATTTCTGGCAAAGAGTCTTACCTATCCCCTTCAGCGTCTCAGGGATTCCATGTCCAGAGTACAGGAAGGGCATTTTGACGGAGCAGATGTGGAGATCGATTCAGAGAATGAGATCGGAAGCCTGACGAAATCTTTCAATATGATGACACATAGGATACAGGATCTTATGGAGCAGAACGTGAAGGAACAGGAAGCAAAGAGAAAAAGTGAGCTTAAGGCCCTTCAGTCCCAGATCAATCCTCATTTTCTCTACAATACCCTGGATTCGATCATCTGGATGGCAGAGGGCAGAAAGTACGAAGAGGTTGTTCTGATGACAGCATCCCTGGCGCGTCTTCTTCGTCAGAGCATCAGTAATGAAGATGAAGTGGTTCCTCTTGCAAGGGAAGTGGAGTATGCCAAGGGTTATCTTACGATCCAGAAGATGCGTTACAAGGACAAGCTGGAATTCGAGATCGATGTAGAACCTTCTATATTAAATATCCCTCTGATCAAGCTGGTTCTCCAGCCGATCATTGAAAATGCCATCTATCATGGACTGAAATATAAAGAGAGTAAGGGACTTTTGCAGGTAAAAGGCTTTATGAAGGACGGAAATGCAGTTCTTCAGGTGATCGACAACGGTGTAGGTATGGATGAGGAAACATTGTCACATATTTATGATAAGCATAAGGTGAATTATCATTCCAATGGTGTGGGTGTTTACAATGTACAGAAACGTCTGAAGCTTTATTATGGAGAAAATTACGGGATCACCTATGAAAGTGAAAAAGGTGTCGGAACCACTGCCACGATCATCATTCCGGGAATACAGGAGGAATCAATATGAAAAAACATAGAAAACTCCTGACTTTAGGAGTGGTCATCTGCCTTGTGGCGGGGCTTGTAGCCGGAATAGTCTATTATAAACAGGTAGAAGAAGAGAGAAAACTATCGCTGATCTATATTCCGAAGGTTGTGGACGGTACCAATGATTTCTGGACATCACTGATCCAGGGGGCGGAGATGGCTGCAAAGGAATATAATGCAGATATCCGCGTATGGGCACCTGAGGAAGAGAATGATGTGGATGGGCAGAACAAGCTGATCGAAAGGGCAACAGAAGAAAAACCGGACGCGATCCTGATCTCGCCGTCCAGCTTCACTGAATCCGACCAGCTTTTGAAGAAGGCAAAGGAACAGGGAATACATATCGCATTTATTGATTCTTACACACAGGAAGAGGTCCAGGATCTTACCGTTGCGACCGATAATCTGGAAGCGGGACAGATCCTTGGCAGGTTTGCGAAGGATCTTGTGGGAACGGATGATCAGATTGCGATCGTTTCACATGTAAAGGGTGTATCTACAGCAGTTGAAAGAGAAAAAGGTTTCCGGACAGGACTTGGCAGTCTGAAGGATAATATCGTAGATGTGGTATACTGTGATTCTCGGTATGACAAGTCCTATGAGCTTACAAAAGAGCTGATGAAAAAATATCCGGATCTCAAGATGATCGCGGGAATGAATGAATATTCCTCTGTAGGTGCTGCAAGAGCAGTAAAGGCAGCAAAAGCAGAGAAGCGGATCAGGGTGGTGGGAGTAGACAGCTCACAGGAGGCCGTCCAGCTGATGGAACACGGAATCTTCCAGGGAATCGTTGTACAGAAGGCATTTAAAATGGGGTATGTGGGTGTTCGGGAAACTGTTAAGATGCTGCGTGGAGAAGACTATAAGAAGAATATTAATTCCGGGTGCCAGCTTGTGACTCCTGACAATATGTATACCAGTGAGATCGAAAAACTGCTTTTTCCGTTTAATACGTTAAAAACATATGGTGATCTTACACCGTAAATAGTCATAAATGCACAAAGAAAAGGGTTAAATATTTACCATACAGTAAATATTTAACCTTTTTTTGAAAGATATTCTATTACAATTATTGATTTTTGACGGTATTATAATAACCAAGAAAACACAAGATACGTGCAAAACGTGAGGAGGGTAAAAATTGGAAAACTTAAAACAAAATCCAATCGTTAAGAAGCTCGGATTGAACAGAATACTGCTTGTCTGTGTTCTGATTCTTATGTTCCTGGTTTTTAAAGTAGTTCTTGGAAACAAGTTTCCGGCTGTTGATAGTATCAGATCTACTTTGAACTATGTGTACTTCCTGGGCTTTTTGTCACTTGGCGTTACATTCGTAATCGCTACAGGAGGAATTGATTTCTCCATCGGACCTGTAATGTTCTGCTGTGCACTGGTATCCGGTTACTGCATGACATCCTACAAGGTTCCGTGTGCAGTTGCCATGATCCTTTGCATTCTGATCGGTCTCTGCTTTGGTATTTTCAATGGCTGGATGGTTTCTTACATGTCAGTACCACCATTCATTATTTCCATGGCATCCATGAACATTGCAAAAGGTATTGCTTCTGTATTCACAAAAACACAGTCAGTAAGCTGGCCGGCAGCCAGTGAGGCAAACGGCTGGTTCCGTAATATCGTTTCCGTAAACGGCTTCCCTGTAGGAATCATTATCTTCCTGGGAATGGCAGTTATCTGCGGTATCGTTCTTTACAACACAAAACAAGGACGTTACATCCTCTGCCTTGGTTCCAACAAAGAGGCTGTCCGTCTTTCCGGTGTTAACACAAAGAAATGGGAAATGCTTGCTTATGTGATCTGCGGATTCCTGGTAGGTATTGCAGCACTCTTCTTTGTAGCTACATACACAACTGTTCAGCCTGGCTATGGCGATCAGTACAACAACGAGGCTATTGCAGGCTGCGTTATGGGTGGTACATCCATGGTTGGTGGACTTGCTTCCATCGGCGGTACTGTAATCGGCGTATTTATCATCTCTCTTCTTCAGCAGGGCATTATGGCATTTGGCCTTGGTAAAGGACAGCAGATGATCATCACAGGTATCATCGTTATCGTTGCAGTTTATATCGACGTTTCTGCAAGACGCAGAAAGAACTGATCTTAGAGGGAGGATGCGACAATGGGTGAAGTTATTTTAACTATGAAGGACATTGATAAGTCCTTTCCTGGAGTTCATGCTCTGGATCACGTTAATTTCGAAGTAAAACGCGGCGAAGTACATGCACTTATGGGAGAAAATGGTGCCGGTAAATCAACACTGATGAAGGTTCTTACCGGTATTTATCAGAAGGATTCAGGTTCCATCGTTTACAAAGGACAGGAAACAGAATTCCACAATACACGTGAGGCACAGGATGCCGGCGTTGTAATCGTACATCAGGAGCTGAACATGGTAGGTGATCTTACTGTTGCTCAGAACATCTTCATCGGACGTGAGCCGAAGAAGGGTTTCCGCATTGATGACAAAAAGATGATCGAGGATTCCAAAAAGCTTTTTCAGGATCTGAACATTGAGATCAATCCGAAAGAAAAGATGAAAAACCTGACAGTCGGAAAACAGCAGATGTGTGAGATCGCAAAAGCAATTTCCCATAAAGCTGAGGTTATCATTTTTGATGAGCCTTCCGCAGCACTGACAGAGAAAGAGATCGCGGACCTGTTCGAGATCATCCGTGACCTTCGTAAGAAGAATCTTGGTATCGTATATATCTCTCACCGTATGGATGAGATCAAGACCATCACAGACCGTGTAACCGTTATGCGAGATGGTGGATATGTAGGAACTCTGATCACAAAAGACAGTACAAAAGAAGATATCATCAACATGATGGTTGGTCGTGTTATTTATGAAGATCCGAAACAGCAGAGTGCAGTTCCGGCAGATGCACCGGTAGTTCTTAAGGTTGAACATCTGAACGCAGGAAAGATGGTTCAAGATGTAAGCTTTGAACTGAAGAAAGGTGAGATCCTTGGTTTCTCAGGACTGATGGGCGCAGGACGTACCGAGACAGCCAGAGCACTGTTCGGAGCAGATCCGAAGCAGAGTGGTAAAATCTCCGTTATGGGTAAAGACGGTCAGCTTCACGAAGTTACCATCAACAGCCCGCAGGATGCTGTTAAATACGGTATCGGTTATCTGTCAGAGGACAGAAGAAGATACGGCTGTGTTGTACAGAAATCTGTAACAGAGAATACAACACTGGCAACAATGGAAGAGTTTACCAATGGTATCTTTATCAACAAAGCAAAAGAGAAAAAAGTTGCTGAGAAATATGTAAACGAACTTGCAACTAAGACACCTACTACAGACCAGCTGGTAGTTAACCTTTCCGGTGGTAACCAGCAGAAGGTAGTTATCGCAAAATGGCTGACACGAGACAGTGACATCCTTATTTTCGATGAGCCTACCAGAGGTATCGATGTTGGTGCTAAGAACGAAATCTACAAATTAATGAACAAACTGGCAGCAGAAGGCAAATCCATTATCATGATTTCTTCTGAGATGACAGAAGTTCTCCGAATGAGTGACCGTATCATCATCATGTGTGAGGGTAAAGTTACCGGATGTATTGATATCTCCGAGGCAACCCAGGAAAACATCATGGACAAGGCCACACGGAATATCAATTAAGGAGGAAAGTCATGACTAAGAAGAAAAAAAGTATTTTAAGTGATCAGAGATTTATTGTTTTGCTCGTTATCATTGTCCTGTGTGCAATATTCTCAGGCTTGAGTAAAGAATTCAGACAGTACACCACGATCCTGAGTATGCTGGATTTCTCATATTACGATCTTCTTATGGCGATCGGAGTTACATTCCCGCTTATCACTGGTGGTGTTGACCTGTCAATCGGAACTGGTATGGTAGCATACGCACTGATCGCAGGAACACTGATCAGAAACAACAATTGCCCGGTAGCTCTGGCAATGCTGATCTGTATTGTTCTTGGTATCGCAGTCGGTGCACTGAACGGTGTACTGATCGGTGTTATGAACCTGCCGCCATTTTTGGCAACACTTTGTACATGTATGATTACCCGTGGTGCCGGATCTCTCTGCAGTGCGACACCTTGGCCGGGACTTACACAGGACGGTGGATGGTTCCACACAATCTTTAAAGTAACCGTTGGTACAGGAAGAAGTGCTTCACGTTATCCGCTCGGTTTCCTGTGGATGATCATTCTGGTTCTTCTTATGGAGTACATCCTGAACCACACCAAATTCGGTCGTTACACAATTGCAATCGGTTCCAACAAAGAGGCAGCAGCCCTTTCTGGAATCAATACAAAGTTCTATCACGTAATGGTATACGTTGTCTGCGGTCTGTTTACAGGTCTTGCAGCAATCGCATACGCAGCAGTAACACCTACTGTACAGCCTGGTACTGGTGCCGGACTTGAGATGGATGCTATCGGTGGTGTATTCGTTGGTGGTGTAGCAGCTACCGGTGGATATGGTTCCGTGATCGGTACATTCGTTGGTATCTTCGTCATCATGCTTCTGAAAACAGGTCTTCCATATATCGGCCTGCAGGCAAACTGGCAGCAGATCATCACTGGTATCGTTCTGATCGTAGCCGTTCTGATCGATATCTTGAAAGAGAAAAAAGCAGCACATTGATATTAAGAAGTGTGTATAATAAGTAAGGGTGCTGTTTACAGAGAAATGTGAACAGCACCCGATAATCAAAGATGTGAAACGCCAAGGGGTAGCAACGGCGTATGAACATAAAAAACTATATAATATATTTTAAGGAGGAAATATTATATGAAAGCAAAAAAGGTTATGGCATTAATGCTCTGTGCAGCAATGGTAACAAGCATGAGCGCAACAGCAGCTTTTGCAGCTGAGGAGAAAGAAGATGCAGCAACAGAGGAATCCGCAGATTCCACAGCAGCTGAGGATCCTACCGCACAGTTCGACGGACTGAAAGCAAACGAAGCTTATGAGTTCCCGATGATGGTTAAATCTTTCCAGTCTACATACTGGGATGCAGCTCAGGAAGGTATGAAGAAAGCATCTGAGGAGCTGGGCGTTACTTATAAAGCACAGGGACCGAACAGTGAGTCCGATATCGCTGACCAGGTTAACATGATCAACACAGCTATCGGCTCCAATCCTGTTGGATTAGGACTTGCAGCTTGCGATACATCTTCTGTTCAGGATGCTCTTAAGACATGTGCAGAAAAAGGTATCCCGGTTGTAACTTTCGATACAGGTATCGCTGATGCTCCGGAAGGATCTGTAGTATGCGAGGTTTGTACAGACAACGCACAGGCTGGTGCAGTAGCAGCTGAGAATATGTACAACTCCATTAAAGACGTTGTTAAAGATGCTGACGGACAGGTTATCATCGGTGAGGTTAACCAGGATGCAACAGCTCAGAACATTCAGCAGCGTGGTACTGGATTCATCAACAAGATGATCGAGCTTCTTCAGGCTGATGGCAAGACTGTAGCAGTAAGCGGCAACGAGTTCTATGTAAACGCAGCAGAGGGTGCTGACGCAGACGCTAAAGACGCAGACGTTGTTATCCAGGTAGCTGTACCTGCACAGACAACTGTAGAGCTCTGCTCCACAGAGGCACAGGCAATCCTTTCCCAGGAGAACTGTATCGCAGTATTCGGTTCTAACCAGGTTTCCGCAGAGGGTGTTCTTGCAGCAAATGCTAACCTTAACGTTCTTGGTTCTGACCCGGCAAACGGTGATGTAGTTGGTGTTGGTTTCGATGCTGGTTCTATCATCAAAGCAGCTGTTAAAGATGGCACATTCATCGGTGCTGTTACACAGTCTCCTCTTATGATGGGATACTATGCAATCTACGCTCTGACAGCAGCAGCAAACGGCCAGGAGCTTGAGGATGTTCCTACAGACGGTTACTGGTATGATGCAACAAATATGGAAGACGAGGATATCGCTCCTAACCTTTATGACTAATCAAATCATATAATTGATAAGATCGTGAAGTTATAATGAACGCGGATTGCGTTCGGACGTATGAAATAAGAGATCCGCTGGCTGATTCAGTCAGCGGATTTTTTAAACAAATAATGTAGTAGTTCATAAATAATCGCTGTATTATTGGCAAATAAAGACACTTTTTTTGACAAAAGAGGTTCTTATCACCGGAAGGATCCTGATGTATGATAAATACAACATCAGATATGAAAGTGATCAGAAGCTTACATATTGAGGAGGATTTAAAAATGGCAACATATTATTTAGCAGTAGATATCGGAGCATCCAGTGGACGTCACATTCTGGGACATATGGAAAACGGAAAAATGATCCTGGAAGAAATCTATCGTTTTGAGAACGGCATGGTTAAGAAGGATGGAGAGCTCTGCTGGGAGTTTGATCGTCTTTTCACCGAGATCGTAAATGGTCTCAAAAAATGTAAAGAGATCGGCAAGATTCCGGTAAGCATGGGCGTTGATACCTGGGGTGTTGATTTTGTACTTCTTGACAAAGATGATAAGGTTCTTGGAAATACTGTAGGTTATCGTGATCATCGTACAGAGGGAATGGATGAGGAAGTTTATAAGACAATTTCTCTGAAGGATCTGTATGCAAGAACCGGTATCCAGAAAGCAATCTACAACACTGTATATCAGCTGATGGCAGTGAAGAAGAAACATCCGGAGTATCTGGAGCAGGCAGAGACACTTCTTCATGTACCGGATTATTTCCATTTCCTTCTTACAGGAAAGAAAACCTGTGAATACACAGAGGCAACCACAGGACAGCTTGTCTGCCCGACAACTAAGGACTGGGATTATGAGCTGATCGATATGCTGGGATATCCGAGAAAGATTTTCCAGAAGCTGATCATGCCTAGCACAAGCATCGGACATTTAACAGACGCAGTGAAAGAAGCAGTTGGCTTTGACCTTGAGGTTGTAGCACCGGCTACACATGACACAGGATCTGCAGTTCTGGCTGTTCCGGCAAATGATGACGATTTCATTTATATCAGCTCCGGCACATGGTCTCTGATGGGAATTGAGAGAAAAGAAGCAGACTGCTCTGAGAAGAGTTGTGAGATGAACTTCACAAATGAGGGTGGATATGCGGGACGTTTCCGTTATCTGAAGAACATCATGGGTCTCTGGATGATCCAGTCTGTACGTCACGAGTTTGATGACGCATACAGCTTCGCACAGATCTGTGAGATGGCTGAGGAGGCTAAGGATTTCCCATCAAGAGTAAACGCAAACGACGAGTGCTTCCTTTCTCCTGAGAACATGACAAAAGAGGTCCAGGATTATTGCCGCAGAACAGGACAGCAGGTTCCGGAAACTCTTGGAGAGATCGCAACAGTTATCTACACAAGTCTTGCAGATTGCTACGCTAAGATTGCAAAGGAGATCGAGGAGATGACAGGAAGAACCTACAGCCGTATCCATATCGTAGGCGGTGGTTCCAATGCAGGATACTTAAATGAGCTGACTGCAAAAGCTACAAAGAAGGAAATCCATGCAGGTCCTGGAGAGGCAACTGCAATCGGTAATATCACAGCACAGATGCTGAAGGCCGAGGAGTTCAAAACTATCGAGGAGGCTCGTACAACCATCCATGAGTCCTTCGGTATCAAAGTATACAAAGCATAAATAATTGGAGGTCTTATTATGTTAGTTAACACAAAGGCAAAAGTTGGTGTATTTTCAATTGCTTTAGGTGCATACCTTCCGCAGTTCCCGTCTCTTGTACCGGAATTTGAAGCACAGTATGATGCGTTCAAGAAAACACTTCCGGGTACAGTAGAGATCATCGACGGTGGAATGGTTACCACAAAAGAGCAGGCTATGGAAGCTGGGGACAAATTCCGTGCAGCAGATGTTGATCTTGTATTTCTTCAGATGCTGACCTATGCAACATCCTACAACATGCTTCCTGCAATCCGTGACCTTGATGTTCCGGTCGTTCTTGTGAACGTTCAGAAATTGAAAGCGCTGGATTATGAGCACACTGACATTGCCTCCTGGCTGGGTGAAGGCTATGCATGCGGTGCTGTAGGCGAGGCAGTTGCTGACCTTGAGAGAGCAGGCAAGAGACATGCGGTTATCACAGGCGTTGTAGAAGGCGGAGATCCGGCAGTTCAGGCTGAGATCGAAGACTGGTGCAAGGCTGCTCAGGTAAGGAGAAGATTTCGTGAGACTAACATTGCTCAGATCGGAAGACCATACCCGGGTATGATGGATCTTTACATCGATGAGACAAACCTCTATAACAGAATGTTCCTCTACACAAAACAGTTTGACTGGGAGAAGATGTGGGCGATCGCTGATGATATCACAGACGAGGAAGCAATCCGCGCAAAGGCACAGGATATCCTTGATACATTCGATATTGAGGGCGGCGGCACGATTGAAAAAGTATGGGATATGACCAAATACGTTGTTGCTTTTGAGAAATGGGTAAAAGACGAGCATCTTGGAATGATCGCTTCCCATTACGACGGATTTGCACAGGGTAAAGCCGGTGTCCTTGACAGTATGCTGATCCCGGCATTCTCCATGCTGATCAAACAGGGTACTGCATGTGCGGTAGAGGGTGACATGAAGGTTGCCATGGCAATGAGTATCTTAAAGACAATTTCCGGTACAGGTCAGCTTTCTGAGATGTACTCCATCGATTTCAACGATGACATCTGCATCATCGGACATTCCGGAAGCGGTGACGCTGACATCTCCGACAAGAAACCAACCATGAAAATCGTGCCGGTATTCCACGGCAAAACAGGCGGCGGATACCTGACACAGTTCTATCCATACACAGGCCCTGTAACCTACCTTGCAATCACTCAGGATAAAGACGGAAACTTCAAGTTCGTTGTAGCTGAGGGTGTAAACGAGGAAGGACCGATCCTTTCCTTCGGTGATACAAACATGAGAACACGTTTCACATGTGGAGCAAGAGAATTTGTAAATCGCTGGAGCGAGGCTGGCCCGACACATCACATGGCAGCTGCTACAGGAAGACACATCGACACAATCCTGAAAGTTGCAAAAATCTTCAACGTACCGGTAGATATCGTAACAAGATAATTATCAGTATCGCAAAAAACGATAAATTCTTTCTTATAACCAACCGAAAACATATTCGAAAAAAGGAGACTGCAAATGCGGTCTCCTTTTTTGATGGAAAAATTCTTATTTTTTATGCATCATTGCATGCTCTTTTGTAAGTTCGTCATGGAGCTGAGTGGAAGACCAGTGCTGGGTCACAGGGGTGAGCATGGCTTTTAACGAAACCGAAGGAATCGCTTCTTCCCGGAAAAACGCCAGGAACGCATCCATCTGTTCACTGGAAAAATTGTTCAGTACCATCATTTCCTCACTGAAATTTTTGCCCAGATTAAACTGTGCACAGGGCTGAAATCCCGGAAGTTCAAAAAGATATCCCAGAGGATGCAGAAATTCCGGTGTGGTGACGATCCGGACTTTTACTTTCTGACGGTTCAGATAGCGGCGGATCATCCGGAGCCGGTCCGGATCATTGAAATTATATAAAAGTACGGATGATTGTGTGTTCATAAATGATATACCTCCTGTAGATTACTCTTCTCTGTGTGCAGGGAAACGGATTTCCACTTCCGTTCCCTTTCCGGGATTGCTGGAATAGGTAAGACCATAATCTTTTCCATAAAGGATCTGAAGGCGCCGGTGTGTATTGTAAACGGCAATGTTGGTACCGCCGGACTGGCTGTTTCCACTTCCGGAGAGAATTGTTGAAAGGATTTCAGGGGAAATCCCCACACCGTCATCGGAAATCAGAAGAACGATGTCTTCGTTTTCCATCCATCCGGTAATGACAATGGTTCCGGATTTTGACTCTTTTTCCAGGATTCCGTGGAGAATGGAATTTTCCACAACCGGCTGAAGAGTCAGTTTCGGAATCTGATATTCCGACAGCTCATCCGGAATATCCGTGATCAGTTCGATGCTGTCATGATAGCGCATATTCTGGAGCTGTACATAAATCGTCACATGTTCCAGTTCCCTTGCAATGGTAGAGATTCCTTTTTTCCGGCTTAACGTCAGTTTGTAAAAACGGGAAAGACTCTGTACCGCATGGCTGATTTCTTCCGTCTGTCCCTGCAGTGCCATCCAGTTGATCATATCCATGGTATTATAAAGAAAATGGGGATTGATCTGTGCCTGGAGGGAATTAAACTCTGCAATCCGGAGATCTTCTGCAGATTTTGCCTGCTTTTTCATCAGTTCATCCATTTTTCGGGTCATATAATTGTAGGTATCAATCAGATCACCGATCTCATCGTGGGCTTCCGGGCTTTCCATGGGAGTTGGTGGTCCGTGGCGTACGGTCTGCATCTGCCGGATCACAGAAGAAAGTCTTCCGGTGATGGAGTGTGCCAGTATATTGGCAAAAATAAGGGCCAGAACAAGAAAACCTGCGTAGAGCAGTGCAATCTGAAGCATCAGATGATTGCTTTCGTGGATCAGCGGCGGGGCAGGAAGAATTGTAACCATAAACCAGTCTGTATTGGAAATACTGTAAAAGCCGGCATAAACCTTAGTGTCCAGAATGTTTCGCTCAATAAAGTTGTTGGATGACATGAAGGAATCTTTGATGGTGTCGTAATCCAGCCGGTAGATTCCGGACAGTGATTGATCAGAAGTTGCAACGATGGCATCACGTTCATTTACAATATAGGACACGCTTCCCTCCAGAGAAAGATTGTCGGATAAAATATTGTTCAGCTTATCATCGGAAAAGTAAACAGCCAGATAAGCTTTGTAGGCAGTACTGTGGTAGTAAAGGCTTAGGGGACAGATATATGCCATATCTCCGTAATTCTGTTTTTCCTGAGAACCGAGATAGAAGGAAGGGCAGAACATTTCCTGCGGCTCCCGGTTTCCCTGGAAGATACCATACCAGTAAGTACCCTTTGCCTGACTTAAAGGTGCCAGGAGATCTTCTGTATTGGGATAGGCGTTCAGCGCTTTCAGATCATCCGGGAAATCCACATAGATCCGCACATCGGTAACAATGGAATCCGTGGTCAGACGCTGAACGGCATTTTTGAAATCAATGGCATGATTGGATGTGGCAAGTTTTTCAGATGAATCGCTGACCGGCATGTAAAAAAGTTCCTGAAAAAAATTCTGGCCGGTGATATTCCGTGTAGTAGCCAGAATCGTATCCATGGTCCGCTCGATGAGAGGCGCAGTCTTTGCGGAGGCATCCTGTTCCTGCCGGATGGTATTGGACACGACCATATTGTACAGTCTTCCGTAAAAAAGAAATACGGTAAGAAATGCGGGAAGCACCACAATACTGATCAGCGCAATGGTGAATTTGGTCTGAAGGCTTAAGTTAAGATAGCCGTTTTTGAAACGGCGCCAGAAGGCCCTCATGACATTTTCTCCCGGTATTCGGACGGGGAGAAACCGGAGTATTTTTTGAAGCTTTTACCAAAGTAATTGCCGTCTGTATAACCTACTTTGGAAGAAATCTCAGAAATTTTGTATCTGGGATCAGAAAGCAGCTGTTTGGCTTTTTCCATGCGGTATTCCGTCAGATACTGATTGAGAGTCTGGCCAGTTTCACTTTTGAAAAAGGTGCATACGTAGGAAGCGGAAAGATATACATGGCTGCTGATATCCTTTACGGAAAGGGTATCATTCATGTAATTCCGGCTGATGTAATCCTTGATCATAAAGATGGTGGAATTTTCCGGCTGGGAATTCCTTGCATCTTCAAAATACTGAGCGGTTTTTTCTTTCAGAGATTCATGAAGCTCTTCGTAGGTAAAAGCATTGTTCAGGGTGTCCATGATCAGATCCTGTTTTTCGTGAAGCCCGGATTCTACCTGATTTTTTTTTCGGGAAGAGGAAAGCGCATTAAACAGCTGATAATAAAGATCACGGATCTGGTTGGGCATAAATGTGTGATTACAGCTGTAATACCGGAAAAGTTCCTCAAGAAACTGAACACAGTGTGTTTCCTCTCCGGCAAGGAGGTATTTGGAAAAAGTATTTTCCGGAGACTGCAGGGAATCCGGAACCGGTCCTTTTGGGGAAAGCTGTTTTATGGTGTTTTCTGTAAGAAATGTTTTTTCCGGAAAGAAAAAGCAATTCTGCAAAAGGATCACGGCGGAAGCGTAGGACTGATAAACTCTGGAAATATCAGTTACTGTATTGCCGGCAGCGATCAGATGTTTTCCACAGCAGTCATATTGCCTGGAAATATAGCTTCCTACGGCGGAAAGTGTAGTCGGGGAAGGCGCATTGCTTCCATATATATGGTGGACCAGATACTGTACTCTTTTTGCCACAAAGAGACATTTCAGGTGATAATGTTCCAGAAAACAGGAAATATCATTCAGGATATCTTCCAGAAAAATACCGGATGATTCTACTCCACTATTGAGTTTCACGATTATGGAAGTAAAATTCATGTCGGGATCAAGAAGCTCCGGCTGTCCGAGTTCCAGACAGAGATCTGCGATCTCACTGTTGTCGGAGGGCGGAAGGGTCAGTTTCTGTGCAAGCCGGGTGGCTGTTTCCTGAGAGTGCAGGGCTTCTCCACGGTGGGAACGAAGCTTCTGCCTGTAAAGAGACTGGGCCTCCAGCACTGCATCCCGTACTTCTTCGGGATGAAGGGGCTTTTCGATATAATTAACAGCTTTTAATTTAATGGCGGCTTTTAGGTATTCTTTATCTGAGTAGCCACTCATGAAGATAGGTACACAGTCCGGCAGAATCTTTTCCAGTCGTTCCAGCATGGCGATGCCGGTCATTCGTGGCATCCGCACATCACAGAGAATGATCTCGGGTTTATGAAGTCTGGCCATTTCCAGCCCGTTCACACCATCGTCAGCCTGAAGGATTTCGGTGATCCCCAGAGAATCCCAGTCGATAGATGAGATAAGTCCGGTACGTGTAAGTTCTTCGTCATCAACGATCAGTAATTTCATAGATAGTTCTCCAATTGGATATAGTTCATAGCCTTGTAAATCAGACATTTACGGTTCTGTTTATATTCACAGAAAACAGAAACGTCAGCGCTATCATTATAGCATAAAATATATAGAAATACGAGAATGCGGTATTGGTTTATGGGTAATATTTTACATAGAAAAGAGGAATATTTTACCCTTATCCAAAAATATTCCCATTATCAGCCAACAGGTGGGATGATAAAATAAAATCAGATCAAAGGAAAGGGAGGAGAAAGAGCCGTGTCAGAATATGTTCTTGAGTTAAAAGGTATTACGAAGATATTCCCCGGTGTCAAAGCTCTGAATAATGTACAGTTCCAGCTCAAACCTGGCGAAGTTCACGCGCTGATGGGTGAGAATGGTGCTGGTAAATCTACGTTTATCAAGGTTATTACCGGAGTACATAAAGCAGAAGAAGGTGAGATGTTCTTAAACGGACAGAAGGTTGACTTCAAAGGTCCGAAGGATGCTCAGGAAGCAGGTATCGCAGCCGTATATCAGCATCCGACATCATACCCGCACCTTACAGTAGCTGAAAATATTTTTATGGGTCATGAGATCATCAAACATCATATGATCCAGTGGAAAGAAATGAACCAGGAGGCAAACAAGTATCTGAAAGAGCTGGATGCAGATTTCGATGCAACCGCTGAGATGGGTACACTTTCTGTTGCGCAGCAGCAGATGGTTGAGATCGCCAAGGCACTTTCCACAAATGCGAAGATCATCATTCTGGATGAGCCTACAGCAGCACTTACCAGAAACGAATCCGAGAAGCTTTACACACTGGTTGACAAGCTGAAAGAGAATGGCGTTTCCATTATCTTTATTTCTCACCGTTTTGAGGATATGTACCGTCTGGCTTCCAGAGTTACCGTATTCCGTGATTCCCAGTATATTGGAACCTACGATGTAAACGGAATCACAAATGCAGATCTGATCAAGGCAATGGTTGGCCGTGAGATCAATGATCTGTTCCCGAAACCGGAAGTTGAGCTGGGAGATGAGATGCTTCGTATCGAACATCTTTCCAGAACAGGATTTTTCAAGGATGTGTCCTTCAATGTACGTGCAGGTGAGATCGTAGGTCTTACCGGTCTGGTTGGTGCAGGACGTACAGAGGTTGTGGAAGCTGTCTGCGGAATCACTCGTCCGGATGAAGGAAAAGTTTTCCTTGAAGGAAAAGAGGTTTACATCAAGACTCCTTCCGAGGCAATGGAAAAAGGTATCATCCTTCTTCCTGAGGACAGACAGAAGGAAGGCCTGATCATGAGCTGGGGACTTGGAAGAAACGTAACACTTCCGGTCATCAGTAAATATGCAAAATCCGGATTCAACGACGAGAAGACAGAAAGAGAAATTTCCAAGAAGCTTCTTGAGGAAGTAGATACCAAGGCAGTTGATATCTTCCAGCCGGCAAGCTCCCTGTCAGGTGGTAACCAGCAGAAGGTTGTAGTTGCCAAGGCACTTGCACAGGAAATGAAGGTTGTTATCATGGATGAGCCTACCAAGGGTGTTGACGTTGGTGCGAAAGCCGAGATCTATGCGATCATGGGAGATCTGGCAAAGAAAGGCTATGCGATCATCCTGATCTCCTCCGAGATGCCGGAGATCCTGGGTATGGCAGACCGTATCATCGTTATGTGTAACGGCCGTAAGACAGGTGAACTGAACAGAGGAGAGGCAACACAGGAGGGTATCCTTGAGCTGTCCATGGAAAAGAGCACTGGAAAGGGGACTAAATAATGGAAAAGAAATCTGTCATCAAGAAGATTACAGGCTCCCGAGAGGCTCTGCTGGCAATTATCGTAATCGTGCTGTTTGCAGTTGTCACAGCGATCAGCCCGTCATTCCTTACGCCGAAGTCACTCATGGAGATGCTGAAAAATAATGCAGTAACAATGGTAATGTCACTTGGTATGCTGTGTGTCATGCTGGTAGGCGGAATCGATATTTCCATCATGTCAACCCTGGCACTTTCCGGTATGTCCATTGGTATGCTCCTGAAATACGGACATATCACAAGTACATTACTTGCTTTCATCATTGCAATGGCAATCGGTATTGCCTGCGGACTTGTTGTAGGTCTTGTGATCTCAAGAGCAAACGTTCCGCCGATCATTGCAACCATGGGCTTTATGTACATCTACAGAGCAATGGGATATCTTGTTTCTCACGGTGGTGAGTGGGCAAGTGCCGCAGCTCTTGGTGATTTCAAAAATTTTGCAACATCCACATTTCTTGGAATTAACAAAGTAATCTGGGTAATCATCATCTGTTATGTAGTATTCTTCTTCTTTATGAAATGGACAAGAACAGGACGAAGAATCTACGCAGTAGGAAGTAATGCAAGTGCAGCACAGGTTTCCGGTATCAATGCAAAGAATATCAACCTTCTTGTATATGTGATCATGGGATTCCTCGCAGGTCTTGGCGGAGCACTTCAGGTTTCTGTTTATGCTTCTGCAATGCCTGATATGCAGTACGGTGGTGAGATGGATGTCATCGCAGCCTGCGTTATCGGTGGTGTAAGCATGAGCGGTGGACGTGGAACAGTAGTAGGTGCATTCCTTGGTTCCATCATCCTTGCAACCATCGCAAAAGCTCTTCCACTTGTAGGTATCAGCTCCCTGTGGCAGAACATGATCAAGGGTGTTATCATCCTGGTAGTAGTTGTGATCAATGTTATCCTGCAGAGGATCGCAGACAAAAATGCATTAAAGGGAAGGGAGATGTAAATCATGGCTGGAAAATCTGGAAGAAGTATTAACAATGTGCCGGAAAATCCGATGAAACACATCATATTCAGTTGGGAAGGCATCCTGGTCATTCTCTTTATCCTGGTAAATATTTTCTGCGCATCATTTTCTGAATTTTATAATCTGAAGAGTGTTCTTCGTCAGATGCCGGTTTACCTTGCAGAGGTATTCATGATGTTCCCGATGGCGTACATCCTGGTATTAGGCGAGATCGATATTTCTGTTGGTGCGATCGTGTGTCTCTCCGCAACTTTAAGCTGCATGGTCTGCAACACAAACGCTCCATTCATTGTAGTAGTACTTACAGCACTGGTTGTTGGTGCCCTCTGCGGTGCGGTTAACGGATTTATCCTTACCCGTTTCAAGGAGCTTCCTCCAATGATCGTAACACTGGCAACACAGATCATCTTCCGTGGTATCGCTGAGGTAACACTTGGAGCCGGCGGAAGTATCGCGATCACAAACACAGATGGTTTCCGTGCCATTGGTGGAAAAGTCGGACAGGTTCCATACATTCTTTTCCTGGTACTGATCCTTGGTGTCCTCTTTGCAATCTTCCTTGGAAAGAGCACATTCGGACGTCGTACCTATGCGATCGGAACAAACCGTGTGGCAGCTTATTATGCTGGTGTTCATGTTGAAAAGATCCGTTTCATCATCTACACAGTTATGGGTCTTATGTCTGGACTTTGTGCACTGTTCCTGGTATCATCTTCTTATGGTGCCAATACAACAACCGGTAACGGATTCGAGATGGATGCCATCGCAATGGCAGTATTCGGAGGTATCTCCTCCACAGGTGGTAAAGGTAACCTGGCCGGTGGTATCATTTCCGCATTCATCATCGTATGCTTACGAGTTGGTCTTGGACAGAAGAACGTAAACGCACAGGTAATCCTTCTGATCATCGGTGTACTTCTGGTAGCAGCAGTAGCTCTTCCAAACATCATCGGCGATGTAAAAAAAGCAGTCGCAATGAAGAAAAACTAAATATCAATTTTGAAACCCATATGATTGTTAGCTGCCTCCATTGGTGTAGCGGGGCAGCAGCATATAAAAAATTATATTCTTATAGGGAGGAACAAAAATGAAAAAAAAGGTAATTAGCGCAATCCTTTGTGGAGCAATGGTTCTTGGTACAGTTTGCCCGGTTCTCGCAGCAGATGACAAAAAAGACGATACTAAGACAGAAGCAGCAGCTGGCGATTCCGCAAAAGACAAAAAGATCGCTCTGGTTGGTAAAGCAGCTGGTAACGCATTCTTCGAGATCGCAGCGAAATCTTTCCAGGAGACTGTAGAGGCTGAAGGCGGCGAAGTTCAGGTCGTTTATCCTGAGACAGCTACCGCTGATGCACAGATCAAAGTTCTTGACAACCTGATTTCTCAGGACTTCGATGCAATCTGTATCTCCGCGAACGATGTTAACGCTCTTCAGGCTAAACTTGAGGAAGCTATGGATGCAGGAATCAAGGTATCTTCCTTCGACTCCGCACCGAACAAAGACAGCCGTGAGATTTTCGTAAACCAGGCTGGTACAAAAGAAGTTGCTCAGGCACTTATGGATGCAGTTCTTGATATTTCCGGTGGTGAGGGACAGTTCGCAATCCTTTCCGCTACATCTCAGTCCGCTAACCAGAATGCATGGATCGACGCAATGAAGACCATCATGGAAGGCGATGACAAATACAGCAAACTTGAGCTGGTAGACGTTGTATACGGCGATGATGAGCCACAGAAATCTACAGACCAGACAGCAGCTCTTCTTCAGAACTACAAAGATCTGAAAGTTATCTGCGCACCGACAACTGTTGGTATCGCAGCAGCTGCTAAATATCTTCAGGATAACGGATCTGAGTGCAAACTGACAGGTCTTGGACTTCCGTCTGAGATGCAGGAGTACACAGGTGATGATGCAGATCATTCCTGCCCATACTTCTATCTGTGGGATATGCAGGGCCTTGGAAAACTCAGCGCTTACACAACAATCGCTCTGATCAACGGTGACATCACAGGTGCCAAAGATGACAAGTTCACAGCTGGCGACCTTGGTGACTATACAATCACAGACGCTGATGACGGCGGTACAGAAGTTGTACTTGGCGCACCTCTGAAATTCGATACAAGCAACATCGAAGAGATGGCTAAACTGTACTAATCATATGATAAATCCTTTGGAAATGGCGGAGTCTTTGGACTCTGCCTTTTTCTTTTGTGCAGCCGGAAAAGGATCATTGGGTGATTTCAGTTGTACTCCCGTGAAGGTAGTGCTAAAATGAGAGCAACAGGACAATGACAGACAAAGGAGCAGGATACATGCAGCAGGCTTTACTGGATCAGCTGAGAAAAATAACCGAAGAAGAACGTAAGATCCTGGACGGAGAAGCAGAGGTAGACAAAGATCTCTACACTTCCGGCCGGGATTTCACTGTGGACAGCCGTAAGATGCTGAAAGAAGGCAGGCTGATCGCTGTGCGTACACACACACGTTTTGTGTATTTTCCGGCACACCGGCATAATTTTGTAGAGGTGTTGTATGTGTGTGAGGGATCACTCACCAATATCATCGATGGAAAAAAAGTCGTGGTGAATAAAGGCGAGCTGCTTTTTCTCAACCAGTTTACAAAGCATGAGATCCTGAAAGCGGGACAGAATGATATTGCCATCAATTTCATGGTGCTGCCGGAGTTTTTTGATGTAGCTTATTCCATGACTGGCAATGACAATATGCTGGCGGATTTTCTGGTAAATGTTCTGCGTCAGGATGAGGAACGTGGCGAATATCTTCACTTTAAGGTTGCAGAGGTCCTGCAGATCCAGAATCTTCTGGAAAATATCATCTATTCTCTGGTAAACGGCGAAGAAAACCGGGAACGGATCAACCAGACCACAATGGGCCTGATCTTTATGTATCTGGTGGAATCCGTACAGTATGTGGAGATGCGCCTTCCCAATCAGTACGAAAATATGATCTCCATGACAACCCTGGATTATATTGAGCAGAAGTACCGGACAGCTACTCTGACAGAGCTGTGCACCAGGCTTCATCTGCCCATGCATGTACTAAGCAAGATGATCAAGAAAAGCACAGGATTTAACTTCAAGGAACTTCTTCAGAGAAAACGCCTGAACAAGGCCGTGGAGCTGATGTGTGAGACGGATCTTCCGATCAGTGATATTATTGCTGCTGTGGGATATGAGAATAACAGTTATTTTCACAGAGTATTTAAGGAACATTACCATATGACACCCAGGGTATTCCGTGTGAAGAACAGTGAAAAAGAACAGGTGAGGTTGTAGAATTCCATATTATAAAAAATGCCATACCATAACCAGTGGGTTGAACAGAGCTGGAATATGGTGTGGCATTTTGTGTTCGCGGGCGATGCGCAGGCAGGATCAGATATCGTGAAACTGTCCGATCTTATCTTTGATCCGCTGCATTTCATTATCCATATCAATGACAGCGCGGGCGCAGTTTAGAAGCTCAGTGCTGACTTCCTCGTAACCATCCATTTCTTCGATATTCTGCTTATATCTGAGCTGATGTTCCAGGGTAGCCCAGAAATCCATACCATTGGTACGAATCTGGATCTCCGCACGCATGGGTGTTTTTCCCTTGGAGAAGAACACAGGAATTTCCACGATTATGTGGTAGCTGCGGTAACCGTTTGGTTTGGGATTTTTGATATAGTCTTTTACTTTGATGATGGTGATGTCGTCCTGTTTGGCAATGAGATCCGCAATGGTGTAGATATCATCAATAAAAGCACAGACAACACGGATACCGGCTACGTCATTGAGCTGGTTCTGGATATTCTCGGCAGTGAAGTCGTAACCCAGTTTTTTCAGTTTCTTGTAGATACTTTCCGGTTTTTTGATTCTGGTCTTGATAAAAGAGATCGGGTTACGTTTATATTCTACGGAAAATTCATCATTGAGAACTTCCAGTTTGGTACGTACCTCACGGACAGTACAGCGGTACATCATCATCAGATCATTAAATCTTGCGGAATTTTTGATAAAAATCTGTGGATCTGGGGTATCCAGCCAGGTGTTTGCATTTTTTTCAGCCATGGTATTTTGTGGTAAAACTCCCTTCGTAAGTAGGTTTTGTGATAATCACACTGTCACAATTATAGAATAAAATGACGATTTTTTCAACTTTTGTATTGACATATTAAAAATCCTGTGCTATTTTATATAAAAAGTTTAATAGAGTAAACCACTAAACCGTTGAAGCGGAGATAAAGGTATTCATGCGCGCACAGAGAGTCCGGGAGGGTGAGAGCCGGGCCGAGAAGCAGTTTACTAAATGGACCGCGGAGGGCACAGGGAAAGGTATTATGGATACCGAGTATTCTGTGACGTGAAGGCATACGTCAGTTGCCGGGAATATGCAGGTATTCCGCTAAGTGCACGGGTCGAACCGTGAATCAGGGTGGCACCGCGGGTGATTTTGAATTTGACGCTCGTCCCTGGCAGAACCAGATTCTGCCGGAGACGGGCGTTTTTGGATTCTAATTTCGAAGAAATTGGAATCCATGAACAAGTAGCGAATGCGGATTGCGAATGTCCAGTACCGTACCGTCTCCTCCGGCAAAAGAATGAAAAGAACTCAGGAGGGCCTGTATATGTATCCAACATTAGAAAAAATCAAGAATATTGCACAGTCAGGCGAATACCGGCGCATCCCCGTATGCAGGGAGTTGTATTCCGACCGTTATACACCTGTAGAAGTCATGAGAACCTTACGCACAGCCAGCAGACACTGCTATCTTCTGGAAAGTGCCAGCCAGACAGAGGTATGGGGCCGCTATTCCTTCCTGGGATATGAGCCATCCATGGAGATCACCTGTACAGACGGAACTCTTCAGATCCGGAAGATCCACGAGGACGGAAGCGAAGAAAAAACCGTACAGCAGGTGAAACATCCGGGAGATGCTATCCGCCAGATCCTGAAAGAATACAAAAGCCCGGTGCTGGAAAATATGCCTACATTTACCGGTGGCCTGGTAGGATATTTTTCCTACGATTATATCAAATACAGTGAGCCAAAACTGGAGCTTACCGACAAGACAGTACAGGATTTCCGCGATATGGATCTGATGCTTTTTGACCAGGTAATTGCCTTTGATCATTACAGACAGAAGGTACTGCTGATCACCGGTGTGATGACTGATGACCTGGAAAACTCCTACAGGAAAGCCGAAGAGAAGTTAAAAGAGATGGCAGATCTGATCCGAAACGGAAAACAAAAGGAATTCCCGTCGCTGAAACTGAAATCCTCCATTGAACCACAGTTCCCCAAAGAAAAATACTGTGAGATGGTAGAAACCGCCAAACATTACATTCACGAAGGAGATATCTTCCAGGTGGTTCTTTCCAATCCCATGAGGGCAAAAGCGGAAGGAAGCCTGTTTGATACCTACCGGGTCCTTCGTGCTACGAATCCTTCTCCGTATATGTTTTATTTTTCCAGCGATGATATTGAGATCGCTGGAGCTTCGCCGGAAACTCTGGCCAAGCTTACCGGAACGGAATTAAGCACCTTCCCGTTGGCAGGAACCAGACCGAGAGGCAAGACAAAAGAAGAAGATCTGGAGCTGGAAAGAGGACTTCTCGCCGATGAAAAAGAACGTGCCGAGCACAACATGCTTGTGGATCTTGGACGAAACGATATCGGAAAGATCAGTAAGATCGGTACTGTAAAAGTAGAAAAATATATGTGCATCGAGCGTTTTTCCCATGTGATGCATATCGGTTCCACAGTTACCGGCCAGATCCGGGATGACAAGGATGCAGTGGATGCAGTAGATGCCATCCTTCCGGCAGGAACTCTTTCCGGAGCACCGAAGTTCCGTGCCTGCCAGATCATCCAGGAGCTGGAACAGAGCAAACGTGGTATTTACGGCGGTGCCATCGGATATCTGGATTTCGCCGGAAACCTGGACACCTGCATTGCCATCCGCCTGGTTTATAAAAAGAACGGCGAGATCTGCATCCGGTCCGGAGCCGGGATCGTGGCAGACAGTGTTCCGGAAAATGAATTCCAGGAATGCTGCAACAAAGCAAGGGCCGTTGTACAGGCAATCGAAACAGCACAGGAGGGACTGGAATGATAGTACTGATCGATAATTATGATAGCTTTTCCTATAATGTTTACCAGCTGATCGGTTCTGTGGAGCCGGATATCAGGGTCGTACGAAATGACGAAGTAACCATACAGGAGCTGGAGGATATGAAACCGGAAGCCCTGATCCTTTCTCCGGGCCCGGGGCGTCCGGAAGATGCGGGAATCTGCATTGAATCCATAAAATATTTCAAAGACAGGCTGCCGATCCTGGGTATCTGCCTTGGGCATCAGTCCATCTGTGAAGCATTTGGAGGTACCGTCTCCTATGCAAAAGAGCTGATGCACGGCAAGCAGAAGGAAATCCATAAAGTTGGTGAGAGTCAGATATTTGAGGGATTGCCGGATACTTTCCTGGCAGCCAGATATCATTCACTGGCAGCGCTCCGGGATACGTTACCCGAAGAACTGGTCGTTACCGCAGAATCTGAGGACGGAGAGGTGATGGCACTGGAACATAAAAAATATCCGATCTTCGGATTACAGTTCCATCCGGAATCGGTTATGACACCAGATGGAAAAACGATGATCGAAAACTTTATGAAAGTTGTAAGGGAAAAGTAAAATTGAACAGAAACTGTCCCGGATAACGGACAGTACGGAAGTTGTAAGACAGAGAATGGTAATCCATAAAAGATAGGATCGTTACAGAACAGGAGGGAACAAGAATGATCAGAGAAGCAATCATCAAACTTTCAAAAAAAGAAGATCTTACATATGACGAAGCAGAATCCGTAATGAATGAGATCATGGATGGAGCGGCAACACCGGTACAGATGGCATCCTACCTGACCGCACTTTCCATGAAAGGCGAAACCATTGATGAGATCACAGCATCTGCAGCAGGTATGCGTGCACACTGCATCAAACTTCTTCACGATATGGATGTCCTGGAGATTGTAGGAACCGGCGGTGACGGAGCAAACTCCTTCAACATTTCCACAACTTCTTCTCTTGTGATCGCGGCAGGAGGCGTTCCGGTTGCAAAACACGGAAACCGTGCAGCATCCTCCAAGAGCGGAGCCGCAGATGTTCTGGAAGCTCTTGGCGTAAAGATTACCATTCCGCCAGAAAAAAGTGCCGAAATCCTGAAAAAGATCAATATTTGTTTCCTGTTCGCACAGAATTATCACATTGCCATGAAATATGTGGCACCGATCCGAAAAGAGCTGGGAATCCGTACAGTATTTAATATCCTCGGACCATTAAGCAACCCGGCAGGTGCAAACATGGAGCTGATGGGAGTCTTCGATCAGTCACTGGTAGAGCCTCTGGCGCAGGTTATGATGAAACTTGGCGTGAACCGTGGAATGGTTGTTTTCGGACAGGACAAGCTGGATGAGATCTCCATGAGTGCACCGACTTCTGTATGCGAGATCAAGGATGGATGGTTCCAGTCCTACGAGATCACACCGGAGCAGTTCGGTTACACTCGCTGCAGCAAAGAGGAACTTGCAGGTGGCACACCGGCAGAAAATGCAGAGATCACAAAAGCCATTGTAAACGGAACCGAAAAAGGCCCGAAGCGTCAGGCTGTATGCATGAACGCAGGTGCCGCACTTTATATCGCAGGAAAAGCAGAGAGCCTGGAAGCCGGCGTGAAGATGGCAGAAAATCTGATCGACAGCGGAGCCGCCGCAGCGAAGCTTGAGGAATTTATCAGATTAAGCAATGAAATTTGAGGATAATGGCGGGAGGAGAGGAATCGGCAACCCCATTAATTGAAATATTAAGTTGTCAGACTCCTTGAAATTGCCGAATGAGAGTTGAAATATCGAGGAGACAAACAAAGAATGAGTGAAAAAAACATTCTGGAAGAAATCGCAGAAAAGACAAGAGAACGTATCCAGAAGGAAAAACTTCAGCTTCCTCTGGAACAGCTGAAAGCTCTGGCAGAAAAAGCACCACAGCAGCCTTCCTTTCTGGAAGCCCTGAAAAAACCGGGCATGTCCTACATCTGTGAAGTAAAAAAAGCATCCCCCTCCAAGGGGCTGATCGCACCGGATTTTCCATATGTGGAAATTGCGAAAGAATACGAGGCAGCAGGTGCATCCGCAATCTCCTGCCTTACAGAGCCTTTTTATTTCATGGGAAGTGATACTTATCTTCGTGAGATCACGGAAACGGTGGCTATCCCGGTCCTCCGGAAAGACTTTACGGTGGATAAGTACATGATCTATCAGGCAAAAGCATTTGGCGCATCGGCAGTGCTTCTGATCTGCACCATTCTGGATGATCAGGAACTCCTGGAATACAGAGAGCTGGCAGAATCTCTGGGAATGGATGCACTGGTGGAAGCCCACGATGAGGAAGAAGTGGCAAGAGCACTGAAAGCAGGAGCGAAGATCGTCGGTGTAAATAACCGTGATCTGAAAACCTTCAAAGTTGATATGAATAACAGCATCCGTCTTCGAAACCTGGCACCGTACAATGTGGTATTTGTTTCCGAGAGTGGCATCAAAAATGCCGGAGACATTGCCATCCTGGAAAGAAACCGGGTAGGCGCCGTTCTGATCGGTGAAACCCTGATGAGAAGCCCGGACAAAAAAGCGGCGTTGGAAGAGTTAAATGGCGGAGCACTGAGATGAAAACAGAACAGAACAACACCATACGACAGGAAAGAGGCTGTGCGGATCGGAAACAGCAGGAGAAGCCGGTCAGAACCAGGATCAAGATCTGCGGCCTTACCCGCCTGGAGGACATTCAGGCAGTTAATGAAGCAAAACCAGACTTCTGTGGATTCATTGTAGAATTTCCAAAAAGCAGAAGAAACGTCACAGGAGTTCAGTTACGAACTCTCCGGGAAAAGCTGGATGAGAGTATTTTGCCGGTAGGCGTATTCGTCAATGCACCGGTGGAACTTCCCGCACAGCTTTTAAACGAAGGAACCATTTCCCTGGCACAGCTTCATGGACAGGAAAACGAAGATTATATCAGACAGCTTAAGATTATGACAGACCAGCTTCTGATAAAAGCTTTTTCCATAAAAACAGAAGAAGATGTAAAGCGGGCGATCCGTTCGGAAGCAGATTACATTCTTCTGGATCAGGGAGCCGGGGGCACCGGTGAGACCTTTGACTGGAGCCTGGTACCGTCCATAAAACGTCCCTGGTTTCTGGCCGGAGGCCTTGGGTGTGATAATTTGGAAACAGCCATAAAAATGCTTCATCCCTGGGCTGTGGACTTAAGCAGCAGTGTAGAAACCGATGGGCACAAAGACCCGGATAAAATAGTGAAAGCGGTACAGACCGTGAGGAACATAAAGGAGGATTTTTAACATGTCAAAAGGAAGATTCGGCATCCATGGCGGACAGTACATCCCGGAAACACTGATGAACGCCGTTCTGGAGCTTGAGGAAGCATACAACCATTACAAAAACGACCCGGAATTCAACCGCGAGCTCACAGAGCTTCTCAATGAATACGCAGGAAGACCTTCCCGTCTTTACTATGCGGCACACATGACCGAAGATCTGGGCGGAGCCAAAATCTATCTGAAACGTGAGGATCTGAACCACACAGGTGCACACAAGATCAATAATGTATTAGGTCAGGTGCTTCTGGCAAAAAAAATGGGAAAGACCCGTGTCATTGCAGAGACCGGTGCAGGTCAGCACGGCGTGGCAACTGCAACCGCAGCAGCGCTGATGGGCATGGAATGTGAAGTCTTCATGGGAAAAGAGGATACCGAGCGTCAGGCCCTGAATGTATACAAAATGCGTCTCCTCGGAGCGAAAGTCCATGCAGTCACAAGCGGAACCGCAACTTTAAAAGATGCCGTTTCCGAGACTATGCGTGAGTGGACAAACCGTATCGCAGACACCCACTATGTACTGGGATCTGTTATGGGACCCCACCCGTTCCCGACTATTGTCCGTGATTTCCAGGCAGTTATTTCCAAGGAGATCAAAGAGCAGATGCTGGAAAAAGAGGGCAGACTTCCGGATGTTGTCCTGGCCTGCGTAGGCGGCGGCTCCAATGCCATCGGAACTTTTTATAATTTTATTGATGACAAAGATGTCCGTCTGATCGGATGTGAGGCAGCAGGCCGCGGTGTGAATACTGCAGAGACTGCAGCAACCATCGCAACCGGCCGTCTGGGAATCTTCCATGGTATGAAATCCTATTTCTGCCAGGATGAGTACGGACAGATCGCACCGGTATACTCCATCTCCGCAGGTCTGGATTACCCGGGCGTAGGACCGGAGCATGCACACCTTTATGACATCGGAAGAGCAGAATATGTGCCGGTAACCGATGATGAGGCAGTAGATGCATTTGAGTATCTTTCCAGAACAGAAGGAATTATTCCGGCAATTGAAAGTGCTCATGCAGTAGCCTATGCGAAAAAGATCGCACCAACACTTGGAAAAGACAAGATCATGGTAGTTACCATTTCAGGACGTGGAGATAAAGACTGTGCGGCAATCGCCCGCTACAGAGGGGAGGATATTCATGAATAAGAGAATTACAGAAGCTTTTGCAAACGGAAAGGCATTTATTCCTTTTGTAACCTGCGGAGATCCGTCACTGGAGGTTACCGAGCAGCTGGTATATGCAATGGAAGAAGCAGGCGCAGACCTGATCGAGCTTGGAATTCCGTTTTCAGACCCTACCGCAGAGGGACCGGTGATCCAGGAAGCCAATGTCCGGGCACTGTCCGGCGGAGTCACTACAGATAAAATTTTTGCAATGGTAGAAAAAATCCGTAAAAATACAAAAATTCCCATGGTGTTTATGACTTATGCCAACGTAGTATTTTCTTATGGAACGGAACGCTTTATCAAAAAAGCAGCAGAGATTGGAATGGACGGGCTGATCCTTCCTGATGTTCCGTTCGAAGAAAAAGAAGAGTTCGACGCTGTCTGCAAACAGTACGGCCTGGATCTGATCTCCCTGATCGCGCCGACCTCCCATGAACGAATTGCCATGATCGCCAAAGAGGCAGAAGGTTTTGTGTACTGCGTATCTTCGCTTGGAGTTACAGGAATGCGAACCAGTATCACCACAGACATCGGTGCCATGGTAAAACTGGTAAAAGCCCAGAAGGATATCCCCTGTGCCGTAGGTTTCGGAATCTCTACCCCGGAGCAGGCAAAAAAGATGGCAGACCAGTCCGACGGAGCTATTGTGGGATCCGCCATCGTGAAGCTCTGTGAAGCATACGGGGAAGCGTGCGTGCCGAAAGTTAAGGCATATGTGAAAGAGATGAAAGACGCGATCAGGTAAAAAGAAAAGGTAAAGCTCAGAATTATAGGAAAAAGGAGACCACGCATTTCTTGCCGGAGCAGTTTGGATGCTCCGGCTTTTTGTGCTGTGATAATTATAAAGTTTCTAACTGATCGATCATAGAAGTTATGATCTTGACTGCTTCTGCAGGGGAATAATAAGAATCCGGATCCATGTTTGTCAGGAAATTTTGAAAAATTTCCAGAATAAAGGGTTCCGTAATAGCAAAACACATGTGATCTCCGGAATTGGTCTGATAAGTAAGGGAACAGGTATTTCCACAGAGTGCCATGCGGAGATTTTCGGAAAGATGATTCAGCGGTTTTTTCAGGAGCCGATAAGATCCCTCGTGGCAGCATCTGGAAATCTCACGAAGGATCTGGAATCGCTGTCGGATATTCAGTGAATGGTAGAATGTGGACGGAATTTCTTCAAACAGTCCGTCCCGCAGAAAACGGTTCATTCCGTATTCCGTAAAATAGATGATAAATTTTCCGTCATTGACCCTCCGCATGTTATCTGTACATAAAGCATCCGCCATGGAAAGAATGTAATCGGCTCCGGGAAGATCATAATTAAAAATTTCTTCCAGCAGATTTTTGCGTAAAAAAGGAAGGATACACGCTTCCGGCTGAATGATAATGACCTGATCGGCGGAAGCTCTTGTCTGGGCAACAAACTGGAAAAGCGAAGGCAGATCATCGGCAATGATCGGAAAGGTCTGAAATGCAGGCTGGCACAGATCCTGATGGGAATGAAACAAATTCCATAAAGCCTGCAGAATATCCGGGTCCTGATATAAAATTCCCATCTGATAATCAGAAGAGCAGGTGATGGCATATTCCGAAGTCAGGATCATATAAGGCAGAGCAGAAAGCTGTTTAAAATGAGAAGCTTCGTCGGTATAAAAGCAATGGATCCGGTAATCCAGCTTATTCATATAGACAGGAAACAGATTCCGCAGGTAATAAAGCTCATGAAGTTCGTGAGCTTCCGTAAACTGGGCAGTACGGTTCAGACTGAAAATATGATCGATCTGCAGTGTTCCGGAAGGATGGATGGTTGAAAGCAGATGCAATAAAAAAGGATAGTCAGGCTGCAGAAAAAGAGCTATTTTGCCATCATGCCTGGATGCTTCGTCCATTAAAATGTGGTGTACAGCGGAATCCAGTGCCTGTCTGGAATTTAATAGAAGACAATTTTGTGTGTCGGAAAGAGAAATAGTCAAATTTTCGTGTGTGTGGGGGGTAATATTATGCAGCGATGAAGAGGATCTATTTGGAAAGTCAGACAAAAAATGTTCAATGCTCTTACGGATATAATAATCGTTTTCTCCTATGCGAGCCATTTTCCATGCTTCTTTAAACTGATAGGTTTCCTGAGGCGTCAGTTTTATAAAATGAGCAATCTGCTCGACCAGTTCAGCTGACATGGGTTCCCGTTTACCATTGATAAATTTATAAATGGTAGAACGTTCCAGCTCACAGTATTTTGCAAGGGCCATTACTTTAACTTTTTTCTCATGGATATAATTTTGAAGTAAATCAGAAAATACAGACATATGTAAAAATCCTTTCGAAATTTCTATTGATATTCTATAGTATACCATATTTGCCAAGATAAAATCATCAGAAAACCACAAAAAATGCTAAATTCCAACAAAAAATCGGTCTACAAACTGCGCCCCATCTTGTTTAAATAAAGAATATTTTCTAAAATAAAATAAGAATTTCGAATATACAGGAAAATACAAAAAAAGAAGAGAAGGTATTTTAAAGAAAAAAAGTGAGCCAAATGCAAAGGAGGAAATAGCATGAAAAAAACAAAGAGGAAACTGGTAAACTTATGTCTGGCTTTATTTCTGGCACTTTTGGGAGGCGTATTCTTTACAGCCGGTAACACCAAAACCGTACAGGCAGCCAGCCGCATGGTAATGTTAAGAGGAAATACAACATACAGTAGCTATGATTTTACCAGAGATGGAAAGAAGGATCGATTTAAGGCTACAGCTGATTCACAAAGCGGATATATGAAAATTTATCTGAATGGAATTTATAAACAGCGAATCTTCATAGGAAAAGGCGCGGATCTGTACTGGTGCAGTATCAGTAAAAAGGATACCTATCTTCTTGTGATGAACTATTTATATGGCGGACATGAGCTAAAAGCATATATGTATTCCTGCGGAAAGTTTAAATCAACACCTGGAGAAAGTAATTTAAATAAAGTTTTACCGTTTTCAAGATTTAAAAAAGTCAGTGGAAATACACTTTATGTAGAGTCTGAAACAGCTGGTTATTGGAGAAATCCTGCTTCTTTGAAAAATCTGCCGTCCATCACCGTGGAAACAAAGTTTACAGTTAAAAATAATAAGATCACCTGTGCATCATGGAATTCCAAAGTCACCGGAAGCAGAACATTTTATGCGCAGAACTCTTTCAGAACGAGCAAAAGTATGACAAAACTTAGCGTAAAAGATGGCCCATATGTAAGGGCAGGTCAGAAAGTAACGTTAAATTATATAAGACTGAACAGATCCACATTTTTGTACCAGATATCTGTCAATGGCCGGACAGGTTGGTTTGCAGATTCTCAATCCATAAAGTTCAGGTAAAATTGTAAAAAAAGGAGAGGTGTAAAATGACGATTAGATTTGATAATGGATACTATGATTCGGCGAGAAGCATGGCTATAGTAATCGCTATATTTGCAGGATTGATTACTTTTGCGGTTTTGGCCTGGATATTTGCAATATATGTAAAGAGAATGGATAACAAAAAAGCATTGATCGTAAAAAGGGGAAAAGTTATAGAGAAAATGCCCAGCGTCGGAAAAGTGGGCTGGTATATGGTGGAATTTGAAGATGGAGGAAGAGCAAAACTCAGATCTTATAAAGAAAATACAGTACCGATTGCTCCTGGTGATGTGGGAATTTTCCGATACAGAGGAATGACGATTGAAGGATTCCAGAGAGAAGGAATGGGAATGCCGGGATCGCAGCAGCAGTTTACAAATTGGAAATAGATTGCAAAGCGGGAAAGAGCTATGAAAAAAGCAGGATTAGAACAGCCGGGGCATTTTGATGCTCCGGTTTTTTGAAAAATAACAAAAAGAAAGAGGAAAAAGTATGTTTTGTGAAAGATGTGGAACTCAGAATCCGGAAACTGCAAAATACTGCAGGAATTGCGGAGCAGAGTTAAAAAAGAGTAATAACAGAAAACCAACCTTTACAGTGCCGAATCACAGCACTCCGAAAAATATAGGAATGATCGCTGTGATTGCTGCGGTTCTTGTTGTTGTACTTCTTGGAGTTGGTTTATTTGGTGGAAGAAGTTATAAAACGACCATAAAAAAATACGTAAAGGCATCATTTGCAGCAGATACCGAAACAATAGTTAAACTTTTTCCGGATAAAGTAATTAAGTATGCATTGGAAGAAAGCGATTATGATGTTGAAGATTTTCAAGATTTAAAGTATGAGCTTTCTGAACAGCTTCAGGATCAGATGAGTACTCTTGATGATTATATGGGAGAAGGATGGAAATTTTCCTATGAAATTACAAATGATGAAAAAGTAGAAGGCGATGATTTGGATGACATCAAAAAAGGATATGAAGAGGCAAATTTTAAGATATCAGCTGCCAGAAATGTTGAGATAGAGATTTCAATAAAAGGAGATAAAAATGAGGAAACGGTTCCTATGGAGATTGCGCTGATCAAATCCGGAAGGAATTGGTATTTGGATGCGTTGAATTTTGCAGATATTTTCTGATTGATTGAGAGAACAATAAACTGGCGCACAGGAGGGAGAAAGCCATGAAGAAAAAAATGGTTTGTATATTGTTGGCAGGAACTATGATGTTCCTGCCGTGTGAATTGGCAAATAGAGCTGTTTATGCGGAAGAATTGCCGGTGGAAAACACAGTTTCAGAAGAGGAAGGAACGATTGAATTCACCTCATATCTGGAAAATTATAAAGACTTAGTGGAAAAACTGGAAATGGAACCGACAGATTGCTGGCAGTTTGGGGACACGTCGGATTCGTATGTAAAAGATCAGTTTTATCTGGAATGGGAAAAAGATTCCAATATATTCAGTGCAAAAAATGAGGGAGCGTCTTCTGTAAAGCTTTGTGGGACATCATTGGGAGATAATCTGGCAAAGGTGGATGAAGTACTGCAGAAAAATGAATGGTTTAACTATTATAATGATGAGAATATAAATTCGTATATGGCGCTTATCAATGATAAGAAATATGCGCTTAATGTATACAAAGATCAGGCTGGAAATGTAAGTTCCTGGTATCTGAATAATTGGCCAGAGGGAGACAATGTTGGTGATATATTTGAACGGATCAGAGCAGAAAAACAATATGCTTTAGAAGAAGGTACCCAGACAGATCCTATTACCGCTTATCCGGAATATGATGAAATCATAAGGTTGTATCAGAAAGGAGAAAAATTACACTGGTCAACGGAAGAGTTTCGAGAACATGATCTGTGTTATCTGGCAGGATATGAGATGAACGTAGAACAGAAGCAGACGGGATATTATGTTACGGATATTGACGGAGATGGTGTTGACGAGTTGATGGTCGGAGTTCCCTTTGAAGAAGGTATATATGATGGGATGTTTTATGGTCTGTATACAATGATCAATGACCAAAGAGTGCTGGTTGCTACAAGTGGAGAACGTGACAGATACTATTTATGCCAGGATCACACGATTGCGAATGAAGGTTCTAGTGGAGCTGCACTTTCTGTCTATTCATATTATGATTTCCTTTCCGGAAAACTTCAACTAAAAGAATGTGTTTTTACAGATGGAAATGACCATCCGGAAAATCCCTGGTTTTATTCAACATCGAATCCTTACGAAGACTATTCCAATCCGATTTCAGAGGAAGAAGCACGGAATGTCATGAATAAATATGTTTATGAAACGATACCATATACCTTCCTGGATGATTACAATGCGCAGAACGATACCGGAGAAACCACAACCTCATCTTACAGAGAATCCGCAGAAGAGCTGGTAAATAAGACAGAGCAGGAGGCTTCTTTTGCGAAAGACGGAGAGGAAGAGTATGAGATATGGGATAACTGTCTGAACGAGATCTGGTCGTATTTACAGAACGCACTTTCCGCAGAAGAAATGGATACATTAACACAGGAAGAAATGGATTGGATCCAAAACAAGGAGAGTACCATAAGTAGTATGCAAATGCAGTCACAGGAAGAAGCAGCTGTCACGGCGGCTGCGCTTACCAAACAAAGGGTATATGAACTGATTGAGAGGTTGTAATTAAAAAAAAGTAATGCGGTAGACCCCTCTACCGCATTACCAACCGAACCATCTTCTCATAAATCTTTTTATACCGCTGATACCGCATAGGCAGATCGATCCAGGTCTTTTTATCTACGATACTCTTATAGTGGGAGAAGGTTCGGAAACCGTCGATTCCGTGATAAGAGCCCATGCCACTTTCCCCGAAGCCCCCAAAGCCAAGATTGCTGGTGGCCAGGTGGATCAGGACATCATTAATACAGCCACCGCCGAAGCCGCATCGGGAAGTTACTTCCCGGGCGGCTTTTTCATCGCTTGTGAAGATGTAGAGTGCCAGTGGATGTGCCAGGGAATTGATCTTTGATACGGCACTTCCAAGGGAATCGTAGGTGAGAACAGGAAGTACCGGGCCGAAGATTTCCTGCTGCATAACCGGATCTTCAAAGGTTACGTTATCCAGGATCGTTGGCTCGATCTGAAGAGATCCGAGGTCAGTGTTGCCGCCACAGACAGTCTTGGACGGGTCAATCAGTCCGCAGATACGGTCGAAATGTTTTTCATTAATGATCTTTCCGTAATCTTTGTTTTTAAGCGGTTCTTTTCCGTACTGGCGGCTGATCTGTCTGCGCAGCTCTGCCACCAGGGCGTCTTTGATCTCAGGATCACAGTAGATATAATCCGGTGCGACACAGGTCTGTCCGCAGTTCAGGAATTTTCCGAATACGATACGTTTGGCCGCAAGGCGGAGATTCGCGGTTTTGTCTACGATACAGGGGCTTTTTCCGCCAAGCTCCAGTGTGACCGGAGTGAGATATTCCGCTGCTTTTCGCATCACTTCTTTTCCTACAGCCTGACTTCCTGTGAAGAAGATATAATCAAAATGTAAGCCCAGAAGATGGGTATTTTCTGCCCGTCCGCCTGTGACTACAGCTACATATTTTTCCTCGAAACATTCCCGGATCAGCAGGCGGATCACTTCGCTGGTGGCGGGAGAGTAAGCGCTGGGTTTCAAAATTGCTGTATTTCCGGCAGCAATGGCATCTACCAGCGGCTCGATGGTAAGCAGGAACGGATAGTTCCATGGACTCATAATGAGAACGACACCGTAGGGGGATGGTTTGCGGAAACTGCGGGAATGAAACTGTGCCAGAGGAGTGGGAACCGTTTCTTCTTTTGCATAAGCGCGGATATTTTTCAGCATATGAGTGATCTCGGAAAGCACCAGTCCGGTTTCGCACATATAGCTTTCAAAATTGCTTTTTCCCAGATCTTTTTTGAGTGCCGCGTTGATCTGACTTTCGTGTTTTCGGATTGCTGCTTTGAGACGTTTTAAGGCGCTGATACGAAAATCAATGCTAAGGGTTGCACCGGTATAAAAATACTGGCGCTGTTTATTTAAAAGCTGGGTGATCTGTTCTTTTTCCATAGAGAGAATTCCTTTCTGAAAAAACTATTTGTCAGAACCGGAAACCGGTGGCATCAGTCTGTAATACAAGGTCTCCAGTTCCCCGGCATCCATCAGTACAGGAACCGGGTACAGAGGATTGGCTTCTTTATCTGCGTAATGGGCAAGCTCCGGGATGTCCGTTTCCTGGATTTCCGGGATATAGTCTCCGATGCCATAGCGTTTTTTCATATCTTTTATTGCATCAATAAACATCCGGGCAGCAGTTTTATCGTCCTCATGTTTATCGCAGAGACCGGCAGTTACGGCAAGGTTGCGGAGTTTGTGAGTGATGGGATCTCCGTATGTTTCCAGTACCATAGGAAGGATCACTGCATTGGCAAGCCCATGTGGAACATTATATTTTCCGCCGAGGGAATGGGCAACTGCGTGAACGTATCCGACATAGGATTTGGTGAAAGCACAGCCTGCAAAATAGGAAGCGCGGAGCATGTTCCGTCTTGCTTCAATATTCTGCCCGTCTGTGTAGGCGGTATCCAGATTTTCAAAGATCAGCCGGACTGCATCCAGAGCGTTTTTACGGGTGCCGGGGGTGGTAGAGTTTCCGATATAAGCTTCTACCGCATGAGTGAGAGCGTCCATTCCGGTAGTGGCGGTGATAAACGGCGGAAGGCTTAAGGTAACCTTCGGGTCAAGAACTGCGTACCGTGGGATCAGCGGAAAATCGTTGATGGCGTATTTATGGCGGGTCTTTGCATCGGTGATCACGGCTGCAAGTGTGGTCTCACTTCCGGTTCCTGCAGTTGTGGGGATGGCGATGAGAAGAGGAAGCTTTTTGTGGACCTTCAGGATTCCCTTCATCTGTGCCAGAGACTGGTGCGGTTTGGCAATGCGGGCTGCGGTAGCTTTTGCACAGTCCATGCTGGAACCGCCGCCAAAGCCGATGATCGCCTGGCAGTCGTTGTCCAGATACATATGAAGAGCCTCGTCCACATTGACGGTCGTGGGATTTGCTACGGTTTTGTCATAGATCTGGTAGGAAATGCAGTTTCGTTTCAGAGTCTGCTCCAGGCGTTCTGTAAGGCCAAGGCTTCGGATACCTGTGTCTGTGATGATCAGTACGTTGTTATAACCTCTTTTTTCCAGAACTTCCGGGATACCTCTGACGCTTCCGATGATCTTCGGATTGCGGTAAGGAAGTACGGGAAGTGCAAATTTAAAGATGTTCTGGAAAATACGGCAGTAAGCTTTTTTTAATGGATTCATGGCAGTTTTCATTCCTTTTAAAATCAAATTGTTTTATTCTAAACATTATATATAGCAGTTGGGATGGGAAAAGTCAAGATTCCGGTTTGTGGAAGTGGATTTTTGGCAGTCATAAAAAATAAAACAGGAAAATATAATATTGTCATGGCTGAAAATATCCGTTAGACTAAAAGCAGCCAAACAGAATTTGACCAAATAGCGAAGCGGATTGCGAATATCCGCTTGACTCACGGAGGAAATCATGCCAGGAACAGACATATCCGAAAGAAATCCGCTTCACGTATCCGAAGTGGATGATAATTTAAAAGAATTAAGTCCTCACGGTTCCTTTGAGCTGCCGGTGGAAACGTACACGGGAAACTGTGAGATCTTTCATGCACTGTATGATCACTGGCACAGTGAAATGGAGATCATGTATATTGAGAAAGGCAGCGGTTTTGCCAGACTGAACCGGGAGAGTATCCGACTGAAAAAAGGGGATATTCTGATCGTAAACTGCGGGGTTCTTCACAGTATGCGGACAGATTTAAACAATCCTCTCTATTATAAAAGTGTGGTGTTTGGACTTGGATTTCTGGCCGGGCAGCCGGGAGATATCTGCCAGGAATGTGTGGTATCCCCTCTGATGGAAAACAGGGCAGAATTCTGCCATCATATAGAAGAAGGAGATTCCGGGTATGAGAAGCTTAAGGAAATTTTTTTGGAGATCCATACCTGTCATACAGAGAAGAAACCATATTTTTATGTGAAGCTGAAAATGCTGTTCTTTGATTTCTTTTATGAAATGCTGACCAGGCATTATATTATTCCGGTAAGTACAGAGCAGAATAAAAGCCTTGCGGCAGTGAAGGAAGTTCTGGATCATATCAGCCTTCACTATCAGGAAAATCTTACAGTTTCGGAACTTTCCGGGCTTTCCAATTACAGTGAATATTATTTTATGAAGCTTTTTCGCCAGTATACGGGAAAAACTCTGGTGGAGTACATCAATGATTTCCGTATGGAGAAAGCAAAATATCTTCTGACCCATTCGGACGCACCGGTGACAGAGATTGCCATGAACGTGGGATTCAACAGTACAAGCTATTTTATCAAGAAATTCCAGCAGGCAAATGAGATTTCCCCACATAAGTACAGAAAGAGCATGGGACAGTCAGTCTGACAAATATCTTGCATATCATGACAGGATTGTTATATTTTTGCATCTTGATGCGTGATATCCTAATACCATCAAAAACAAAGCAAACAACCTTGTAAAAACACATTTCATCCCATAAAGATCCATGAAAGGAGATCAAAAATGGAAACATTAAGCAAAGTATTCGAAGACAAATATAACAAAAATGTCAAAGACTGTACAAACGAGGAAATCTATCACGGACTTCTCTCCTGGACAAAGGAGCAGCTGAAAGGCCGCGGATATCAGGAAGGAAAAAAGAAGATTTATTATATTTCCGCAGAATTCCTTATCGGAAAACTTCTCTCCAACAACCTGATCAATCTCGGTGTTTATGACGAAGTCGCAAGATATCTCAAAGAGAACGGCAAAGAGCTTTCCATGATCGAGGAGATCGAGCCGGAGCCATCTCTTGGAAACGGCGGTCTTGGACGTCTGGCAGCCTGCTTCCTGGATTCCATCGCAACTCTGGGACTTCCGGGAGAAGGAATCGGACTTAATTATCACCTTGGACTTTTCAAACAGGAGTTCAAAGATCATCTTCAGTTTGAGACACCGAACCCGTGGATCGAGCCGGAGAGCTGGCTGACAGACGCAGGCGTTTCCTATTACGTACCGTTTAAAGGCTTTATGCTAAAATCCACACTGTATGATATTGATGTGGCAGGATATGTGAATAAGGCTATCAAGCTTCGTCTCTTTGATATTGATATTGCAGATGAGAGCATTGTAGGAGAGGGAATCTCTTTTGACAAAAAAGATCTTCTTCACAACCTGACTCTGTTCCTGTATCCGGATGACAGCGATGACGCCGGAAGAAAGCTTCGTATTTACCAGCAGTACTTCATGGTAAGCAATGCGGCACAGCTGATCCTGGATGAGGCGACTGCCAAAGGCTCCAACCTTCATGACCTTGCAGATTACGCAGTGATTCAGATCAACGATACACATCCGAGTATGGTAATTCCGGAGCTGATTCGCCTTCTCACAGAGCGTGGAATTGAGTTTGAGGAGGCCTGCGAGATCGTATCTCATGTATGCGCTTACACCAACCATACCATCCTTGCAGAGGCACTTGAGAAATGGCCGGTTTCCTATCTTGAGGAAGTAGTTCCGCACCTGATGCCGATCATCCGCAAACTGGATGAGCGTATCAAGGCAAAATACCCGCAGGAAAATCTTGCCATCATCGACAAGAATGACCTGGTCCACATGGCACATATGGACATCCATTACGGATTTTCCATCAATGGTGTTGCATCCCTTCATACAGACATCCTGAAGGAGACAGAGCTTCATCAGTTCTATGAGATTTATCCGGAGAAATTTAATAATAAGACAAATGGAATCACCTTCCGCAGATGGCTCCTTCACTGTAACCATCCGCTGACCGAGTACATCACATCCATGATCGGCGACGGCTTCCGCAAAGATTCCTTTGAGCTTGATAAAATGCTTGAATTTAAGGGAAATCAGGACGTTCTTGCAAATATCCTGAAGATCAAACAGGACGCAAAGAAGAGATGTGCAGAATTTATCAAGGCCAATACAGGCGAGGAGATCAACACACACAGTGTTTATGATATCCAGATCAAACGTCTCCATGAGTACAAACGTCAGCAGCTGAATGCACTTTATATCATCGACCGCTACCTGAAGATCAAAGCCGGCGAGAAGCCGCAGCGTCCGGTAACCTTTATCTTCGGTGCAAAAGCAGCTCCTGCATACATCATTGCAAAGGACATTATCCACCTGATCCTCTGCTTACAGGAACTTATCAACAATGATCCGGAAGTTTCTCCATACATGAAGGTTGTTATGGTGGAAAACTACAACGTAAGTGCAGCAGAGAAGCTGATCCCGGCCTGCGATATCTCCGAGCAGATTTCTCTTGCATCCAAAGAGGCCAGCGGAACCGGAAACATGAAGTTTATGCTCAACGGTGCGGTAACACTGGGAACCATGGATGGTGCAAACGTGGAGATCAGCCAGCTGGTAGGCAGGGAGAATATCTATATCTTCGGTGAGTCCAGTGAGCAGGTCATCAAGCACTATGAGAAAGCGGATTACTGTGCAAAAGATTTCTATGACAAAGATGAGCGCATCCGCCGTGCAGTAGATTTTATCGTAGGAAACGAGCTTCTTTCTATTGGAAGTGAGGAGCATTTAAGAAGACTGCATCATGAGATCGTAAGCAAGGACTGGTTCATGACACTTCTTGATTTCGAGGATTATGCGAAAGTAAAAGACCAGGCACTGTCCGATTATGAGGACAGAACCGCATGGGCAGAGAAGATGCTTGTGAACATCGGAAAAGCAGGATACTTCTCTTCAGACAGAACTATTGAAGAGTACAACAGAGATATCTGGCATCTGACAGCTGAGAAATAAAACAGTCTCAGCCAGATTGCTTCGGCGCGTATATAAAATAGAAAAATAGAAAATAAAAACACCGGCATTCATCGGAAATATGTACTGGGTCTGAGATGTCAGAGATGATCTGACAACCCGGACAGGACATGTTACAGATGAATGACCGGTGTTTTTTATGAAATCAGATAAGTGGATGATTCAGGCTTTTCCATGCTTAAACGCCATCATCATTTCCTTGGTAAGGCTGATATTGTCACCCTCATCCGGAATATCTTCCCGGTTGAACCAGGAGGCCATGGAAAGTTCGCTGTGGTCTACAGTCAGAGTATCATCGCCGTCCAGGTCGCAGTAGAAGCCGAACAGAAGGGTTCCGGAGAAGGACCATGGCTGGCTCTTGTAGTAGCGGAGATTTTTGACCTTTACGCCGATCTCTTCCATAACTTCACGGTGAACGGTCTCCTCGATGGTCTCACCAATCTCCGCAAAGCCTGCGATCATGGCGTAGCGGGTGTGGTTTCGGCCTTCATATTTGGAGAGTATCAGCTTGTCGCCGTTGGTAACTCCTACGATCACAGCCGGAGAAAGTACCGGATATTCTCCGTTTCCGCAGGCAGGGCAGATCATCTTGCGCTCCGCCTTGTCATGTACCATGGGTTTACCGCAGCAGCCGCAGAAACGACGTTTGCTGTACCACTGGAAAAGCTGGTATCCGGTAATTCCCGCGAAGGCCAGATACTGTGGTTCAGCTGTGCGGAGTACGCGTGTGATCTCAAACTGATATCCGGGAAGAAGACTGGTATCCAGATCCGGGATCAGGTAAAAATGTTCTTCGTCAACAGAGAAGAGATAGATATAATTCTCATAAAGATGATCAATTTTTCCTTCCAGTTCTCCAAAACTTGGAAGAGTCATGGTCTCGCCGTCTTTTTTCATAAGGATCTTGCCTTCTTCGTAGGCGAGGATGTGGCTTGTTTTATCCGGGGCCACAGGCTTGTATTCATTGTGATAGGTATGCGGTGCGATATCCTGGATCATGATCGATAATTCCTTTCCGAATTCATTGTCTGGCAGTGTTCACGGATGATGCTGCCATGAAAAATAAAACATGCTTCCTACAGTATAAGCTTACATCACAAAAAAGGCAACGTCCTTTTCTTAAGGATTTTCGCAATATCAATAGAGAGAATGTAATGTCTGTCTGGAATGGCAGATATTATGGAAAAAATGTATCCGGGCTGGCAAAATCACATAAATCAGTTGCCTGGGGTTCAGGGGAAGTGTAAGATAGAGATATTACATTGTGCAGAATAAGCGAAGAGGCGGACGGACTTTATACCGGGTGTACCGCGGATATATTTCTGCACAGAAGGAGAATATTATGCCAACAACAGAAAAGCCGGGCCTGACCCGGGATGCCATTAAATATCTGGCGATTTTTACCATGCTTCTGAACCATATCGCCAACGTGCTTCTGCCGGAAAATACGATCCTGTGGGAAGTTCTGGTGGATATCGGGTATTTTACAGCCATTACCATGTGTTATTTTCTGGTGGAGGGATTTTATTATACCCATTCCCGGAGAAAATATGGCGAAAGACTTCTGATCTTTGCCGGAATCTCTCAGGTTCCTTATACGATGGCCTTCGGATATTCCCAATTGAACATGATCTTTACATTATTTATCTGCTTCATGATCCTGGTGATCCAGGAAAAAATGATGGCAAGTCCGTGGAGGATTCCTCTGCTGATCCTGCTTCTTTTGCTGTCCGTTTTTTCGGACTGGGCGATCCTGGCACCGGTTTTTACCATCTGGTTTTATGCAGGATGGGGGAACCGGAAGAGAATGATAACCGCTTATGGAGTCGGTGCTGTACTTTTTGTGCTGTTTAATTATGGTTCCTATGCGGAAAAAATGGCAGCCGGACCGGCAATGGTACATGCGTTACTGTCTGCAGCAGGAATTGTGGCGTCGGGAATCATCATCCTGAACTTCTACAATGGAAAAAAATCTGAAAAAGCACCGAAGTTTTCGAAATGGTTTTTCTATATTTTTTATCCGGCACATCTTCTGATCCTGAGCATAGTACGGATTATAGTACAGTAATATACATAAGAGAACAGGTAACGAATATCTGCCTCACTTATGCATAACCGGATAGATTGCCGAAAATAAAACTCATATCCGTATAAAACATAGTAATTCTGTAAGAAAACAGAAAAATAGAGAAAAAACTCTTGAAAACCGAAAAATTATCTGCTATGCTAACTGACATGACAAAGGCGTCTGGAAATTAAGTTTCCAGGCGCTTTTTGCGTTGCAGAAATAATGTGAGGGAATCGAGGAGGAAATGGATGATGAATGCAGGAGATACTGGCTTTATGCTGATCTGTACAGCCTTTGTGTTCTTTATGACACCTGGGCTTGCGTTTTTCTACGGAGGACTGGTCCGCAGAAAAAATGTGGTAAATACCATGATGGCCTGTGGGGCAATCATGGGGCTGTCCGTTGTTATGTGGACATTGTTTGGATATTCGCTGGCATTTGGCGGAAACCATGGAGGGATTATCGGAGACCTGAGATGGTTTGCGCTGAATGGTGTTGGCTGGGAGCCGGGACCTTATGCAGATACGATCCCGCATCTGGTATTTGTAGCGTTCCAGATGATGTTTGCCATGATCACACCGGCACTGATCACCGGCGCTGTGGTTGGAAGAATGCGTTTTAAGGCGCTGTTTTTCTTTGTGGCGATCTGGTCTTTGATCGTGTATTATCCGATGGCACATATGGTCTGGGGAGACGGCGGATTTCTGGCAGCCATTGGCTCTGTGGATTTTGCAGGTGGAAATGTGGTACACATCAGTTCCGGTGTCAGTGCACTGGTTCTTGCCATTTATCTGGGGCAGAGACGTGGCTATGCAAAGGCAACCTATCGTACACATAACATTCCCTTTGTATTTCTTGGGTCGGCCATGCTGTGGTTTGGATGGTTTGGTTTTAATGCGGGAAGTGCACTGAAAGCAGACGGTCTTGCAGCGCATGCTTTTATGACCAGCAGTATTTCTTCTGCCTGTGCACTTCTGACATGGATGCTGATCGAGGTGATCCGTGAGGGAAAACCCACACTGGTTGGTGCCTCCACAGGTCTTGTAATTGGTCTGGTAGCGATCACACCGGGGGCTGGTTTTGTACCGGTGTGGGCATCCTTTATCATTGGAATCCTGGTAAGTCCGATCTGTTACTTTACCGTAATTCTGCTGAAGCAGAAACTGAAAATTGACGATGCGCTGGATGCTTTTGGCTGCCATGGTATCGGTGGTATCTGGGGAGGAATCGCCACGGGACTTTTTGGAAAATCTTCTATTAATTCCGTTGCAAAATGGGATGGCCTGGTGTTTGGGGACTACCGGCTGTTTCTGGCACAGGTATTAAGTATTGTGATCACCATTGCGGTTGCCATTGTGGGAACGCTGATCTGTATCGGAATCGTGCGGATCTTTACACCGCTTCGTGTAGATCCGAAGGAAGAACTGGTTGGTCTGGATGCATCCCAGCATGGAGAAAATGCATATCCGTCATTCAATGGATTTGACTGATCATGACAGAAAGATTTTCTATAGCAATGATCGTGTGAAAATGGAGGAAATCGTATGCTTATAAAAATAGAAGCAATTGTAAGAGAAGAAAAAATGGAAGATGTCAAAGCTGCGTTAAATGAGATCCAGGTAAACGGTTTTACCGTAACCCAGATCATGGGATGCGGAACCCAGCGTGGTTATACAGAGTATGTCCGGGGGTCCAAGATTGATGTATTTTTGAAACCGAAGATTAAATTTGAAATTGTAGTATCATCGGAAGACTGGGAGATCAAAGTTATCGATGCCGTACAGAAAGCAGCCTTTACCGGCGATCCCGGAGATGGCAAGATATTCAGCTATGAGATCCGTAATGCTGTCCGTATCCGTACAGGTGAGACCGGATATGATGCGCTGCAGTCGGAGTTCCTGTAAAATAATAAAGATGTAAAAAAGATCCTTCTGGAAAAACTGAGATATTCAGATTTTCAGAAGGATTTTTTGCAGATAATTAACAATAGTCTTACTTTGATTTGATGCAAACTTCTGCAGTTACATATAAGATAGAAAGGTACACAATAGATCAGTTAGAAAGTAAAATTAAAACATACGGAAAAACTATGTCAAAAAAGAAATCAAAGAAGATCAGAAAAGAGCAGGCTCAGGAGTTGAGTTCAGCAGAACCGGAACATCCTAAACTGGCGGCAGAAAAAACAGCAGCCATTGCAAGTTACATCAAGGATCCGGACTATCGTCTCCGCTGCAAGGCGGCTATAGATATTCTCATGGCGAAGCTTAAAATGATTAACGCAGAACTTTCCGGACAGAAAAAGCGTACTGTGATCAGTCAGATCACCAACCGGATAAAAAGTGCTGAAAGTATTTACGCTAAACTTCTGAAAAAAGGACTGGAACCGGATTTTGAGACTGCCAGAAAAAATCTGAAAGATCTCATCGGCATCCGTGTAGTCTGTCCGTTTGAGGATGAGCTTTACCAGGTTGCAGAATCCCTGGAAATGCAGAAGGATATCGAGATCGTCCGGATAAAGGATTACATTAAAAATCCAAAGAAAAACGGCTACAAAAGTCTTCATCTGATCGTGAAAGTACCTATCTACTCTGCGGAAGGTGAACAGAAAGAACTGGTGGAAATACAGCTTCGGACCATTGCGATGGATTACTGGTCTGTGTTAGAATATGAGTTGTATTATAAAAAAAGAGACAATGCGGAAATTGAAGCAGAATTAAAAAAATATGCAGAAGAAATTGCAAATCTGGACCATAGAATGCTGGAACTACGAAATAAAATTGAAAAAATCCGAACAATCAGCGAATGTGAGATCAGAATGCCTGTTTTATGACAAAACTGTAAAATTACTGCATCAGAAAAGGAGGAATATATGGAAACATTAAGATCAAAAAAAGGCTTCATCTGTGATATGGATGGTGTAATCTACCATGGAAATAAACTCCTGGACGGAGTAAAGGAATTTGTAGAATGGCTTCAGAGAGAGGATAAGAGCTTTCTGTTCCTCACCAATGCAAGCAGCCGTTCGCCAAGAGAACTTCATGAGAAACTTCTTCGCATGGGACTGGATGTCGGAGAAGAGCATTTTTATACCAGTGCACTTGCAACTGCGAAATTTCTCCAGAGCCAGGCTCCGGGATGCAGCGCTTATGTGATCGGAGATCATGGTCTTTACAATGCTCTGTATGACGCAGGGATCACCATCGACGATGTTTCACCGGATTATGTGGTTGTAGGTGAGACTACTACATACGGCTATGAGCACATCTTACGTGCCATGAACCTGGTAAACAAGGGAGCCAAGCTGATCGCAACCAACACAGATATCACAGGCCCTATCGAAGGCGGGATCGCACCGGCCTGCCGTGCATTTGTAGCACCGATCGAAGCTACTACAGGCAAACAGGCATACTACGTCGGCAAACCAAACCCTCTGATGATGCGTACCGGACTTCGTATCCTGGGCGTACATTCCAATGAAGCCGTGATGATCGGTGACCGTATGGATACCGATGTGATCGCCGGTATTGAGACAGGCCTTGACACAGTTCTTGTACTTTCCGGTGTATCCACAAGAGAAACTGTAGATAAGTTCCCATACAGACCGAGACTGATCCTGAATGGAGTGGGAGATATCCCGGTGCTGGAGAAATAAAAGATATTTACACATGAAATTATAAATTAGGATTTATAAAAAAGAAAACGGAGAATTCCTGGAAAAAGAAGTTCGGGAATTCTCCGTTTTGTTGTTTGAGTCATTTCAGTCGGGCTCTGTTTATTATGGGTTATACTCTGTTGATCAGCTGCAAAGATGACACTTCTCACAGGCAGACGGTGTGGCTGCACACCCGCCGAGAGCAGTTTCACGAAGCTCTGCAGGAAGCTTTTTGCCTACGGTATACATGGCATCGATCATCTCATCCAGAGGGATGAATTGGGTGATACCGGCCAAAGACATTTCGGCTGCGATAAGGGCATTGGAAACACCGGCTGCATTACGGTTCTGGCAGGGATATTCCACCAGGCCGCCTACCGGGTCACATACAAGACCGAGCATATTCATAAGAACGGTGGAAGCCGCATAGGTACACTGCAGCGGAGTGCCGCCAAGAAGTTCCACAGCAGCAGAAGCAGCCATTGCGGAAGCGATTCCGACCTCAGCCTGACATCCGCCAACAGCACCGGCAACTGTGGCGTTTCGCATGGCAAGATAGCCGATCGCGCCTGCATTAAATAGTGCCTGGCGGATTTTTTTATCGGAAAAGCCGTAGACCTCCTGAAGTGCAAGCATCATTCCGGGAACGATCCCGGCACTGCCGGCAGTAGGAGAGGCAACGATAAGTCCCATGGAAGCGTTGGTCTCAAGGGTTGCCATAGCGTAGGTGATACCCTTTCCGAGAACATTTCCGCACAGGCTTTTTCCCAGGTCATGAAATTCGCAGAGCTTTCGGGCTTCACCGCCGATCAGTCCGCCCATAGATATCACCGGATCTTTGATGGGGGAAAAAGCAGCATCCTTCATGATCTCCAGAACACGGTCCATGCGCTGGTCCACGATTTCAGCAGTGGTTTCACCGAGAAGGATCTCACGCTGGCGCATTACTTCGGAAATCGGAAGCTTTTTTTTCTGGCAGAGAGCAAGAAGTTCCTTGGCATTTTTGAAATCCATAAAACACATCCTCCTTTTCCCTACATCTGAACAACCATGACATCATGGATGTTGGTGTTCCGGTGAATGCTTTCTACGATATCTTCCGGGAGATGACCGTCGGATTCCACGATCGTATAGGCTGTGGTTCCTTTGGATTCACGGAAGAGGCGCATGAAGGCAATGTTAATGTTACGTTCACTTAAGCATCTGGTGATGTAGGCCACAACACCGGGAGTATCCTGATGGATCACGATGATGGCACTGTATTCGCCGGTGAAATCCACTTTCACGTGGTTGATCTCCACAATACGGACCTTGCCGCCGCCCAGCGATTCCCCCCGGACTGTCATTTCCTGTCCCTGGTCATTGACCATGTGGATATCGACAGTGTTGGGATGGACATCGGTTTCTGTTTCATTTGGAGTAAAGGAAAAGTCGATCCCCTGTTCCCTGGCAATGTCAAAAGAATTCCGTATACGCATGTCATCTGTGGAAAAGCCCATGATCCCGCCAAGGAGGGCACGGTCTGTACCGTGTCCCTTGTATGTTCTGGCGAAGGAACCATAAAGGATGAATTCCACTTTTTTCAGGGGCGGCGTGATCATCTTCTGGGCAAGGAAAGCAATGCGTGCAGCCCCTGCGGTATGAGAACTGGAAGGACCGATCATGTTGGGACCCATAACGTCAAATACACTGATAAAAGACATTTTGCTTAATTCTCCTGTGGTGTTTTTGCAATAAATTTCTTATAAATGGTGTCAACGATCACGCCGATGGCGTTGTCACCGGATACATTGCAGGCAGTTCCGAAGGAATCCTGGGTAATGTAAAGGGCAACCATGATAGCACAGATGGCACCGTCCGGATCCCCGGCTTCCGCTCCGAATACCATGTAAAGGAATGGAAGGGCAGTCATGATGGAACCACCGGGAGCACCGGGAGATGCAACCATGGCAACACCGAGAGTCATGATGAACGGAACGATGATCCCAAGACTGATGGGCAGCTGGTTCATAAGGCAGACTGCAGTAGCACAGGCTGTGATGGTGATCATGGAACCGGCCATGTGGATGTTTGCACAGAGCGGTACTACGAAGTTGCGGATCTGCTCGCACACGCCGTCTTTTTTGGCACATTCCAGATTGACCGGGATGGTAGCTGCGGAAGACTGGGTTCCCAGAGCAGTTGTGTATCCCGGGATCTGATTTTTGATCAGAGTGAAAGGATTCTTTTTGCTGACAGTACCTGCGATCACAAACTGGATCGTAATGCAGATCAGGTGCATGATGATAACAACAAGGAATACCTTCCAGAGGATGCTTAAGATGGCAAAGGTTTTTCCGGAAATAGTCATATCTGTGAAGGTTCCGCAGATGTAAAGCGGAAGCAGCGGGATGATAATGGTATGAAGGACCTTGTCAATGATCTTGGAAAAGTCACTCATTCCGTTATAAAGGCTGTTTCCCATTTCTTTTCCACGCATGGAAGAGAGGCACAGTCCCATGACAAAGGCAAGAGCAACAGCAGAAAGAGTATCCATGACCGGCTCCAGTGTGATGGAGAAAAACGGTGTCAGGGATGCGTCTGCGGTAGCTGCGATCTGATCCAGTGCACCTTCACTCATAAAGTGCGGGAACAGGCTGGATGATACCAGATAGGATGCGGAACCTGCGATCAGAGTGGAGCCATAAGCCAGAGCCACTGTGATCAGGAGAAGCTTCCCTGCACCCTGTGAAAGATCCGCAATACCCATGGTCACATAGGCAAGGATCATCAGCGGGATGACAAATTTCAGAAAGGTACTGAAAAATCCGGAAAGGGTTACAACAAAGCGACAAAAGCCTTCCGGAAGGAACTGGCCGAACAGGATACCTACGATGATGGCAATGATCAGCTTCGGCACAAGTCCGATCTTGATTTTTTTCTTTTCCATTTGGATTTTTTCCTCCGAAGTATGAATTTATTCATTTTGCACAAAAATACGATTGACGTCCTCGTGATTGTATTGTAACATTGACATAAAAATAAGGCAAATTCACAGATTTCATCATCACGATGAAAAAATTTCATAGTAAAAGGGAGAAAATCATGGAAATCCGTCAGTTGGAGACGTTTGTACATGTAGCACAGCTTCAGAGCTTTTCCAGGGCAGCAGAGGTTCTGGGATACACTCAGTCAGCGATCACTGTCCAGATCCGTCTTCTGGAAAATGAGCTGGAAACAAGACTTTTTGACAGAACCGGAAAGCGTGTGGTGCTTACTCCGTCCGGAAAAGAGTTTATGGGGCATGCAAGCCGGATCTTATATGACGTAAATAAAGCAAAAAAGTCAATGAATGATGATGCGGAATTGAAAAATCCATTACATATCGGGACGATTGAATCTCTCTGCACAGCAAAGCTTCCGGCTGTTCTCAGCAAATTTCGTGAGTTTCACCCGAAAGTAAATATGCAGGTGACTATTGATACACCGGAGCAGCTGATACGGATGATGGAGCATAACGGGCTGGATCTTATTTATATACTGGATACCCCAAGGTGGGACCAGAACTGGGTGAAGGTCATGGAGAAGGCGGAGCCGGTAGTATTTGTGGCCTCTGCAGATTCGGAGTTTGCGGGAAAGACGCTGAAGATGGAGAATATCCTGGAAGAGCCTTTTTTTCTCACGGAAAAGAATGCCAATTATCGCCAGGCCCTGGATCAGCAGCTGGCGCTTAAGAAGCAGGCCCTGTCACCGGTACTGGAGATCAGCGATACCGCTTTTATCATCCGCATGCTGGAAAAGAACCACGGACTTTCCTTTCTTCCCTATCTGGCTGTGGAGCGGGATATCCGGAAAGGAAGAATTGCCCTTTTACATGTGGAAGATGTGGAGATATCCATGTACCGGCAGATCTTTTACCATAAGAATAAGTTTAAGACGAGAGAGATGGAGGAGTTTATCCGTCTGGCGGCAGAGTGAAAGTCAGAACTTGTAAAAACAAATAAAATGTGGCACTATAAAAGAAAAAAACACAGGAGAGAACAAATGAATCTTATTGAAGAAGCAAAAGCTCTTGGTTTTTCCGACGCAGCGGTCATAAGTACCGATCAGCTTGTATTTGTGCCGGAATACCGGGTTTTCTGCGAGGACAATCTTTGCGGGAATTATGATAAAAACCCGGCATGTCCACCACAGAGCGGCACTGTAGAGGAGATGAAAGAGCATGCGCTGAAATACGAAAAAACGCTGATACTCCAGACAACGCAGGATGGCCTTATGGACTACAAAAAGGCAAAACTTGCTCATAACAAACTGACAGAACAGCTGGCAGGGAAGATGAAAGAAGAGGGAATAACTGATCTTCTGATCATGAGTGCGGGGCCTTATAAACATAATTCCTGCATGTCCGCTTACTGTGTGGATGCACAGAAAATGGCAGACGCTGCAGGAATGCTATGCTGGACCAGCGACGGAATGATCCGTTATTTTTCCCAGGTTCTTTTCCGTGGGTAAGATGAAGGATTTTGTAAAGGAATATGGGAGAAATAGATGGAGTTTTACGAATGCGAGTATCCGTTGACAGAAACAGAAAAAACGTGTAGAGTTTAAATAAATGTAATTACATAAAAAGAATCAGCAGGAGAAAAACCAGAATGGAAAAATCAACAGTTTATTTCACTGATTTTCGTTGTCCGGTGGGAACCAGCCAGCTGGACAAACTGAAAAAACTCTGCGTTGCCGCAGGAATCAAAGATATCGATATGGATGGAAAATTCGTAGCCATCAAGATGCATTTCGGAGAGCTTGGAAATATGGCATTCCTTCGTCCGAACTATGCAAAGGTAGTAGCAGATCTCTGTAAGGAGCAGGGCGGAATGCCGTTCCTGACAGATTGTAATACCCTTTATCCGGGAAGCAGAAAGAACGCACTGGAGCATCTGGACTGTGCAAATCTTAACGGATTTAACACGATCACAACCGGATGCCAGATCATCATCGGTGACGGAGTTCGAGGAACCGATGAAGTAGAAGTTCCGGTAGTAAACGGAGAATACTGCAAAACTGCCCTGATTGGACATGCTATCATGGACGCAGATATTTTTATCAGTCTCAGCCATTTCAAGGGACATGAGACAACCGGCTTTGGCGGTGCTCTGAAGAATATCGGTATGGGATGCGGAAGCCGTGCCGGAAAGATGCAGCAGCATGCCAGCGGAAAGCCGGCCATCCATGAAGATGTCTGTCGTGGTTGCCGCCGTTGTGCGAAAGAGTGCGGAAGTGATGCGATTACATATGTAAACAAGAAAGCAGTTATCGATTACGATAAATGCAAAGGCTGTGGCCGCTGTATCGGGGCCTGCAGCTATGATGCCGTATACAATCCGAATAGCAGTGCAAACGAGCTTCTTGATCGCAAGATGGCAGAGTATGCACAGGCTGTCTGTCACGGACGTCCCCATTTCCATATTGCGCTGGTACAGGATATCAGCCCTAACTGTGACTGCCATGGTGAAAATGATGCGCCGATCCTTCCGGATATCGGAATGTTCGCAAGCTTTGACCCGGTTGCACTGGATCAGGCCTGTGCAGATGCCTGCCTGAAGGCAACACCGATCGCCAACAGCCAGCTTGGAGAACATCTGGCAGAGCCGGGATGGCACTGTCATCACGATCATTTCAAGGATTCCAATCCGAATATTGAGTGGAAGGCAACCCTGGATCAGGCAGAAAAGATCGGTCTGGGAACCAGGGAATATGAGCTGAAGATAATCAAATAAGCAACAGAAATCATATAAAATCACGAAAGCACGCCTGTTACATGGCGTGCTTTTTTGCGTAAATAAAGAAACATAAAATGAAAAAACGTATAAAGACGGTATCTAAAATAAAAAACATATGCGTGCATATGCGTGCTCGAAATACAGCTATTGTGAATAATATACAAAGAAATAACAGGAAAATTTGGACAAAAACGAGAAAACAGAAAAAGCTGTAAATTTATATTGCATAATCAGACTGCGTGTGATAACATACACACAACATAATTAACACGCATTTAACACACAAATAGAGGAAAATAGCACGCAAATACGAAAATATCAAAGATAAGCGGAGCTAATGTGCAGGAAAACGTGCAGATCGTGTGTACAGAAACAGGCTGCATTCTGTGAGCAGAGAATACAGAGCAGGCCTGAAATCTTTTTCAGAGGAGGAAATTATGACAGGAATACAGAAAAAACAGCGTCTGCTGACTATGATATTCGGAGCTTTTGCAATCTTTTTTACCGGATATCCCCATGTATGGTCTATTTACCAGCCCTATGTGATGGAGCAGGCAGGCTGGAGCCAGGGACAGGCATCCATGTGCTTTTATCTGGCACTGAGCACCTTTGTATTCGGAAATATCGTAGGCGGAAGGATGCAGAACCGCTTTAAGGAAAAGACGATTGTATGGATCGGAGGCGGGATCTTTGCGGCAGGAATCCTGGCATCCACATTTCTGATCGTTCCTACACCGCTTCCTATGTATCTGTCTTATGGCGTGATGCAGGGATTTGGACAGGGAATGATCTACACGGTGATCCTGGCAACTGTGCAGAGATGGTTCCCGGACCGTACCGGATTTGCTTCCGGTGTTGTGGTAACTGCCAACGGACTTTGCGGATTTTTCCTGGCGCCGCTGAGTCGAAAGCTGCTGGAGGCAGAGGGCGTGCAGAAAACCTTTCTGATCATTGGGGCAGCCATCGCAGTTTCCTGGATCCTGTGCGGCATCTTTTTTCAGGCACCTGATAAGAGTCTGGTGAACGCAGGTGGCTCTGCGGCAAAGCCCGGGACATCGGAGATGAAGCAGTATACATCCGGAGAGATGATGCGTACAAGAAATTTTTATCTTCTTCTTGCGACCATGTTCTTTGGACTGATTTCTTATTTTATGGTTTCACCGGTATCCCAGACACACCAGATCGACCTTGGGATTCCGTCTGCAGTGGCAGTCAGCGCCGTTATGCTTGGATCCATTGTCAATGCGGGAGCAAGACTGGTGCTTCCGACACTTGCAGATAAAGTGGGAAGGATCGTCTGCATCAAAGGAGTGCTGATCGTGGCAGTAATCGTTATGGGAGTTCTCGCTGTATCAAGATCCCTGGCAGTAACGGTTGCTGTTGTGCTGATGTACGGCTGCTACGGCGGCATCATGGGAAGCTTTCCGTCCCTGACAAGCTCTATTTTCGGAATGAAGCACACCGGGGAGAATTACGGATTTGTCATGTTCGGCATTGTATTTGCAACCTTTGGCGCACCGGCGATCTCCGGTCTGGTGAGCCGCAAAGGTTATGAGATGAACGTGGTATTTGGGATCGGAGCTGTTTTTGCAGTGATCGCATTTGTATGCCTGACTCTGCTTGGACGGAACCTTGTGAAAGAGCATGCCGAAAAATCTGCCGGAGTAAAGAATGATACAGCACAGGTAAGCAAACCACAGGCAGAATAAGTCTGAATGTAACTGGATGCAGAGCTGTATCAGCTGCCGGATCAAAGACAGCTGACTGCGAATCAGAAAATAGAAAAACCTGGAAGAAATAAAATGCCTGTGGCTGATTTCTTCCGGGCTTTTTTTGAGTTGCAGGGATCAGATATTTCTGCTAGGATAACGAAAGGATGAGAAAATCAGATATTGTTTTTGACTGTTTATGCAAGTAATTGAAGATGGACAAAATAGTAATTGTATTAACTGATGAACCATAATATAATACAAATATGAACACAACATATAAATCAAACAACAATGTCGTCTATTCCTGTAAATAC